>Ga0247727_10000094_pt1:0-190000 | contig 191279 bp, 192 predicted proteins | sample WisWelCaveWW1625_FD_202498 | JGI IMG/M metagenome (GOLD analysis project Ga0247727, IMG submission 202498) | Biofilm microbial communities from Wishing Well Cave, Virginia, United States - WW16-25 | ecosystem: Environmental > Aquatic > Deep subsurface > Groundwater > Cave microbial... | reverse complement strand
TGAACTTAAAAAATATCTAACAGAATTACCGAAAGAGCCGGAAGTTTGCATCGAGCTTCGTCATCCCTTGTGGTTCAGTGACGCAAAAGTATTCGATGAAACTTTTTTGATGTTAAAAGAGCTCGGATTCGGAAGTGTGATAACCGATACATCAGGAAGACGTGATGTTATACATATGCGGTTGACTACACGAACTGCGTTTATCCGCTTCGTTGGAAACAATCTCCACAAAACGGATTACACAAGAGTTGATGAATGGATTGAGAGATTTAAAACATGGATTGATTCAGGATTGGAAACACTTTATTTCATGCTGCATCAGCACGACGAAGCTTATACTCCGGAGTTGGCTGTTTACACTATCCAACAAATGAATGAAAAGCTGAAGGCTAATTTGAAAGAACTAACTTACTTCGATAGAGAAAAAGAATTATCCTGAATAAGCTAAGATTTATTTCTATTAAAGAACAATTCATCCAAACTATACTTCCCAGCACCAACAAAAATCAAAGCAAGAAAAACTGCGAGCAATTCCATCGGATAAATAACTCTACCCCATGGATCAAGCTTTACGAGATGCTGAGTCATGGCAACAATCATGTTGAACGCCAAAAAAGCAGAAGCAGTTCTTGTGAATAATCCAAAGAGAAGCAGAATGCCTCCGCCGAATTCAGTTGCCGAAGCCATAAACCCCCAGAATGTTGGAGCAAATGTGATTCCGAGATTTGCCATTGCACCGCCAATCTTTGTCCAAAGCTCAGAACCCGCAGAAATTTTTGGCCAGCCGTGAACAAATGCAAATCCCGCTCCGATTCCAAGCCGGATAAATAGAATTCCTAAATCTTTGTGACGTTCGAGAAAATTTTTCATAAGTATTAATTTAGATAAGTGAACATGAGTGAATCGTTTTGAAGTTTCAAGAGAATTCCTTTAGTACATTGTTGCTGAGAATTTATTCAGCAATCATTCTCCCTACAGGATACCTCATAAACTCCGGCTCAAGGATTGTGTTGTCGTAAATAAATTTCAACTGGGCGTTGCCGTCGTTTCTGAATTTTTCATCGGTTGCCTTCTTATCTTCAAATTGTTTTTTCAATTCGGGATTTGAATTGAGTAATGAATCCGCAATATCTTCGAACACATAAGCATCGAAACCTTCTTTCTGCTGGAGAATTGCATCGAAGAAATTCCAATTGAAATATGAATCGGTTGACTTCGGTTCAAGTACGTGGCAGATAAAATTATCGGATGTTTGATTTGTGTAAACCAAATAATCCCCAGCAAAGAATTTTCTTTTCTGCTGAACAACTCTCAGCTTCACATTTGAATGTAAATAATGTCCTTCAAACGGCGGGTTGCGTGTGTCGAAAGATTCGATGTAATAAGTTTCCACAAACATTTCCTTATCTGCTTTCATTCGTTTCATTTCTACTCCGTTTAACTTCAGCAATTCAATTACCTGCCACCACGCCTGCGGAACGATGTAAGCAAGCGGCTTTACGATTTTTGTTTGCGGGATGAAGTTGTTATAGAAATCAATTTGCTTTTCGTATGGAGCATTCCTGTCGTAATACAATCTATCGAATCCGGAAATTTTGCTCGGCTTGTATTTCGCTTCGTATCCTTTGAATAAATATTTGGAAACATTCGTTGTATCTAATTTGTAAGTTGTTACAAATTCATTCTGCTGTTTAGTTTTTGTGTCTGCTTTTTGTTTGTTGGCAATGATTGTTTTATAATCTGCGTTTGCAATTTCAAGTAAAGATTTTAAAAACTGCTCCTGTGCTTCAACTCTTTCCTGATGAGTTTTCAGCATGTGTGATTCGGAAACAAAACCTATCGTGTTGAAAAGAGCCGCGTAGCCCGTCGAGTAACGTGGAGTTTCCATAAAACCAACAAGCCCGCTGTCGGGAGTTGATTTTAAACTGTAAACATAAGGGCACATTTCAAATTTATTTTCTTTCATGCTCTTTTCGAACTTTGGAATTAAATTATTAGTCAGATAATCGGCAAGAACTGGGTTCAGCTTATCTTTTTGCGTTGCGATGTAAGTCATCTTGTAAGGATAATCGGCTCCGTCGGTTGTGTGTGTGTCAACAAACAATTCCGGCTTCCATTGCTGAAAAATTTTTATGAACGCTCTCGCATTCTTCGTGTCACATTTTATGAAGTCACGATTCAAGTCGCGGTTTTCGCCGTTTCCTCTGAAGCCATATTCAAGCGGACCAACCTGATTTGCACGTGTGAAATTATTTCTGTTGAGAAATCCGTCGATGTTGTAAACAGGAATTGCAATCACAACAACATTATCAAGCATGGGTGAATTCGATTCAGCAATATCACGGAGGAACATCATGCATGCATCTATTCCGTCGGGCTCGCCGGGATGAATTCCGTTGTTCACAAACAAAATTACTTTTCCGCTCCTACGAATTTCTTCCGGCTCAAAGGTTTTATCTTTAGAAACAATCACAAGATGAAGCGGCTTGCCGATGTCGGTTTCTCCTTCTTCAACCATCTTCACTGATTCAAATTTTTGAGCAAGCTGTTTATAAAAGCTTATGCACTCATCATAAGTTGTTGTTGTGAGCTTGTTCTTTTCGTAAGGCGTGATGAGAGATTGAGAATTAACAGAAAAAGAAATCGAACACAGAATGAAAATGAGAATCAAACTTTTCATGGGATTGTATTATTATTGTTGAGTACAACGAACATAATTCATTTACATCAAATATGGAAGATTCAATTCAGGTTTGGCTTTTAGTTCTGACGCTTTTCCTTCCGCGTCTCGCTCTGCTCATTGCATACTTCACTCATCAAATTCCAATCAACAATATTCATTGGATTGGCGAAGTTTTGCTTTGGACATTTCTTCCGCGTGTGCTGATGCTGATTTATATTGCCGACCATCTCGGCACAGGTTCAGCATGGTTCTGGATTCATCTTGCTGCTGCGGTTGTTGTCTGGTCGAAGAGCTCGCACGTGGCTTATAAAAAGAAAAAGTCCCGCTCATAAATAGTTGCTGGCTATTAGTTATTAGCAATGGGGCTAAGGATGACGTAAAAATGCTCCTTTTACTATAACTGAACCTCCTTTTACTACTACTTAACGAGCGGAAACTACTGCTTAACGAACGATAGCTACTACTTAACGAAAGGAAACTACTTCTTAATGAGCGGAACCTATAACGGAATGAACTGAACCGATAGCTTAATGCACGGAACCTATAGCTTAACGAAAAGAAGCTACTACTTAACGAGCAGACACTATAACTCATCGAAAAATTGTTGCTTCTAAGCGAATTTCTGCATATTTTAAAGAAAAATTTGAGGTGAAAAATGGTTAAAATGAATCTTAAACGATTGTTCAATCTGCGTGGAATCAAAAAACCGATGAAATTTCTGATGGAGAAAGGGATTACGTACAGCCGTGCGTATCACCTGAGCCGTGATTTATTTACGCGGTATGACAACCATATAATAGAGCAAATCTGTTACGCACTGAACTGCACGCCGAATGATTTGTTCGAGTTTGAGCCGGACAAGGAGCATTTAAAAGACGAAAAGCTTGAGCTTCATAAACTGAAGAAATCAACGCTGCCTGCCAATGAGATTGAAATGCTTATGCAAACCCAGCCGATTGAAAAGGTTGAGGAGATGATGAGGAAGATGAGGGATAATTAGTAATTAGTAATAAATTATTTAATCATCAACCCTGCTGAGGCTAATCCAAATAATTTGAATATATAATAGTATTGGGAATGGGTAAGTTTGGATATGGAATATAAAAGTTACTCTGAAGGGATATTTGGAAAAAAAATAAATGAATTAACGGCTCAAGATTTAATTAATTTTTTTAAAGATGTTCAAGAAGAAACTGATATATTAGAATTCAAATCTGGAGAAGTTTCTTTAGAAAATATATATAAAGCTATAAGTGCTTTTGCAAATACATCAGGAGGAATTTTAGTTATTGGGGCGCCAGAGAAAAAGAAATCGGATGACAAAGAAGAATATTATCAAGGAAGTTTAATACCCTGTACTAGTATTAAAAGCAAAAATAGATTACTACAAAAAATTACAAATTATGTTATGCCAGCTCCTTTAGGAATCCACATTAAAGAGATTGATTATCAACAAGGAAAATTATTTGCAATAGAAATTCCTCAAAGCAAATATCCACCACATCAAGTTACTACCGATGGTATATATTATTTGAGGTGGGAGTCTGAATCTAAAGCTGCTCCGCATTCTTTTGTTCAAGCTTTATTTAATAAAAGACAATATCCTAATATACTTTCTACTATAACTTGGTATGCCGATCCAAAAGAGGATATTAAATGGTTCCAAGTTAGAGTAGAAAATAAATCAATAATAACTGCTAAAAAGCCGGTGCTTATAGTAGATATTTTTGGTGTAAAGAATTTAAAATATAAAAATGCAGGGAAATCTGAGCGTATAGGAGATACGATATACGTTGAAAGCAGTAACGTTGTATTCTCAACTAATGATAAATACCGTTTTCGTTTTTCTTCAGGCTCAGGTAGTTTAGTAAAAGGAGTATTAATTTCGTACGATTTTATTGTAGAAGATTTGAAATCAAATTACCTTTTATCAATTACTACTTTTTCTAATAATGCTGAAGTAAAATGTAAAGTTTTTATTGTTGAGCCTGTGAAATCAGAAATTATTTATGAATTGGTAATGGATACTGAGAATACAAATAAAATACTTGCAGATTTGCTTGACAAGTATAAAATACAATATGAAGATGGAATAAGTTATAAAGAGCCTGAATAGCAATCCTTACCCTTTATCCCACACATATTTTCCTCCTTCAAGCACAAACTATTTTTTCAATAGAAAACTTTTTACACGCAAACATTTAAAATATCGTATAGAATAAATCGTTGCCTTTAATTAATTTTGTTATTGTTCAGGCGGTAAACTTTTCTAAATGAAAAAATTATTTCTCGACCACGGACTTAAGGTTCGTCTTCCCGTCACACTTTTTGTAATCATTGCATCGTTCACGGTCACCTATTACGTGTCTTATGCTGAAAGGACCGGCATCGGCTATTCACCCGAGCAACCAATCAAGTATTCGCATAAGCTTCACGCCGGAGAGATGAATATTGACTGCAAATACTGCCATGTCGGCGTTGATAAATCGAGGCACGCAAGCGTTCCTTCGGTGAATACATGCATGGGATGCCACACACTTGCCAAGAAGGACTCACCGGAAATTCAGAAGCTCACACAATATTATAACGAAGGCAAGCCGGTTCCATGGAAACGGATTCACAAAGTTCCTGACTTCGCTTATTTCAATCACAGTGTTCACATAAATAAAGGGGTCGAGTGCGAAAGCTGTCACGGTGATATTAAAAAAATGGAAGTTGTCGGACAGGTTGGCTCACTTACAATGGGTGCATGTTTGGATTGCCACAGGAATGCTCACGAGAAGCTTCCTTACTTAAAAGAAATCAAGAACGGTCCCGATAATTGTTCAACGTGCCACAGATAATGGAAACAAAAAACAAACATAATCGCCGAAAGTTTTTCTTTTATTCGCTTGCCGCTGGCGGAGCAGTTGCTTCATTTATAAAATCGCCGTTCGGTTTGTTCAGAAGAAAAATTTCTAAAGAGCTGTCGCTGAAGGCAAAGCCGAATCCAAGTGCAGTTAAGAGAGAGGTGAAAGCGTAATGGAAAAAACTTTTCCCGCCTTGCGGGATGGAGCGTTTCGCTCTCATACTGGATTGACGGAGACAGAAAAGGCACAGCCGGAGCAGGTACAAATGGAACAGGCACAGAAAAAATTTCAGGAGACAGAAAAAGCCGCTTTGGAGAATAATTATTGGCGAACATTCAAAGAGCTTCACAACGACCCTGAGTTTCTGGAAGCGACAAAGATTGAGCCCGACACTTCAAAAACTTCTGCATTATCAAGAAGAAAATTTTTAGGACTGCTGAGTGCGTCCGCCGCACTTGCCGCTACGGGCTGTGCAAACTACCGTGACAAAGGCGAGGTAATTCCATACAACCAAAAACCAGAAGAAGTTATTCTCGGCTTACCGAATTTTTACGCTTCAACTTTCACAGACGGTTCGAATGTCAGCGGAGTTTTGCTCAAGACACGCGAAGGCAGACCGATTAAAGTTGACGGCAATCCCGACCATCCGGTCAGCAAAGGAAAAATAAATGCACGTGGACAGGCAAGCATTCTGAATCTCTACGACCCGGGAAGATACCGCGAGCCGATGTTCAGTCCGGACAGGCAAAATCATCAGCCGGTTCAATGGAAAGATTTAACTTCAAAGATTGCAGGAGAATTAAAAGCTGCTTCATCTTCGGGAAAAGAAATTGCAATTGTTACGAACACAATTTCATCACCGACATTAAAGAAGCTGTTAGAAGATTTTAAAACAACTTACCCGACCACAAAAGTTTATTCATACGAAGTTTTCAATGACAGCAACAGAAAATCTGCGTGGCAGAAATGTTACGGCACGAGACCGATGCCTGTCGTTCAGCTTGATAAAGCAAAAGTAATTGTTGCTCTTGAATCGGATTTCCTGGAGACAGAAGGCGATTCGATTGAGAGCACGAGAATGTTTACGCAGAACAGGGACGTGATGAAGTCAAAAGATTTCAACCGTTTGTATTGTGTTGAAAGTGCGATGACAATTACAAGCATGAATGCAGATTACCGTTTGCGTTTGAGAAGCGATGCGATTGAAGAATTTGTTTTTTGTTTGCTTGCTGAATTGTCAAAGAATAAAGTCGGCACTCTCGACCCAAAACCATCTGAAGTATTCACAAAAAAATATAAGCTCGATGAAAAAGTTGTAAAACATCTTGTTGATGACCTTGAGAAAAACGCAGGAAGTAGCTTCGTCCTTTGTGGAGAGAAGCTTCCCGAATCAACGCACATAGCAGTTAATATGCTCAACGAAATTCTCGGCAACACAAAATTGTTCAGCAGTGAAGCTTCGCATGTTGAGGTAATGCCGCTTTCATCTCAGCAGGAACTTGAAAATCTTGCTGCGAACATGAACACAGGGAAAGTCGGTGCAGTAATTCACTTCGGCTCAAATCCTGTTTATAATTTTTCTTCCGATTACAATTATGCAGAAGCGTTAAAAAAAGTTCAGACGGTAATTACGATGACGGAATCTCAAACCGAGACGGGTGAAGCAAGCAATTACATCCTTGCATGCAACCATGATTTTGAATCATGGGGTGACCATCAGACAAGAAGTAATTTTTACGGCACACAGCAGCCAATTATCAATCCGCTTTATAACACAAGACAGAAGGAATCGATTCTCTTAAGCTGGATTCAAAACGCCGGTGACTTTACCGATAAGATTTATCATGAATATTTAAAAACGAACTGGGAAAAGAATATTTATCCGGCTGTTGGAAGTGCTGCAAGCTTCAAGAATTATTGGAATTCTGTTTTGCATGACGGAGTTGCTCCGATAAAATTAAAATCAGAAACAAACACAGCGATTAATCAGGAAGCATTGGCTACCACAAACAAAGTGACGGTTGGAAGCGGCTTCGTTGTTCTTTTACAAAACAATAATTCAATCGGAGATGGAAGATTTGCGAACAACGGCTGGCTGCAGGAATTGCCGCATCCTGTTTCAAAAATTGTTTGGGATAATTACGCTGCGATTTCAGTTCAGTCGGCAGCAGAGCTTGGTGTGAACAACAATGACATGATAGAAATTTCTGTTGGTAATAAAAAACAAACATTGCCAGTGTTCATTCAGCCCGGACTCGGCGATAAAGTAATTGAAGTTTCTCTCGGATACGGAAGAACAAAAGCAGGAGTTGTCGGAAGCGATGTTGGAGTGAACGCAGGAGCTCTTCAATCAAAAGCACATGAAAGATTTTTAATCAACGCATCAGTTACAAAAGCAAGCGGAACGTATGAGCTTGTTTCAACACAGGAACATTTCCCGATTGACCCGCCGCCGTTATTAAAAGACATTCAGTATAAAAGACATATCATTCAGGAAGGAACTGTTGATGAATATAAAAAGAACCCGAAATTTATCAAAGAGCATCGCGGAGAGTTAGACCTTCGTGCAATAAACAGAACGCACGATTACAAAAATGTTAAATGGGCGATGTCGATTGACCTGAACAAATGCACGGGCTGCGGTTCATGTGTGATTGCATGCAACGTTGAGAATAATATTCCGGTTGTCGGCAAAGAACAAGTGAAAGCAAACCGCGAGATGATGTGGCTTAGAGTTGACAGGTATTATTCCGGCTCTGCCGATGAACCGAAAATAAGTACACAACCGATGCTTTGCCAGCATTGTGATTTTGCTCCGTGCGAAAATGTTTGTCCCGTTGCTGCAACAACTCACAGTCCCGACGGAATAAACGGAATGGCATATAATAGATGTGTCGGGACAAGATATTGCTCGAACAACTGTCCTTACAAAGTAAGACGCTTCAACTATTTTAATTTCAGAGACCATTTTAAAGATGAATATTATGAGCAGGATTCTTTGAGCTTGCTCCACAATCCCGAAGTAACTGTCAGGTCACGCGGAGTTATGGAGAAGTGTACGTTTTGCATTCAGAGAATTATGACTGAGCGACAAAACGCAATCGAGCAGAAGAGAGAAATCAAAGGAGCAAATGTTAAAACTGCTTGCCAGGAAGCGTGTCCGTCGGAAGCAATAATTTTTGGGAATGCGAATGACAAAGAATCCGAAATTGCAAAATACAGAGAGCACGAATTGGGATATACAGTTCTTGAAGAGATAAAAGTTTTCCCGAACGTAACATACATTGCTAAGCTGAGAAACGTTTCGGAAACAGAACACAAATCAGAGAAATAAATTTTGGCTTTTGATTCCACATACACACGCGAGATTCCATTAATTGAATCGCATTCATCTTTCAAGGAGATTGATGATGCAATTGCGAAGCCGACTGAAACGAAACCGACTAAAGCATGGTATTTTGCAATCACAATAAGCTCGACTTCATTGGGAATCGGAGCGTTATGTTTGGGTTTGACGTTCTGGTATGGCATCGGTTTATGGGGAAATAACCAGCCGGTCGGATGGGCGTTTGATATTATCAATTTCGTTTTCTGGATTGGTATTGGTCATGCAGGAACATTAATCTCTGCAATTTTATTTTTGTTCAGGCAAAGGTGGAGAACGGGAATTGCACGCTTTGCTGAAGCAATGACAATCTTTGCTGTTATGACAGCCGGTTTGTTTCCGGCTATTCATACAGGCCGACCGTGGCTCGACGGTTATTTATTTCCGTATCCGAATCAGCATAATCTTTGGATTAACTTTACTTCTCCTTTGGTATGGGATGTATTCGCAGTGTCAACTTACTTCACCGTGTCGTTTGTATTTTGGTTCATCGGCTTGATTCCGGATTTTGCAACGCTTCGTGACAGAACAAAGAGCGGAATAAAGAAATCAATTTACACAATGCTCAGCTTGGGATGGCGCGGCTCAAACAGGCACTGGCAGCATTATGAAAGAGTGTATTTAATTCTTGCCGGCTTATCGACGCCGCTTGTTCTTTCGGTTCATACAATTGTAAGCTTTGACTTCGCCGTTTCGGTTATTCCCGGCTGGCACACGACAATTTTTCCGCCGTACTTTGTTGCCGGTGCAATCTTTTCCGGCTTTGGAATGGTTTCAACTGTACTGATAATTGTCCGAAAAGTTTTCAATATGCAGCATATCATAACAATGAATCACATGGAGAAGATGAACAAGATTCTTCTTGCAACCGGCTCAATGGTTGGCTACGCTTACGCGATGGAATTTTTTATCGCATGGTACAGCGGTAACCCGATTGAACAATTTGTTTTCATCAACAGAGCGTTTGGACCTTATGCGTGGGCTTACTGGATAATGGTAAGCTGCAACGTATTTTTCCCGCAGCTATTCTGGTTCAAGAAAATCAGGAGAAGCATCCCGATAACTTTTGTGCTGGTAATTCTTGTGAATGTTGGAATGTGGTTTGAAAGATTTGTCATCATTGTTACATCGCTTCACAGGGATTATCTGCCATCGAGCTGGGCGATGTATTTCCCGACAGTTTATGACTTAGGAATTTTGCTTGGCAGCTTCGGGTTATTTTTTACTCTGATTTTGTTATTTGCAAAAACGCTTCCTGCTGTTTCGATGGCGGAGCTTAAAGGTGTAACCGCCGGTGCACATCCGACGAATAATCATCATTGATTGAATTGATAGGAAAACTAAAAAACATATTTGAAAAGATTAACCTGATTAAATCCGACACACGGTCAGGTGAGCTTTATGCCGTCTCGGCTTTGTTTGATACACCCAACCAGATTATGGCTGCTGCAGATAAAGTTGCAAGCTCGGGCTATAAAAAATTTGACGTGCTCACTCCTTATCCGGTTCACGGAATGGACGATGCGATGAAAATGAAAGAATCGAAGGTTGGATGGTTTGCATTCGGAGCAGGTATCACGGGGACAACTCTTGCTTTCCTGATGATTGGCTGGATGGTGGGAATCGATTATAAAAATGTTTTCGGCGGCAAGCCGTTTTTCAATATTGCGCCGTCGATACCGATTGCATTTGAGATTACCGTTCTTCTCGCAGCATTAACTGTTGCAGGGGCGATGATTGCGTTGTTTAACAAGCTTCCGTGGAACAGCAATCCGCTGATGGATACAAATTTCATGAAGCATTGCACCAGTGACAAGTATGGGATTTACATTGAAGCAGCAGACGAGAAGTTTAATCAGACAGAAGTTGCTTCTTTGTTTCAATCGCTCGAAAGTTCAACTGTTGAAGCAATAAATTATCCCGTCCTTGATGACACAGGAACAAAGAATCTTGTTACAGACAAAAAATTTATGGGCGGGCTCGCTGCGATTTCTATTGTAACCGGCGGAATAACATATTTTGTACTTAACATACTTTTATTTCTGCCGCCGTTTGACTGGATGCATTTGCAGGATAAAGTAAAGCCGCAAACTTCAAGCACATTTTTTGCCGATGGCTATTCGATGAGAACACCTGTTGAAGGAACAGTTGCAAGAAATTTTATTCCTTATGAATACAAAGGAATGCACGATTCCCTTGTGAAGTATATTGCAAACCCGCTGCAATTCAATGAACAGACAGTTGAAAAAGGCAAGCAGAGATTTGATACATACTGCAGTCCGTGTCACGGGTATTACGGAAAAGGAGACAGCAGATTAAAGGGACAGTTCCCGAATCCACCGACTCTTCATTCGGAAAAAATCCGCAACTGGCCCGATGCAAAAATTTATCATGTGATTACCAACGGACAAAATGTTATGCCAAGTTACGAGAAACAAATTTTAAGAGATGACCGCTGGGCGATTATTCATTACTTAAGAGTTTTACAGCGTTCACAAAACGCACCTGATTCGGACTTTGAAGGAAAATAAATGGAGTATATAAAAAAAGCATTACCGGATAAATTACTCAAGCGAGGCGGAATCGTTCTTGCACTTGGAATTTTGATTCAGGTGATTTCATTTGTTGTGAATCCGCATCGTGCATTCTTCGACTATCTCTGGATTTATATGTTCCTCGTCAGTCTTGGTGTTGGTGCTCTTGGGTTAACCGCACTTGAATATCTTGTCGGAGCAACATGGAGCACTCCGTTCAGAAGAATTTTTGAAATCAATGCTACGCTGATTCCTGTTCTGGTTGTTTTGACGATTCCACTTTACTTCGGGATGCATGATTTGTTTCACTGGACTCATCACGAAGCAGTTGCGAGCGACCCGATTCTGACATCAAAGTCACCGTATCTCAATGAACAATTTTTCTTTATCAGGGTTGGAGTTTGTTTTGTAATCTGGCTTCTGTTCTTTTTCATGATTACAAAAAATTCCGAGAGCCAGGATGCAACGGGTGACCCGGTTTATACAAAGAGAAATATCCGATGGTCAACTGTATTTGCTCCATTGTTTATGATTACGTTAACTATCACAGCAATTGACTGGATGATGAGCTTAGAGCCGCATTGGTTTTCCACGATGTTCGGAGTTTATTACTTTGCCGGAACAATCGTTGCATCATTTTCGCTTGCAACATTTGTCGGGATAAAGCTTTACGAAGGAAATTACCTTCATCCACAAATTAAGAACACACATTTTTACAGCTTGGGAACTTTGATGTTCGGATTTAATGTGTTCTGGGGTTACATTGCTTTCTCGCAGTATCTATTAATCTGGTATGCTGACCTTCCCGAAGAAACTTTCTGGCTGTTAGACAGATGGGAAGGAAACTGGAAGTTTGTTTCAATCGGCTTGCTGTTCATTCATTTTGTAATTCCTTTTCTTGTTCTTGTAAACAGAGGAGCAAAGACGAATCTGAAAACTTTGAAGTTCATGTCAGTGTGGATGCTTGCTGCACATGCGTACGATTTATACTGGTTAATCATGCCGACTTACATGAAAGGCGCTGCTGCTTTCGGGTGGAGTGAATTAAGCTTTCCGTTGATTGTGGTTGGATTGATGATGGTGCTTTTCAAAGTCAGGTCTGATAAGAAAAATCTTGTTCCTGTTGGTGACCCAAAGCTCAAGGCAGGATTGGAATTTCATTTATAAAGAATAATGTTTTCAAGCAACATAAAAGAATATTTAAAATACTTCGGAGTTTTCTACGTTCTTATAATAGTGATATTGATAGGAGCTGGTATTTCATACCTTGATGTGCTCCCCGAGCTTGCAAGCGATAAGCTTGTCCCGATGCAGGTTTCCGAAAAAGATACAACGAAGCCCGAAGCTGACTTACCGATGATAAAAGGAGTTCTTTCTCCGCCGGTGGAAGTGATGAATTATTTTAAGCCGTCGAATGAAGTGATTGAAAAAGGCAAGATACTTTTCACAACAAATTGTGTAAGCTGTCATGGTAATGAAGGAAAAGGCGACGGGGTTGCCGGAGTCAATTTGAATCCTAAGCCAAGAAACTTTCACGAACTCACTAACTGGACGAACGGACCCGAATTGCCGAAGATGTATAAAACTTTAAACGAAGGAATCATTAACAGGGGAATGGCGAGCTACGCAAACTTTCCACCCGAAGACAGGATGGCAATAATTTCATACATAAGAATTTTTAATCCAAGTTTTCCGCCGATTACTGAGGCACAGCTTAAAGAAATCGATACGACATACAGCTTAGCTAAAGGAGTTAAACAACCAAATCAGATTCCTGTTAAGATGGCGATTGAAAAGATAATGAAAGAAAGAGGAAACACAAATCAAAGAGTTGAATGGATACAGCAACAGGTAACATCAAACACAACTGATACAGCAGCAATGATTTTTAAAAATATTACCAACAATGCAGTGAAGTCGCTGACATTTCTTTCGGGTGATACAACATGGCTGAGCGATGCATCTGCGTTGGTGAAGTTATTAGAAATATATCAGGGCAGCAGTGGGTTCAAGCCAGCAGCAACAAGCTTGAATGCACGGGAAGCATTGTTGGTTCACGCATATCTGAGAAATCTTTTTATGAATTATAAATCAAGCTGAGTTGATAAGAAGTTTATTAATAACGATAGTATTTTTCACAGCAAATAATTTTTTATTTGCCCAAGACAATATAAAAGACAACACAAATCCACCGGTTGAAGTTGGAATTTACGAACAGCTTGGTAATATAATTCCGTCCGATGTTTCTTTTATGGACGAAACAGGTAAGCCGGTGAACTTAAAAGGACTTGTAAATAAGCCAACGATTCTTTCTTTGGTTTATTTCAGGTGTCCCGGAATTTGCAGTCCGTTAATGAACGGGCTTTCGAAGACACTCGACAAAGTTGACCTTGAACAGGGAAAAGATTTTGATGTAATAACAATCAGCTTCGATTATACCGAGGATTATATTATGGCTTCGGAAAAGAAAAAGAATTATCTCGACCATATGAAAAAGAAAATTCCTTCTGAGTCGTGGAGATTTTTAACAGGTGACAGTATAAGCATTGCAAAAATTTCCAACGCAGTCGGTTTTAAGTTTCAAAGACAGGGAAATGATTTTATGCACGGTGCGGCAATCATGGTTTTATCTCCTGAAGGGAAACTCATTCGTTATTTATACGGAACAGATTTTCTCCCTCTCGATTTAAAGCTTGCTGTGCTTGAAGCGAGCGAAGGAAAAATTGTTCCTTCAATCAACAAGCTTTTAAAAATGTGTTACAGCTATGACCCGCAGGGAAGGAAATATGTTCTGAATGTTACACGAATTGCAGGCGGCGGAATGATTGTTCTGCTTGTTGCATTCGTGCTCATGCTTACAATGAAAAAGAAAAAAATTAACAAAACTAATATCATACAAAATGGCTAATGAAACATTAGCAGCTAATCCCAACGAAGTAGATTTTTATCAATACAAAGGGAAGTATAAAGGAATCCTCGGCTGGATTTTATCGGTTGACCACAAAAGAATCGGGCTGTTGTATTTATCAGGCATCATGATTTTCTTTTTTGTGGCGATGACACTGGGAGTTTTCATGCGTCTTGAAATGCTGACTCCCGGCGAAACGATAATGAAACCGCAAACATACAACTCGCTTTTCACTTTGCACGGAGTCATCATGGTTTTCCTTTTCATAATTCCGGGCATACCTGCGGTGTTTGGAAATTTTATTATGCCGATTCAAATAGGAGCGAAAGATGTTGCTTACCCGAGATTAAATCTTATGTCATGGTATCTTTATCTTATCGGCGGAGTGCTTGCAATAGTTTCTCTCTTTACGGGAGGCGGTGCTGCGGATACCGGCTGGACTTTCTATGTGCCATATTCAATCCGCTCGGCTCAAAATGTTTCGATGACAACTGCTTCAGCTTTTATTCTTGGGTTCTCGACAATACTTACAGGAATAAATTTCATTGTTACAATTCACCGCTTAAGAGCACCGGGAATGACATGGTTCAGGATGCCGCTGTTTACATGGGCTCTTTACGCTACAAGCTGGATTCAAGTTCTTGCAACTCCTGTTATCGGAATTACTCTTGCTTTAATTATGCTTGAAAGATTTATGGGCATCGGCGTTTTTGACCCGGCTCTCGGCGGTGACCCGATTCTTTATCAGCATTTGTTCTGGATATATTCTCATCCGGCAGTTTACATTATGATTCTTCCAGCGATGGGAGTTGTTTCGGAAATTCTCCCGACGTTTGCACGAAAAGATATTTTCGGTTACAAGCAGATTGCGATTTCAAGCTTGGCGATTGCGTTGATTGGTTACCTGGTTTGGGGACATCACATGTTTGTAAGTGGAATGAGTGATACTTCAAGAGTTGTGTTTTCTCTGCTCACATTTCTTGTTGCAATTCCAACGGGCGTAAAAGTTTTTAACTGGGTTGCAACTCTGTATAAAGGTTCAATAAAATTCAGTGCACCATTGTATTATGTTCTTGCTTTCATTTTTATTTTTTCAATCGGAGGATTAACCGGCTTAGTTCTTGGAACATTATCAACCGACATCCACGTTACGGACACTTACTTTGTAATTGCACATTTTCATTACGTGATGTTCGGCGGGATGGGTTTGCTGTTCTTTGCAACGTTCCATTATTGGTTTCCAAAAGTTTTCGGAAAAATGTACAACGAAAGAATTGCAATCATTGCCTGCACCGTTATTATTTTCGGATTCAACATGCTTTATTTCCCGATGTTCATCGTGGGTTACATGGGAATGCCGCGAAGATATTACGACTATCTTCCTGAGTTTCAAACTTATCACGTTATATCAACTGTCGGCTCGTGGATTCTTGTAAGCGGAATGGTTTTCATGTTCGGAAATTTGTTATACGCACTTCTTAAAGGACCAAATGCTCCGGCAAATCCATGGGGCGGAACAACACTTGAGTGGAGAGTTCCTTCTCCGCCGCCTTTGGAAAACTTCGACGAGATTCCGTTGGTTACAGGCGGACCTTACGTTCATGATAAACCGACTTACATTATGCATCCATCAAAAGAATTAAAACGAAAAGAAGAATTAGTTCATGAGTAATCCAAACGAAATTGCAATGGAACACGCTCACGAAGCAGAACATTCTCACGGACACGTTCATCGCGATGATGAAGGTTCAAAGATGGGTATCTGGCTGTTCCTGTTGACCGAAATTTTATTGTTCGGCGGGTTATTCCTTTTATATGCAGGATACAGATTTGCTTATACTGACGGCTTCAAAGTAGCAGCCGCTGAGATGAACACTTTCATTGGTGCAGTTAACACGATAATTCTTTTAACGAGCAGTTTGACAGTTGCAGTTTCGATTCTTGCTTTGCAAAAAGGACAGAAGAAACTTTGCATGGGAATGCTTTGGTTCACACAGCTTTGCGGATTAGGATTTTTGGTAAACAAATATTTTGAATGGAGCCATGAGATTCACAACGGAATTTATCCGGGCGGACCGGCTCTTGAAAATATGTCAAACGGCGAAGCACTTTATTTCGGTTTATATTATTCTATGACAGGGTTACACGGTTTACATGTAATCGTTGGAATGACGTTTATAGCTTTTGTTATGAGTTTTATTTCAAGAGATAAGCTTACGAGTACAAATTATCAGAAGCTTGAGAATGCAGGATTATATTGGCACCTTGTTGATTTAATCTGGATATTTTTATTTCCGTTATTTTATTTATTACATTAAACTATAATCATTTGAGCGAGCAAACAAAAGAACATTCGACAGCTGACGGACAACACGAAAAACACGACCATCACGTTGGTTACGGAACTTATGTTATGGTGTGGTTTGGCTTGATTGCTTTAACGTCAATCACTGTCTCGGTTTCAGGGATTAATCTCGGCAGCGTTACGTTGATAACAGCGATGGTAATTGCAACAGTGAAATCAATTCTTGTTATCAATTATTTCATGCACGTTAAGTTCGATAACTTTGTCATTAAGCTTTTTATTTTAGTTTGTTTATTTGTTATTGCAGTCATCTCTGTTTTGACATTTTCCGATTTATCCTACAGATAAAATGAATGAAGTAATTTCAAAAGTAGATTCAGCTTTTATTTTTATTACAGCAATCTCTGTCTTGTTTTTGCTGGGCATAACTGTGGCGATGGTATATTTTATGATTCGGTACAGGGAAAAGAGAAACCCGCAATCATCGGAAATAACCGGCAATACTACACTCGAAGTTCTGTGGACTGTAATTCCATTGATACTTGTTCTCGGAATGTTTTTTTATGGCTGGGACGGATTCAGAACAATGAGAGATGTTCCGCCGGATGCGTATGTTGTAAAAGTTACGGGCAAGATGTGGTCATGGAGCTTTGATTATTCTACTGGAAAAAAGAGTGACACTATTCTTTATGTTCCGGTTGGCAAACCAATTAAAGCCGAGCTTATCTCAAACGATGTGAACCACAGCTTTTATCTTCCGGACTTTAGAGTCAAAGAAGATGTTGTCCCGGGATTTACAAATTATCTTTGGTTTGAAGCTACAAAAGAAGGAACTTATGATATTTTCTGTGCGGAGTATTGCGGTATGAATCACTCATACATGCTTGGCAAGCTTGTTATTATGCCGCAGGATAAATTTAATGAATGGGTGAATAAAGTTGATACAGTTAAAAAAATTGATTCAATACAGACACAGCAAAACACAACAACACAAACACCAACGGATACAAGCAAAACAAAATCAGGCAGCAAAGATTCAATCAAGACACAACCGAAAGACAGCTTATTGAGAAAAGAGAAAAAAAATAATTGAGCAAATCAGTAATTGGAAATATCAGCTACACAAAAAATTCCGAGACAGCTTCGGCTTACAGAGTGATGAAAATATTCTCCGAGCTTGTGAAGCTCCGAATCACAATTATGGTTTCGCTCACGACTGCACTTGGGTATATTCTTGCGTCAAACAGTATTTCATACAAAATTATTTTTCCTGTTGCAGGAATATTTTTGCTTGCATGTGCTTCGTCCGCATTAAATCAATACCAGGAAAGATTCTCCGACGCTTTGATGCAAAGAACCACGCTCAGACCGATTCCTTCGGGAAGAATAAACGCCAATTCTGTTTTATTGTTTTCAATTTTGACTTTGTTCACAGGAATTGTTTTGATGTTTATCACTACAAACTTTGCTGCGATGTTCGTTGGAGTTTATACTTTCGCCTGGTATAATTTTGTTTATACTCCTTTGAAAAAAGTTTCGTCGTTTGCAATCATCCCCGGCTCGTTAGTCGGAGCATTGCCGCCAATTGCAGGATGGCTTGCTGCCGGCGGTGAACTGTTAGATTTAAAAATTCTTGGCTTTGCTTTGTATCTTTTCATCTGGCAGATTCCGCATTTCTGGCTGCTTGTTATGATTTACGGAAAAGATTATTCGACGGCGGGATTTCCATCTCTGGAAAAATATTTCAACAGGGAACAAATTAAAAGAATTTCTTTTTACTGGTTGGTTGCAACGGTTGGGGTTGCACTCGGATTAATATTTACTGGTTCACTCAATTTCATAATTACTTTGGCTGCATTGATTTTATTTTCGGCATGGATGATTTACAATGCCGTTGTTTTTTTAATGTCGGATGCAGAAAATAAAATTGTGAGGAATACTTTTATCAAAATAAATTTTTATACGTTAATGCTTATAATTCTTTTGAGTATCGATAAGCTTTTATTCATAATCTGATTTTTTAGAAAATGGAAATCATAGAAAAATTTGTAATACCGCCGTCATCTAATCATGTGATGCTTGTCAAATATATTTTGACAATCTCGCTTCTGCTGTTTATTCCATACGTTGGAATGATGCTGGGTGCAACTTACATTTCTACTAACTTCCGGAAGAAAGCATTAAAAACAGGCAACGCTCTCTATGAAAGATTTGCGAAAGATGTAATTCAAAAACTAACCATTACAAAAAATGCAGAGCTTGCTCTTGGAACACTTCCTGCACTTTCAATTACATTCTGTTACGCACAGCTTCTTTACGAAGCAAACACCATCACAATAAGCATCATGTGTCTTGCAACTGCTGTTCTTGCAATCGCCTTTGCTTTTATTTATAAGTACAGAACGACATTTTTAGTTGAAGATGTTTTGAACTCATACAGAAAATTGATTGGGGATAAGCAGTTAGATTCAGAAGACAAAGATTATCAAAACGTGCACAGCTATGAAGAAAGAATTTCCATGCTTAACAATAACTGGGGACGGCTTGGAAAATATCTTTTGTTCTCTGCTATTTATCTTTTCTTCGGCTGCACTGCACTTGCAACCACTCCGTACAGGTGGGAGAGCGTTGAGAATATTCTGGAAATAATATTTTCTCTTCAGACAATTTGGAATTTCTGTTTTATACTCAGCATCGGAGGAATTATGACCGGTGGTGCGATTATCTTTTTCTTTTTCAAATGGCAGGGCGGCGTGAAAAACATGGACGATGAATACGCTTCATTTGTACGTGGCTATGCTTCGAAGATATTATTTGTTTCTTCTTTATGTTTTCCTCTGTTTATGTTCTTCGGATTTTTATATATGCCTGAGATTGCAAGGTCACCCTCAGTATTTGTTTATCTCATACTGACACTGCTCTCGCTGATAATTCTATGCAACATGATTTATTCGATGATAAAAAATTCTGATATTAAATACGGAACAGCAATTTTCATTCTGGCTTTCGTGGTAATAACTTTTTCTATTCTCAAAGACCAATCACTTCTTGGCAATGCAGTTCAACCGGAAACTTTAGAAGCAACCGAAGTTGCAGAGAAGATGGAAAAAGAAGCGAAGCTAAAGCTGATGACTGCGGGAGGAATTAATCCCGAATTGATATACACACAAAAGTGCGGCGCATGTCACAAGCTTGACCAGAAGCTGATTGGTCCACCGCATAATCTCGTTGTTCCAAAATATAACGGTGATGTAAAAAAATTGGCAGAATTTATTTTCAACCCGCAGAAGATTGACCCGGCTTATCCGCCGATGCCGAACCAGGGTTTGAAGAAAAAAGAAGCATCTGTTATGGCTCAATATTTATTAGATATGGTTGCAGGTAAGAAATAAAAAACGAAGTGATGTGATTTTATAACTCGTCTCTCTAAAGCCGGGTTTTTTATTTACCGATGGAAATAATAATTCGAAGTTCGCCTTTTCTTTACCGAGCGAATGGCGATTATAGAAATGATGAAACATAAAAACAAAACTGTTGCGTATGAAAAAAGAAACATCATCGCAAGCAAAGTGAAATTCTCTTCTATAAAGGTTACCTGCCAGTCGAAAAACTTATCAAGAGTTTTATCTACTGATTTTCGTTTTGTTGTTCTCTTATCTTTTTTCTCAACGTATTTTTCGGTTCGGTTGTTGTATTCGATATTACTCTTTTTCAATATGCCAATTAGTTCGTTCACATGTACTGCATAGTTCAGTGAATCGTCATAATCATAAAAAAAAGTATTTATTCCAACAACTTTGCCGAGCGAATTAATTAACGGTCCGCCGCTGTTGCCTTCCTTTATGATTGCGGTGTGCTGAACGATTAGTGCTGAATGATTTTGCCTGTCTTCTTTCCCTTTCTCAGTGTAATACCAATCTTCATCTTCAATTTTTTTTATTCTTCCTGCTGTCATTTTATAGTAATTTATTCCGCCGGATTTTGTTGTAGGGTTTCCGATTGAAACAACATGGTCATTCTTTCGTATCGGGGAATCATCATCAAGCTCAAGAAATTGAACTGTAGTTTCTTCGATTTGGATTATTGCTAAGTCTATTGTTTCATGCTCCCTTAAAATTTTTTTCACGGAATATTCACGGTCATCTTTCATTTTTATTTTCGCAGAAAAAACATCCAGCCCGTCGGTTACGTGGTAGTTCGTGATGAAAGTATTTTCGTTTATAAAAAATCCGCTTGCCCATGCACCGCTTCTGTCGGTGATTAATCCAACAGCGTCAATCGTTTTATCGTAAACGGCATCATCGGTAAGTTCTTGTGAAAAAGAAAATCTGCTGATGAAAAGTATCAGTAACAAAATCTTTGACGAGAAAATAAAACTGTAAAACTTATCCAATAATTTCAAAGCCGGTGTATTTATGAAGTGCTTTCGGAATGATAATTTTTCCTTCGGGAGTTTGGTAATGCTCTATGATTGCTGCAACAACCCTAGGCAACGCAAGTCCTGAACCGTTCAATGTGTGAACAAACTCCTGTTTGCCCGTTTCTTTTGATTTGAACTTGATGTTCATTCTGCGTGATTGAAAAGTTTCGAAGTTGCTGCATGAAGAAACCTCGAGCCACTTTTTCTGTCCGGGCGCCCAGACTTCCAAGTCATATTTTTTTGTTTGAGTAAATCCCATGTCTCCTGTGCACATCAAAAGAACTTGATACGGTAATCCAAGAAGCTGAAGCAAATGTTCTGCATTTTCACGAAGCGATTCGAGTTCGTCGTAAGATGTATGGGGATGAACAAATTTTACAAGCTCAACTTTATCAAACTGATGAAGCCGGTTTAATCCGCGAACATCTTTGCCGTACGAACCGGCTTCACGCCTGAAACAGGGTGTGTAAGAACAATATTTCAACGGCAGATTTTTTTCCTCAAGAGTTTCTTTACGGTGAAAGTTTGTTACTGAAACCTCTGCTGTCGGAATCATGAAAAATCCGTCTCTGTCAACTGTGTACATTAAATCTTCTTTGTCGGGAATCTGTCCCGTGCCTCTTGCACTGTCTTCATTGACGAGTATTGGTGTCTGAATCTCCCTGTAGCCGAGCTTGATACCTTCATCAAGAAAAAAATTAATGAGTGCTCTCTGGAGGGAAGCTCCCTTGCCAATATAAAACGGGAATCCTGCTCCTGTAACTTTTGAGCCGCGTTCGAAATCTATTATTCCAAGCTTTGAAGTTAAATCCCAGTGCGGCTTCAATTCAAAATCTGATTTCGGCTTGTCCCCCCAGGTTGAAATTGTTTGATTATCTTTCGGAGTTTTTCCAATCGGAACGGATGGATGTGGGATATTCGGAACAGTTAACAAAAGTGAATCAAGATTTTGTTCAACAGATTTTAAATCGTCATCAATCAGCTGGATTCTTTTTTTCACATCATTCATTTCCTCAATCAGCCTGCTTGTATCCTCGCCGGACTTCTTCATCTTTGCTATTTTTTGTGAAACTTCGTTCCTCTTTGCCTTCAGCAATTCTCCCTCCTGAATCAATGCACGTCGTTTCCCGTCCTGCTCAAGAATTGAATCGAGATTATCGGTTTCGTTCTTCGCTTGAATTCCTTTTCGGACAAGCTCAGTGTTTTCACGGATAAATTTTATATCTAACATATTTTTTATTTTTTACATATCCAATTGCAGTTTCAGCATGTGCAGACCTTCTGTTACGTTTAAAGTTTTCATCCCAAGCTCTGTTTCGGATTTCAGCAAAATGAAACTTGAGTTCATTGGTCTGTCCGCTGATTGGTCGAGGTCTGCTGTAACAATCGGAACAAGTAATCGCTGGTCGAACTTGAAAATCTCACAAACTTTTTTTGCAAACTCAAACCTGCTTAAATATTCACTTCCGGAAATATTATAAATTCCCCTTCGCTCTTTGTTTACGATTCGTAAAATTCCAAGAGCAATGTCATCGACAATTGTCGGCTGACCAAACTGGTCGGTTACAATATTAACCTGTTCTTTCTTGCCTAAAGTATTAATAAGCCATAATGCAAAATTCGGTTTCACATTTATTCCATTGCCATAAATTATCATAGTGCGTACAATCGCAGAATCAATCCCGCTTGTGATGACAGCATTTTCACTCGCAAGCTTTTCCTTCCCGTAAAAGCTGAGTGGATTCGGGACAGAGCTTTCATCGTAGTTTCCCATCCTGCCGTCAAAAATATAATCGCTTGAAACATGTACAATCTTTGACGATGAAACGTGTGATGCAAACAAAAGATTTTTTACTCCGTCAACGTTTATTCTCCAGCTCAGTTCACGCTCAATTTCACAGGCGTCAACGTTTGTGAATGCGGCACAGTTTATTGTAACGTCCGGCTCAAAAGCTTTATAGATATTTTTCACATCGTTCTTTTTTGTAATGTCAAGCTGTGCGTAATCAAATCCTTTTAGCCCTGCAACCGAATCTTGTATATCCGTTAGAAAAAGAATATGGTCGGATTCATTTGCAAACATCTCGCTGACTTTTTGACCGAGCAATCCATTTGCACCGGTGACAAGAATTTTTTTCCTGCTCATATATTATCGTATCCTCTATTTGTCATACGTGAATTTTAAAGAGCAAAAATAGAAACTTCACACTGCTAATTATAGGTAAAGTTTTGGATTATAACTTGGCTCATTAATATATAATTTTTCTTTGTGAGTATTCTATTTTTTCTGTTTAAATCCTTCTCGGCAATTTTTCCGTTGAAGGTTGCACGAATCTGTTCAGTTGTTTTGAGCAAAACGGCTTATTTCATTTTCCCGGTTCGTAAAAACGTTGCTTTGAAAAATTTACAACTTTGTTTTCCCGAAAGGGACAATCACTTTTATAGAAAAACCATCAAGGAAGCTTATGAAAATATTTTTATTACCATCTTTGAATTTTTTTATATGCCACGACTATCACACAATGATATAAAGAAAGAATTGATAATCGAAAATCCTGAACTGATAGGTGATAAATTAAATCCGGGAAAAGGTTTGCTCTTATGCGGTGCACACTTTGGTAACTGGGAAATGATGCCGCATTTCTTCGGGAGAATTATTTCAAGAAGGTTAAACATTATTGTGAAAGAACAGAGAAACACATCGGCTGATAAGAGAATAAATAAAATCAGAGCTTCAAACGGAAACCATCTTATATCAATGAAGAATTCAATGAGGGAATTATTACGGCTGCTTCATGATGGTGAAATCATTGCAATGCTAAGCGACCAATACTCACCTAACGGGATAAAAATAAATTTTTTTAATTTGAAGGTTATATTTCCCGAAGGTATTGCAAGGATTGCGGTCAGGAAACAATCGCCGGTTATTTACGGAAGTTCTTTTAGAAACAGGGGCGGGAAATATTTATTGAAGTTTACCGGGATATTGCCAAAAGGAGATTCTGAAGATGAAAAAATCAAAAGTATAATTCAGCAGTATGCCACTTTGCTTGAAGAAGATATCCGCAAATCCCCCGGACACTGGCTTTGGTTTCACCGAAGGTTCAAATCGTTAATTTCTTATTGATGAATTCTCCAAAAGAAATTCTCATCATACAAACGGCATTTCTTGGAGATGTTGTGCTTGCAATTCCTATGGTTCAGACATTGAAAAATATATTCCCGGATTCGATGATAGATTTTCTTTGTACACCTTTGGCTGCAAATATTTTGTCGAACAACCCGAACATCAACAACATAATTAAGTATGATAAAAAAGGAAAAAGAAAGCTTGATAAATTTTTTGATGTACTCTTTCAGATAAAAAATAATTATGACATTGTTCTTTGTCCGCACCGTTCTGCGAGAAGTGCGTTGCTCACTTATTTCAGCAAAGCCCCCGTACGGATTGGCTTCAATAAAAATGCTTTGTCTTTTCTTTTAACTCACAGGGTTCAATATGATTCAAACACACACGAAATCCAGCGTAACATTGATTTGCTCAGTTGTATTCCCGGAGTCGATGCCAAAGATGAAATGATTGTTACTAAACCTGTTCTTTATCCGACAGATTATGATTTAAAACTCATTGAGAATATTTTTTTGGAAAAGAAAATTTCGGCGGGCGATAAAATAATTTCTTTTGCTCCGTGCTCAAAATGGTTTACAAAACAATTGACGTTCAAAAAATCAGAAGAAATAATTACTCAGCTTTTGAAAAAGAATTATAAGGTTTTCCTTATCGGCGGAGCGGAAGATTTTGAATACGGCAAAACACTTTCGAAAGAATTTGATGAGACAAAGCTACTGAATTTCTGCGGAAGGTTATCACCCGTTCAGTCTTCAATTATAATCACTAAATCGAAAGTTCTTATCACAACAGATTCGGCGGCACAGCATCTCGGAGCTTGCACGGATACTCCGATAATATTAATTTACGGCTCAACCGACAACTCGTTCGGATTTTATCCGCTCGAAAACAAAAGCGTAATAATTGAAAAGAATAATTTGAAATGCAGACCGTGCACAGACCACGGAAGAAAAGCATGTCCGCTAAAACATTTTAAATGTATAGATGAAATTGAAGTGAATGAAATCATTACGTCAGTGGAAAAGTTATCTGCTTAATTCTTTTGCAAGAAATTTTGCTGTGTGTGAAATATCATAAAACTTTTTAACGAAACTTTCCGGTGTTCCTTCCCCAATGATTCTACCGCCTTCGTCTCCGCCTTCAGGACCCAAGTCAATTAACCAGTCAGCAGTTTTAATCACATCAAGATTGTGCTCTATGACAATTACCGTGTTGCCTTTGTCAACAAGCTTGTTCAAAACTTTGAGCAGCATACTAATGTCTTCGAAGTGCAATCCGGTTGTCGGTTCGTCGAGGATGTAAAGGGTTTTTCCCGTCTGTATTTTCGAAAGCTCGGTTGAAAGCTTCACACGCTGAGCTTCGCCGCCGGATAAAGTTGTTGCCGATTGTCCCAGACGAATATATCCAAGACCGACATCATTTAATGTTTCGAGCTTCCGCTTAAGAGAAGGAATTGATTCAAAGAAATTCAATGCATCTTCCACAGTCATGTTTAGAACATCGGCAATATTTTTTCCTTTGAAACGTACTTCGAGAGTTTCGCGGTTATATCTTTTTCCCCTGCACACGTCGCACATAACATAAACATCGGGAAGAAAATTCATTTCAATCTTTTTCATTCCGTCACCCTCGCAAGTTTCGCACCGCCCGCCTTTAACATTGAAGCTGAACCTTCCGATTTTGTAGCCGCGTATTTTCGATTCAGGCAAACCGACAAACAAATCACGGATGAAAGTAAAAAGCCCTGTGTATGTTGCGGGATTGCTTCTCGGCGTTCTGCCAATCGGTGACTGGTCAACTTCTATAACTTTGTTGACGTTCTTTAATCCATCAATAGATTTATAAGGAAGCGGAGCTTCAGGAGTTTTATAAAATTTTCTTGAAAGAACTTTATAAAACGTGTCGTTGATAAGAGTCGATTTTCCCGAGCCGCTTACACCTGTGACACAAATAAATTTACCGAGAGGAATTTTCAGATTCACGTTTTTTAAATTGTTGCCCGTCGCACCTTTCAAAACAATTTCGGAATTTTTTTCAGTTCTTCTTTTCTTCGGAACTTCGATCTTCTTTTTCCCCGAAAGATAGTGTGCTGTTACCGAGCTTCCGTTCAGCTTATGCGGCAAGCCGTATGCAACAACGTTCCCGCCATGCTCACCGGCTCCGGGACCAAGGTCGATTATAAAATCCGATTCGTCCATCATTTGTTTATCATGCTCAACAACAATTACCGAGTTGCCAAGGTCTCTCAGTTTTTTCAATGATGCGATAAGACGCTGGTTATCTCTTTGATGCAAACCGATGCTTGGCTCGTCGAGAATGTAAAGAACACCCTGAAGCTGCGAGCCGATTTGTGTTGCAAGCTTTATTCGCTGTCCTTCACCGCCGGAAAGAGTTCGTGCAGTTCTGTCGAGGGTTAAATAATCCAGCCCGACGTTCAAAAGAAAATCGAGGCGTGATTTTATTTCTTTCAGGATTTGCTTCGCAATTATTTCCTGTCGTTCATTCAGTGTTAAGCAGTCAAAAAATTTTCTTGCTTTATTTAATGAAAGCTGTGTGATGTCAAAAATATTTTTCTTTCCTTCTTCTGTATCAAGCAGCACGGACAAGCTCGACAGTTTCAGTTTTCCCTTTTTGCATGTCTCACATTCATGCGATGTCATAAATCCTTCCGCCCACGTTGCGATATATTCCGATGTCTGGTTGTTGTAATAATCGAGAATGATTCTTTTGATTCCCGGGAAACGGTGCAGATATGTTTTTATCTGTCCGTCAGAATCTTTATAAGTTATTTCCTGTTTCGTTTCGCTTCCGTTCAAAAGTATGTTCATTTCTTCTTCCGAAAATTCATTAAGCTGTGTGCTGAAATCTTTTTTCCATGACTTAACAACTTGCTCCAGCGTGTTGAAAGTCCAGCTGTCACGCGGCTTGCCGAGCGGAGCGATTCCGCCAGCGTTAATTGAAAGTTCGGGATGAGGAATTAACAGCGACTCTTCCAATTGTTTTCTTGTGCCGAGACCCAAACATTCGGGGCACCAGCCGTAAGGTGAGTTGAAAGAAAATGAATTCGGTGCCGGCTCATCATAGCTGATTCCACAAGATGCACATGCAAGTTTTTCGCTGAACATTTTGTCTGCATCTTTTTCAGCTCCGTCTTCAGATATTATCATAATCCCTGACCCGAAACGCAAAGCAGTTTCAACAGATTCTTTAAGACGTAGTCCTGTTGCATTATTTACGTTCAGCCGGTCAACTACGATTTCTATGTCGTGAATTTTGTAGCGGTCAACTTTCATCTTCAAAATTATGTCGCGGATTTTTCCGTCAACTCTCACTTTTGTGAAGCCGTCTTTTTCAACCTGCTCAAACAGCTCGCGGTAATGTCCTTTGCGTCCTCTAACAACGGGAGCGAGAATATTTATTTTCTTTCCCTCAAGATTCTGGCTGATGTGATTAAGAATTTCTTTCATCGTTTGACGCTGAACCGTCTGCCCGCAGTTTGTGCAATGCTGTGTTCCGCACTTTGCAAAAAGCAAACGGAGGAAGTCGTAGATTTCCGTTACAGTTCCAACCGTTGAACGCGGATTGTGTGAAATTGTTTTCTGTTCGATTGAAATTGCGGGCGAAAGTCCTTCAATCTTGTCAACGTCCGGACGCTCGATTCCGCCAATGAACTGGCGTGCATAAGCCGAGAGTGTTTCAACGAAACGGCGTTGTCCTTCGGCAAAGATTGTATCGAACGCAAGTGATGATTTTCCCGAGCCGGAGATTCCGGTTATAACAATGAACTTGTTACGCGGGATTTCGAGGTCGATGTTTTTTAAATTGTGAACACGCGCACCACGGATAGATATTTTTTCAAGGAATGACAAAAGTTATTTTATCTCAAATCCAATTTTTCTTGTTTCTTTTTTTGGCGGAAGCATTAGCTCACGAATTGCTTCGAAGATTGTAACGATACTTTTGTCATGAGATTCAAATTTCTTCTCAAGAGCGGCTAATCTTTTTTCCAGTTCTTTATGTGAAGAAATCATTTCTCTCAACTTAACAAATGTCCGCATGATTTGAATGTTGACCTGAACCGCTCGCTTGCTTTTCAAAACGCTTGAGAGCATTGCAACTCCCTGTTCTGTAAATGCGAAAGGAAGATACTTGCTGTGCTGGCCTTTCTTTAAGATGCCAAATTGGAATCTTAGAGATTTGTATTCATCTTTGGATAGTTTGAACATGAAATCGGCAGGGAATCTTTCTATATTTCTTTTAACTGCCTTGTTGAGATTGGAAGTAGTTACACCATACAGGGAAGCAAGCTCGGCATCAAGAAGTACTTTTTCTCCCCGGATGAGAAATATTTTGTTTTCAATGAGAGCAGGTGGTAAAATTTTTGGATTCATTAATGAAATATAAAACTTAACCTGAAAGTTACTCAGAACTGTTTGAAGATAAAATGAATGGAATGATGAACGGAAAGTAGGTTTGAAAGTTAGAAGGTTATAAGGTTAGAAAGTTGGAAAGCAGAGAGTTGAAAAAGTTAAAGTTTTAAACCTTAAAACCTTTAAACCTTCAACTTTATACTGATTTTTTACCATGGAATTTTAAAGCCCAGCTTCGTCAGTTTTGCTTCAAGCTCTTCGCGTTCGCGGTTACGTTTTGCAGTGCCGTCTTCTTTCAGCCAGCCGAAAGAAACTGCTTTTTGTTTTGCCGCTGCGTTATCGTTTGAAGTGACTGCAAGAAGTATTTCCATTTCGAGGCGTGTGAACTGCGATGCGTTAACGCGGTAATCCATGAATGCTTCCCATGTGAGCGGACACCACTTTGCAACAATTTTATGACCGATGACTTCGGAGTATTTGCGGATTTCGTATTGTGCGTGCGCATCCATTCTGAGAAGAAGAAAGTGAAGCAGGTTATGGAGGTCGATTTTCCAGTATGCTTCGGTGTAAGTTGAAAGCGGCAAGTCTTTTCTTGCCTGCTCACGGGCGATTCCTTTTGCAAGACGCTCATCATAAACTTCGCGTGTTAATTTGTGAAGCATCTTTTCTTTTTCGGTGAACTCTTTGCCAAGCTCCGGCTCTGCAAATCCAGCCGAGCCCTGCCTGTTGCCGATTGACTGAACTCTCCAATCATCTTCAGTCGTTGTCTGTGCGGAATCTATTGCAACGGAATAACGTGTTGAGTATTCGTTCACGTTTGCAGTGCGGTGGCGAATCCACTGACGCCAGCAATCCATCGGAACACGCACATGGAATTTTATTTCGCACATCTCAAGCGGAGTTGTGTGATGATGACGCAGTAAATAACGAATCAGCCCGCGGTCTTCGTGAATTTTTTTTGTGCCCTTGCCGTAGGAAACTCTTGCCGCCTGAACAATCGATTCATCGCTTCCCATATAATCCACCACACGTACGAAGCCGTCGTCTAAAACATTAAACGGCTTGCCGAGAATTTCATCGAGTGACTGAACGATTGGACGCTCGAGTTTTTCTAATTGTGGTTGTTCTTCCATTGTCATTCCTGCGAAGGCAGGAATCCAGTTTTTTTTACCACAGAGGGCACAGAGTCTCCGATTTTTTTTATGATTGGATTGAATGCAAAGATAAAATTTTCAGGAAGAAGTGAAAAGGCAGAAGGGAGAAGCGAAAAGAAGAAAGCAGAAAAAACAAAAACACTTGCCCCAAATTAACACGAATTTTTTCTAATTGTTTTCATCTTGTCTCCCCTTAACGAAAGAGGAGATTCAGAGGGGTTCATACTTTTACCAAAGGGGAGATAAGAGGGGTTTAGTACGCACCTCCAACCACAGTAATTAACTCCGCTAACGAAGCAAAAAGCTCAGTCAGGTTAGCAAATAACTTAGTTGAGTTAGCAATTAGCTGAGTTGAGTTAGTAATTAGCTCAGTTGTGTTAGTAAATTGCTTAGTTGGGTTAGCGATTAGCTAAGCTGTGTTAGCAAATAGCATTTTTGTAACCGATTTTGATTACGTTACAAACCTACCACCCGTACCGATACAATATCCACTCTATAATATTCATGTGTTTTGCTCTGCCGGAATTGACAAGATTGCAGGTTGGACTTTTTTTGTACGCGTTTTGAAAAATCAGATGATTGAAAAAAAAATTTTTAAAACGGATTTACTGTGGCAAGGATTGAAATAGAAACCCTGAACTTATTTCAGGGAAAAGTTTCCGAAAGGGGGCTTTTGTGTTTTGGTATCTCTGATGAAAACGATATGAAGAAAAAAAACATGGGGTGTCATCGTTACAATGAATTTGTAATTAATAAATTATTTCTTATTTTTGTGCAATAAACCAATGACCGTTAATAGAATAAAACGGAAGGTGGTATGCGTAAATTCACTTCTCAAAATAAGAAAATCCTCTTTGCCATTTCTGAAGGTTATTGTCAGTGTTGTGGCACACCTTTAGAAAAAAACTGGCACGCAGACCATATACTTCCATTTTCTAAATTCGGTCAAACTAACTTACTAAACGGTCAAGCACTTTGTCCGAAATGTAATCTTTATAAATCAAACAACATTATTATGAAAACAAATAAAACACTCAGACAGTGGCAAACAGATTGTTACAAGGAATTATTGAGAGTTAAAGCGGATGGAAGAAATAAATTTCTTTCTGTTGCTGGAGTTGGTTCAGGCAAAACTTTCTTTTCAGCTTTCGTCTTTAATGAATTTAGATCTAAAGGTGAATTTGATTCGGTAGTTATAATAAGCCCAACTGAAAATATAAAAAGGAACTGGAGTATAACTTTTCAATATGATTTTAATCTAAAGGTTGACCATGGTTACCAATTTAAACACTCTTGGCCAAGAGATTGTCATGGAGTCAGTTTAACTTACCAGAGCTTGAATCCGTTAAACCTCCAAGTGCTTAAAAGATATATCACTAGAAAAGTTTTCCTTATAATTGATGAAGTACATCACGCTGGAGACGAGAGGTCTTGGGGTAATGCTATCCAAGAACTTGGGGATGAGGCTGGCTTTGTGTTGCTTCTTAGTGGAACACCTACAAGAGGTGACAATTCCCCAATTCCATTTGTTACTTATCAAAGAAAGAACCCGAATGAAGAAGGAACTAAAACTTATGAATTAAAATATGATTTCTATTATAGCTATGCTGAAAGTATTAAAGATAAAGTATGCTGTCCAACTATCTTTCCAAGAAATTTCTCTAATGTACAAACAATAGAAGGGTATAAAAAACTTGAATATGCTGACCAAGATTCTCTTGAGATGAGAAAATTATATAACAATATTATTTCGGTAAAAGAAGAAGGCATAGGTTGTTATGTATATGAAACCTTTATAAGAGCAAACAAACAATTATGTGAACTCAATGACAAAAGGAATCAAAATTTTGCAGGATTAATTGTTTGTAATACAATCCCAGACGCTATAAAACTTCATGAAAGAATTTATAAGGAATTTGGTGCTGATTTTGTTGAACTAGTAACAAGCAATGACCCAGATTCCAGCAAAAAGATAGAGAATTTCAAATTCAGTTATTGCCCATGGATAATTTCTATTAATATGATTTCTGAGGGAGTGGATATTTCAAGAATAAGAGTAATTGTTTATGCCTCTAATGTTATATCACCAGTAAGGTTTATACAGGTAATGGGAAGGGGCGTGCGAAATCCACAACATAAAGAAAATGACAGTGATGTTTGTTATATGTATATCCCAGATTATAAACCTCTTGTAGAAAATGCAAGAAAAATAGAATTGGAAATAAAACATGAATATGAAGAATTGACGGAATCTTTGAAGAAGGAAAAAAACTCTACGGAAAGCATCCAAATGAACATTCTTGATGATATTATTCTAAACGCTTCAAGTGAGAACAGTGGTCTAGTATTTAGTAGTATGATGTTTGATGTTAAAGAAGATCTAGCTGCTATTTCTCTTGCAAAAAAATATGATGTGACAAAGGACAAAGTTTTAAGTATGTGGAAAGATATCCTAGAGATGACTGGCAAACCAACACCAGAGGAACGCCCAAAAAAAATAGAGACCATCACAGATGAAAAAGAAAAATATAGGAGAGTCATTCAGAAGGTGGTTGCAAAACTTCACTATGATTTTGGCTTAGATTTTAAAGAAATACACCTTAAATTAAATGAACAATTGGGGAAGATATTTTCAAATGACCTTACGCTAGACGAACTTAAGCAGAAATATGCACTTGCTCAAAAATATTATGAAAAATATAGATCAATGAATTAAAATATAATTGTATAAATGAAAATAAATTTTATTGAAAGAACACAGGAAGCGTTGAGGATTCATTCTTTCAGAAGAACACAAGTTCCAGAATTAGTCTCAAAAATATTAAGGAATGACAATTGGAAGTTCAGAGACCCTGCACCAAAAGAACTTAAGCCAAGGGAATTCCAGTTATTTGCTGAATTTGTTGAAGCTCCCAGACCGTGGGGTCTACAAACAGAGTATAAGGAATTGGAATTTTTATGTAAAGGATTTGAAGATGTAGAGCTAGCACTTTCTAAAGAGAAACTGATGAAAGGAAAGGAGATTAAAAAAGAAGAATTAAAAACCACAGTCAGAAAAACTGAAAAAGAACAGCACCTTGAAAGGTTGGAAAGAGAAAGACCAGATTTACTAAAGAAAGTATTAACTAAACAAATATCCACTCATAAGGCTATGATTGAAGCAGGCTTTGCTAAAGAGAGAGTAAAGGTTGAAAAATCTCCGGAAGGGTTTGCTAATTATATTTCAGGACATTTTAATAAGAAGCAAAAACGAAAATTGTTAAAACTATTAAAAAAATAATTAAGCTACTAAGAATGTAATGGAAAGTATCTTATTAGATTTCTCTAAATTATGTTTCATACAAAGTAGTTTGATATTTTTAGCAGTAAGACTTGTTCCTCCTTTTGAAAACGGAACATCATGGTCGAAGTGAAGATTTACATTTGAACCACAACCCGGGAAAGTACATTTACCACCATCCCTTTTCCATACTTCAATCTTTACATGTGTAGGAATCATTCTGTTAAAAGTAATCTCCTCTACTTTCTTAAAAGATTTTAATTCTATTGGCTTAAGAAAAAATTTAAATACGTTTCGCTTACCATTGTGAACAAATTGTGCATCAACAAGATTAAAGAAACCTTTGTATGACCATATCCCATCTTTAATCTTCTCGTAGATTTTTATTATGTGAGGTTCTTTTCTTAAACCCAATTTGAAAGCTTGTGCTTCAGTAAAAAACTTTCCATTCTCTGTTAAACTTCCCTTAGGAGTATAAAATGGTTGGTCTGTTGTCTTGGGATTTTCAGCATGGTCTTTTCTTGCGTCGTGTCCTTCATATATTATTGAGTTTGTTTTTGAATCGTATTCATCTTCATACGGAGCATTGCTTCTTAATGACATCAAGAATACAGAGTATTGTGGAGTAACTTTGTAATTCATTCCCTTCTGTAGTGTTTGCTTTTCTGCAAGAGATATTTCTGCATGAGAAATTATTTCGTCAAGTTCAAAAGATATTTTGTGTTTGAAAAGTTTCATTTTATATTATTCTCTGTGCCCTCAGTGTTCTCTGCGGTTAAGTCTTATTTCTTACGTAATGAATCAATGCTCCATACACCTGCACCCGCAGCAGAGAAATACAGCCATACGAAACAATACATCACTGCCGAAACGCCGCCGTTCATTGTAGGCCAAAATGCCGCCGGCTGATGAAACTGAAAATATGCTACCGCCATTTCACCCGCAAGAATAAACGCAACAGGACGCGTGAATAAACCGATGAGCATCAATGCTCCGCCGAACACTTCGAGCAATCCGCCTATTCCAATCTGCGACAATAGCTGTGCAGTGCCTCCGTCGGGCGGCATGCCCATAGGCCAGGCAAAGAGCTTCATTGTACCCGACATTATAAACATTATTGATGCGGTTATGCGGAGCAAGCTCTGCATATACGGGGTTAAGGAAATCCAGTTGTTAAACATGATTTTATTTAGTTTATTTAATAGTTAGTTGTTAGTTATTAGTGCCGTTACTAATTGCTGTCTGTGTTCATGCCCCGACAAGAACTTTGAATCCGCCGTAAGCCATACGCTTCATATCAAAAGGCATTTTCATTTTCTTCATGTTGGGGTCGCTCATCATTTCCTTCATTACCATTGCATTTACTTTGTCCCGATGTGCCCGCGACTTGAACACGATATATGCGAATACCAATGTTTCGCCGCGTTTAAGCTTGAACGGTTTTGAAAAAGGAATTCCCCATTTTGTGTTGAGGTCGTCGGCGATGCATTCCTTGTAATCGAGTGCACCGTGTTTCAGCCACATTTTTTTTCCACCCAGAGCCATGCGGCGGTAGATATTGATATTGCGTTTTGGTAAGGGCAGTACATACCCGTCTACGTATTTCATTTTAATTCTCCTTTGATTTGTTTTTTAGATTATGTTTTTGGTTATATGTTCTTTTTGTCTTGCCCGATTTAGTCCTGCCTGCTGCAGGCACGGCGGGCATCCAGATATTTTTATTCTTTTTTTCTTCTGTTCTTTGACTTGAAAGAATGTTTCTCTTTCTTGTTCTTTTTGTCTTGATACAAAAAGAACCAAAAAAATCAAGACGGATGAAAAATTACCTGAAACATTCGTCAGCTTCGCTAAATGAAAACAAACTCGTCCCGAAGCGGAACTCAAACAGTGTTTTCATTTTTAACTCTCGCCGACTCTGTTTTTAAACGCCAATTTTTCAAATGCCCTTACGTTTTTCTTTTCACCTTTCACCTTTCACCTTTCACCTTTCACTTCTCCCACACATTATCTTTCTCATTCACATCAGGAATATATTTTGTGCCGAGCTTTACTTCGGTTATTTCAGCATTCACTTTTTCTTCGATGACAATTTCTTTCGCTCCGTCTTTCCAAACATCTGCTTTGCGGTAAACGAGAAGCTCTGTGCTGTCAGCCGTGTTCAGAGTCATTGCAACAGGCACAGGAAGCGAGCCGATGCGTTCGATTGTGATTCGGATTTTATCGCCGCTCTGCTGAACGTCTTTTACCGAGAGGTCGGGATAGCCGAGTTCAAAAAACCACGGCTTGAAGAACCACGACAAATCTTCACCGAGAACATTTTCGAAAGTGTAAAAGAAATCATAAGGTATAGGATGTTTTCCGTTCCATCTCCGCATATACTCACGCAGTGTGTTATCGAATTTTTCTTTTCCGAGGAAGTCACGCATAATATTGTAAGCGGCACACGGCTTGAAGTATGAAGCGTTGCCATAAGACGAATTAAGCTCGAAAGATTTCATCATCATCGGAGCGTCGTCAACTGTTCCTGCAAAATTAAGATACCGGAAAGTGTTTCGTGCACGCGGGTCGCTTTCAGTTCCGAGACGCTTCTGGATTTCTTCCGGCAAAAACTGTGCCATGCCTTCATCCATCCACGCATATCGGTGCTCGTTGATGCCCATGTAAAACGGAAAATATGTGTGTGCAATTTCGTGAGCGGTAACTCCGACTGTTCCGTTCATGTTGTCAGCCGTTCCGTCGTTCACCATCATCGGAAATTCCATTCCTCCCGCTCCGTTGAAAACCGTGAGCCGCGGAAAAGGATAAGGCACTGCGGGAAATTCATACGAGAAAAATTTGATGACGTCGTAAGAAATTTTTGCAACGGAAGGAAAATCCCACGAGCTTTGTTTATAAGCTGCTCCAATCAAAACACGCCTGCCTTTTTCAACTTCACAGCTGACGGCATCCCATAAATAATGGTCGCTTGATGCAAAAGCAAAATCGGAAACATTTTCTGCTTTGAAATGCCACGTGTTTGTTTTTCCGTTCATGTTAAAGAGTGCAGTCCGGGACATCATGTAATCCGACGTTGCAATCACATGGACAACAGAATCAGAATTCATTGCTTCATCGAGACGAGATTTTATGCGCGGAGCAAGAACACTTTCGTAATTCTGGCAAACTCCTGTTGCCCATACACAAAAAGTATTCGGCACGGTTAAGTGAACATCGTAATCGGAGAAGTCGTTATAGAATTCAATGCTGCCAAGGTATTGCAGGTCGGCCCATTGGTCGATGTCATCGTAAACGGACATCTGCGGATACCAGTAAGCAATCATGTAAGAAGTTGAATCATACGCACCCATTCTTGGGTTGGGTTGATTGGGAATTGTGAACTTCCATTCGATTGTCAAATGAGTTGTTTGACCGGCGAGCACAGGAATATCCGGCTCGAAGATTAATATTGTTGCATTGTCGATGAAGTTCGGAGAATTTATGTCATACGATTTTCCGTTCATCGTGAATTTGCTGATGACCATTCCGTCAGTAAAATTTTTTCCATCCGCCTGCCATGTTCGCGGAGAAGTTGTTTTGCTCCTGTTCTGATAAAGACGGATATACAAACGTTTCAATGAATCGGGGCTGTTGTTGTAATAAGTTATTTCTTCGCTTCCGGTGAGCGTGCGTGTTTGCGGGTCGATGTTTGCGTTGATTTTATACACGGAGCGGTTCTGCCAGTAATTTGGTCCCGGCATTCCGTCGGTTGAACGCGTGCCGTTTTTGTAAGCATGCTGGAATTCGAGGGGAGTGAAATAGCTTTGAGAATAAAGGGAGAAAGCAAAAGACAGAAGACAAAAAAGAATTTTAATTTTCATAGGATGTTGATGAATAAAATTTTTATCTGATGAAACTGATTAATTGACAAATCGTTAATTACCGCCTAAAATATTCTTCGCTTCTCTCTGTCCTGAGAGATATGCACCATGCACGGTTGAACTGTATCCGCGGATAGTTGCCTCACCTGCAAATCTCAATCTACCGATTGATTTGGCTAATGCATCGTATTCATTTCCGGTTACTCCGACAGGAAGATATGAGTAAGAGCCGCCGGCAAACTGGTCGGCAAACCATCCTGAAAATTTTATTGCTTCAGGCATTATAGCATTTGGAAATATCTTGGAAAGTATCTTATAGATTTTTTCTTTCTGCCCAGCTTCATTCAGTTTATAAAATTCTCTTGAGAAGCTGTTACCTATTGTAGCAAGCAGGTAAGGTTTCTTTGTATAATACGCCCAGTTAATAAAAACAGGGAACTCTCTTTTTATTTCGGAGATGTACCCGATAAAATGTTTGTCGGAGGACCAGAATATTTCGGGAAATTTTATTGCTACTTTATTTAAGTTTCCCATGTCGAGGCGGGAGACAGCATTCAGCTTATAATCCGGAAGCTCAGGTGAAAATTTTACACTGCCGGTTTTTAATACACCGAGAGGTAATGTTACTATCGCATAATCTCCTTCGAAAACTTTTCCGCCGGAATGAACTTTAACACCTGTGTCGTTATATTCGATTAGCTCAACCGGATGGTTCATTTTTATATTAAGCCCTTTAGCTAGATTGCCTGCGATTTGTCCGTAGCCGTCAGGAAATAAAAAATCTCCTCCTGAAAAACCAGCTTCTGTATCACCCCATGCAGAGAGCTTATCGAACTCAATTGCACCATCAAGTTCTTCGGAAGCCAAGCCCCAGTCCAAAATTTTCTGCTCTTCGCGGGAAAGTATTTCATTTCTCAAAACATATTTTAAAGCATCTTCCACGGAAATATCTTTGTTCAATGTTTCTGCATATTCAGATGCTTTGCCGAAAAGCAATTGGAACTCAGAATCAATACGAGCGGCTTCGGTACTGCTAATCATGCTTCCATCGGAATTATATAAATTGATGCTGTCCCAGTTGGTCTCGATAGTTTTAAGTCCATATTCATTAGCCAGAGAAGTCATCGGGTTGCCGGTCGCTTCCTCAATCCAGCTTGCACCCATGTCGAGTGGAGTTCCGAGTGAATTATCAGTCCAGACTCTTCCACCGATTCTATCTTTTGCTTCAACAACAACTACATCCCACCCTGCATCAGCAATCATTCTGGCAGCGGATAAACCGGACATTCCTGCACCAACAATAATTACTTTTCCTTTTCCCGCGATGGAATTAATTTTTTTACAAAATGTAAAATTGAACAATGTGGAAAAACCGAGTATTTTTACAAAAGCTCTTCGATTCATGATTAATATAAAATAACTAATGAGAGAATAGATTTCAGCAGATTAAAATTAGCTTGCAGCCAGACTGTGTTAATGAAAAACGAAATGGATATAAAGTATTTTTTCATAAAGCTAAGTTCGGGTTTACATTTGAACTTAATAAACTATGAGCAGCATAAAAAAATTTTCAAGCGGGGGTAAGTGGGAAGAAATTTTCGGTTACTCAAGAACAATCAAAGCCGGTAACAGAATTATGATAACCGGAACAACAGCAGTTAATGATGACGGAAATATCAGGGGAACAGGAGATTCTTACGAGCAGACAAGATTTATTTTTGAAAAGATAGAAAGTTATCTTGCGAAAGCAGGAGCGACATTGGAGAACGTCGTTTGGAACAGGATGTTCATAACGGATATTTCAAAATGGGAAGGTGTAGCACGTGCACATAAAGAAATTTTCGGGAAGATAAAACCATGTGCGACAATGGTTGAGATAAAAGGATTGATTCATCCCGACATGCTGATAGAGATTGAAACCGAAGCAATCATCGATTCATCAGATTCTTAAGATTAAATGAGATGAAAATTCCGAAAAGAAATTTTAAGGCACGGTCACTTTAACATTATCATAACGTATGTTATAACCCGTTGAGGTGTATTTCATTCTTAACCGGGAAGTCAGCGGATAATTCTGAAAGCTGTGTAATGTAGTTCCATCCCTTTGCCAGGCAGCAGCTCCGTTTGACTCAACTTTAAAAGAATACTTGTGGAAAAGACTGTCGTAAGGAACATCAACATTTGTTGCGCTAGTTCCAATTATACAATTCAGATGAAGGTTACTTCCGTTTCTTGATAATTTTATTTCTGACAGGGCTAATGTATTGAAAGCAGTGTCAAAAACAATGAACCTTCCGAATCCTCCTGCGTTTGGAAGCACGGCAATGTCTGTTGAAATTGTTGAACCGCTGTAAGGGCTTAGAGATAAACGAGTCCATGTGAGCAAAGCATTGGTGTCACACTCAAGCGATGGAGCAGCATTCCCGGTTGAAGAATCAGTTGAAGCACTGATGTTAATCCAGTTAGTGTCTAAGCCGTTACTAAATTGTTCAAGAAATATAAGCACGGCACCCGGTGGCGTTGTGTTTGTTGCAGAATCATCCCCGCATCCTGAATAAGAAAATAGTATTAAACTGATTGAAGTGAAATATATATATTTCATAGTATTGGCGTAAATTATTTTCAACAATAATACAAATTTTTAATTGCAGTTGCCTGCATGGATTTTATTTCACCAATATTTTATTTTTGAAATACATTAGATTGCCAAATGGATATAAATAAAATAAAAACGCTCGGCGAGCTAAAAGCTTCGGGTTATAAAGTTCGTTCAGTGAAAGATGAAATCAGAAACAATCTTATCAATCGGCTAAAGAACAAAGAAGAATTATTTCCGGGAATTGTTGGGTATGATAAGACAGTAATTCCAGCAATCATCAATGCAGTACTTGCAAAGCATGATATGATTTTTCTCGGGCTTCGCGGACAGGCAAAAACAAAAATTGCACGGATGATGACTTTGCTTCTCGATGAATATATTCCTGTGATTAAAGGAAGCGAAATAAATGACAATCCTTTCAACCCAGTTTCCAAGTTCGCTGTCGATATTGTAAAAGAGAAAGGTGATGAAACAGAAATTGAATGGATTCATCGTGACCAGCGATACGGCGAAAAGCTTGCAACTCCCGATGTAACGATTGCTGATTTAATCGGCGACATCGACCCAATCAAAGCGGCTAATCTAAGATTGCATTATTCACACGAGGGGGTAATTCACTTTGGAATTATTCCAAGAACTAACAGAGGAATTTTTGTAATCAACGAGCTTCCCGATTTGCAGCCGAGGATTCAGGTAGGGCTTTTAAACATTATGCAGGAAAAAGATATCCAGATTCGTGGATTCAATATCCGCATTCCGCTCGACGTGATTATTTTATTCACAGCAAATCCTGAGGACTATACCAATCGCGGAAACATAATCACTCCGCTGAAAGACAGAATTGATTCGCAGATACTTACACATTATCCAAAGACCATTGATGACGGAATCCGTATCACTGAATCACAAAGCTGGCTTGAACGGCATCCGCAGTACAAAACAATTATTCCTTACTATATAAAAGAAATTATTGAAACGACAGCGTATGAAGCTCGCAGGAGTGAGTTTGTTGAACAAAAATCCGGAGTGAGTGCAAGGATGACAATCTCAGCGATTGAAAATCTAATCAGCAACGCAGAGCGTCGTGCAATTCTCAATGGCGAAGAAGTTATATTTCCCCGCATTTCTGATTTGATGGCGATACTTCCCGGAATGACCGGTAAGATGGAGCTTGTGTTTGAAGGTGAGCAGGAGGGCTCGATAAAAGTCAGCAAGGCATTGATTGGAAAAAGTGTGCGTGAAGTTTTCAAAAAATATTTTCCAGACCCGCAGAAAAGAAAAATGAAACGCGATGAGCAAACTCCGATCTTCGATGCATATTCTGAAATTGTAAAATGGTTTGAAGGAGGAAATTACATTGAACTTACAGACGACATGCCGTTTGAAAAATATATGAAAACATTAAAACGTATTGATGGCTTGGAAAAGCTTGTGAAAAAAAATGTAAAGACAATCGAAAACGAATATGAGCTTGCTACTTTGATGGAGTTTGTTCTCGACGGATTGCATAACAATTCCAAGATTGCAAAAGACGAAGTAGACGAAACTGTTTCATACCGTGACCTTGTCAGCGTGATGCTGAACAATCCTTCTTCGAAGAGAAGGAAAGCGGATGAATACTTTGATGAGAATGAATGGAACTACTAACTTGAAAAGTAAAACGTGAAAAGTAAAACGTGAAAACAAAATGCCAGAAGTTGAAGAGTTAATATCACCGACTGACATTGACACAACAACGGAAAGCTTTACGTTGATTCTGTTTAATGATTCTTATCATTCATTCGATGAAGTGATTGACCAGATAATGAAGGCAACAGGTTTTGGATACGATAAAGCCGAAGCAATCACGATGGTAGTTCACACAAAAGGAAAAGCTGCAGTGCTGAGCGGTGAGCTTGAAAAATGTTTGCGAGCTCAGTCCGTGCTTGAAGAAATAAATCTGAGAACAGAGATTGAAGTTAATGCTTGAAGAATGTTCAGCATAAATATGATGAGCTTACATGGAAGCAGGTTCTTTGGGGCTATGCAAACGGAATTTTTCCTATGGGCAACGATGACGGAACAATCAGCTGGTTCGAAGCAAACCCAAGAGCAATCCTTCCGATAGAATTACCGACAAGCTCGATTCACATTACCCGTTCTCTCAAACAAGTTCTCACAAAAAGTATTTTTAAAATTAAATTCAACACTTCGTTCAAAGAAGTTTTGCTTTCTTGCTCAGAGCGTAAAGATACATGGATTAACGAGCTGATTATGGATGCTTACACAGAGCTTCACAAACACGGTTATGCCCACAGCGTCGAAGCTTGGAAAGGGAAAAAGCTTGCGAGCGGATTATACGGTGTTGCTTACAAAGGAGCGTTCTTCGGTGAGTCGATGTTTTTCCGCGAAAGCAATGCATCGAAAGTTTGTGTTGTAAAACTTTATGAAGTTTTAAAAAAGAACAATTTTATTTTGTTCGATATTCAAATGATGACGGAACATTTTAAAACTTTCGGTGCAAAGGAAATTTCAAAGAGAGGTTATCTGGAGATATTGGATAGGGCGATGGAAGTGGAGAGGAAACTTAATATTTAATTAAGCCCCAAAAAAATTAATTCCCTTCCTCAAATTTTTTTACCTTCTCTAATCTTCTCTTATATCTTTCTTCTTCAATAAATTTTGCTGACAGAAAGGAAAGAATAATTTCTTTTGCAAGTGACTCACCGACAATTTCTCCGCCGAGACAAAGGACATTCATAGCATCGTCTTCAACTCCCTGATGTGCAGAAAAAACATCGTGGCAGATTGCAGCGCGGATTCCCTTGAACTTATTTGCTGCCACGCATGCACCAACGCCGCTTCCGCAGATGATTATTCCTCTCTCACATTCTTTATTTTGAAGTTTCTTTGCAACTGCCGAGGCAATGTCCGGATAATCGACTGAGTCGGTTGAATTTGTGCCGACATCATCAACAGAAAACTTTTTTTCAACGAGAAAATTTTTTATGGATTCTTTCAGAAGATAACCTCTGTGGTCGGCACCGATTGCAATTTTCATGTTTTGTTTTTAATAAGAATTTTGTCCCACAAAGTTATCAAATATTGAACTGAACTTCGCTCCAAAAATAATTAAGTTTGTCTTCAATTAATCCCAATATGAAATTCGAAGATTTAAATTCAGAGCAACGCGAAAGAATATCCGAGTTCGGAGTCAACACTTGGTTTGTGATGGAGCTTCTCGAAAATTATCTGAACAATCCCGAATCGGTCACAGAGGACTGGCAGAAACTTTTTGCAGAGCTGAATTTGGAATCGAACAGTAAAACAAACGGTCAGCCGACTCAAACAACCTCTAAACAAACTAAAGTACCGGTTCAGCAAACAAAAATGATGTCGATGCCTCAGCCAATGGAAGGCGATGAGATTGTAACAATCAAAGGCGTTGGTGAGCGGATAATTGAAAACATGAGCAGCTCGCTTACGATTCCAACAGCAACTTCACTTAGAACTATTCCTGTAAAAGTTCTTGAAGAGAACAGAAGAATCATCAACGAACACCTGAAGCAAAGAAATGCCGGCAAGATTTCCTACACGCACATTATCGGATGGGCTATTGTGAAAGCAATTGAATCAAACCGCGTGATGAACTGCACTTACACTTTGCTCGATAATTCTCCGACGGTTCTTAAACACAAAGACATAAATCTCGGCCTCGCTGTTGACCTTGAAAAAAAAGACGGCTCACATTCTTTAATTGTTCCCAACATCAAGAAAGCGGACACGATGAACTTCAAACAATTTTTTGATGCATACAACGGAATAATTTCCAAATCACGTAATAATAAAATTGACATTTCGGATTTTCAGGGAACGACAATCACGCTCACGAATCCGGGAACAATCGGTACGGTATCATCTGCTCCGAGACTGATGGTCGGGCAGGGAGCAATCATTGCAACAGGTGCGGTCGATTACACTGCCGAGTATCAAGCGGTGTCACGCGACATTATCAACAAGTTTGGCATCAGCAAAGTCATGACCGTGACCAGCACTTATGACCATAGAATAATTCAGGGAGCAGAGTCGGGTTTATTTTTGCAGAAGCTTCACAAGCTTTTAATCGGTGAAGAAAATTTCTACGAGCAGATTTTTGAAGACCTCGAGCTTCCTGTTAAGCCCGTCATGTGGCGGAATGATAACAACCCGGAAGATTTTGTAAGCACAAACAATATCGAAGAAATTGAAAAGCATGCCAAAGCAATCCAGATGATAAACATGTACAGAGTCCGCGGACACATGATTGCAAACCTCGACCCGCTTATAAATAAAGCGAAGTATCATCCAGAGCTTGACCCGACAACTTATGGTTTTACGGTTTGGGATTATGACCGCGAATTTTTCACGGGAAATCTTGGCGGACTCAGAACGGCAAAGCTTCGTGACATACTTTCAATTCTTCAGCATACTTATTGCGATAAAATTGGAGTTGAGTACAGACACATCTCCGACCCGGAAGATAAACGCTGGCTTCAAAATAAAATGGAGCCGATGCGGAACAAAGCAAGCTTCACTGATGAAGAGAAAAAGCATGTTCTTTACAAGCTGATTCAGGCAGAGCATTTTGAAAAATTTATAGATAAAAAATATCTCGGACACAAAAGATTTTCGCTTGAGGGTTCCGAGACAATCATACCGCTGATTGATATTCTTCTCGGCTTATCGGCAAAAGATAATGTCAAAGAGCTTGTGCTCGGAATGGCTCACCGAGGAAGGCTAAACGTTCTTGCGAACATCATCGGAAAGACCATGCAATCGATTTTTTCGGAGTTCGAAGATATTCATGACACCGAATCTGCACAGGGCTCGGGTGATGTAAAATATCATCTTGGTGCAAGCGGAACTTACAAAACTCTCGAAGGAAATAAAATCAAAGTTACAGTTGCATCAAACCCAAGCCATCTCGAGTTCGTGAATCCTGTTGTCGAAGGAATTGTCCGAGCGAAACAAACTCTTGCACGCGACGATGAGAGAAATAAATTTATTTCAGTTCTGCTTCACGGTGATGCTGCGATGGCTGGCGAGGGAATTGTTGCAGAGACACTAAACCTTTCCCAGCTTCGCGGATACAGTACCGGCGGAACGGTTCACATTGTAATAAATAATCAAATTGGATTTACGACAAGTCCTGTTGATGCACGCTCAACGGTTTATGCGACTGATGTTGCGAAGATGGTTCAGGCACCGATTTTCCATGTGAACGGAGATAACCCGGAAGCAGCTTTACTTTGTATGCAGCTTGCTTACGAATACAGAATGAAGTTTCATAAAGATGTTGTGATTGATGTTTTAAGTTACAGACGGCTCGGTCATAACGAAGCTGATGACCCGGCTTATACTCAACCATTATTATACAAAGCAATCAGACAGCATCCGTCAGTAAAAACGATTTACCAGAACAAGCTTTTGAATGAGAAAGTTGTAACAGACGAAGACGTGAAAACGATGGAGGAAAAGATTTACAAAATCATGGACGAAGGTTACGAAGATGTGAAAGAAGGTTCTTTTGAGAAAACAGAATTGCCGCTTGCGTTAACCGATGAACAGCTCCACAAACTGAGGTCGTATGAGCTTGAACAAATTACAGAAGAAAATTTGAATTATGTTGTTGAAAAAATAACGACACTCCCCGAATCGTTCTCACTTCATCCTAAACTGCAAAGATTTATTGATGCAAGGAAAGAATTTCTTTCGAAAGATATTGAGATTGACTGGGCTTTTGCTGAGTCGCTTGCTTTCGGAACGCTTTTGCTTGAAGGAATTCCGATTCGATTGAGCGGACAGGATTCTGCGCGAGGAACATTTTCGCAAAGACATATTGTCTTAACGGATACTGAAACAGAAGAAGAAATTATTCTTCACAATAACATAGCTCCTGCCAAAGCAATAATAGAACCGCTCGACAGTTTGCTTTCCGAAGCCGCAGTTCTCGGATTTGATTTCGGCTACTCAACTGCAGACCCGCTTAGCTTGATTCTCTGGGAAGCACAGTTCGGAGATTTTGCAAATGCTGCACAGGTGATAATTGATAACTTTATTGCAAGCTCAAAAACAAAATGGGGTTTACCGAGCAACTTAGGAATGCTTCTTCCTCACGGTCAGGAAGGTCAGGGACCGGAACATTCAAGTGCACGGTTAGAAAGATTTTTAACTTTGTGTGCAGACGATAATATCACAGTTTGCAATCCATCAACTCCTGCACAATATTATTATTTACTGAGAGGTCACGGAAAATATCATAACAGGCGTCCGCTTGTTGTGATGACTCCCAAAAGTTTATTACGTTTACCTGAAGCAAGGTCAAAGAAGAGCGAGTTCACCGGCGGGAAATATAAATTAGTGATTGATGATGACACGATTACAAATCATCAGCAGGTTCAGAGAATTATTTTCACGAGCGGGAAATTTTATTACGACCTTTCGAAATACAAGAAAGAAAATTCAATCAACAACGTTCCGCTTGTTCGGGTTGAGCGTTACTACCCTTATCCAGCCGAAGAAATCAAAGCTGTCATAGGCTCTTATCCGAATGCAAAAGAAATCGTCTGGGCACAGGAAGAGCCGCATAACATGGGTGCTTTAATCTTTATGGCATTCAGAATGAAACCGACCATCAGGGAATTTGGTGAGCAGAAAAAACTTTACGGCGTCAGCCGCGAAGAAAGTCCGTCACCTGCACCGGGTTCGTATAAAGTTTATGCGGAAACTCAATTGAAGCTTTGTAAAGAAGCGTTCGGGAAGTTTTCATAAAAACATTGATAGCAAGAAACAGAGTAAATATCTTTGTGAACATTGTAATTTTGAACTTTGAAATTTTCCCGGGGTGTGGCTCAGCACGGTAGAGCGCCTGGTTCGGGACCAGGAGGCCGGAGGTTCGAATCCTCTCACCCCGACAAATTCCCCGACAAATAATTTTTGAACAAACCTTCCAAATATAAATCTTCTATTTCATCTCACACAATCCACGACCTTCCTGCAAAAGAAAGACCAAGAGAAAGATTATATCTCAAAGGTGCTGACAGCTTATCTGACACAGAGCTGCTTGCTATTATTTTAAGAACCGGGCTAAAAGGAGAGTCGGTAATTGTTCTTGCTCAGAAATTGATTTCAAAGTTCGGTTCGCTGAATAATTTGATGAGTGCTTCGGTTGATGATTTAAAAAAAGTGAAAGGAATTGGAACAGCAAAGGCAGTTGAGCTTGCTGCAGTTTTTCAAATTGCAAAGAGAGTTCGGCTGAAGGACTCCGAAATGATGAGCGAGCATTTGAAGAAATCAATTGTTGACATGCCCGATATTGCAGCAGAGGTTCTTCGTGAACATATTCCGGATTTTATGAAAGAGCATTTTCTTATCGCATGCTTTGATACCCGGGGGAGATTAATTTGTGTTGATATAGTTTCTACCGGAACGTTAACGGAGAGCTTGGTTCATCCGCGAGAAGTTTTCAACGCAGCGATTCGCAGGCATGCGAATTCAATTATTGCGGGACACAATCATCCCTCAGGTGAATTAGACCCTTCTGATGAGGACATCAAAGTTACTAACCGATTGAGAGAAGCAGGGAAGATGATGGGAATTGAATTGCGTGACCACATAATTATTTCGAAGACTGGATATTATAGTTTTAAAGATGAGGGGAGAATGTAATTACTTCTTTCCGTGTGCTGCAACCACTGTCGAATTCAAACCGCCTCTTGTAGAAAACTCACCTTTAACTTCCATCCACCTTGGCTTTAAGCAGGCAACAATGTCTTCGAGAATCCTGTTGGTAACATTCTCGTAGAAAATTCCTTCGTTACGGAATGATTGCAGATAATATTTCAGTGACCTAAGCTCAACACATTTTTTGTCCGCAATGTATAAAATAGTTATTACGCCAAAGTCGGGTTGTCCTGTTTTAGGACAGAGAGATGTGAACTCGTTTGCTTTGTGTGTGATAATATATTTTCTGTTCGGGAAACGGTTCGGGAAAGTTTCAAGCAGTTTCGTTTTGTTTGGGTCTGTTTTTACCGGGTCGAATTTTTTCATGAGAGGTTGGCAATCTCAATAAACTTTTTATCAGCAAGCTGAATTTTTGAAACCAATTCTTCTGCAGGAGAAATTAAATCGGCAACGGTAAGATTATTCAAAACTCCGTCAACGGCACCTTGTAACATCTGCCATAACGAACGAATCGAACATTCGACGGAGTTTGTGCAAAGGTCTTTTGCAATGAAATGCTGTCCGCAGAATTCTTCATCGTATAATTTTCCTCCGAGTAATGTAAGAACTTCATTCACCTTTATATTTTCCGGATTTTGTTTTAGTGAATAGCCGCCAACTTGTCCGCGAGAGCTTTCCAAATATCCGTTAAGACGCAGAATTCTCAAAAGCTTTGCAACGTGTGCTTCGGAAATTCCTTCGGCTTTGCTTATCTCAGGAATAGTAAGCCCGCGACCGTTGCTCTCCCGTGCAATGCGAAGCAAACATCTTAATCCGTATTCTTCCTGTGAGCTGAACTTCATTTTTAATTTTGATTTGCCAATGGAATTTTCGAGCCGCATCTTTTAAACTGAGGCAGGTTCTCGTAAGCTTCCGGTGAAACAGACGGACCTTGTCTTGAGCAGGTCTTGTTAAAAACCAATGCAAGTTCTTCAGCAATATCATCGGCGGTTCTTCCTTCTATATTGAATCTTTGCAGAGTGTGAACAAGCTCACCGTTCTTATATAAAGCAATGAAAGGTGAAGAAGGCGGAACTCCGGGAAGAAATTGTGAACGTAATTGGTCAACTGCATCTCTGTCTTGTCCTGCGAACACTGTAAGCAAAACATCGGGAATAATTTTGTTTTGTAATGCAAGTGTGATTCCCGGTCTTGCACTTCCTGTTGCACATCCGCAGACGGAATTTAAAAACACGAGAACTGTTTTGTCGTTGTTTTTGCCGATGAACATGTCAACATCGGCGGGAGTTATAAGCTCTGTGAATCCGGCACCGGAGAGCTCGTCTCTCATCGGCTGAACTGATGTTGGGTCGTAGATTGGTCCTTTTTGATTTATAGAAAACATAATTTATTAAGTTTAGATTTTATGAATTAAGAATTATTTTTTTAAATTAAATTCAGCTGCAATTTTGCTTCTTCGCTCATCATGTCCATGCTCCATGCAGGTTCCCATACAATATTTACTTTGCAATCATTTACTCCGGGAATTGCTTTTATTTTATTTTCCACTTCCGGCGGAAGCGAGCCGGCAACGGGGCACATAGGAGAAGTCAGAGTCATTTCGATTTCCAATTTTGCTTCATCGTCTATCTTTATGCCGTAGATTAATCCAAGCTCGTAAATGTTAACCGGAATTTCCGGGTCATAGATACCTTTTAAAACCTCGACGACTGAATTATTTATTTCTGCTTTGTCCGTCATTTGTAATTATACTTTTTGATGCTGAATTTGAAAAGCCATCGCATATATTTTTATCTGCTTTATCATTGCAAAAAGTCCGTTGGCTCTTGTTTGAGCAAGATGCTGTGTCAATCCAATTTTTTCAATGAATCCAAGTTTTGCATTTGTGATGTCTTCCGGTTTTTGGTTTGACAAAACCCGAAGAAGCAGAGCAATCAATCCTTTCACTATTGTCGAGTCACTGTCTGCTTTGAATTCAATTGTTTCATCTTTCATTTCTGCAATAAGCCAAACCTTTGACTGACATCCACTGACCATATTTTCTTCTACTCTCGTTTCTTCGGGAATCGGCTCAAGTTTTCTCCCAAGTTCTATTATGTATTCGTATTTATCAACCCACTCATCGAAGAAGCTGAACTCTTCGGCAATTTCATTTTCAATTTCTTCTATCTTCATCTTTTCAGTATCGAAATAGATTTCTTTAAAGCATCGATAAATATTTCTACTTCCTCCAAAGTATTATACATCGCAAAAGAAGCACGAACTGTTCCCGGAATACAAAACCTGTTCATCAATGGCTCTGTGCAGTGCTGCCCTGTTCTGACTGCAACCCCCATTGTGTCAAGCATTATCCCGATGTCCATTGCGTTGAGTCCTTCGACTATAAATGAAATCACTGCAGTTTTTTCTTTTGCTGTTCCGATAAGCTTCACGCCGTCAATCTCTTTTAATTTTTCTGTTGCTGTGTTTAACAAATTCATTTCATGTTCATGGATTGAATCGAAGTCGAGTTGATTCAAATAATCTATCGTGATTCCAAGCCCGATTGCTCCTGCAATATTCGGCGTGCCTGCTTCGAACTTGAAAGGAATCTCGTTGAACGTTGTCTTCTCAAACGAAACGGATTTAATCATGTCTCCTCCCGATTGATACGGCGGCATCTTTTCCAAAAACTCTGCTTTGCCGTAAAGAATACCGATTCCTGTCGGACCAAACATTTTATGTCCGCTGAAAGAATAAAAATCGCAGTCAAGTTCGTGAACATCTATTTTCATGTGCGGAGCTGCCTGTGCCCCGTCGAGCATTACCGGGATATTTCTTTCGTGAGCAAGCTCGATTATTTTTTTTACCGGATTTATCGTGCCAAGCGTATTTGAAATATGAACAACGGAAACAAACTTTGTTCTTTCATTCAAAAGATTTTCGTATTCATCAACAAGCAATTCTCCGTCATCATTGATGGGAATTATTCTCAGCAAAGCATTTTTCTCTTCACACAAAAGTTGCCATGGAACAATGTTTGCGTGATGCTCCATCGTTGAGATTATTATTTCATCCCCTCCTTTTATAAATTTTCTTCCGAAAGATGATGCAACAAGATTTATCGACTCTGTTGTTCCGCGTGTGAAAACAATTTCCCGTGAATCATTTGCATTGATAAATACTCTGACTTTCTCTCGGGCATCTTCGTATTGCTGGGATGATTCCGAGCTTAGCTGGTAAACACCGCGGTGAATGTTTGCATTATGGTTGATATAAAAATCGATATGGGAATCAATCACAGGTTTCGGTTTCTGTGATGTTGAAGCATTGTCGAGATAAACCAATGGATGTCCGTTTATTTCACGGCGAAGGATTGGAAAATCTTTTCTGATGCTTTCAACATCAAATAACGCGGTTCTATTTTCTAAAACTGTTTCCAAATTCATTTCAATTTTTCAAAAACCAAATTATTCAAATGCTCTTTCAGTAGCTCGTCTTTGATTGATTCAAAGATGTCATTCGCAAATGCCCGGACTAAAATTTTTCTTGCCTGTTCTTCATCTATTCCTCGTGAACGCAGATAGAATACTGATTCTTCATCGAGCTGTCCAACAGTCGCTCCGTGTGAGCATTTCACATCATCTGCGAAAATCTCAAGCTGCGGCTTTGTATCGACAGTTGCATCTTTACTCAATAAAATATTTTTGTTTGATTGATATGCATTCGTTTTCTGTGCATCTCTTCTTACGAAAACTTTGCCGTTAAACACTGCTCTTGATTTCCCGTTCAGCACACCTTTATAAAGCTCATTGCTGTTGCAGTTCGGTTTTGCGTGGTCAATCGAAGTGTGATTGTCCACGTGCTGCTCTCCGTCGGTAATGTAAAGACCGAACATATTTGATTCGATTCCTTCTCCGTCAAGAACGGGGTTCAAGTCGTTGCGGACAATTTTTCCGCCGAGCGTTATGGTGTAAGTTGTAAACCTGCTGTTTCTTTCCTGGTGAACTGCTGTCTTATTTATTTGAAAAGAGTTATTATTCTCCTGCTGGATTCTGAACAATTCTACATTCGCATTTTCACCGATAACAATTTCAGAAACAGAATTTGTTAAGTGAGCATTTTCATCTAAACTATGATAAGTTTCAATCAACTCAACATGCGAGCTTTTTCCAGCTACGATTAAGTTTCTCGGCTGAGCGAGAATATTTTCTTTACACGTTGTGATGTTGATAATGTGAACAACTTCTTCATGAACAGCATTGTTGGGAATGATAATTACATATCCGTCTTTTATGAAAGCAGTATTCAAAGCAATGAAACCGTTTTCTTGATTTGCATACTTGCCGAGATAGTTCAGAACAAGCGAAGGTTCATTCTTAATCAAAGAAGCAAGACTTTCAATTCTTACTCCGTTAGTTGTTGTAATAAGCTTTGTATGCTCAGGGCAATAATTACCGTTCACAAAAACTATCCGATTGTATTTCCTGCCTGCAGCAGACAGGTCTCCCGGAATCAAAAAGTTTTCAACAACCTTGGAATCTAATTTGGAATCAGCAGCTTCAACCGATTTGAAATTGTAATTAAGAAGCTGTGATACACTTGTATATTTCCACTCTTCATTTTTTGTTGTCGGGAAATCAAGCTCGGTGAATATTCCGATTGCGTCTTTGCGTAGTTTATGCAAATCGCTTTTGGATTCTCCATTGAGAGAATTTTCAAGTGCCTCGAAATATTTTAGGTATGTCTCTTTATGATTCATCTTTTATTTTTACTAATTACTCATTGCTAATTGTTCATTATTTTTTACCCAATCATAGCCCTTATCCTCGAGCTCAAGAGCGAGTTCTTTGCCGCCTGATTTTGCAATCCTTCCGTCAACAAGAACGTGAACAAAATCCGGAACGATATAATTAAGCAGTCGTTGGTAATGCGTTACAACCACAACTGCATTTTCCTTTGACCGAAAATTATTCACTCCAGCTGCAACTATTTTCAGAGCATCGATATCCAGCCCCGAATCAGTTTCATCCAGAACAGCAAGCTTCGGCTCGAGGACTGAAAGCTGGAAAATCTCGTTGCGTTTCTTCTCACCGCCGGAGAAACCCTGATTCACTGCACGATTCATCATTTCATTTCCCATTCCAAGCATCTTCATTTTTTCTTTTATGAATTTTAAAAACTCAACTGCATCCATCTCCGGTATTCCTTTGTGCTTTCGGATTTCGTTCACTGCAGCTTTTAAGAACGTTGCATTACTCACGCCGGGAATTTCTACTGGATATTGAAACGCCATAAAGACACCTTCTCTTGCTCGTTCTTCCGGGGACATTTCAAGGAGGTCTTTTCCTTCGTAAGAGATTTCTCCGCTTGTGATTTCATATCCGTCTTTGCCTGCAATGATGTTTGCAAGCGTGCTTTTGCCCGAGCCGTTCGGTCCCATGATTGCATGAACTTCACCTTTGCCCACTTCAAGCGAAACGCCTTTTAAAATTTCTCTGTCTTCTCCGTTGTCAGATTGAACTTTTACAAATAAATCTTTGACTGTTAACATTTAATTATATTTTTCTTTATTTTTTTCCTAATTTTTAATTTCTTCTTTTGGAGGCCATGCGCCGATCATCTGTCTTACTGCTACTATCTTTCCCAGATGGTATGTATTATGTATTACCACTGAATCCACAAAATCCTCAAGTGTCCAGCCTGCTTCCTGTTCTGCCTTAAGCTTTTCAGTATCCTTTGTAAAATCCATCATCTTATCAAGCTTGGCTAAAAAATCATTTACAAGCTTATCCCATTCCTCCTGTGATGCTGCGGGCTTATCGGGAAACATCTCACCAGCATCAAGCTCGGCATCCTGGTTTACAACTATATGGGCACATCTGGCGGTATGCCAAAGCTCCTCGTAAATTGAGTGCATTCCCGCGACAGGCTTTTGGTTAACCTGTTCAACGGTTAACCCTGAAACTATCTTTTTTCTTTCGGGGAATTCACCCTTTAAGATAAAATGCTCCCATTTACTGCCAAAAGCCAAGATACTAACCTACGCTTCCTTCAAGCGAAATGCTCAACAGCTTTTGTGCTTCGACAGCAAATTCCATCGGCAGCGTTTTGAAAACTTCCTTGCAATATCCGTTGACAATCATATTCACTGCGTCTTCCTGTGAAATTCCTCTTTGCTTAAGATAGAAAATCTGGTCTTCGGCAATCTTTGAAGTCGTTGCTTCATGTTCAACTTTCGCAGTCGGATTTGAAACTTCGATATACGGAAAAGTATGTGCTCCGCATTTATCGCCAATCAAAAGTGAATCACATTGAGTAAAGTTTCTTGCGTTGTCTGCATTCTTGTGAACTCTCACAAGACCGCGGTAAGAGTTATTGCTTTTCCCTGCCGAGATTCCTTTTGAAACAATCGTGCTTCGTGAGTTTTTTCCCAGGTGAATCATCTTTGTTCCTGTATCTGCAAGCTGAAAATTATTTGTGACAGCAACGGAATAAAATTCACCGACAGAATTTTCACCCTGTAAAATACAGCTTGGATATTTCCATGTGATTGCAGAGCCGGTTTCAACCTGTGTCCATGTAATTTTTGAATTCGCTCCGCGGCATGCACCTCGCTTGGTAACAAAATTATAAATTCCGCCTTTGCCTTCTTTATCGCCGGGATACCAGTTCTGAACTGTAGAATATTTTATTGTTGCATTGTCAAGAGTGACAAGCTCGACAACTGCTGCGTGAAGCTGGTTCTCATCTCTCATTGGTGCAGTGCAACCTTCGAGGTAACTGACGTAGCTTCCTTCGTCGGCAATAATTAAAGTTCTTTCGAATTGTCCTGTGTTAAGTGTGTTGATTCGGAAATAAGTTGAAAGCTCCATCGGACAGCGGACACCTTTGGGGATGTAAACAAACGAGCCGTCGCTGAAAACTGCTGAGTTGAGTGTTGCAAAATAATTATCAGTGTATGGCACGACCGAGCCAAGATATTTTTTCACAAGCTCGGGATGATTTTTAATTGCATCGGACATCGAGCAGAAAATTATTCCCATCTCACCAAGCTTTTTTTTGAAAGTTGTTGCAACAGAAACACTGTCGAACACAGCATCAACAGCAACGCCGGAAAGCATTTTCTGTTCATTTAGTGAGATGCCAAGCTTTTCAAATGTTCTCAGCAGCTCAGGGTCAACTTCATCGAGAGAATTCAAAACCGGTTTTTGCTTCGGTGCGGCGTAGTAAATCATGTCCTGATAATTTATCTGCGGGTAAGAAAAATTCTGCCAGTGCGGCTCGTCTTTTAATTTCAGCCAATGATGATATGCTTTCATTCTCCATTCAAGCATCCATTCCGGCTCGTTCTTCCTTGATGAAATATATTTTACAGTATCTTCGTCAAGTCCGATGGGAGCTGTTTCGGTTTCAATTGTTGTTTCAAAGCCGTACTTGTAATCCTTTATCGCAAGTGACTCTACTGTATTTGTTTCTGTGCTCATATTTTAAAAATTGTTTACTGGACTACAAATTTACTCAATCTATACTATTTCGTCAAGATTAAATAATATGACAGTTAGCTTTGATTAACTTTTACTTTCAACTTTGAACTTTTAACTTTGGGCTAATATGGGACCTTCAAAAGAAGAATTAGACAATTACTGGAAGAACAGCCGCCAGTATTTCGACGAACTTGCGAAGACTTACAAAGAATCCGACCCGGAATATTATAATAAATTCATCGCTCCATATTATAGTAATCCGTTCGCTTCCGTTTCATCATCACAATCATCCGGGAAAGGGAAGCCGGTAGTTGTCGTTTTGTTTGTTGCGATGTTTTTCTTTTTGGTGATAGGAGCAGGGGCATTTTTAATATTTTATTTTATAGGAGACGAGCAAAACAATAATGAGGTAACAAAAAAAGACACAACATTTGTCAGCCATCGTTCTGATACAACAATTACAAATATTGATGAGCTTGACCAGGATTATTTCAAAGGGCTCAAATATCTTTCTCAGAAAGATTACGATAAAGCCGAAGAACATCTTAGGAAGGTTGATAAGAATGATAAAAATTATAAAAGTGCACAGCAGGTTTTAAAGTCCATCCAGTTTTTGAAACAGAGTGGCAAGGACAAACGCAGCAAACCGATTCAACCGATAAGATAGCCCTAAATTGATTTTTAAAAAAATTGCCACGACATTTAGCGCCTGCCGCGCCACGCGGTATGTCGTGGATAGAATGGATTTGAATGACTTGGCTTTAGCCAAAATAAAAATTGGGCTGAAGCCCTTGCCGTACTGGGATTTCATTAACCCCACGCTTAAGCGTGGGGTTAAAAAGAAACGCGTTCGTTATGGACTTTAGTCCCATAATTCTGGATTTTTAGAACTGTCCTTATGTTTGTGCCTGTGCTAATTTTCTTTTTTTGAAATATCTTTTCACGAAATAACCAATCACACCAAACAAAATAAATATGGGTGACAAAGCAATTACAAAAGTAATAGTTCCGCTGATAACAGAAGTAAATCCTTTCAGTCCTTTCTTAAAAGCATTTTCCATTTCATAGAAAAATCCTCCGCCTGTTGATGTTTGTAATAAGCTCGGCTCATAAATAGAAACCGTAACTGTTGAGTATGATGCCTGGTCTTTTAAGTAACGCATTCTTCCTTCCGTCTTTTCAATCTGCTCTCTCACCCCGGCAAGCTTTTGCTCGACTTCAACAACGCTTGTTAAGTTTGCAGTTTTTTCTGAGAGAAGCTTCAATAATCTTGATTCAAGTTCTCGCTGAGTTTTTACCCGTGCTTCCGAGTCCATGAATTCTTCGGTAACATCTTTGCCGGAAATATTTTGGTTCATCACCTTGCCGATTTTTGAAAGCTCGGCAAGCATTGCATCGTATTTGTCCGCGGTAACACGGATTGTAATCGTGCCCTGTTTTTTGTTTGCAGCATTAAGTGAAGAAATTGAGTTGGTAATGAATCCTCCGAAGCTCTTTACGATGTCTTTTACTTTACTTTCGCTTTCGTCAAACTTATCCGCTTCAATGCTCATGGTTCCTGAGCGGATTATCATGCGTTTGTCCTGTGTATTAATGTTTTCAGTTTGTTGTTTGTAATCGATTTGTTTGGTCAGAGAAGTTATTTTATCCGAGTTTCCGTCGGTCTTATTTTCAAGCTTCGGAGTGTTTTCGTAAGAGCCGGAAGGCGGCACAACTTCGTTTATAAGTGTTAGCTTGTTGTCAGAAGCTTCTTTATCTTTTTGCTGGCAGGCAGTCAGACTTAAGAAAAACAGAACCGGAATTAACAGTGAGATTTTTTTATATGTCATTTCTTCACCTTTTAATTTATGTTAATTATCATACTTCTAAAATAATGATTTTGTTTCACAGTTCATGAAGAAATTTTTTGCTGTCACATATATTTTACTCTGCACTCTCTCCTTTGCACAGGAGAATATTAATGCAATCTTCGATAAAGTAATTTCTTACCGCGGACTTACCAGAAAAGATATTACAATTCCTGTTGACTTCTTTTCCTCTGCAGAAAAATCTCCAACTAACGATGTAAAGCTTGTTTTGCCCTTGGTGAGAGATATGATGGTGAATCCGATGAGGAGTAATTGGTGGATGGATAGTGTGATGAGTTGGAAGGATTATGATATTAAAATAATCTTAGCAAGAGTTATTGAAATACTGACTGGCGAAAAATTAAACTCTGAGAATAAGTTACAAACAAAAGCAAAAAATGCAACAAGTTTAATTTTGGACCTGCTCAATAAGTTGAACGAAGACAACACCAAGTCACTTAAAATTTATAAGAAAGAAGAAAAGAGCTTGCTGCAAAATAATGTTATGGAAATATTTCAGGAAACCGATGAAGACAATAAAACTAATACAGATATTTTCAAGTTTAATATCCAAAGAGAGCTTTCGATTATGAAATCGAAAAGATTGGTAGAATTATTTTCTAAGTTCGATTTTAAATCCTGTATTATTAATTCATATAATCTATTCTGTACTATACTCGATAGTGTTGACAAACTAAATATCCATTCAGTAGGAGAAATACAAATCAGGAGTGCTAATACAAAAATAATTATTCGAGGACGAAACAATGAAAGTATTCTCATTACTAATAATTCTTCAAATGACGATTATTCAAATTTTCAGGAACATGACATAATAATTGACTTTGGAGGTGATGATAAATATGTAGTTAAAAGTGATAGCCGACTCAAATATATCATTGATCTTTCCGGCAACGACCACTACACAACCTCAAGCGACTTCGCTCTCGCTGGAGCATTATTTTCTTCTTCATTCATCTTCGATAAATCAGGCGACGACATTTACGAATCAAAGGGCTACGGAAATCTTGGTGCGGCAATCGGCGGACTCGGTGTACTCTACGATGAAAAAGGCAACGATACTTACAAAGGACTTTCATTTTCAATCGGAGCAGGATGTTTCGGTGTTGGTCTGCTTGTTGACAGGGAAGGCAACGATTTCTACATCGCAAATTCTTACTCACAGGGTTTCGGAATGACGGAAGGTGTAGGCTGCATCATTGACAACAAAGGAAACGATTCTTATCTCATCGACTCTCGCTCGCTCGACATCGGCAGATACAACGACCATTATGTTTCAATGTGTCAGGGTTACGGGCTCGGCTTGCGTCCTTATTATGCAGGCGGAATCGGTTTAATCATCGAAGGTGAGGGGAACGATATTTATAACACTGATATTTTCGGTCAGGGCGGCGGCTACTGGTACGGGCTTGGAGCAATCGTTGATAAATCCGGACATGATAAATACAACGGCTATCAGTATTCTCAAGGTGCGGGAATTCATCTTGCTGTCGGCTTGCTGAAAGATTATGACGGCTGGGATTTTTATTCTTCGAACGGAGTGTCTCAAGGTTGCGGACATGATTTTGGTTTCGGAATGTTGTGGGACGTGAAAGGCAACGACAATTATTCCGCTTACTCGCTTTCTCAGGGAGCAGGAAATGCAAACGGAATCGGAATTCTGATTGATGAAAGCGGCGTTGACGGATACTTAAATAAATTTCCTTCCAACACACGCGGTTACGGAAATCCAAGGCGTGAATTCGGGAGTATCGGAATTTTTCTCGATGCATCGGGTGATGATTATTATTCTCAGCAGGGATTTGATTCCACGTTAAGCTCGTCTTCGCAGTGGGGCGTGTTTGTAGATTATTATTTGAAAGATTTACCTGAACAGCTCAGCGGAGATAATTTCAAAGTTCCGCTCGATACAATCGACCGTCCGCATGATATAAAATTTTTTCCTTCTGAACTTTTTGTTATGGCTAAAACAATCGAGCCGAGATTTTCTCTGTGGCAGGAATACGGTTTCAGCTCGCTCGTGCGTGACAGCATTCAAGCTTCGGGTTACATTCTCTCAAAGCTTGGCTCAGACGACCACCGTGATGCACAGGTTCTGCGTTTGCTTGCATTGAAGATTCCGCAATCAATCAATGCCGGCTTAAAAGAGTTTTTGCAGAGATATGTTAATGGCGACGAAAATATCTCTGTTAAGGAAGTTAGTTTTGCATGTTACCTGATTGGCGAAACGAGAAATCCTGCAGCAAAAGAAATGCTTTACGAATTAATGCTTGCTCAGAATTTCAGAGTGAGGTCGAACGCAATCAACGCTCTTGGAAAAATCAAGCTTGATGACTCAGATGCTTCGTTCAAAGAAAAAGTTTCTTCGCGTTTGCTTCAACTTGCTTTGGAATATTCCGGCAAACGGCTTTACAGCAAAGATATTGCCTTTGCTTTGTCAAACTATCCCGGACAGAACTCTTTGCTCGCTGCAATTCATCTGCTGAAGAATGAATATTACGGAGCAAGATTTCTTGCCTCGGAATGTTTGAAGAATTACGGTGATGATTATTACCAAAAAATAATTGAATCGAATCTCTCTGAACAAGTAAATGAAAATTATCTTCTGAAAAATTTTGCAAGCTCTATTCAGCAGATGGATGAAAAAAAATTCAGACAAATAATCGAAACACTTTTTCCTAAGTTTTCCGGCGATGAAATCGGCTCGGTGATTCTTGCAGAAACAGTAAAGCTCCGCCGAACTAAATCAACGGAGCTTACTTTCACCAGGTGGTGTGATGATGTTACGGGGAATTTGTCTGAGCGTAGCTTCCTTTGGAAAGGACTCCTGTGGAGAAGGTAAATTTTTTGTTCAAATAATTATTTCTTGTCTTCGACTTTTTGTATGATTCCCATTTTTTCTCTCGGCTCAATATCACCTTTGATGTAAATTTCACTCGTGTCTGCTTTCAGTGTATCCACTCTCTCAATATATTTTATCTTTGGTTTTATCTTTGGTTTTATCTTTCCCATAAAAATTTCATCGTCATTGTTTTTAATATTACACGTTGTATCATTTGTATTATTTGTTGAATCAACCCATGCAATTGCTCCGGCTAACCTTTCTCCGTCACCTCTGCCTTCGGAATTACCGCAACTTGATAAAGCAACTGATGCAAAAATCATACACGCAGCTGTGAACGAACGGACCGGAGTGAGGTTGATTGGGAAAAGCCATGATGGAAGCTTGAACACGATTTTATTTTCAAGACGCTGTTCTTTAAATTGCTCCGGCTGGAACAATTGTTCTTTCTTAAATCTCCCGCAGATTCTTTGGTGTGAGTTTGCAAGAACGTATTGATTGATTTGTTCTTCGCTTTGGTTTGAAAAATCCACGACTGTTTTACTGCAGACATGACAGAATTTTCCTTTGTCATCCTGTGTCATCTTGCTCCAGTCTTCGTGGCAGGGTTCGGGAATGTGAATCTTAAAAAGCTCTGTGTGTTTCATCTCGTTTTATTTCTTAATGATAATACGAAACACGGATTGGTTTTGTTCCAAAAAAAATCCCGCCATCTATGACGGGATTAAATTCATCCTTCATCAATTCACAATTTCACACTTAGTTTAATTTTCCACACCATCTTTCAAAAGATACTTGAACTCTTTGTAGAACTTTCTCACCTTCGGAGCAATCACGTAAGAGCAATAACTCTTCTCGGGATTATTCTTGAAATAACTCTGGTGGTAATTCTCGGCTTTGTAGAATTCCGTCAGCGGTGTGATTTCCGTTACAATCGGGTCGTCCCATAATTTCGATTCTTCGGTTTTCTTTTTGGAGTCCTCTGCAATTTTCTTTTCATCATCGTTCATGTAGAAAATCACCGAGCGGTACTGTGTGCCTGCGTCTGCACCCTGTTTGTTCAAAGTGGTCGGGTCATGCACGTGCCAGAAAACATTCAGCAGCTGCTCATAAGTTATTTGCGAAGCGTCGTAAGTGATTTGCACAACTTCTGCGTGCCCGGTTTTTCCCGTGCATACCTCTTCGTAAGACGGATTCTTCTTTGTCCCGCCGCTGTATCCCGATTCAACTTTCTCCACGCCTTTGATATCCTGGTAAATCGCTTCAACGCACCAGAAACATCCGCCGCCGAAGATTGCTTTCTTTAAGTTTGTTGTGTCTGTCATTTTATTTTCTGTGGTCTGATGAAGATTATTTATTTGTTTTTGAGTTTCCGTGTTCCCGTTTTTTATGCTGCATCCTATTACTGCAAACAAAACGAGCGTTAAAAATATTGTTAATTTTCCCGCAGAGCGGGATTTCACTACGTTCAACATTTTGGTTTTAAATTTTAGTTAATTTTTCATTTACTCTATTATATACGCATCATTTCATATTAAAGTTTTCTGTCACACCCTTCGCTTTTTAGAAGAGGGGTTGGGGGTGAGGTCATCTATCACTTGCATATTCAAGATAGCCGTCAGGTCTGATTAAAAATATTCCTTTCTCAACTCCGAACTTCTTTCTGAACTCACCGTTGACATCAAAATAGAAATCTGTTTTGTCTTTATTAGAATCACTTGTAATCTTTATCGTTTCATAATTCTTTTTGAACGGAGATTCATTTGTGTTGAAAAGAACTAAATGATATTTGTAATCTTTAATCAAATCAAATAATCTTATTTCTTCGTTTCTATCGTTAGTCAGCTTTAAGTCTGGAACTCTTCTTCCCGCCCGCAAAATTGTTTTGCTCTTGGACTCCGTTTTGACTGCACTCGAAAACTCGTAATGAATTCCAATCTGTGAAATAAATATCAAAGCCCTTCTTCTAAGCGAAACGAAACGTGAAATCAGCTTTGCGCCAAGAGGAAATAAAAAATTTCTGATTGCAACGAAGACGGGATTTTTAACTACGATAACCCTGAAGAACCCGTCTGTTCGCTTTAATAAAATTCTGCCGATTGGTTTTCTTTCTTCATCGTAAGTGTCGAGAATTTTTTCATCGGCTTCATCTTTCAAAACAGCTGCAACCTTCCAAACAAGATTAAACGCATCCTGAATTCCCGTGTTCATTCCCTGTCCGCCAGCAGGTGAATGTATATGTGCCGCATCGCCGCAGAGGAATGCTCTGCCCTTTCTGTAATTTTCCACTCCGCGATGGCTGAGACGAAATCTTTTCAGCCAGACAGAGTCGGATAAAATAATTTTCCTTTTGGTAATCTCATCAGTCAATTCCTGAATCAATTCAAGTGTCGGCTCTTCTTCATTGTCAAGTGCACACTCATGGCTAATGATGACTAACCTGTAACGGTTTCCTCCCGGCATCGGAAAAAATACAAGCGTTCCAGTGCGTGAGAGGAAACCATAAAGCTCATGCTGTTTGAAATCCCATTCAACGTTCACGTCAGCAAGAAGAAAATTTTGTTCGTAAGGAGCACCTTCAAATTTTAACCCAAGCTTGTGGCGAACGGTGCTGTGTGCTCCGTCGCATCCGAGAATAAAGTTTGATGTGATTATTTCTGTTGAGCCGGTTTTATTTTTTATCTTTGATTCAACGGACTTTTCGTCCTGCATAAAATCCAACAGCTCGGTTTCACGCTCGACAAATATTCCGAACGAATTTAACTTTGCTTCAAGAATTTTTTCCGTTTCATATTGAGGGAGAAAGAGAACAAAAGGGTAGGGTGTATCAAGTCCTGAATCCCGAATGGACATGTGAGCTTTCACTTTTCCGTTTAAGCAGACATTAATTCCAAGATTTTTGTTTCCTGCTTTTAAAACATCATCGATAACTCCAAGCTTTTCAAAAAGCTCCAGTGTCCTTGATTGAATTGCAGGTGCACGCGATTCAAAAACACGATGAACGTTTTTGTCAATGATTCTGATTTTAATTCCTGCCTGTGCAAAAAGAATTGCAGCAGTTAATCCTGTTGGTCCTGCACCGGCAATTAAAATGTTTGTTGATGAAGGCATTTCATTCTGTGAATTCACCAGAATTCAATTTCTGCTTGGAATGTTTTTGAAAAATTCCCAGATGATTTCCTCTGCGTCAAAATCTTTGCAAACTTTTCCGATGATTGCTTTAGGGAGGTACTGTTTTCCACCGGGCCAAGTGTGTCCGCCGCCGTCAATTTTGATAAGTGAAATCACGGAGTTCCCTGAAGTGCATAAATAATCTGTCCGAATTGCTTTACATCCGTCAAGAATGTTTTTGTTCGGCATTTTGTTTTCAAAAACTTCACCGTTGCAGTTGAGAAAATTTTTCCACATTCTGATTGTCTCATCTGTTGAAATACTTTTCCCCCTCCCCCCTTCTTTAAACCCGACAGAGCCGCCGTCGTATTTAACAAGCGGGTCATCTGTTCCGTTGATTAAAAGAAGTGAAACGGGTTTATCTAATTTGAATTCTTTTTTGATTGCTTCGGAAATGTTTGCACAGACAGGAGCAACGCCAAGAATTTTTTCGTTGAGCTTGTAAGCAAGAGCAAAGGACATAAACCCGCCGTTGGAAATCCCTGTTGAAAAAACTCTGCTGGTGTCGATTTGATATTTTAAAGAAAGCGTGTCAATCAAACAGGAAATAAATTTCACGTCGTCGTAAATAAAATTCACCCCTTCAATTGTTCTTCCGTCACGCCACTGATTGTCTTGTCCGTTCGGGTAAACAACAAAGAATCCTTCTTTGTCGGAAATCTCATCAAAGCTCACGTGTCTTTGCATTTGTTTATAATTTCCGCCGCCGCCGTGCAGGCAGATAATCAGCGGCTGCTTTCCCTGAATTTTCTTTTCGGGAATGTGAAGAATATATTCCCGCTCTGCTCCGTCAACCAAAATTGTTGATTCAATATCCTTAGTAATTGTTCGCATAGAGAAAATATCAGTATACATGAAAATAAAATTCTCAATTTGACTTCAGCTCAACTTTGTTGAATCTGTTCCATTGTTTTTTCGCATACTCAAGAAATTCTTTAGGAGCGGATTTAAATGAAGCGTCAACTGTCATTTCTCCACCGTAAGTTTCGCCTTCCATTTTCAGCTTCATGCTTCCGCGGAGTGCATACTTTTTATCTCCTTCGTGCATCATCAGCTTCATGTCGTCAGGGCTTACGTCACCTTTGCACGACATTTGGTATAAGAATGTTGTTTCAGCAATGCCGTTGTTATCAAGGTCGGTAAGCGAAAGCGATTTTGCGATGTAAGACAAATTCATGTCAAGCTGGCAGTCGTTTACAAAATCCTGAATCTTCCAAAGCTGTTTGTTCTCATTGCCGATAATGAAATGATAACCATACAATGTTTTGCTTTTAAATTCGTCGCCACTTTTCGTCGTAGTTTTCTCTGGCATTTCTGTAACAAGAATTACATTGGCTCCGTTTTTATCTTCCCACTTGCAGCCCGCTACAATTTTTCCTTCATACTTCACGTTGTCGGGAAGTTTTGAAACTTCTTTCACATCAAAAGTGTGAACCATAATAGATGTGCCTTTGGGAAGCCCAAGTGAATCCGAATTGAGTGTGCCTGCATTGGTCTTATCGGTCTTGCTGTTTCCCGATTCCGGCTTAGTGATTTTGGAATTTGCAGTTGAATCTTTTTTCTCCTGCTGATTTGTTTGTTCGCTTTCCTTCTTACCGCAGGCGAAAATGAAGATGAGTGAGAAAAATAACGTTGAGATTTTTTTCATTGGTATAAATTATTGATTGAACAAAATTAATTTTACTTGGCTTTAATATCAGTGGAATTCCCTGAGATAAAATGTTCCACCTCGCTACAGCCGGAAAATTCAGAAAGCTTTTTTAACTTACTCTCAAAATTTTTCAAGCTTTTGTGATTTGCGTTGAATGACTTTTCACAGAAAATATTTTTTACAATAAACTTCTTCAGGTTTCTGTCTGCCTTACAATCAATCCTCATGACAAATTTATCCCCGAACAAAACCGGCAATGAAAAATATCCGAACTTTCTTTTGTGTGAGGGGAGATAGCATTCGATAACATAATCAAAGCCGAATAATTTTTTTAAACGCTGTCTTTGGATTACTGCATTGTCAAACGGAGAAAGAACATGAACAGATTTTAACGCTGAGGATTTGCTCAGCATTTCAAGCTTTGAGGGTGAAGTAAAATATCTTTCATTCAAACCTTTAACTTTAATTTCTGTGATTTTATTTTCTTCAATCAACTTTGAACAAACTTTCCTGAAATTTTTTTTGTCATAATTCCTCTGATAAAAAATTTCTTTCTCGGAAGCTAAGCCCGTTGCAAGGATTGTATTCTTTATTAAATTTTCAGTCAGCTCTTCATTCGTAGGGAAGTTCGTGTTCACGTTGTCGTCAAGAACCCTTTCCGTCAGCTCATAAACCTTTTGAAAACCCTCACGCCTGATTACAAACAATTCTCCTGATTGAAACAAATATTCCAAAGCGTTCTTCGTCGGTTTCCAGTCCCACCAACCCGCACCAGAAATTTTTCTGTGTTCAAAATCTTTTGACTTCAGTGGTCCTTCTGATTTTATTCTGTCGATTACAAAGTTCAAAAGCTTTTTGTTTTCCCTGCTCCAATCACGGTAGCGTTTCTTATAATTTCCTTTTCTCGGCAATGTAAATCTGTATTCATCAATCGGAAGATAAGCTGCGGCATGACTCCAGTATTCGAAAACTTTTTTTTCTTTTACAAGTTCGTCGAGATGTTTTCTGTTATAAGAACTTTGTCGTGAAAAAAGTATATGATGGTGAGAACGCTCGACAACAGAAATTGTATCAATCTGAATGTAGCCAAGCTGATTGATTATATTGTAAAGATTTTCTTTTCCTTTAGAAATATTCTTATGTAGCAACTGGCTTTTGAGAAAGAGTTGTCTTGCTTGGGAAAGATTTAATATGAGTTGTGAAGCCAAATATAAATTATGAATGACAAAATTAAGCAGAAATATTTTCATATTTGTAACCCCCAACTTAAGTCGGGAGTTAGTGAATCTCACATCTATTCGCTTAACAAATCGATAACTTTGCAGATTGGAAAAAACAGTATCATTACATACACTCGGATGCAAGCTCAATTACTCCGAGACATCGACTCTTGCGAGAAAATTTCACGAGAGCGGCTATAAAATAAAAGCTTACGGTGAGGCCTCAGACATATTTGTGCTCAATACTTGTTCGGTAACGGAAAATGCCGATAAAGAATGCAGACAGATTGTACGGAGTGTGCTTAACTCAAATCCTGAAACCTACGTGATTGTCACTGGTTGTTACGCACAGCTTCAACCGCATGAGATTGCAGAAATTCATGGAGTGGATTTGGTGCTCGGGGCAAAAGAAAAATTCAAAGTGTTCGATTATGTTGACGGATTTGAAAAGAAAAATCTCTCATGTGTTTTTACATCACCGATAAACGAAGCAACTAACTTTGATTATGCTTATACTTCAGATATTGATTCACGAACACGTGCATTCTTAAAAATCCAGGATGGATGTGATTACAATTGTTCGTTCTGCACAATCCCGATGGCAAGAGGAAAGTCGAGGAGCTTGGCTTTTGAAAAAGTTATTGAGAACGCCCAACAGCTTATTGATTCGGGATACAAAGAAATAGTTTTGACAGGAGTGAACACAGGGGATTACAATCATCAATTACGAATTACGAATTATCCTGTGGAATCGGGACAGGCGGAATTACGAATCAATAAATTAATTGATGTTCTGTATGAATTGGATAAGCTTAACATTCCGAGAATCCGAATTAGCTCTATTGAGCCGAATCTTTTGACCGATGAAATAATTCATCTTGTAAAATCTTCAGATAAATTCTGCAAGCATTTTCACATTCCTTTGCAAAGCGGTGATAAGGAAACTCTGAAGCTGATGCGGAGAAGATATAACCCCGAATATTATCACGAACTCGTTCACAAGCTCAACGAAGAAATTTCAAATATCGGAATCGGAGTTGATGTCATAGTTGGATTTCCACAGGAAACAGATGAACAGCTTATGAACACTTATAATTTTCTGGAGCAGCTTCCAATCAGCTACCTTCACGTTTTCTCTTACAGCGAAAGAAGGAATACACATGCGGTTACTTTGTCCGGTGCAATCGAGATAAGAATCCGGAAAGAGCGAAGCAGAAAATTGCGTGAGCTTTCTTCTATCAAGAAAGAAAAGTTTTATCGGTTAAATATCGGAACAACTCATAAAGTTTTGTTCGAGACTACAAAAGTAGACGGAAGCTTGTTTGGCTTCACTGAAAATTATGTCAAAGTTAAAATCGACGGCTCTCGGAATCTTGAAAATCAAATTCATGATGTAAAGTTAACGGCAAATGATTCTTCAAATCATTGCACCGGAGAAATTTTATAAATGGAAATTTACATTATCAGGCACGGAGTTGCTTCAGACCTTGACAACGAAGTAGTTGAGGAGGGACATCGTTATTTAACTTTGCCGGGAAGAAATCATTGCAGGATTGTTTCTCAAAAACTCAAAGACATGAAGATTGAATTTGACCAGATTCTCTCCAGCCCTTTAATCCGTGCAGTCCAGACAGCTGAAGTTTTTGCGTCTGCGTTGAAATATGAAGGGGAAATTAAAACTGTAATCGAGCTTATCGGCGGGAGCACGTTCACAAGATTTCTTCAGCTTCTTAAAAGATATTCTCATCATAAAAACCTGGCTATCTTCGGTCATGCTCCAGACGTGAATAACTTCACCTTAAATCTTATCAAAGCTAATCCTGTGAAAGACCTTCAAATCAATTTTAAAAACTCCGGCGTGTGCAAAGTTGATTTTGATTTTAAAAAAGAAACCGGAAAATTTGTTTGGTACATCAACCCGGAAAATATGAAGCTGACAGAAGCTCATTAAAACGATTCAATCCTTGTGAAGCTTAAAAATTACTGAACGGCGATGGAGTAAAAGAGCTTACAAAAATCAACAAAGCAATCACCCCCCATATTTTTCTTTTAAAGTCCACGGGTTCGTTATCAAGCAAGGGCGGATGTTCTATTTTGATTACAAAGAAAATCAGAAGAGACCAGACGAGCCAGTTAATCAAGCCGTAATCTGCAAATAAATTTATTCCCGCAAACGGCAGCAGACCCAAAAGTCCCATAGCAAAAATCAAAGCAAAGAAGATGCGTGCAATGTATTTATGTTTGTTTCCGAACAAAGCGTAGATAATATGTCCGCCGTCAAGCTGTCCGACCGGCAAAAGATTTAAAGAAGTAACAAACAATCCAAACCAGCCGACACAAAGAAACGGGTAGTGATAAACTTCGTTCATCGGCGGAAGAAAAACATCCGGAGATGAAGCGAATATTTTTCCGAACAGCCAGAACAGCAATGTATTGCCGAAAGAGAAGCCGCTTGTGGGGACTCCGGTTAATTTATACTCAGGATGAATTTCATAGATGTAATCAAACGGAGGGAGAGTTGTCATTCCGATGATGAGAATTAACAGGCACGCAATAAATCCTGCGACAGGACCTGCAATGCCGATGTCGAATAATGCTTTCCTTGTTTGCGAAGGCGAACGCATTCTGATTACTGCACCCATCGTGCCGAATGGATTTAAGATTAAAGGGAAAGGAATATAGAACGGAAGAGTTACTTCAACTTTGTGGAGCTTTGCTGCGAAGTAATGCCCGAACTCATGGCAGGAAAGAAAAAATAAAATCAGAAGCGAGTAAGTTAACCCGTAATGAAAGTTGGAAAGCTCAAACGGGTCTTTGTTCAGCCATGCGACTCCGGCAAGAGTTGTGGAAAAAAAAGTAAGGATGAAGAGCAGAACGTTCAGCCATGTACCGATTCTCTTTTTAGGTTTTGGCGTTTGAATCTGTTCGTTTTGGAAATTTTGTTCTGACAAATTGGAAAAGATAATCTCAAAGTTAGACAAGGGATGAGTTTCTTTAAAGGATAATAATAACAGTAGTAGCTAATTTTAGATGAACGATTTAACTCCTGATTTGTCAAAAAAAAAAAAAGCTATCTTAGAGTAACGGTTTAAACGGAGGTAAACATGAATGCTTTAAAAAGAATTATTTGGAGAATAAAATTTTATTTCAAGAGCCGAAGGATTAGATATAACACAGCAGTTCTTATGCCTGATGGCACCGTTTTTATAGTTGGCTCTGGCAAAGAACAAAGATAACAATTGGTTTGCTAATATTATGCTCAGCATTATTTAGCTTGTTAATGAAATTTGATTTGGGTTTTTTAAAGATGTGAAAACCGTATTAATAATATTTCTCCTTTGCAGTTCTTTTCTGTTCACACAACAGCCCACATTACAATGGGCAAGGACATATAATGGACCTTTAAACCTAGCAGATAGAGGAGTGGCAATTGTTGTTGATGATTCAGGTTATGTTTACGTTACAGGAACTCTTAAGGGCACGCTAACAAATGATTTTGATTATTGCACAATTAAATATAAACCAAACGGTGATACTTCATGGGTGAGAATTTATTCTAGAGCAGATAGCTTACTCTCTGGGCAAGAAGTTATAACGGACCGGGAAGTTTTCCGCCTTACGATTGGGCAAATGCAGTTGCTCTTGATGATTCAGGGAATGTTTATGTAACAGGTCTTAGTAATTCAATAAATAGTTCTGATTACCTTACATTCAAATATAATCCTAATGGACAGGAAATCTGGATGAGACGATACACCGGAGGAATTGCTTATGATATAGAAGTTGATAAATCAGGGAATGTTTATGTTGCCGGTGTAACTGGGTTGAGCAACTATACTTTATTAAAATATAATAATAATGGTATCCTTCTCTGGTCATCAACTACCCAAGCATATCCCTTCGCAGACAGAGTTTCAATCACTTTGGATTCAGCAGGAAATATTTATCTTGGCGGAGTGAGGCAATCCAATCTTGTACTAATAAAATATAATACAAATGGAATTGAGCAGTGGACTGCCTTTTACCCGCAGGGAAGTGTAAACGACATAACTCTTGATAAATACGATAATGTGTATGTAACCGGAGAAATTTATAGTCCAACCAGTTATAGAGATTTTCTTACTTTAAAATACTCCCAGCCGATAGGAATAGAGCCTATATCAAATGAGTTACCTGATGTTTTCAAGTTACATCAGAATTTTCCGAATCCTTTTAACCCAACAACAAAGATAAAATTTTCTGTTCCAAAAACTTCTTTCATATCAATTAAAATCTATAATATTCTTGGCAGTGAAATCGCAACGCTTACAAATGCACAATTACAATCAGGCACATATGAAGCTGATTGGTCAGCCGACATGTTTTCAAGCGGTGTTTACTTCTATAAATTAATTGCTGATGGTAAAATTATAGATACAAAAAAGATGATTCTCATTAAATAACTATTTTAAATAATTAACAAAGAAAGGAATTTATTTTATGTCAGCACATCTGGGAGAATGGGAGATTGTTTATGACGGAGAGAACCCGTTAGACACTCAGCAAACAGCAGTTCATGCATGTTTAATTTATAATCCCAATTCAAATAAATGGAAAGTTTTATACTTTCGGGCATCTAACCCGCCAACTGATACTCCCTTGGTTGAAACGAAAATCTGGAATCCTGATGATACAACAAATCCAATTAGCACTCAGCAGATTCCCGATTGGCCCTCATGGAATTCACCACCAGACCCAGTGCTTCCACCAGACGATTTACATGGTCGTTTATTTTGCAGCGGTCATTGTTTTCTTGCTGACGGTAATCTGCTGGTAGCGGGCGGACACAGAACTGTTCCAGCGGGTCATCCATGGGCAAGAGGTATGCTTTTCAGTTATATATTTAATCCTGTTAATGAAACATGGAATTATGAAAGAATTTCTCCTAACCATGTCAGAATGCAAGATGGCAGATGGTATCCAACTACCACCTTATTAGCTGATAGAACAGTAGTTGTTTCAGGAGGTTTTAGATACAACTACTCACCTGTACATGACCCAACCTTAGTATTCAATAATGATATAGAAATTTATGACCCTGCAGTCCCCTCATGGACTTACCTTGGACCGACTGCTAACAATCCCTACATTGCAAATTACCCTGGTGTTCATGTAATTCCATATGGTAATTTTGCAGGAGAATTATTTTATTCAATACCTGTTCAAGAATCGTATCGTTTCAATCCTGAAGGTCCTTCTTGGAATACAGTAGCATCAAGTTCTTTATACCGAACTCATGGCTGTTCAGTATTATTGCCTTTACTTCCTGGTCAAACAAGTGTAAGAATTATGATTATCGGTGGATTGGAAAACGAAGATGTTAACGCAACTAAAACTTGCGAAATAATTAACCTAAATGATGGGACTCCTTCATGGTCAGCCACAGGGGATATGGCAAACGGAAGAAATAATGCCAACGCCGTAATTCTTCCTGATGGAAAAGTTTTGGTAGTTGGAGGAAATTTGAAAGGTGGCTATACAGGTCCTGTTTATATGAGTGAAGTATATGACCCTGCTACTGGTTTATGGAGTACGCTGGTCTCTCAGCAATATCAAAGAAAATACCATTCAACAGCACTTCTTCTTCCTGATGGTAGAGTTTGGTCTGCCGGTAGTGAGGATACCGCTGGAGGGTCAAATTTTACTAATCTGGAAATCTATAGTCCCGGTTATCTATTTGAAGGAGCAAGACCTCAATTTTATACGCCACCGCCTTCTAATATTTCTTATGGAGCAACTTTCAGTATAAATACTGACGTTCCTATAGATTCTGCTGTACTTATAAAACCCGGCTCAACAACACATGCTTTTGACCAGGACCAGCGTTTTGTTGGGCTTAATCTTGGGCCAGCGATTATTAACGGAGGTTACACTTATGAAGCTACTGCACCAGCAAATGGCAATATTGCACCACCGGGTTATTACATGCTCTTTGTTGTCAGACCAAAATCTGCCAGTTCATCAGGTCAGCATAAAATACCTTCAATAGCAAAATTTGTCAAGTTAAGTTAAGTAAGTCTGAATATTTATAATTAAGGCACGTTTTTCAGCGTGCCTTAATTATAATATTTGGGAACGATTAATGAATTTAAGTTTAGACATCATGAAAATATTTTTGCATAAAATACATTAAGGAGATTATAAAAATAAAAAATGAAACAAAGAACACTTGCCATTTTAAAACCCGACTGCCTTGAAAAGAAAGTTCAGGGAAAAGTTATACAACATATCCTGGATGCCGGGTTTGAAATAAAAGGAATAAGATTATTGAACCTGACAAAAGAATCCGCACAGAAATTTTACGAAGTCCATCGTGAAAGACCTTTCTATAACGACCTTGTTGCCTACATGACATCGGGTTCTGTAATTCCAATTTATCTTGAGAAAGAAAATGCCGTTGCTGACTTCAGAAAATTAATCGGAGCAACGAATCCATCAAATGCAGAAGAAGGAACAATACGAAAGTTATATGCAGATTCAATCGAAAGAAATATTGTTCACGGCTCCGACTCACCCGAAAATGCGTTAAACGAAATCAAACATTTCTTCAGCGATTCAGATTTAATTTAAAAAAATATTTTTTCGGCTTATTGACAAGCTGAACTTCTTGCCTTATATTTGCAGGTATTATTTTAATTCTATCTAATTTTATAAGGCAATTGCTTTTATTTACCTAAATTAATAAGGAAATGTTTACTCCCGACGAAACCGATTTAAAAATACTCACTGAGCTGCAGAAGAACGGACGCATCAAGCTGAACGAGCTTGCAGATGCTGTTGGTTTATCGGTCCCTTCGACGACAGACAGAATTCACAAGCTTGAGTCAAACGGAATTATAGAATCGTATCACACAAAGCTGAACCATAAGCTGCTCGGAAAAGACATTACTGCCTTCATTTTTGTTACAAGCGATTCATCTGCAAACTATCCTGACTTTGTGAAACATGCCTTGAGCACACCGGAAATTCTGGAATGTCATTCAATCACAGGTGACGGCTCGCACATCTTAAAAATCAGAACAGAAAATACTTCGAGCTTAGAAAAACTTCTTTCACAAATCCAAAAGTGGAAAGGCGTAAGAGCGACAAGAACTTCGATTGTTTTATCGACGCACAAAGAAAGTTTTGAAATAAAATTAAAAAATAATTTAAAGGAGAAAAACTAAATGGCATCAAACTCACCTGCAATCAAAAGCGTTTTCGCATTAATCAAAAAGCACGATGTGAAAATGATTGACTTCCGTTTCACAGACCTTCCGGGTCAGTGGCAGCATTTCAGCGTTCCGGTCAATCAGTTCGAAGAAAAAGCATTTGAAGAAGGGCTTGGATTCGACGGCTCGTCAATCCGCGGATGGCAGTCGATTAATGAATCGGACATGCTCATCATTCCCGACCCTGCAACTGCAAATATTGACCCGTTCATAAAACACAAAAGCTTGTCAATGATTTGCGACATCTATGACCCGGTTGCAAAAAACTCTTACTCGCGCGACCCTAGATTCATCGCAAAGAAAGCAAATGCATTTCTGAAGAAACAAAAAATTGCAGACACTGCTTACTTCGGACCGGAAGCTGAGTTTTTTATCCTCGACCATGTTGCGTACAACGTCAATGAATATTCAAGCTGGTATAAAGTCGATTCGCGAGAAGGATTCTGGAACACCGGCTCGGAGCTTGAAACAAATCTCGGACATAAAATCAGACAGAAAGAAGGTTACTTCCCTGTTCCGCCGGCAGATTCAACGAATGATATCCGAAACGCAATGGTTGAGCATTTAATGAACGCAGGCATCGAAGTTGAAACACAGCATCACGAAGTTGCAACCGGAGGACAAGCAGAGATTGATTATAAATATTGCCCGATGTTAAAATGTGCCGATGATTTAATGATGTTCAAATACATAGTGAAGAATACAGCACGCGAGTTCGGCAAGACAGCAACGTTTATGCCGAAACCAATCTTCGGGGACAACGGAAGCGGGATGCACGTTCATCAAAGCTTGTGGCTGAACGGAAAGCCGTTGTTTGCAGGAAAAGAATATGCGGGACTTAGCAAGACCGCACTCTATTATATAGGCGGATTACTGAAACACGCTCCCGCTCTTTTAGCTTTCACGAACCCGACAACAAATTCTTACAAACGTCTTGTGCCGGGATATGAAGCACCTGTGAATCTTGCTTACTCAAAACGCAACCGGAGTGCTGCGGTCAGAATTCCGATGTACTCAGAAAATCCGAAAGCAAAACGTCTTGAGTTCAGATGTCCGGATGGAACGGCGAATCCTTATCTTGCTTTCTCTGCAATGCTGATGGCAGGTCTCGACGGAATTGCAAACAAGATTGACCCGGGCAAGCCGATGGAAATGGACATTTATCATTTGAGTGAAAAGGAGCTGAAGAAAATTCCGCAGGCACCGGACGCACTTGAAACTGCACTCGAGCATCTGGAAAAAGATAATGTTTTCCTTAAACGCGGCGGTGTTTTTACTGACGACTTAATTGAAACATGGGTAAGATATAAAATGGAGAATGAAGTGAAGCCGATGAACTTAAGACCGCACCCGTATGAGTTTCATTTGTATTATGAGGTGTAGGCAGAAGGCAGATGTAAAATAACTAATTATAAAACGGGTAGGTGTTCTCGCCGAGCTGTGTTAATTGATTAGCCAGTTCGGTTTTTATTTTGATGATGTTGCTCAGGCGGTTGTCAATTTTGGATTCGTCGGCTTCATTGCACAAATCGAATTTTTCCCAGTCCATCATGTTTAAGTTGGAGGCAATCGAGAAAATTGTTTTCCCGGAGAAGCTTGTTTTAAGAATGTCTTTGGAGTAATCAGCAAAAAGCCCAAGCAGTTTTTTGCTTGCGTAAATATTTTTCAGCTCAAACAGTTCAACGTCACCGAATGGATAAAGCCGTTCCTGATGCTCGTTAAAGTAAGAGTTTGTTCTGAAGTAGCCGCCGCATTTTATAAGAACGTCAGATTCACCGGTGATATAACGGTTTAAAATTTTCTCTAACCGCACGATGCAGCCGCAGTCCATCAATTGTCCGTTCATCACAAAAGGGATTCCGAATAAATTTTCTTTCTCTTCCAAATCCTGAAAAAGATTTCTGTATTTCTCTTCGAAAATGTGAAGCGTCTTTACTTCGTTTGGGAATAAAAATACACCAAGCGGAAAAAGCGGAAGTGTTTTAACTTCGTTGTCGGAATTCATAGTGCGAATATAATGATAAATGACAAACGATAAACCTGCCTGCAGCAGGCTGGAGACAAACGATAAACGATAGCGTTGAATAACAAATGATTTTCTAAGAACAATTTTCTTTATATTTACGCTCATTAAATTCAAAAAAATGGAGCCGCAGTTAGACAGCACGGGAAATTATTCTACGACAAGAATAAAAGAAGACGGCACGAAGCAGCCGAAGAAAGCATGCGGCAAAGGATGCTTCGGGATTGTTGGAGCACTTGGATTGATAATCGTTGTGATAATTATTGCAATCGTTTTTATTTTCCCCGCGATGACACCGAACTCAATCAGCGGCGACTTTATCAATATGACTGCAGTAACCGATAAAGCGGGAAAGACGAAACTGTGGATTTTAACCGACGGCTCGTTCAATTTTATCCAGACAAAAAAATCTCCCGGCAGCTATTCAACAGGACGCAAATGTTATTTCTGCAAGACGTGGCTTTACATCTACGACCCGAAAGAACAAAAGGTCATCAAGAAAATTAAAACAGAGTATGAAGATGTTATAATTTCGTCGGATGTCATATCAAGCACCACAGATATAAAATCGGGGCAGGTCGGAAAAGTTTGGGTAACGACAAATGCATACGGCGAGAATCCTCCGGCGATAAATGTTTATGACTCGGAAAGCGGCGAGCTTATCATGGACAAGAAAAGTTTTGAGACGAAGTATCCGGTTGTATCAGGAGGTATTTCGGAGATTAGTATTGACAGGGTAAATGAAACTATAAGAATTAAAACACGTGACGGATTAGACGGTGTAACATTTTCAATTCGGGAAGAAAAGATATATAAGGATTTATCCGAGTATAACTCAAAGAACAAAAATGACAGCACAATCGTAACAAGGTTTGTTCTAAGCTCAGAGAATCTCAGGAAGAATTTATACCGGCTCACAGGTTTGGCGAAAGATATCGGGAGTAAAGATTTCAAAGAGGCACAGCGTTACAACGAAGAGACCATGGAATTTTTTAACACTCTAAATCCGAAAAGCTCGTTGCTGACAAAGGTTTCATCGAGCCGCTGATGTTATATCAGAACGACAAGCTTTGCATAATTCTTCATCAGGAAGTTGCAGATAAGCAGTCAGACAGAATGATAACCTGCGTCGATGCTGAAGGAAATGTCAGATGGGTGATTCCGCAAAATGACTTGTTCAAGAAAACAAAGGTTGATAAAGATGACGCGTTCAGTGTGATATTTTTTATGAAAGATAAATTCAAAGGATTTGTTGGCGGCGACACGTTTATTTTCGGGCAGGACGGCGAAGGAATAATCGGGTTCGATTTGCAAACAGGTAAACGTCTTTGGGATTTGGAAATCTAACTGTAAAGAGACTTCTAAAAAACAAAATATATCTGTAGCCGCAACTCTTTAGGTTGCGATTCTTTCTCAAATACGCAGGCTGAAGACCTGCGACTACATTAGTATTGGAGTATTTTCAGAAGTTTCTATAAATTAAATTAACTCATCATGAAAAAAATTTTAAAGCGGGGATTCTTTTTAGCTGTAATTGCATTCATAGCAATTCAATTCATCAACCGTCCTGATAAAACCGTTGCAATGGAATTATCACAGGATGATGTAACAAAAAAAATCAACGTTCCTGACAACGTTCACGGGATTTTGAAGCGAGCTTGTTACGATTGTCATTCCGGTCAAACCAAATGGCCCTGGTACTCAAGCGTTGCACCGGTAAGCTGGCTTGTTGCTGATGATGTTGTCGAAGGAAGAAAGAAAATGAATTTCAGTGAGTGGGGAAAAATACCTCAGTCAAAACAAGAGCTTCGACTTGAAGATATTTGCGAGGAAATTAAAACCGATGAAATGCCGCTGCCGAAATATTTGATACTTCACAGCAACGCAAAACTCACGGATGCCGACAAAGATATTTTATGCAAGTGGGCAGAAGCAGAAAAAAAGAAATTAAGCGGTGAGTAGAATACTATAATGCTTTCAAATTCTGTTGCAGAAAAAATTGACGGAGTAAAACGCACAAAGATTGAATGGGTAACGTGTCACCGAAAACCGGAGCGTTCTTTTTTCTGGAGAGGAAAACAATTTCCGGTTTGTGCAAGATGCACTGGATTTTATCTTGGCTACTTAACATTTCCTATCTTCACATTTTCTATATGGAATTTAAATTTGCTGTGGTCTATCTTGCTGACGCTCCCGGCGATAATTGACGGATTAACACAGGCATACTTTAACAGGGAAAGCAATAATTGGCTAAGATTATTTATAGGAATTTTTTCAGGAATCGGATTGATGTCACTTACATCAATAATCGGAAAAGCAATAGGATATTTGATTCTAAATATCATTCAATAAACTAAACTCAAACTCAAAAGGAGATAACAAAAATGACAGACCAAACATCACCATCAATGACACCGAAACAGGATGACCTCGGCATAGGTCTGAAAATAGTTTCGTTTTGTATTCCTCTGGTTGGTATAATTCTTTATTTCGTTAAAAAGAAAGACCAGCCGGCTTCAGCAAAGCAGGCATGTACATGGGCATTGGTTGGAGTAGCCGTTGGAATAATAATTAACGTTATTATTGCAGTTGCCGGTGGGTTAAGCAGCATGTAATAAATCCGAAAAAGGATTTGTAATGCTGACGCCTCCGGTCAGCATGCTGACATTTATCGTCAACATTTCTTTTAATGAATAATCCTTTTCATTTTTCTTTTCTTGTCAAAGACATTGAATCGACAAGAAAGTTCTACGCTGATATTCTCGGATGCCGTGAGGGAAGAAGCACCAGCACATGGATTGACTTCGACCTTTACGGCAACCAGCTTTCCGCCCACGTGAGCAACGAAGTTTCTCAATCATTTAATTGCGGCTTTGTTGATATGGAAGTTGTTCCCATTCCACATTTCGGATGCATAGTTTCCTGGAATGATTTTCATGAAATGGCTGAGTGTTTCGAACAAAACAAAGCTGAATTTATTTTGAAGCCGATGATTAGGTTTGCAGGTGAACAAGGCGAGCAGGCAACAATGTTTTTCAAGGATTTCAGCGGCAACTGTCTTGAGTTCAAAAGCTTCAAAAACCCGGACCACATCTTCACAAAGTTTAATTGAAAAATTTTGATGCGATAATTATCGGTGCAGGAGTAATCGGTGTCAGCATTGCTTATCATCTTGCATCAAAAGGAATGAAGCGAATAGCAGTGCTTGAGAAAAATTTTTTGTGCGGAGAAGGAAGCACTAACAAAGCAACCGGCGGATTCAGAGCACAGTTCGGCTCGGCGATAAATGTGAAGCTGTCGTTATTGTCACGCGAAATGATTTTGAAATTCAAAGATGTGCATGGAGTTGACCCAGAGTTTAAACAGAATGGTTATCTTTTTATTGCACAGAATGATGATGAGATGAATCGGTTAAACCAGGCAAGAGAGCTTCAAAAAGAAAATGGATTGAATGAAGTCCGGCAGGTAGATACGGAAGAAATTTTGAAACTTAATACATACATCAACCGTCACAATTTTATCGGCGGTTCATTTTGTGCAAGCGACGGATTTATTTCCCCGCTAAAAATTCTGGAAGGATATCTGAATTCTTGTTTGAAGCTTGGGGTAGAGATATTTTATGACACAAATGTTATTGGTTTTAATTTCAACAATAAGAATAAAATTGAATCAGTTAAAACAACCAAAGAAACTTTCAGCTCTGAAATTTTTATCAATGCAGCAGGTGTATGGGCTGGAGAAATTTCAAAGCTGGCAAATATCTATTTATCTGTTAAACCGGTCAAAAGACAAGTTGCTGTCATGGATTACAATAATTTACTGCCTTCCGATTTATCAATGACTATTTTTGTTGACAACGGTTTTCACTTCAGAATGAGGGATGAAAAACTCTTGTTGCTTCTGCCGGACGAGAGAGAGGAAGAAAAAAATTTCAATACCGATGTTGAAGATGATTGGCTTGAAAAAGTTTTTGCAATTGCAAAAGAAAGAGTTCCTTTGCTTTCAAATCATAAAATAGATAAAAAAAAATCATGGGCTGGATTATATGAGATGTCGCCAGATGAACATTTAATCTTAGGGAAGTCAGATGAAATTGAGAATTTGTATTTTGCCAACGGCTCATCGGGACATGGCGTAATGCATTCACCGGCAATCGGAAAGCTGTTGTCTGAATCAATTAACGGAGATGAAACAACGATTGATATAAGTGAGTTATCACATTCAAGATTCAGAAACAAAAAAGAAATCGAATCTATAAAACTCTTTTAAGTTTATTTAAAAGGAACTTATACTTATAAATCATAATTGAGATACATACATCCAGATACCAAATGAAAAAACTTTTACTGATTACATTTCTCAGCTTTATAATCACGACCTCGTTTTTTTCCCAGCAACGCGGCGGAACAATAAAAGGTTTTGTAATTGACAACGACCTCAGGCAGCTGCTCGAAGGAGCCGTAATAAAAGCATTCAACTTACGCGATACTACAAAGCCAATCGGGACTCAAACTAACTCAAACGGCGTGTTTGAATTAACAAAACTTTTTCCCGGCACATATAAAATTGAAGCAGGCATAATCGGTTACAGCAAAGTTGTTCTCACCAACGTCAAGCTCATTCCGCCAGATATGGAAATAACACTTGATACGTTTAAGCTAAAGTCCGGCTCTACTTCGACAGAGGAGATTGAAGTTACTGCCGAGAAAAATGAGCTTCAGCTTTTGCTTGATAAAAAAGTTTTCAATGTCGGAAATAATCCTTTGAATGAAGGCGGGAACGCAGTAGATGTTTTGCGGAAAGTCCCTTCAGTAACAATTGACCAGGACGGAAACGTCAGTTTACGCGGAACGGGAAACATAAAGATTATGATTGACGGCAGACCGATTCTGCAAAACGCAAACATTGTGCTTCAGCAGATTCCGGCGAACATGGTTGAGAGCATCGAGCTTGTAACAAATCCCGGAGCGAAGTATGAAGCCGAAGGTGAAGGCGGAATCATTAACTTAGTTTTAAAAAAAGGAAGCACAGTTGGTTATAATGTTCTTATGAATCTCGGAGCCGGGAATAATGACAAGTATAATGCAAGCATAAATTCCAACTTCAAAAATAAGGACTACAATCTTTTCGGAAGTTACAGCTTCAATTTATTTAATTCTACTTTTGGCGGCACAAGTTTCAGGCAGAACACGCTGACGTCTAACCCTGCAATCATTGACCAGAACAGCGATTCGAGAATGAGAATGAAAAACCACATGGCGAAATCGGGAATCGATTGGTTCATCACCCCAAAAAATACTTTGAGCTTATCGGGCTCTTACAGCAACAGAAACAGAACACGCAACGAGCTTTCTATTGATAAATATTTGGATGGCAATAATATTCTCACGGATATTTATAACACGAATAATAATAATGACAGCAAAGAATACGGTGTTGACTTGTCGTTAAATTATTTCGGGACGTATAATCAGAAACAAACTTTGTCAGGCGAGTTATCATACCGTTATAACAATGAAGATGAAACAATCTTTATTCAGCGTCAGCAATTTGACTCAAGCTATGTTCCTGTGAACAACACACCCGAGCTTGAGATAAATCCGACTAAAAGAATTTCACACAACATCACAGGTCAGCTTGATTACACTCATCCGTTTACAGAGAAAACAAAATTCGAGGCAGGACTTAAATCAACTTTCCGCAGAGTCAATAACGATTACATATACAATATCTTTGATTATAATTTGAACCAATATGTTCTTGACACGAATCTTACTAACAATTACAAGAACGATGAAAATGTTTTTGCAGCATACGGAATTTTCTCAAGCGGGTTCGGAGATTTCAACTATCAAATCGGAGTAAGGACTGAATACGCAATCAGCAAGCTTGATATAATCAACAACTCGCAAAGCTTCAAAAAAAATTACTTTGATTTTTTCCCAAACATAAATTTATCTCAAAAGCTTTCAAAGTCAGACGAGATGCAGGCAAGCTACGTTAGAAGAATTAACCGTCCGAGAGTACAGCAGCTCAATCCGTTTCCTGACAACGGTGACCCGCTTAACATCCGAGTCGGGAATCCGGACTTGAAACCAGAGTACATCGATTCATACCAGTTTGCATACTTAAAATATTTTCAAGGATTCACAATCAATCCTTCTGTTTATCTGAAACACACACACGGATTAATTTCACGATTCAGAACTTTGCTCGACAGCATCACAACGCTTACTACTTTTCAAAATCTATCAAGCTCTGTGAGCTACGGAATTGAGCTGATTGCAACAGCAAACGTTGGAAAAATATTGAATGCTAATGCAAGCTTCAATTATTTCAGGACGAAGATAAACGGCGATAATGTCCAGGCAGATTTAACGACCGAAGCCGAATCGTTTAATACAAAACTGAATACGAACACGAAGCTTTGGGGCGGAGTTGATATGCAGATGTCTTATTCATACATGGGCAAGCAGAACACTGCTCTGGGATTCAGATACCCAATGGAGTCATTCGATGTTGGATTCAAAAAAGATTTTCTCGATAACAAGCTGACCGTCATGTTTCGTGCAAGTGATATTTTCAACACAATGAAATTCAAAATGGATATAAATAATACCGGCTTTATCCAAAACTTTTCGAGAAAGATGGACTCAAGAATTTACTTCATCAGCTTGACTTACAAATTAGGAACGGGAGAGAGACAAATGAAAAGAGAAAAGAAAAGAGATACCGAAGACAAAGGACCGGGAGATGTGGATTTTTAATTACTAGTTGTTAGTTGCTAGTAAGGAGTTCTTTATGTCTGAAACAATCGGTTGTATGGTCGTTCACCATTCCCGCCGCTTGCATAAAAGCATAACAAATCGTTGAGCCGACAAAATTAAATCCTCTCTTTCTTAAATCTTTACTTAGCTCGTCGGATATTTTTGTAGTCGCAAGAATTTCTTTGTGTGATTTCCATTTGTTGTGAATCGTTTTTCCGTTAGTGAATTTCCAGATGTAGTTGTTAAAGCTACTAAACTCTTTTCTTAATGTAATGAAAGCTTTCGCATTGCTGACAGAAGAATATATCTTCAATCGGTTGCGGATAATACCTGCATCATTGAGTAATGAATTTAATTTCCTCTCATCGTACTTTGCAATCTTATTGAAATTAAATTTATCAAATGCTTTTCTGAAGTTGTCACGCTTATTTATAATCGTTGACCAGCTTAAACCTGCCTGAAAGCCATCGAGGACAATAAACTCAAACCACTTTCTGTCATTGCAAACGGGCACTCCCCATTCTTCATCGTGATACTTCATCATCTTTTCAGACGACAGACACCATTTGCAGCGAACTTTTTCTTTCATGTTTGTTAAGTGAGTTGTTTATTAATTTAGACGGCAAAATAATAATCAGACATTAAACATGAAAAGAGAAAAATGTGTTCATAATCCTTTAGGAGAATTTGAATAAGTTTTCATGAATAAAAAATCAAACTACTGGATTATCCTTTCGGTCATTGTAACAATTCTTGTTGTTGATGCTTATTATCAATTGATGGAAACAACTGTTCCAATCGGGCAAACGGAATGGTTTCTGTGGCGGGTGATTGCTTTGATAATTTTTCTGATTGGTGCAGGTGTTTATTTTTATATCAGCGTAAAGAAGAAGAACAGGAAAGCGATAGATGAATTCAAAATAAAGGTGGCGGACACTCAGGAGAGCGAATGGAAAAGAATTGCGGGAGAGCTTCACGACAGTGTGGGACAGAACCTGAGTGCGATAAATATTTTCATTCAGCAGAACATTAAATCGCTGGCAGATGATTCACAGGAAAAACAAAATCTTTTATCTGCTTCGGAGATGCTGGTTGAAACGCTTGATGAAGTGCGGCGAATCAGCTCGAAGCTTTATCCGCAGCAAATCGAACGTCTCGGCTTGACTGTTGCAATAGAATCAATGCTCAACAAGCTTGCAGTAACGACCGGAATAATTTTTGAACATGATATTGATAACATCGATAATATTTTTGCGAAGGAGATGGAAATTTATTTTTACAGAATCATTCAGGAAGCGTTGAGCAATATCATCCGCCACGCAGAGACAAACAAAGCTTCGGTGAAAATAAAAAAGTCGATGATGTTTATACAAATTGAGATTGAAGATGAAGGGAAGGGCTTTGATGTTACGAAAGCAATCAAGGAAGATTCACCAAAGCTTGGTTTCGGCTTGCTGAATCTTGATGAGCGAATCAGGATGCTGAGAGGAACTTACGAGGTTGAATCGGGCAAGGGAATGGGGACACATCTGAAAATTATTATTCCAATAAAGTTGAAACGCCAAACGTGAAACGTGAGAGTAAAAAAATCAGAGTTGTGATTGCGGATGACCACCCGTTTGTGAGAATCGGGATTCGGACGGTTTTAAAGGACGATGAAAAGTTTGAAGTGATTGCAGAATCACCGAACGGAAAAGATGCTTTGAAAATTATCAAACAGCAAAAGCCGGAGATTGCAATCCTCGACATTGATATGCCCGAGATGAACGGATTGGAAGTTGCAAGAGAGATTAAGTTACTCGAAATTAAAACGCACGTTGTAATTTTAACCGTGCACAATGAGAAAGAATATTTTGATGAGGCGATGAACTTGGGTGCAAAGGCGTTTGTTGTGAAAGATAAAATTGCCGAAGACATTACCGACTGCCTTAACGACGTTATGAACGGAAAGCATTACATAAGTCCCTCGATTTCATCTTATCTTTTTGCAGACAAAATCACTGAGAAGAAATCTCTTGAAGAGCTGACACCAACGGAGCTTAAGATTTTAAAAATGATTGGCGAAATGAAAACGAGCCAGCAGATTGCCGATGAATTATTCCGAAGCATTCGCACAATAGAAAACCACAGGAACAATATTTGCCAGAAGCTTGGATTGAAAGGAGCACATGCGTTGATGGGATTTGCGATGAAGAAGTTATAGTCATTCCCGTGCAGACGGGAATCCAGAAAAAGATTTTACCATCCCGCATCAAAGTGCGGGACAGGCACCGGGCACTGAGGACACAGAGGAGGAGAGAAAATTAAGCAAACATTCCTCTAACAAAAGCTGTTGAAAAGGAAATTTAAGCGGATGAGTTTTGGAAAAAAGCTTCCGTGACGCAGCGGAAAGCAGTTTTCCGGAGCGGAAAGCACTTGGCGAGTGACAGAAAGTGAGTAGCGAATGACAGAAAGTGAGCGGGGAGGAGCGGAAAGCATGAGTGAGCAGAGGAAAGCATGAAGTGAGTGACAGAAAGTGAAAAGTGACTGACAGAAAGTGAGTAAGAAGGAGCGGAAAGCTTGCTCCGAGTAAAGGAAAGTTGAAAATCTGCTTAAAAAAGAAGAAAATGGGGGATTGGAGAGAATCGGCTTGTGAAAAGTGTTCTAACAAAAGGGGGAAATTTCTGCCACGAATTGCACGAATTAGAACTAATTTATTCTACTGTTTTGTCATTCCGCACTTGATGCGGAATTCAGAAAAGATTTAACCACTGAGGACACTGAGAACACAAAGAATGTAGGGAGAGGAAGTGCCGACAACAGAAATTATTTGTTGTTGGTGATAGACGCTAAAGCTCCACAGGGAACACCAACAACGGCGGGGAATATTGTATTAAACTGTTGTAATTTATTTTTTCTTTGACTAACTTTATTTATTCAAAATTATTTATTAAAGTTGTCTATATTCAATGTCCGTTATATATAAAAAAAATTATTTAGATAATGTTATTTTTCGTGTAGACTTCGATGCATTATATAAAATCAATGACCCACCTTCTGAATTTCAAGAAAAAGTTAAAGAAAAATTTCCTATCCCAGAACAAAAAGAATTAAGAGAGTATACCTGGGATTTTATTAAAAAAGAACAAACAGATAAAATATATCCTCTATGGATATTTTATAATTTAGATAAATCTCAAAAAATAAACATCTCTTACAAATTTTTCTCCTTAGAATTTACTAAATACCATTCCTTCCCTGAATTTAAATTAATTATAGAAGAAACATATAATAATTTTATAAAGATTTACAATCCACCATTAATTACAAGATTTGGTTTAAGGTATATTAATAAAATTGTCTTAAATAATGGCAATCCTTTTGATTGGAGTTCTTATATTAATTCATCTTTAACTCATCCCATAGATAATTTCTTTGAAGATAAAAAAAATTTATCAAGAGCAATAACACAAGTTTCTATGAATTGTGGCGACTACAACATTTTATTTTCATATGGATTTTATAACAGTGAGTATCCGAATAGAATTAGTAGAAAGGAATTTGTATTGGATTACGATTGTTCAAGTGGGAACATTGAACCTACAAATGTAATAGGTAACTTAGAAACGTATAATTCTATAATTAATGATTTGTTCGAAAGAAGTATTGATTCTAAATTGAAAGAAGAAATGAATAAATAATAAATAATAATAAAATGATAAATAACGAATATTTCGACAAGCCAACAGAACTCACAGATACTACGGAGGATAACTCAGAAAAAAAGTTAAAGGATATTTCAGACACTATAAATAAGGAAATCCAGAAAAGTATTGACAATCTGGGGAAAACCGAAGCATATTCAAAATTTATTGGATATGTTCACAAGCAAGATTGAAACTAAATATGATAAGCAAGATAAGTGTGATAGAATTTGCCAAGGCGATATTCTAAGAGATTTCAGTTTCAATGTTGCAGTGGAAGATAAAACTACTAAAATAGGAGTAACAACAATTTCTTTTCCCTATATTGTTATTTTATCTCAAGATTGCGATTTAGAGCAAAGTTATAAGAACGATGCAAGCACCGAACATAATCAATATCTGCCCAACGTTTTATTTATTCCAGCTTTCCCATCTGAGGATTTAAAAGAGGGTAAGCATTTGCAAAATGTTTATAACATTGTACAGCGAAAAAAAGATAAAGATTTATGGAAGCCAATACGTCAAAACTTAAATGAAAGATATCACTCTCTAACACCTTACCCTGATTACCAAATTCCAGATTTAATTATAGATTTCAAACTTTACCAAACCATACCTACTGCATCTTTAATTGATGTATACGAATCTCATTATCTTGCAACGATTAATGAACTTTTTCGTGAAAATTTATCTCATCGTTTTTCATTCTTTTTAAGTAGAATAGCTCTTCCTGATTTTAAAATCCCTATTCCTGTTTCATAAAATTGTCTTTTCGCTTGTCTGAACGAGTATATAGTTTTATAGTTTATTTATCAATGTGCTCACGTCGCTTCGCTCGCAATGACGGGATTGCTTCCCCTGAAACAATACCGTATCAAAGTACGGCACAAGGTTCACGGTCGCAATGAACTTTTCAATTGATTAATTTTTTATAAATCGTTAAGTTTGTAATCCATCCAAAATCAGTCCAGTTAAGTCGGGATATTTAAATCAAATATAGGTTCACACAATAAATTATTATGGCAACATCAACATTAATTGCTCGAAAGAGAGAGGATATTGCAAATTCTGCTCTCAAAACGCAGAGGAAAAACGGAAACATTCCGGGCATCCTTTACGCAAAAAATATCAAGCCGCTCTATATATATGCAAAAGACACGGCACTTAAGCCGTTCGTTTATACTTCGGAAGTAAACGTCATTAATTTACAAATCGACGGAGCGAAAGATTCTTACAATTGTATTTTAAAAGACATTCAGTTCGACCCTGTGAGCGACAAGATGATTCACTTCGACCTTTTCGGAATTTCCGAGACGGAAAAATTAACTATTGAAGTTCCGATTCAGCTTGTGGGGATACCGATTGGCGTTAAAGACGGCGGAATTATCCAGCACACGGTTCACAAAGTTGAAGTCGAGTGCCTGCCGAAAGATATTCCTTCGCACATCGAAGTGAATATAGAAGCGCTTATGATTGGCGATGCAATTCACGTGAGCGATTTGAAGCCGGGCAACTATGTAATACTTGATAATGCAAATAACACAATTGTCAGCGTTGTTCCGCCAGTAGTTGAGAAGGTTGAGGAGCCGGTTGCAGTTGAAGGTGAAGTTGCTGCTGAGCCCACAGAGCCGGAAGTTATTGCGAAGGGCAAGAAAGACGAAGAACCGGAAGTCGAAGAGAAGAAGAAAAACAATTAGTAATTAGTAGTTAGTAATTAGTAGTTAGTAATTAGTAGTTAGTAATTAGTAGTTAGTAATATTAATTGAACATTGATAATTGTAATTGTTGGTCTTGGCAATCCGGGTTTGAGATATTCAAACACACGCCACAACATAGGTTTCATGGTTGCTGACAAGCTTGCAGAAATCTTCAGAATAAAAAAATTCGATTCAGCTTCAAACTATCTTTTCGCAGAAGCGGAGTATAAAGAAAAGCAGGTTGTATTAATTAAGCCGCTTACATACATGAATGCAAGCGGCATTGCTGTTAAAGAGCTCTGTTCTTTAAATGAAATCAGTCACGAAAATCTTCTCATAATCTATGATGATGCAAATATTGATTTCGGTGTGCTGCGATTAAGACCATCGGGAAGCGACGGCGGGCAGAACGGAATTGCGTCAATCATTTACGAAATGGAAACAGAAGAGATTTCGAGACTGAGAATCGGAATCAGGAATGAAGCAGAGCTTGAAAAATTGAAAACCGAAGAAGGAATTGACCTTGCAAGCTTTGTGCTTTCTGAGTTCACATCAGACGAGAAAAAGAATCTTGACAAAATTATTGATGAAGCGGCAAAAGCTGTCCTCAGCTTTCTCGAAGAAGACATTCAAACAGCGATGAACTTTTCCAACAGACAAGTTTTAGGGGATAACATTATAAACTAAAATCATATATGAAGAAAAACATAATATTAAGTACATTATTATTTTTGCTTACGGGTGTAACGTCATTCGCAAGTGAAGCCGACTTAAAGATTCCGGAGCTTTCTGCTTCACAGAACAATATGCTTATGATTGGCATAGCTGTTTGTGTGCTGGGATTGCTGTTCGGTATCTTTCAGTATTTTAAAGTTAAGAAGCTGAGAGCACATAAGTCGATGCTCGATGTTGCAGCCGTGATTTACGAAACATGCAAAACTTATTTGCTGCAGCAGGGAAAATTTCTTGTAATACTTTTTATTTTCATCGCAGCATGTATGGCTTTCTATTTCGGATTCCTTCAGCATACAAGTATAGGCGGTGTTCTTTTGATTCTCGGCTGGACGGTTGTCGGAATTCTCGGCTCGTACAGTGTTGCGGCTTTCGGAATAAGAATGAACACTCTTGCAAACAGCAGGATGGCTTTTGCTTCGCTCGAAAGAAAACCGATTAAGCTTTTAATAATTCCGCTTGATGCAGGAATGAGCATTGGCGTGATGCTGATTTGCGTTGAACTGATTATGATGCTGATAATTTTACTTTTTGTTCCGCGTGAATATGCAGGAGCGAGCTTCATCGGATTTGCAGTCGGTGAATCGCTTGGTGCAAGTGCACTCAGAATTGCCGGCGGTATTTTCACGAAGATTGCAGACATCGGCTCTGACTTAATGAAAATTGTTTTCAAGATTAAAGAAGACGACCCAAGAAATCCCGGAGTAATTGCTGACTGCACAGGTGACAACGCAGGTGATTCGGTCGGACCAACGGCAGACGGTTTTGAAACTTACGGCGTCACAGGTGTTGCGTTAATCAGCTTCATCGTTCTTGCAGTGCCGGATATAATGTTTCAGACAGAGCTTCTCACCTGGATTTTCGTAATGAGAATTCTTATGATAGGAACATCAATCGTTTCATTTTACATCAACGGTATCTGGGCAAAAGCAAAATACGGGAACAAAGATGATTTCGATTTTGAACATCCGTTAACATCGCTGGTATGGATTACTTCCATCGTTTCAATCATCGTTACGTTTGTCATCAGCAAAGTTTTAATCGGGCATTTACCAGATAATCTCTGGCTCATACTTTCTATAATCATCAGCTGCGGAACACTTGGTGCAGCATTGATTCCCGAGTTCACAAAAATTTTCACAAGCCCCAAATCAAAACACGTTAAAGAAGTTGTAACTGCTTCACGAGAAGGCGGGGCGTCGCTTACGATTCTTTCGGGCTTAGTTGCAGGAAACTTTTCCGCATTCTGGCAAGGCATGGTTTTCTTTGTACTCATGCTGATAGCTTACATTGCTTCTATTTCAATTCCAACAGGAATGATTCCTGCTTACGCTTCCATCTTTGCGTTCGGTCTTGTTGCATTCGGAATGCTGGGAATGGGTCCTGTTACAATCGCAGTTGACAGCTACGGTCCTGTAACAGACAATGCTCAATCGATTTATGAATTATCTTTGATTGAATCGACGCCGGGAATTTCTGCTGAGATTGAAAAAGATTTCGGGTTTAAGCCCGACTTTGAAAAAGCAAAACATTATCTCGAAGCAAATGACGGAGCAGGAAATACTTTCAAGGCGACAGCTAAGCCGGTGCTAATCGGAACAGCAGTTGTCGGAGCAACGACAATGATTTTTTCTTTGATACTTGTTATTAAAAATACTCTCGGCATTCAGCCCGAAGCGATCCTGAGCATATTGAATCCATATACGATTCTCGGATTCCTCTGCGGCGGTGCAGTTATTTATTGGTTCACAGGAGCTTCAATGCAGGCGGTTACAACCGGAGCATACAGAGCCGTTGAATACATCAAGAAAAATATTAACCTTGATGAAACTGCGAGCATGAGTTCTTCGATAGAAAAATCGAAAGAGGTTGTACAGATTTGCACTAAGTATGCACAGACAGGAATGTTTAATATCTTTGTTGGAATTTTTTCTTTTGCACTGGCATTCGCATTTTTTTCCGCTCCGAGAGAGAGTTCTGTTGAGCCGGTTGCATTCTTTATCAGCTTTTTAATTTCCATTGCTATGTTCGGCTTATTTCAGGCGATGTTTATGGCGAATGCCGGCGGTGCGTGGGACAATGCAAAGAAAGTTGTAGAAGTTGATTTGAAAGAAAAAAATACTCCGCTTCATGATGCAACAATTATCGGCGATACAGTCGGTGACCCGTTCAAAGATACTTCGTCAGTCGCTTTGAACCCGATTATCAAGTTTACAACATTATTCGGTTTGCTTGCGATGGAAATTGCAATTTCGGAAAGCTTCAGAGCGACCGCTCCTTATGTAGGAGTCGGATTCTTTTTAGTTGCCTTGTACTTTGTTTGGAGAAGTTTTTACGGAATGAGAATTACTGCGAAGAGTTAAGAGTTTTATTGTGTACTGAGTAAAGGCGTCGCAAGACGCCTTTTTTATGGGGGGAACGGAGAAAGCTTAGAGAGTTTCTAAAAAAAAGACGCATTTATAATTTATAAAAGCAAAAAAATAAATCACGAACTTATAGAGGTATGGAAATGATTAGAAATTTGAGGGCGGGAAAATCACGAATTTATAGAAATGATTAAAATTGATTCATTTTGAAGGCACGAAAAAGCGGCGTGAATTGAAACTACTGACTGACAAAATGTCAGTCAGTAGTAAAAGATAAAGGGTTTACAGCTTATAATTCCACCAAAGAACCTCAGTCCTTTTCGGCTGTGTGGTTCGATTTTGCGAATAACTCGCCGTGCAGGTCACTTCGATTTCTTTCCGATTCCATTTAGAAAGCTTCTTGTCATACAAATCCGAAGCGTAACCGGAAATAAGAATTTTCGCTTTAGATTTTTTAACCATACCAAGCATTTCATTGTGGTCATCGGCGGACATCTCGAATTCATAATCATTTGTAGTAACACGAGCTTCATGCATATATGGTGGGTCAAGATATGCAAAGATAGTATTGTTCTTACAATAATTATTCAAGATGAAACGATAATCCCGATTCTCGATTTGCACCGTTCGAAGTCTTTTTGCAACATGCATCAACATCTCAGCTTTGTTTGCAAACGTAGTTGCACTACTTCTTGAAATAGTGTAGCCCCACGAATGACCAAGTCCTGCAAATCCCTGTTGATGTTTAACAAAGAATTTCCTTGCCTTCTCAACATCACCTTTTTCAAAAGCGATGTGAGTCTTGCAAGCAAACCATTCATCACGAGCATAAGGCGTGAGCTTGAGCAGCTTGAATAATTCCATCGGTTCATTACGCAGCACTCTAAAGAAATTGACTACATCAGAATTGATGTCATTTAAGACTTCAACTTTTGAAGCCGGTTTGTTTAGAGTGAAGCTTCCTGCACCGCCGAATACTTCAACACACGTCTTATGTTCGGGAATCATTTTAATAAGCTGAGGGACCAAAACATATTTACCACCGTAATATGCAAAGGCATTCAGCTTTTTCTTTTGTTCATTCAATAAGTTCTCCTTTCTGTTTTGAGGTTGTTCGCTGCAATGAGCAACGAGGTTAATTGTTAAAATTAAAATTGTGATTAAGGTTTTCATTTGAAGTATGCTTTAGTTGTGGTTCTGCATCTGAAATGATACGGCGGAAGCGACATTCCAACAGGAAGGTCAGAATCTTTTATATCATCGACTGAAAGCCAGGGTGCAGCATCTTTAATTTCATCAGGAGTTTCAGCAGCCAGAATCTTATCACGAAGCTCAATTGCATTTGCAATCGGAATTATTTGACCGTTCATGTACTCACAAATTTCAGAGGTTCTGTCATCGAGGACTGCCACAATTTCAAGAGCTTCAATCCCTGCCTGTTCATAACCGTTTACGTGTCCGAGTTCACGAGTGCGGTTCGCATGGTGTTCAGCCAATCCTTCAAAGTATGATTCATCTTTATCGGTTATGTTTTGGAATTGCTTCTCGAAATCTTTTGCAACTTCATCAATTGTTTTATTTGATGTGAAATATTCAGTCAGGGTTTTATTCACTTCCGGCTGGAGTGTGGTTGTGTGATAATCACCGACAGAAAAAATAAGCTGCTGATTAAGAATGCCCGCTGCTTCCTTATCTTTCACGTCAAACACAAGCTTCAAATCAACCATCTGTCCAACTTCTTTGATGGAGAGCTTGACGATTTTTTCGGTAAGCTCTTTAGAAGTTTCCTCAGTTACTTTTGCCAAATCTTCACCGAGATGAGATTCAATTATGCTTTCAACTTTTGCAATATGTTTCTTTGTGAAAGTATCAGCGTCGAGGTTTACAAGATATTCAATCGCTTCGTTTAATGCATCACGCCTCTTGTCATTGAAGGTTGAAGCAACGAGATTCCGAAGCTGGTTCCTCAGCTTCTCATAAGCACGTTTATCTTTTTCAATCAGAATGTCATCGAGAATTAATTCACATTCACGAAGTTCCTTCTTGACTTTGTGAAACTCATACCTGCCGACAGGAATATTGAAGTGATGTGCTAAACTCATGTTGATATTCTTTTACTAATTTCTCGGAGCTTTGATTTTACAATAGACAATTCATTTACAATATCGGTTTCCTCTTCTGCTTCATAACCGAGTCCGATTCGTGCTTCATTCCGATTAAGAATGTCTGCGTTCTTTGCAGCCGCAAAAGCTTCGACGAGCGATTTGAATAATTCGAGATTCAGCTCTTTGAATTCGAGATGAAACTTTGTAATTCCGAGAGCTTCGCGGAAAAGGAAGTTCAGCTTATTCTGGAACTTCTTTTTCTCCGGCATGATGATAGTTTCATTCAACATCCTGAATTGTGCATCGGCTTCACCCCCACCACCAAGTGAGCCGGCAGCAACAACGTTCATCAATCTTCCAAAGAGTCCATGAACGACAATCGTTCTGTCTCTGCATATTTCAAACAGCTTAGCAAAGCTGACGTCACGGACAGCAGTATCGAGGTTCTCAATTCTGATTTTAATGTTCGGGTCATCAGTGCTGAGATACATTACTTTGCCCGCGTTCTCAACTCCTTTATAATTCGATATGAGAAAATCCTGTACCTGCTTCATAGCAGTGTCATCAAGCTCAGCTCCTTCACAGATAATCATAAACTGAATCATCAGATTGTTTTTGAATCTTTTGATGTTAGATTCAATCGCCAACCTGTCCAGAGTCATGTCACCAGTTGCAGAGTAGCCGGAAGGATAGCCGTAATAATCATTGAACGGATTATAATTGATGATGCGTAGCACTTCATTTCTATCCGTCATATATTTTGCACCGAACGGTCTGAACTCAGAAAGCTTAATTCCCTTTTTTTGAACGAATGAAATCCTGTTATTTGTTTTACGGACATAAACATTATAAGTCCGCATGTGAAAAATTTCAGCGAGAACACCTTTCAAAGTCCGGGCAATTTCGAGATAACCTTCCCCGAAGTTGTAGTGGTCTTCAGACCAGCAATTTATTATTTCTTCAAACGTCTGTCTCTCGCCGAACTCATCGAGCTTTTGCGTGGGATTATCGCAAAACTCTTTCAGCAATTTATATTCAGCGTCATCCTGATATTTTTCATTTTCTGTATCATCAGGAAGAATATCGAAGCCGATTCCGGTCACACATCTCGACAGAATTTTTACAGCCCTGAAATGATAGGGATTTTGTTCATAGAATCCTCTCATAACGTCACGGCTCACATACGGTGTGACAACTATCAGTCCGCGAGTGTCATCCCGAATCTGCATCGAATCTTTACGAACGATGTTGCCGGGCAGCGTGGTCGTAAACTTCTTTTCGGATTTCGTAAAATCAATAGCAATAGTTTTTGCGAACAGCTTATTAGTTTTCTTTACAGAAATGACTGGCTTATTTCTACCCATACACTTTTGCCTTAACCTTCCGTTTTATTTTCAAAATATATTTTTCGAGGATTTGTAAAGCTCCGTCGAATGCATCGGGACCGTCTTTGTCACCATCGGGAAAATCGAGAAACTGTTCAATGAGCAGGTTCTGGTCAGAATGATTCCGCAGAAATTTTATGCTGCTGTTTTGAATTACAGTTTGTCTTCTAATTATACGGTCATCTTTGTTGATAAAATTTCGCAGCGGTTTTAAGTTAAAAATTTTTCCAAAACCTCTTTGAACATTAGTGTAAATTTGAGACAGAAATGCTTGTCCACCATTAGATTCATAACTGTCAATAATTGAGTTGTGCCGTTTAGAAATATCTAAATGTGCATTTATCATCTTGCTTGCACTTGTTCTTTTTATCCACGCTTCACGAACATACGCATCGATTGTTCCGTCCTGTTCAAAACGTTTCTTGTCAACGGCAATTGCAATCACTGCTTTGAAGCAATGCTCTTCACCTTTTTCTATCGAAGGGTCAAGATAAGTTACAAGCGTTAATTCCCTGCCGATAATATCTTCTTCCTGATAATAATGAAAATCAGTTTCCGAATAAGTTCCCTCTTCATCTTCCGGCTTCTCTTCCATCTCGACACGGAACTCCGCCGGCTCGGTATCTTTATCTTTCAGCAGCTTTTCAAGAGGATGACGTGCTTCCCATGATGAACGGATCTTACCGCCTTTATCAATATACAATGCCGAGATAACAGTCCGGTTCCAGTGTTTATACTGGTCATCGGTGAGCAGCTTGTGGATGATTGATTTTTTTGAGAAATAATTGCCGATGAAAACGAACGACCATTGTTTTGAATTGACGGAGCGAAGCACATCGGTCGTAAGCCATTTGAGAATCCTGCGGACGATTCTCGGCTTCTTGGATGAGTTTCTATCTTCCAAATCTTCAACGATGATATGGTCAGGTCTGCGTTGTTTTACACGCTTGCCTTTGACCTTTTGCCGTGGTCCGAGAGCAAGAACACGCTGTCCTTGTTTTGTGTAGAAATCATTGAGCATCCACCGCTGACCTCTTACATCACCGAAGTCATTCAGTAGTCTCGGATTCGATTCAAGCTCTGCCATGATGTTCATCGTGTATTCAGTTGCGTTATCTTCGCTCGAAGAAATGATTTCGATAAACCATCTGAGCCGGAACAGAATCTTATGACACGGGTCCATCAATGACATGATTGAGGATTTCCCTGATTCCCGAAATCCGGCTAATACAGACGGAACCATAGTGATGTCGCATGTCTCTGACATCTCTCTGTGAATTTCAGCGAAAGCATCTTCACAGTAATGCGGGAAATATGTTTCAAAGAAATAAAGCTTATCAGTTAACGCTCTCGACGTTCTTGCGAGCTTTGCTTCATCGGAGTTGTCGGAAAATACATCGACGTTTGCACGAATCCTTTCACACAGCTCGACATATTTTTCAATAAATATTTTATCTGTTATTGAAGGCATCTTCTCAGTGAATTTCTTGAAACTATTTCTCGTTGTCCGTTGTCAACAAACTCAATCAGGCAAGAGTTCATTTTCCCTCTTGCTAATACTTTGCAAAATCTACCTTTCATAGTAGAGCGTTTTTCGTTATTGCCCCAGGAATAAATATATAATCTCATTTAAAATTCTTAGCTGAATATTTTGTAACTAAATGCGAGCTGAATCCTTTTGAAAGCTCCGATAATTTATTCCTGAAATCTTCGGACAAATTTTGCTGATTCAGGTAGGCAAGAAACTCAGAAAACAATTTCAAAAACATTTCCAGATAGTCCTGGTCTTTATAAAGCGACTTCAATGATTTTGTTATTTTAGCAATTGCATCAGCTCCTGCAACGATTTCTTTTACAGATATTTCATTTCTTCTTTCGTGAAAACTCACAAGAATATCATCGAGCATTCCTCTCAGAATTTCCGGAGAGCGTGCTGATTTCGATTGCAAAGCATTTTTTTCGTCGTCCCATTTGTCACGTGTAATCCATGAATAAATTGTCGAGGACGGAATTGCGAACAGCTCACAAAGCTTTGCAGCAGTCATGTTATTCAGATACATCTGTTTAACGTAGGGCTTCATGTCCGAATAATCTTTATTCATGCTGCTTCCAGTTTTTTCTTTGCTTCCTGACGTGTTCGAATTATCCTCGGGATACTCTGAGGCGAGAGAAAAAATTCTTCCCCGAGCTGATAAATAACATCTTCATATTTTTTTATTTTCCGCAGCTCGATGTAACGGTTATAAATAGCGAGATGTTTTATTGCAGTTTCGTCTGCGATTCCGAGTTTCCGTGCTGCTGCAATGATTCTGTCTTTGTTTGCCATCAGGACAAATATAATTGAGGTTAGAGGTTAAATGTTATAGTTTTTTTGTGTCAGGTAAATCAGGCAACAAGGTTCTGCTGCCTGCAGTAGTTCTTTAAACCGATGATGACAACCGATGCATCACGGATTTTCAAATCTTTGAATTCGACATTGCTCCGAAGCGTATGCCGGATGAATCCGTTGAGCCGCTTGTCGTTCCAGTGAAGTCTGGAGCATAAAAAATCGATGTGCTTACGCTGAGCTTCGGACATCGCTGCAAACTTATCCTGTTTTACCGGCTTGATTCCAAGAATCTTATGCAGACATTCAATTACTGTGCGGGCAGCTTTAGCCGGCATCGATGAGCCGAGCGATGATTCTCCAGTCCATTCTTTAACATGCTGATGCAGCTGCTCATTATTTATTCCGACTTGCCGGGCAAGAGCGAAAATCTTCTTCCGCTGTTCGTGGGTGATGTATGTTTTAAGGAGTTGCATTTATAAAACTCATCGGAGTTCTAACTTTTGAAATTAATTGTGTCGAGATATGTGTATAAAGTTGTGTCGTTTTCGCTTCCTTCTGGTGTGCATCCAACGCACAAAAACACTAAGCATAACATCGCATATAAAGCAATATCGGGCTTTTTGGTAAATTTTAAATTTTTCATTTTTATTTTATTTATTGGTTAATATTAAATTTTCGTTTCTTAATCCGCTACTGCTTATATGCGTAACCGTTACCAGCAATGCTACTTGCTAAATCTACCTTTTGCATCACGTTTGCGACTTGCGTTAATATACATTTGTCTGCTAAACGGGCATTCCCAATCACAGAACTCTGTCCCTGCAAGCATACACCCCCCACCGTGCATTTGTCCGCACTCATCCATTGCCCGTTCAAATTCATCTTCTTCATCATCGATGTCGCAAACGTCATCGTCATCATCCCAATCATTATCTTTATCGTTCCAATCGGTGTCCGCACTGCTGGTAACAACGCCATTTAATGCAAGCGGGGTTTCCGGTTCTTTTGGTGTTTCGTTTTCTTTATTCATTTCAGTTGTTAATTGAAGTTTCGTATTCTTAATCCCGCCTGACATAAATGGCGGGACGTTAAAAAACATTGCTCAAATGGGCAACAGCCATCAGCCCGCTCCGAGTAATAATGTTCCATTGTTTTGAATTTCTTTATACAAAGTGTGTCCGTGTTTTGTAACTGCGTATGGCAAAAATACTTCTGCCACTTCCGCTAATTGTGCTTCCACAAGTGCCATCTGTGCTTCTACCCAATCTTTTATTATTCGCCATGATACTCGCAACGCTTGTTCTTCGGTCTGTAATCTATAAGGCACTTTACCATCTTTCTTCATTGCTCTCAACACTCCATCATATTTTGCTGGCAAAGAAAATCCCACAAGATTTCCGTTTAGTATTAAGCAGAATGTTACTCCTATTGGAACATTATTTGCATAATCAGTTACGATTTTAGTCGCTCCATGCCTAACCAAAATCTTTGTTATCTCGGAAATTGTTTTCTCGAAATCAATTTGTGTAGTGTAGTTCAGTATTGCCATTTTGTTTTTTAGTTTACTTTTTTTACAGCCGCCCATTTGAGCAACGATTTTTTAACATTCGCTTGCCAAAATAAGGCAAACCTTTTATTGTCTGCCGGATTGTTTGCCTTACTATCGGCAAGCTTTCCCGTTAACGAAAATTTACCGCTTGATTTGTTGCAGTAGTTCCCGTCCTCTTTCTAAACATATTAATATTTCTTCGTGTCCGTGTCCATCATAATCTTTCTTGTGCAACAAAATGTCTGTCGCTTCACACAGCTTTGCAATTACATCATGTGTGTTCCACGTTTTGTCATTGTCAAGCGGTAAACTATCCGTTAACACAGCACTTGAAGAAATTTTATTAACCTTCAATTCTGCGTTCAATAAGTTGCACACCTTTTCTGCGAGGGCTTCTTTTCCTTTTGGAAATACTACAACTTCGTTTCCGTCTGCTGTAAGTATCGCCCTCTTTTGTTTTTTGCCTATCCTATACATTTGTTCCATATTTTCGGTTAATAAAACTTCTCAAATGCTCGGCACGTTATATGAAATGTTTTTGCCCACGCTCTAAAAAAAGAAATTAAATTTTTCATTTTAAAATAAAGAGGTTTGCGGTGTTTTTTCAGCTCTCATAATTCCTCTTGCACAATCTAATATCAGCAATCCAAGTTCAGGGAATACGCAGTTCCTCAATACCTGTCTTTTATTCGGGATATTTATTTTGCTCAAATCAAATCCGTGCTCAGGTATTTGAGCTTCACGAATAATTCTCTTTCGTGTGCCGTGCATCAGCGTTCCTATCTGCACTCCGTAATCTTTTTTCGGGATATTAAAGTTTGACCAGAAATAATGCCTTCCGCTTTCTTGTGGCTTTACCAATGGTTCATAATAACTAATCACATTCTCCACTACATATTTTCCCTTAAACCATTCTTGCAGCAAAATTATTTCCTGATACAATTTCATATCAGGATATTTTACTTTCCATCTTCCACCATTTGAGTAATTGATTTTGCTATGCGTAGGGCAAGGCGGTGATGCCCAGATGAAATCAAATTCTTCATAATGGTCAAGTAAGTATTGGTGTGCATCGCCAACAATTACTTTGTCATTCGGAAAGAAGTCCTGATAAACTTTCGCTATGTCAGCATTAAACTCAACGGCTGTTACTTCCACATCTTCCCAAAGTTTGCGGTTGCCTCCAATTCCTGCGTATAGATTTAATACCTTCATAAGCATTTTAAAATGAAAAATTTAATTTCTTTTTTTCCTCCCCAAAAAAACACTTCATATAACAAGGGGTTAAATGAAATTGCCCTTTTGAGTTTATCGTTAATTTGAAGTTTTGTAAAAGGGCAACTTCATTAACCCCCTATTTAGCGGCAAGCTCAAATGGGCAACAGCCACAGCCGTTACTGTTCAAAATCTTCATCCTTCGCATCTTTAATTACCAATAATTGTTTAATCAAAATATCAAATGCGTGTGTTCATTGTTTTATATTTTAGTTTATGTTTCAAGTTTCAAAAACAGCCGCCCATTTGAGCCAGACCGCTAACAGGCGGTAAATCGCCATTTTCATTTTCCGAAGTCATAGTCTCATTTGATAAAATGAAAACTACCCTTCGGGGCGTTTACCCCCGAACCGTTACCAGCAATAGCCGTGCTTCGTAGCAAGTTCAGTGCTGATATTGAAGAGAAAAAATTAAAATAAAATTTCCTGCCCCGCATTTGTAATTGGTTTTTTAACTTTCTGTTTTGCATCTAAATCGTAATACCATATCCCCATTTCACCTTTCACATATAATGGTTCGTCAAACCGTTTTGCATCTTTTAGAAATAATCCATACCTGTTTGTTGTTTCAATCAGCGCACTTTTGTTTTCGTAATTATCTCCGCAAAGCCAACCACAAGCATCAATATAAACGCTCCCTAATATTGCTCCGTTAATTACTTCATCTGGATTGAAACATATTTGCTCTTTAGTCAGGTATGGATTTTTTACAGTCAGGTCGCTATCATCTGTTCTTTGCCCTGCGTGTATCAAAACGGTTCTATGTATTAAAGATGCAAAACGGTTGTGCGTTCTTGTTTCTATGGTTTTCCATTCTCTCATTATCCATGTTGCCCACGGCTGGTATAATGTTATTACTGGTAAAATATTTGCCATCGCTCTAAATTTTATTTTAATTTTTTCTTTCGTTTTTCATAGGTAAGTTCCTGCTTAATAATCGCACTGCATAAAGCGGCAAAACGTTAAATGCAATGCTACATTCCCGCATCTAATTATCTTTATTCCATTCATAAATCTGTTGTGATATGTAATACGCCATACACGAAAACCATCCGCACAAAAAATCAAAAATATGAAATTTTAGCACATAGGTATTTAGTAGGTGAATTAGCAATGATATTAACACTGCACAAACAATTCCGATTAAGTATTTCATATTTATGATTTTTTAGTATTACTAATTAAGTTTTCTGCTATTTGACCGCACTTCATTTAACAATAAATTTGAAGAAATAAAAAAATTGTTGTCTATTGATTTTGGTATTTTTTTACTTCTCAAATTCCTATCGTTCATATAACACCGGCTTTGACGCAATTTTTAAAATGTCTGAGTTTCCGTTTCTTCTTTGGTCAAAATAATTTTAAATCAATTTCAACATGCTTCCAGAGTGTATTCGGCATTCCGGTTAAAGGATTTGTGCGAGTTCTGTTTGTGTCGAGCACCAAGTTTTCTTTCATCAATGTATTGAGTGAGCGGTGAACCGACGTATATCTTATTCCTGTTCTATCTTCGATTTCAGGGACTGTCAGCTCACCGTGTTCACGCAGGCACGCATAAATTTTTTCATCCTGCGACTTTGCGAATTCGAGCGACAGCCCGAAAGATTCGTTCCTGCTCTGCTCGGAGTTGTAGCCAGTCCTAACTTTTCTCTTTTGTTTCTCTTCGGTCAGCATGTTTATAAGCTGATGCAAAAATTTTCAGCAATGCGGATGTGTTCATTTTAACAACGATTCGCTTGCCGTTTCCTTCGGCTGCTGAGTTGATTATGATTTCGCACAGCACATCTTTGCCCTGTTCTTTCCTGCAAGCTTCGATGTCATCGACGAGCCGCTTTATTTCACCCCGGACTTTCAATCTTCTATAATTGGTATCCCGATTGAACTCAGCTTTTCTATCAGGTCGTCCTGTTTATTCTCCTCATCAGAATAAATGTAATTGGCATAATCTCGATGATTTTTGAACTCGAAAATATTCATAACTTTAACAGAAATAACTTTGGGAGCATTAAGTTTAACAATGCTTACAATAGATTCTTTTGAAGGGAATTGTTCACTGACAGTAATACCTTCAGAGAATCCATCGTTCCCGTAATTGTCTTTATAGTAAAACGAGATTAAGAAATACCGCATAGCTTAATCGTATTTATCGCTGTCTTTCAGCAATGCAGTAACTAATTTGTCGACATCGGAATCAACCGCTTCGATGTACACCACGTCAACATCCTGTCCGAGTGTAACTCCGATTTTCAAAAGCTCACTGCCTACAAGCTGTTTCAACGCTTTGTCAATTGGCTTTTCAACAACTTTAATCAGCGTGTCGGATTTCTCCGGGAAGTGCTTGCGAATCAGCGTAACGGTTTTTGCATCATCTGACCAGTCGAGCTTGCCGATTTTTTTACGGAAGCCGACTTTGATGCCGTGAAAAATTGTTGACTTCGGCTTTTCGAACAGCTCGGGAACACGGGTTATTGCCTGCTCAAGCTTATCTTCCTGCTCTTTCGTTTTTGAAACTCCGTCTTTTAAATAACGCATGTGCCGGCGTTTTACGGTTTCGATTTCATCGTTCATTGTTTGGACTCTGTCAACAACCGAGCGTCTTGCATCGGCGTAATTCTTCGTGAGAATTTCGATGTCCGTGATTGTCGGAGCATCGGGAAGCTGGTGAATGTTTGTTTGAGAACCAGTCATTTTTCTTTTCCTTTCTTGATTGATTTAACTTTAAAATTATGTGTCAGCAGAATCTCAAAATCTTCGAGCTGCATCCTGTTGTCTTTGAACTGGTCGGGATGGAGCAGGAAATATGCTGAGAGGTCTTCATTGATTTTAATAATCGTTGACTGAAGTGTGCCGAGCGAAACTTTTTCATTTTCAAGAATCCTGTCATAAGCTGACTGAGCCATTTTAAGAATTGCTGATTTCTTCTCTTTGCAGAACTGCAATTCTGTAACCTGCTTTTTTACATCTTTAATATTTTTGCATGTTGTCTTGCCGAGCAAAGCCAGATAAGCAGGGTCACTGTTATTGCCGAACAGGTCGGGGGATTTGTGTAAAAGTTTTTTCATAATGTTTTATTTTATGTTTAGAATTCTTTTGATTTCATGGGCTGTTCTTCTTTTGATTGGGAGAGCCAATATTTTGTTGGCAATTTCAGTGTTATCAATTGGCATTTTTTTACCGCAATTATTTACAACTTCAATAATTGCTCCTGCTGAATTTTGAATGGATGCCTGCCAGACTTTTTTCTTCACTCCGTTATCAAGATAAGTGTGATAAAGCGAGCAGTACTCTGTTTCAGCTTCAACCAGATTGGCTTTGTTGTAAATTATTTCCATTCCGCTTGGGTAAATAATTTTGAACATATATTTTCCTTTTCTAATTTTGGACTAATTCAGTCCAAAGGTTAATTTATTGATTGCGAGATTCTTCAAGCCGAGCTCTAAGCAAATCATTGTGTATGCTCAGCGAGCTTCTGAATTTATCGGGAACACGTTTATAATATTTCTTCCTGCCCCATTTTGCGTAACGTTTCTTCATACCGGTTGTTCGTTTCAGCGTTTCCCCGAAGAGCTGAGCCATAATCGATTTTCTTCGTATATGAACCGGAGTGAAATTCCGCAGGTCACATTTAATCTGATAATCGGAAATATACTTGGTTGCATTCATTGTTTTAGAAGCTCTTCCGCTAATTCGATATTCGCCTTTGCCTGATATGCATCCTGTTTCAGCTCAATAGCACCCATCACCACACGGTTAGATGCAAGAAGCTCGCCGTCTTTTACGGGAAGCGTTGTGTAATTCTTCCATTCGACTCTCTTCTTATTCTTAAATTTGTAACAGGTCAGGAAGAAATCATCCGAGACGAACAGCAGGAACGCTGCCTCGACTCTGAACCACAGTTTTTTTATTCGTTTCATCATTAAATTGAGATTATTTTTTCTAAAACCAATTTCTGGAATAAACAGCAGACAGCTTCATCAAGCGTTATTGCCGAGAATTGAAGCTGTTGAAATTTCGCAGTCCATAAATACTTCAATACCTTTTCGCATTTAATTCCTGCAGGCATGAAAGCAAGCAGTTCCGAGCCGGTTATTGCACGAATATAAACTTTGTCCCATCCTTTGAACTTAGCAGCTTTATCGGCTGTGTAAACATGCTTGTCATTCTTGAACCAGTAAGCCGTTGCATTCTCCTGCGGGAATCCGAGCTTCTTTAACATGAGGCATGAAGCGTAATCGAGATAGACACTGTGATATTTATTTTTGATGTTCATTTTTATTATTAAGCAAACTCCCATTCATCAGCTATATACACCCCATGACATAACTCGCCAGTATCATTTATCATACTTTTCAAAAATGCTTCGCCAACATTTTCATCATCTGTATAAGTAGCTGTTCCTAAGTATTTACCATCTCGCCATAAATGATATTCTTTGCCGTAAATGAGAAAATCTTGTCTTGGCATTTTCACTTATTAAAATTTCAGTTTCATTCTTTTAAGAGCTTCGCGGACCATATCGTCATTCGGCTTATCGCCAGAGCGTGCAGAAAACTTTTCGAGATAATCGACAACCTGGAGAATTGAGCCGAGTCCGCCGAGTTCTTTGAATAACTCGAATACTCTTTTTATTGCAGGATTGGAAATCACATGCTTCACGAATGCATCTTTGAAAATCATTCGCACATCATCCTCATAAATCGGCTGAAAGATTTCGTTGTATTTCACACGGCGGAGCAGTCGGATTAAATTTTCTCTGAGTGACTGACCGCGTTTAATTTTATTCATTAAATTCTCATCGCCGACAAATGCAATTCCGCAGTTCCCTTTTCCGTCGAGCCATAAGTCGCGGAGAACTTCATACATTTTCCGTGTCAGCCGGTCCGCTTCATCAAATACGAATAGGGCACGGTTACGCTTGACTGACATTTTAATTTGCTCGAACTGCTGCCAGAGATTTAATCCTTCATACGGAAGCCCGAGACGCTGCGAAATTATATTGACAAGAAACCTGACTGTAATTAATTCAGGAACATAAATATAAATTGCTTCGGGAACTTTGGAGCAGAACATGTCTGCTGCGAAAGTTTTGCCTGCACCGGAAACCGCACCAATCACAGTGATTGCATTCTCTTTGTGAGTTGACTTCAAAAGTTTTTCCATTTCATTCAGCAGTACTGTTGGATAAACTTTCATCGAGAGCCGGTCAACGAATTGCTGAACGAGATGAATTATATTTTCATCTTTGGAATTACGCCGGAACGATTCAAGCTCCGGCAGCGAGATTCCGATTTTGGAAATCAGTGTTTCATCGCGGAATTCATACCGTTGCTGGATTTCGTCAAGCTGTTCAGATAAAGTCATTCGTATAGTTTAAAATTTTTATAAGCTGTATCAGAATCTTTTTTTCTGTCATCGGCAATTCTTTGCTCGGCATTTTGGATTTCATTCATCTCGGTTTCCTTGCCTGTAATCTGGATGATATTTGTTTCGGGCACATATTTCTTTTTACCGAGAATTTCACGCATGTTCTTTTCTTCGTGCCTCTGCAATGCGAGTTCTTTTTTAAACGATTGGTCTCCATAGTCAAGAAGCCGCTGCTTCTCTGCGATGCAGATGAATTTCAGTGCGTCCATGATTTCTTTTGTAAGCTGATTTTTGTGAGATGCCTGCTGCAATCCTTCGCTGTGAAAAACATAAAGCAAATCGGGCTTTGCATTTGTGAAGCGAATCAAAACTTTTTCGCCGGCATATTTAACAAGCTTGGAATGGTAATAGTGTTCACCGTCATCGTTGCTGTTGAACTGGATTCCGGTCGTTAACTGTACCTTACGCAGGTCGAAGCACAAAGCGTAAATTGCAATCAGACCAGAATCCGGCTTAACAGCTTTGAAACCTTTTGCAATGTGATATTCCAATCTTCCGTTCGGCGTGTTGATTTTTTCACCGAGTTGATTTAACAATTCATCTTCGCAATTAACTTTATAAGCTTTTCTTCCGAGCTTATCTTTCTGCAGTCCGCCGTGAATGCTTTCGTGGTACTCGGCGAAAACCCTGTCAAGAACTTCCTGCAATTCGGTGATGTTCATAAATCTTTTTTTCGATTTCTTCAATCTTGCATCGGGTTCGGAGTTCATTGCAATCGCATATTCGGGGTCATCCTTAAAAGCTTTTTCGAGCTTCTTTATATCACGCTGATGTCCGCCCACAATTTTCAACCTGTCTTTTGTATCCTGCGGCATCTCCTGATATTTGTTTCCCGTATATCCGATTTGAGTTTTCAGTTTATTGTCGATGATGTTATGCATGGACTCAATCATCTTCGCACGTGCGAGCTTCACGGTTGCAAGCGAAGTTTCGATTCCGAAAAATTCTTTCATCTGCGAGAATCTTCCCGACTTGTAGGAAGCACCGTTATCATGCTTGCAGACTTTCGGGATTCCCCAGTTCTGAATTGCAACTGACAGCGAGCTTGCGATTGCTTCGGAAGTTTCAGTCTTTGCCAGGTGATAGCAGTATTCACGTGTTGATGCTCTCTGACATCCGAGAAGCATCGGTCTGAAAATTGTCCGCCAGTCATCCGAGATAATTAGGATGTCGAGAACTTTTCCGTCAAGCGTAATTAAATCATTCGGCTCCAGGTGAGAATAATTTAATCTTAAAGTGTGCTGTCTTTTATTTCGGAAATCATGAACACCGAAGCGGTTAAAAAAAAGGGTGTCTGAGTTTGAAGCTTTGAGGTCACGGATGAAACGGTTTGATGAAGCAAGCGAGCCGATGAATAACTGCGTGCCGTCATTCATTTCATAAATTCCCGATTCGTAAGCTGTAGTTCGGATGTCTGTGATTTTGTTGTCGGCAACATTGTAAAGCATTCCTCTTTGACATTGCAGTTCTTCGCCGGTTGAACGAACGATAAATGTTTTTGCCGTCTGCCGCAACTCACGATGAGTTTCTTCGTAAGCGTTTGCACCGTGCCCGCCCGTAGGATTGATAAACTTGCTTTGTAAAATCCTGATTACTTCTTCGGAGAATGACGAACGCTCACCTTTGTTCTTATTTACTTTCCGCTGCAATCCCGAAATGCCCTGACGCTTGAATTTATTCAGCATCATGCACAGCGTTGAATATTTTTTGTTAATCTTTTTTTCGGCAGCGAGCTTGAGCATTTCTTTGCCGTATATTTTTTCATCGATGCACTTTTTGAAAAAAGCGGACAGCGTAATAATTTCTTCGCTGTAAGATTCTTCGGTTTGAATTACAGAGTCCGGGCTGGAGTGGTGAGGATGTTCTTGCATGTTATTCATTTTTCTTTTGTACTTTCACCGGTTATGAAATCTTTTGCATCCTGGATTGTGCTGAACGGTCTTTTGATTGGCTCAACTTCAGAAGTTACTTCAACCCAGAGCCACTCATTGGTTTCAGCGTTGAACACTTCCGAAATTTTGTAGCCGTCAATTTCCTCGATGAGGATGTGATTTAAAACCGGCTTAGGAGTTTGTAAATCGGTATCAGTTAGTTTCATGCAGCGAAATTAAATTCAAGAAAATGTTTTATGTAATTAATGAGCCACAGCTTGAGAGCAAGCCGTGTTGCGGTTGCTTTGCGTTCGTAAGATTTTATTTGAGATAAGTAAACCGTAGAGATTTTATTTGCATCGGCGATAAAGCTGTCGTGCAAACCTGAGAGTTCAATTAAATGCTGAAGCTCGGTGTCGTATGATATGTTTAGAATGTTGTTCATCTTTTCTTAAAATTATTTAATCGCAAGTCACCAATAATTTCCGGGAATCTGGAAGATAAAAATCCGAGGGACCTTCTAACAGTCGGCTCACTGACTTCATATTCATCAGACACCAGTGTAATTACGTCGGCATATTTTAATTCTTCTCTTTCGTTTTTCATTTCACAAAATCTTTTGAAGATTTTCAAATGACGGACACCTTCGTCTTTGATGATTCTATATTCTTTGAGTGCATCGGCTTGTGCAAGAATGTAATCAATTTTAGTTAAATCAATTTTCATACTGCACTCTTAAATTTGAATTTCTTTTCACGTTCAATTTTTTCTTCGCATCGCTCACAGATGAAATCCATGACGAGCAAAACTTTTCTGCTTCCGGTTTTCCATCTGTGAATTGGTTTCAGGTTTCCGCGATGACCGCAAAGAAAACAATCGGGCGGATAGTCGGACTTCGTTTGCGGGAAGCCGGGCAATGTTATTATTTCAGACAATTAGTAATTAATAATTAGTAGTTAGTAATTGGTTGCGTAATTCGTTTCTTTCGTCTTTAAGGTCAATCATTCTTTGCCTCCGATTATTCATTTCACCATTAAAATCTGATGGGTCTGCCGGGTCAGGATAAAAGCTTCTCCAATACCGGATGATGTAATTGATTTGTTTTATTCTGGCTCTTGGCTCTTTTGCTGTACGCATATTACTTCGTGACATTAATATTCGTCAGCTTTATAAAAGCGTTCGGTGAATAGTTCTCAAGAATCTTGATGTAGAAATTTATGTTGTCGAATGACCCTGAAACAAGTTCAGGGTTTATTGTAAATGAATGCGAGCCGTTTATTGCATCGTTGTATTTTGCGAATGCAAAATTGATTTGGTTGTCTTTTGAATAAGACACCTGCACATATTTATTGTCACCGTTTGCAGTACCGTTTACCGAAGCGGAGAATGAAACGTTTACCGGACAGGCAAACTGCGAATCGCAAATTGCGATATTAGAAACATTGAGAGTCCCGGTTTGCGATGTGCGGATGACAAGCGAATCGAGATGATAGAGCGGCGTGATTTGTGCCGGCGGTGATGTTATAAGGTTATCACTGCAGCCGAAGAGTGAAAGCACAAGATAAACGACTGCTGTGTACCAAAAGAAAAAGTAAGAAGTTTTCATGTTTGATTTTTGTTATTTATTAATTGTTGGGATTGCCACGCCCCGATGAATCGGGGACTCGCAATGAAGATTGATTTTCTTTGAACTTTTTTAATATTGCGTTCAGCTCTATTAAGCGTGTTGTCTCCGAATCATTGAACGCTTTGTCTTTAATGCATTTCATAATTACTTTTATATGCAAATCGATGTCCGGGTAAATGATGAGGTTGAGGTCTTGTTTGTCAGCGAGGAGAAGGTTGATGTGCAGCCAAACTGTGTTGATGGTTGATTCTTTTCCTTTGTATTTGTTATTAATAATATCACTGATTACAGACTTTCCTATTTTGATTCCGTTATTTTCTAAAAATTGAGAGAACTTGCGTATCGAATATCCTTTTTCGTTTAATCTTCCAATTACTGATTTTTCGTTCTCTATTGGCATTTACCACTGTTTAACTACAATTAAACAACACAAGAATAGTGCATATATGCAACACTGTCAAGGATAAAATTTTGCATATATGCAAATTGATTGTTTCTTCCTCTTTTTAACACTTTAATTTTTGAGAGCGTAATTGTCGCTTCGGGGGGGGGGCACAAAATCGGACAGCTTTCGGACACGTTAGAATTGAAATTAAAAAGACTCGGTGCTATATTGCACAAATGCAAAATTCGAAATCGACATTCGGCGGAAAGCTTTACGCCCTGCGAAAGATTTTGAAGTTATCTCAGTCAGAGTTTGGCAAGCCAATTAACGAAGATAGCACCAACGTCAGCCGTTATGAGAATAATAAGGTTATGCCAAGCGTGGATATAATAGAGAATATATGTAAGCGATATGGCGTTAATGCAAATTGGTTTATAAAAGACAGTGAGCCAATGTTCGAAAGTGAAAGAATTGCAGAGCGGACAACTGATTCAGGTTCTTTTAAATATGGAGTTAAAAGCAAGGTGAAGTTTCTGCCTATTGTTGGTCAAGTTGCCTGCGGTGAGCCGGCAATCACTTATTATGAATCGGGGAATAAATTTTTAGAAGTCGGTGATGTTTCGCATCTGGCAACTCCGTTCATTCTTCTTACCAAGGGCGATTCGATGAGTCCGTATATCAATCCTCATGACAAGCTTGTCTGCACAATTCCTTCATCCAAAATCAAAGACGGTTCGGCGGTTGTTGTAAGCTTTAAATCCATGCCCGATACTTATGAAGCGAATGCAAAGCTGATTCGTTTTTTGAAAGACGAGAAGATTTTACTCTACTCTATTAACACTAAATTCCCGCCGATGATTTATTCGCAGAATGAAATTTATCAGATTTATAAAGTCGTGAAAATCATAAGAGATGTTAGGTGAGAAAGTTTTTTCAAATTAAATTATAATCTAAAAACCTAAAGGAGGTTAAAATGAAAAAAATTACGTTACTCTTGCTGGCATTATTTTCAATCATATATTTTTCAGGATGTGCGAGCAGCAAGGAAGCAACGAGTGAACAAACGAAGCATGAATACATAAAAGATTTTTCTGACATTAAGAAAGAAGATTTATTTGATAGAAGTATGAAGTGGATTACTCAAAATTTCCGTTCAGGGAAACAGGTGATTGATTATCAGGACAAAACCGCAGGAACAATAATTGCAAAAGGCATAATTCTTGATGTGAACTTTGGGAATATTCTGAATGGTAATCTTGGATTTACTTTGACGATAGACATGAAAGACAACAGAGCAAAATTTTCTTTTACAAATGTAATGCCAATCAATCCTTCAGACGGGCAAGAAGTAACAGGCATCTCGCAAACCGAACGAGTACACATAGCTGCTAAAAAAGAATTTGATAAATTGGTGAATGATATTACGAAAGCTATGTCAACTAAAAGTGACTGGTAATTGAATCCCTCAATCACATGTCCGTATTGTCATCAGGAAGTTGTGCCAATCATCAAGAAAAAATATTCAACAGGTCAAATAATTCTCACTATATTTTTAACAATAACCTGCTTCCCTCTTGCCTACTTTATTTTCATTGCGAAAAAACAGGAAGAAAAGTTCTGTCCGAATTGCAAAATGAAACTGCAATAACTGGATTCCTGCTTTCGCAGGAATGACAAATATTTTTCTCAAAGCTCCGAACACACGGGGCTTTTTTTATGTCGATTAAATAAACACATCTTTTTTTCATGTCGAAAGTATGAGAACTTTTTGACATGACCTCTCTGAGGTTGCTTCACTTCGCTCGCAATAAAATTTACTGGCATTTTTATATTATAGGATAAAAAAACTCTAACGGCTCTATTATAGTAGCTTTAATTTTGTGTGATGAATGAATTGAAAAATGTAAAAGTATCACTGATTTCTTTTGTAGATAAAGGTGCGAACATGCGAACTTTTATTATGAAAGCCGGTGGAAATGAATTCAGTTCGTTTGTGCCCATCAGAAAATACGATGCAGAAAAAGGAATTGTTTACGGTGTTGTTTACTCACCCAACGATGAAGATGCACACGGCGACTTTATGTCAACCGAGACTGTGGAAAAAGCTGCTCATGGTTTTCTCTCACAGTCGAACACGATTAAAGCGATGGACACGCAGCATAACCTTAACGTGGTTGACGGCTGCACGATTGTAGAATCGTTCATAAATAAAGGACATGAATATTTTAAAGATGCAAAAGATAAAGATGCGTGGGTGATTGCAGTGAAAGTGGAGAACGAGGGAATCAAGAAGAGTGTAAAAGACGGAACGTTCACCGGATTTTCTTTATACGGAACTGCCGAAAGAGTTGAAGATGAATCCAAGTCAGAAAAAAGTTTTATGTCGCATGTTAAGAAATTTTTCACAGGTGAAGATGAGCACGCTGAATTAATTAAGAGTTTCGAAGAGCGATACAATAAAATGCAACTGACCACCTGCGTTGATGCTTTGAACGGCGAGATGTGGAATGTAGTTTATAGTGACTTGTTAAGTTTGGATGAACGCAAAACTGAAATGCTCAAAGTTGCCGATGATTTTAAAGCCAAAGTAGAAACGATTGATGTTGCAAAAGCGGAAATTGAAAAAGTTGCCAAAGCGGGAAAAGTTTTATCATCCGCGAGTGCGAAAAAAGTACAGGCAGCAGTCGATGCATTGAACAGCTTGCTTGAGCTTGCGGAAAAATCAGCCGCATCAAAAGAGAAATTACAAAAGTCAATTAAAGGAGTTATGAATATGGAAAACACAGACGTAAAAAAAGCCGAGCATGATGCAGCTATCAAAGCGAAAGACGAAGAAATCGAAAAGCTGAAAGCCGAGAAGGCAGCTTTGGAAACTGCTTCCAAGGGAAGCCAGCAGAACAAAGATGATGGTGAAGGCAAAGATGATAAAGTAAAGAAATCTTTTCCGTGGATTTCATCAGCACCTGCGGTAGTAAACTAAAATTATTCTCAAAGGAGAAAAAAAAATGACAAACGAAGAAATCATCCAAATACAGAAAGACGCAATCACAACCGGCACAGGCGGACAGCTTTCACCGGAAGAGCGAGAGGCGTTTATTGAATCGGGAATTGAGCAGACCAATCTTCTGCAGGAAGAGTTCCAGGTTGAGGAAGTAACTGCAAGCACGATGAACATCGATGTCATCGAAGTTGCCAGCCGATTGCTTCGCAAAGGAGTTGAAGGCGAAGAGTTCACGACAAAAACCGGAGTGACAATTCCGAGACGCCAGCTTACTCCGAAAGAAGCTGTTCTATATTACCAAATAACTGACAAGTTTTTACGCAGAAACATTACAAGAGAGCAGGCATCGACGCTCATCAATCAAATGTTTTCAAAGCGTTTCATGCTTGACGTAGTTGACCTGGCAATCAACGGCGATATTGCCGATGTTGGAGCCGACAAAGATTTCTTAAACATCCATGACGGTATTCTTGTGAAAATTGTTGCTGATGCAAACGCAAACGACGATATTGCTTTCGTTGAAGATGACAAAATGAAAGATGTTTTTGCAAGTTTAGTTGAGGTAATGCCGAGCGACTTTGCACAGGATGAAGATTTGCTTCGTATTTATCTTTCACCGAAGAATTACCGCAAATACCAGAGAGAGCTTGCTGAGAAGAACACCTTGCTCGGTGACCAGTCGGCAACCGGCAAGATAGCTTTATTCTTTGAAGGCATCAAGCTTGTAAAAGTTTCAAAGATGCCGGATACAAGAATCATCCATACCCTGACGAAGAATTTTGCAGTGGGGTTCGGATTGTCGATGACTGCCGAATCACAGCGTCAGGCAAAGATGAGAGCAACCGATTATGTAGTTACTGCAGAAGTCGATTCGAACTACGCTATCAGCAAAGCGATTGTAATGGCGAAGAAAAATTAGGAGAGATTTGCGGATTAGAGCAGTTGGCAGCTCGCATGGCTCATAACCATGAGGTCACAGGTTCGAATCCTGTATCCGCTACAAGAGATGGATAATTTCGCAACAATAGATTCGGTAAGGACGCTCGGAAATCTTGCAAAGGTTGGTGAAGATAAGATTGACCCGCATTTTTTCACTGCACAGATTGACGTTGTAAAATTTATCACCGAAGAAAGGTATGAGGAGATTCTTGGACTGGTTGATACCGATGATTATAAAAAAATTCAGACAGCAGAAAGTTATTTTGTTCTTTCATATTTAATCCCGGTAATAAACACAAGCTCCACCGGCAACGGAATTGTGAAAGCCACGGGAACGGGTGACGGCAGAGCCGAGATGCTGAGCGAGAACGATGTTGACCGGATTGTAGAGCGATACAGAGATACGGGAGAAAAGATTCTTGCGGAATTCAGCCCTGTAATAGACGTGAACGAAGATGATGCGAATGACAGAGTGAGCACCCCGGATGTGAAGATGATTGCAATTTAAGTGAAAAGTAAAACGTGAAACGTGAAACGAAAGATTTATAAAATGGATTCCCGCTTTCGCGGGAATGACATAAGATGAGCAGCTGGACAATAACCGATAACATTGACAAGATTTTTGATTCGGTGAGCAACGAGCTTGAACGAGCGATGCGGTTGGTCTGTGAAAAACTGAGCGGAGATGCAAAGACGATAATCAGGGATAATAAAGCGGTGGCACGCGGTGAGCTGATGAGGAACATAGGATACGAAGTTACGAGAGAAGCGGGAAAGATTTTGGGAATTGTGGGAGCCGGAGCGAATGTGCCATACTCGATTTTCAGGCACGAAGGAACGAAGCCGCATTTTCCGCCGATTGAAGCGGTACAAAAGTGGGTTGTTCAAAAGGGCTTATTGAAAATAAAAAATAAGCCGGCAAGTTTGAGAGCGATGCGGAAAAGCAAGAATGCAAACGCACTTGAGCAGCAGACAAGAGCAATCGCATTTTTGATTGCCAGAAAGATTGCCAGGAAAGGAACTCAAGGATTACCGTTTTTGCGGATGGCACTGAACCAGAATATAGATTTTATTGCGAGCACTTTTTCACAGATTAAGATTGCATGAACGGACAAGAATACATAATCAAAGCTCTGCAGGATGCGAAAGATGAAGGTGCGTTAGGATGGATAGAGCATTTGAGCCGGACCTCGATACTGCCAATCAAAAAGTTTCCGGCTGTTGTTTGCGAATCGCAGCCGTTCGATTACAGCCATGCAGCTTCAAATGCACCGCAGTCATCACAGAGCGAAGCTTACGAAGTCGGCGTGTTCACAGAAGCGAAGAACACGAACGAGATGACGGAAGAGCAGTATAAAGATTTTCAGGATGACCTGATGAATAAATGCAACGATGTGATTGGCGAGCTTGCAACAAGAGCCAGAGATGCGAATAAAATTGCGAGTGTGAGCTTCGAGAAGGGCGAGATAGATTTTGTGATGATTGAAAGTGTGCCGGTTCTGATGAACCAGATTTCAGTGAAAGTAACATCAGCGAAATAAAAAAAAACTTTAAACCATAAGGAGAGAAAAAATGAAAACACTAACAGGAATTTTTAAAAGCTTCATGCTGATTGTGATGTTCTTAGCAACATTCGTTGTTACAGAGCAGGAAACAATTTCGCAGACAAGCGTAACCGTAACATCTTCGGCACCGCAGGTGAACGGATGTATGGTTTACGACTTTACGGTAATCTTCTCAAGCGATTCGCTGCTTAGAGCGAAAACGAATCTTATAAATATTCTGCCGTATGCAGATTACCTTGTGACAATTACGTTCAAGGCGACTGCGGGAACGGTGAAGAATTTTACAATCAATTCGTATCTCTCAAATTTCAACTCAAGCGACACTACACTTTGGACGCTGAGCCAGACTTGGGATACAACCGGAACTTACACAGGAAAACCGATTAACGATACAATCTTAAATAAATGGAACGGCTTGCCGATGCGATATTTAGCATTCACTTGCAAAGGCGTGGCGGATAATTCGGAGAACACTGTGGTAAAAGGAAGCGTTGTTTTGTATCGAAAGCCATAAAGAAGTAATAAAAACTAAGATACCCGTTTTCACGGGTATGACAAAAAAGGAGATTTAACAATGAACCCCAATAATGTTGAAATAGGAGCCGGAAGTCTTTGGCTGCAGACTCCAGAGGATAACGATTATGTTGATGTAGGCGGATGCAGAGATGGTGCACTCAATTCGAAAACTAAAATTCTTGACATCGAGGTTGACCAAATAATTGACCCGTGGACTTCGTACATTATCGGCAGAGAGTTGACATTCGACATTACTCTTGTTGAATCCGGTTTATTTAGAAACCTCGCAATATCTTTAGGAATTGACCCTGCTGACATTGATACAACCGACCCGAATAAAGATGTCTTTAGAATTTATGGCAATGCAATTCTTAGCGTTGAGTTTATTAAGTTCAAATATCTCGTTCCCCAGCTTGCGGATAAAACTAAATTTTACCGATTCATTGCAATGCGGGCAAAGGTAATTGATACTCCGAGTTTAGTTTTCAATAAAGACAAGGAAAGAGTTTTAAAATTGAAAATGAAATTCTACCCGGACGGAGAAAGTGACCCCGTAGATTTAACTTTAGCAATTGAAAAAGATAAATAAGCCGATATAAACTGAAAGGAATTTAATTTGAAACTTCACAAAAATTTCGGAGCATCGGTATTGTTACTGATGCTCTTTTTTATTTCACAGGGTGCATTTGCACAATTACAACCGTACCAGGATTCGGCGACAGCGAAGTATGTTAAGACTACACGGTTTGATACAGTGAGTGTGCCGTATGTAACCGGCAGTAAAACCAAAGGTGTGATTACAAACGAATCAGCTTTGATTGATTTGAAAGTTTGGTTTGCAAAAAAAGATTCTTCGGTGCGAGATGCAAAAACTTATTTCGTGATTAAGCCGGGCAGGAGCTTGAAGTTCGGATTTTACGGTAAGAAAATTTTCCGGTGCACGTCATCCGATTCGGCATGGTCGCAGGTGATGTATGGTGACGACATGGAACTTCTGGGAAGCAAGACAACCGATTTATCGGATTACATAACCGCTTCACAGTTGAGTACGGAGCTGGCTGATTATGTTTTGACAACAGTGCTGGCTGATTATGCAACACTCGATTCATTAACGGGCTATGCTAATTTAGTACAAGATGAGACAATAGTCGGAGAATGGACTTTCAGCGTTCCGCCGGTTCTTTCTGACGGGAGTGCACCCAGCATAACGCCAGCAGTAACTTTGCAAAATTACTATGGAACTTCCGGCGAAGTTTATTTAAGTGAGCCAATAAAGTGGCTGTTGATAAAATCTTCTTCCGGCAGCACATATTTAATTCCTGTTTATTAATGGCAAAGATTGCAGAGTTAGAGAAAAAAGTTAATGACCATGAAGTGAAACTGGCTTTAATTAAGCAATCACTAACAGCCATTGATGAGAAGCAGGATTCGATGTGTGATAAGATTGACAAGCTTAGTGAAAAACTTGACTTGTCTAACAAAGTTGAAGAAACACACCAGGGGATTATCAGTCTTATTCGGGGTCAGAATAAAGAAATAGAGAAAACAGGACTGCGTAAAGCAGCCAACACAGCAAGAGATATTGTCTCGATTGTTACAGCAGTTGCAATCGTGCTTGCGTTGCTTGCATTTTTATTGAAAGCGGATTTAACTCAGGTAATTAAATAAAGAAGGAGAAAACCAAATGAAAACTTTTAACCCCTCAATTTTATTTAGAGTTTGCTTCGTCGCATTGCTCCTCGCAATGACGTGCGGAATGACAAGCTCGCAGGAAATCACGCAGCCGCTTGAAGATGGCGGCACGGTGTTTACAAACGGGATTCAGGATGCAAATAACGGACTGGCGTATTGGCTGAACGAGAAAACGATTTCCAAAAAATACATTGAGCCGCCTACTGTCCTTGCGAATAAACATGAGACAGCGTTCGACATGGATATACTCTGTGATGAGCAGATTAAAAAATATGAAGCTCAGTTAGAAAGCCAGTATCGTTTCCTTGAGAAGCAGGTGAAGAGGAGTGTCTCGTTTAAGAGTGCCCGCAAGTTTTTAGATATAGCTAAAAATGTCAGGTACGGGTTAAGAAAATTGTATGACCTTTATCCGCGAGAACAATTGAAGTATTTAATTAAAATACTTTCGGTGGGAATTGAGATTGCAGAGAAGATTTTGAAATTATTTCATTAAGATTCAGCCACAAATTACACGAATTTTTTTTTAAAACAAAACTGGATACCCGCATTCGACGGGTATGGGAGAAAAAAAAATGAAAACAGGATATAAAACAACGGAGTTCTGGATTACATTAATCGCATCGTTCATCGGGATGCTTGTAATGTTCGGTGTGGTTACACCGGAATCACAGCAGCAGCTTGTTGATTCATCTACGCAGATAATCAATGCTGTGTTCGCAATCGTGCCGTTAGTTGCTTACATCATCGGCAGAAGCTGGCTGAAAGGGAAAGAGAAAGAGAAAACTTAGCCACGAATTACACGAATTACACGAATTACACGAATTGATAAAACCAAAAAACAGAGATTGCTTCGTCCTATAAATAAAATCCGTGACATCTTAATCAATGCAACTTACGCTCAGCTCAAGGAGCTGTGGGGAGCACATCGCGGATGGGCGGTTCAAAACGGACGAGTTTCCGGTCAGCCGAAATGGTTTGACGAACCCGGAACGCTTAACGTAATCGGAATAAGATGCAACACGGAAGTTGATTTCAATTTCGGGAAGTACAATGATTTTCTCCTGCTTGTGTTCAACAAAGAAAATGATTTGTATGACGTTCAGCTTCTTGAAGTAACGGTTGACCCGAACCATGATGCTTACGGCAGAGGTCACTTGGCACAGGGCGTATATGATGCCTACAAAGTCGGAGTGCACGGACTCAGCTCGGGGAATACGACAAGCTTTGTGAAAGGCGTCGGCAATGTTACACGATGGGCGTTACGCCAGGACAGGAATAAAGTTTACGTTACACGGACCAACGGCGGCGGAAAAGTTATAGAGCGTGAATGGTGCATGGCGTTCATAAATATTCATGACACGAACAAATATGAAGATTCTTCGATTGCGTGTACAGTGATTTCGACTTTGAAGAGCTGGTATGAAAGGTTCGTTCCGTATTTGTATGACATTGCCAATAAAAAATTTGCCTGCACGAATCATGACAATCTTACTTATTGCCTGATGAATCATTCACAGCTTGAGATATATCTTGAGCAGGTAATTGGACGTGAAGAGCGTGCATCGGCAGAGAGCGGCGTTACAGAGCAAACTACAAGCGAGCCGTACGCAGGGATAGGACTGATGAAAAATGATTGAGCTTGCCGACCAGAAGATTGACTGGAAGAAAGTTACAGCATGGTTTATAATTTTTTCGACATGCGTGCTGATTTGGATTTTCTTAGGCAAGACAGTTTATGATTGGATGTTTGGTTGAAAAGATGAAGCGGTTTGTTTTCACTTTATCCGGTGTGATTATAATTACAGTTGCGGCTACAAAAGAAATCGCTTTTAACAATCTTTACTTGGCAGGATTCGATATTGAGTTGCTTTGGAAATGCAAATGTCAAATTTCTTAACCCCTCGTCCCGATAAAAGCGGGACACTCCCCTTTCATAAAGGGGAGACAATTAATTAAGGAGAAAACAAATTATGAAAACAAAAATTTACGAATTAGCCGGCAGGAAATTTTATGTCGGTGACATAAAGAACGCACAGCTCGCACAGTTACAGGAACATTTTGACGTTCCGGCAGATGCCGGCACGAAAATCCTGAGTGCGGATTTTTTTAAAGAGTTCGAAGGCAACATCGCAAAGATGTGTTTGTTCATAGCAATCATAGTTCAGGAAGAAGGCGTGAAGCTGAAGGACAAGAAGATTGATGAAATCAAAGAACTCTTTTTGTATGAGCTTGACCCTGCACAGCTGCTGGAGATGGTCACGATTTTTACCGTGCCATCGGACAAGAACTCCGATGGCTTAAAACCCGAAAGCAAAACCGAAAACAACAAGTAGCTGGCAGACCCGCAACAAGGTTCCATCCGTTAGACCCGGTTGAGATGTGTGCGGAAGTTTGCGGAAACAATTCCACTGAGTTTCAAAGATTGTTCTGGGAAGAGGGATTCGGATTTGTGATGTTCCTGTATTTCAGGAGCCAAGAAAAAGAAAATAATTGGAAACACTGGCAATTGAAAGTTGCGATGCTCCATGCGGATTCGGTAGGGGGAATGATTTTCGGGAAGGATTACGAAGCGAGCTTATCGAAAGCAGTTGATGAGATGTTTGGTGTTGATGATGATGAGATTGCCACGCCTTCGGCTCGCAACAAAAAAAACAAACAGGAAATTATGGAGCAGAAATTGAGAGCGATGGGGATTCCGATAAAAGAAGTGTGAATCGATTTGTAAGATTTATCAGATTCATAAAGATTTGTAAGATTGAAAAAAAAAAAATAGAGATTGCCACGTCACGCTGAAGCGTGACTCGCAATTTAAAAAATGGGAAACTTAGGCGAAGCACAATTAAAATTATCGGTTGACCTTGCATCGTTTGCCGGCGAGCTGAGGCAGGCGATGGATATGGTCCGCACTCAGTTACAGAGTGCAGGTTCCGAGGGTATCAGCTTCGGTAACTTCGACACTTCAAAAATAAGAGAAGCCGGTGATGCTGTCAGTGATACGAGTGAGAAAGTCAAGCAATTAGGCGAGCACGGTACTTCGATGATTGAGAAGATGGCTAAGTTCGAAGTGATTAAAGGAATCATCGACGGTGTTGGAAATGCATTCAGCAACGTAAGCTCATACGTGATGGGCTTCGTAAAAGATTTTGGGATTGCCGAGCAATCATCAGCGAAGCTTCAGAATAACCTCAACAACCTGGGACAGGGCGATTACTTCACCAAACTTACGCAGCAGGCATCAGAGCTTTCAAAGATTACTCCCTTTGACGATGATGACATCATCAATGCTCAGGCAATGCTTGGAACGTTTAAGCTCGCAGGACCGGAAATCGAGAAGCTGACACCACGGCTTCTCGACCTCACCGCCGCTTATCAGCAGAACGGTCAGGCAGGAATGAACCTGCAGCAGGTTGCTGTGATGATTGGTAAGTCCGCAGGCACAGAGATGGTTACTAATTTGCAGCGTGTCGGCGTTGTTATGACGGAGACGGAAAAGGCAACTTTAAAAACTGCGACGGGCATGGAGAAGATGAATATCCTGTCGAAGATTTTGGATAACAATTTTAAAGGACTCGGTGAAACGCTCGGTAAAACAACGCTCGGACAATTACAGATAGCGGAAAATCAGTTTAAGAATTTACGTGAATCGATTGGCGAAAAATTAGCTCCGGTAATTCTTTTTATTTCCGAGGCATTGAAAAAACTGATGGAAGTTTTCAGTCAATTACCCGATACGGTTCAGCTTATAATTATTGCAATCGGCGGAGTTGGTGCTGCATTTACGGCGTTGATACCCATTATAGGAATGTTCGGTACAACTCTTGGCATATCCACAGGCGGATTAACTATTGCCATTGGTGCAATAGCAGTGGCGGTTGCTGCACTGAGTGCCATCATAATTTCAAACTGGGACACAATAAAAGACTGGGCTGAAGGACTTGCCGGCGGTGAAGCGAATGTTAAATCGCTTAAAGAATTTATTGTTGAGCTGAAAGACAAACTGTTCGAGCTTGGCTCTTATTTGATGGATGCTTTTAAGCAGGTAATAGCTGAGGTAGGACAAAACTTTGAGACTCTGGCTGGTTCGGTGGGGTTGACATCGGACAGTAAAGCTAAACTTCTGGAGAAAATAAAGGAATTAATTGTAAACGGTTTTGAAAAAGTAAAGCAAGTCATTCATGACCTAGTTGTGCTTTATAAAACCATTTCTAAATCAGTAACAGATTTTGCTGAGGATAATAAAACACTAACAAAAGTATTAGTATTTCTTGCTGAACACGGATTTGGTGCTTTGTTCGGTCCGATTGGTCTCGTAGTTAAACATCTTGACACTGTAATACAAACTGTTGACAGAGTTGCACAGGCAGTAGGTGGGTTAATAAAAGTGTTTTCGAGTTTATCGCTTCTGAATCTTGGCGACTTGTTAAGCCCTGGTGGTATTAAAAATAAACTGAATGATATTGAAAATGGATTGAAAAGCATCGGCGATGCTTTCACAAAGAGCATGACAGGCGGTGAGTTGCTGACCAATCAGCAGCAGAGAGAAATGGTTGAGCAAGAGCAGATGACACCGGAAAAGTTTGGGAAAATAAAAAAACTCCCGGACGAGAAACCAAAAGATGACCCAAAGCCACCCGGAAGCGATAAAGGCAAGGATTCTGACAAGGAAGAAAAAGAGGACAAAGGAATCGATGCTGAAAAAGAAAAGACCAAAGAGCTTGAGAAACAGACGAAGGAATTAGAGGAGCAAGTAAAAGAGGCGAAGAAAATTTATGAAGCGAATGAAAAATTAATCGGTTCGATTTTCGAGTTTATAGAAAAACGGGTTGCTAAAAATAAGTCCGGTGCAGAAAAAGAAACGGCTGACATCGAAGATGCATACAAGAAAATGTACAAAGCAATTGATGACTCGAAGCTTGATTCGATAGAAAAGAGCGGTGCAAAAGAACGGTTACAAATTTTGGAAACGGCGGAGTTAACAAAATCGAAAGCAAACTTTGAGGAAAAAGCACAGAAGGAATTGCAAAATTTAAAGCTGAAAAATTCGAAAGATGAATATGCTATAAAGATAAAAAATATTAAAGATGTTTATGATAAAGAAGTTCAACGAATCAAGGACACTTATGCAGCCGGATTGACGAGAGATGAATTGCTAAAACAAAAAAAATTAGAATTCGAGTTACAATCGTTAGCAGTTCAGACCACGGCACAGCAGACATTGTTCAGCGTGATTCAGGGCGGGTGGCAGAACGTGATGGGTGCATTGAACTCAGGAATGGCGAGCTTATGGGAAAGTGTATTCGGTCAGGCGAACAGCTTGTTCGAGCAGTTTGTTCAGACGGTAATAACCAAGCTGATGGAGATTGCAGCGAGCAAATTGTTTACAAGTATAATTGATGTAATGAGCGGCGGAGCGGCTGGTGGAATACTCGGTATGTTATTCGGTTCAGGCGGTTATACCGGTGATGGTGACCCTAACGAAGTTGCAGGTGCTGTGCACAAAGGCGAGTTTGTTGTGAATGAAGTTGGAACATCAATCCCTGGTAACAGAGAATTGCTTGAAAAGATGAATGCGGGTTTAGACATGTCGAATAGATTTGCACCAGGTAATTTCAAAGTTCCGAGCTTTGCGAATCTGCCTGAGACAGGATTGGCGGGTGGAACTACGATTAACATAAACATCGACGGTCTGAAAACGTCAATACATCACAAGAGCTTGAAGGGACTGACTCAGTCGGATTGGAATACGATTGTTGATAATGATATTGCACCGCAGCTTTCGGCACATTTGCGAAGGACGGGGAAGGAAGCTTTGGACAACACTATAAAAGTTTAAAGTTAAAAGCTGAAAGTTAAAAGTTAGAAAAACAAAGAGGAGAAAAAAAACATGAAGAAATTAATTTTGATGATAGTGCTGCTCGTAATGACGGGTGAAGTGAAAGCACAAGTTGACCCGCCGATTGGTTATACGACTAATTACAAATTCAGGATGTGGGATGACGGAGATAATCCGAGTGCGGATTCGCTTAACCAGAACTGGAAGGACATCGATGCGAAATTATATTTGCGGCAGCAGGGGATTGATAGTTTGAGAACGGCAATTTTGAACAAGCACGAGATAAGTGGGAGCTTCAGGAATCCGTTGGTATTTTCACCATCTACACCAGCCCCGACAGTGTTTGAAATCGCAAACGGTTATCCGCTGCACATCAAAGTCGGAGGTAAGGTAACAACGATATTTGATGAAGATGGTGATTTGACAATCGGCTCGCTTGACACGGGCGGAGCCGGAAATTTATATGCGTTCGATATTTTTGCTCATGATATTTCAGCAGAATCAATGGTGCTGACCGACGGGCTGAACATGTCTGCGAGCGATATTGTAGGCACGGGTGATGTTTCAGTATCGAACGGAAATTTCACCGGCACAGTAATTTTATACGAAGGTGATGCACAATTGAATCTGCAAGTTGATGAATCGGACAATGCAGCTTACATTTTCAGCCCGACCGGAGTTGCGAGCTTGAAGTTCAAGTCACCGGCAGGAGCTTATTGGACAATTGATGCAGGAACTTACAAGACGAGCGGAACGACAGGATATTTGTCGAGTGCTTACGGAACGAAAACTGCAAGCGGATTGTTTGTTGCAAGCTCTTCCGGCGGACCGGTTACGACTGAATTGAACTATGCAAATGTAACAATTAACGGAGTGACTTATAAAATTTTGATAGCAGACCCGTGAAGAAACAATGTCAAATGTCAAATATCAAATGTCAAATTTTCGGGCTGCTGATTGCAGTTCTGTTTTTATTTAAAGCGTGCGAAGCGTGCGAACCGATATATGCAGGAACAACTGCAATGACGGACACAATAAATGTTAGCGATACGATGATTGTGTATTATGAAAAAATTCTTGTTGACTTACAGAAACAATTGAAGGAAACCGAAATTATATTTATAAAAACACAGGGACAGATTGATTTGATTTTGTATTTGATAGAAGAAAGGAAGAAGACCCTGAAATAAATTCAGGGTTACAAAGCATGAAAGAAATTTCAGAACATCAGTCGGCGTTACAGTTTGCTACCGGTGAAGGTTACGGATTTCCGCGGTGCGGATTTGTCGTTGAGTTTAAGAAGCTCAATGAAGCTGCGATTGATGTGTCGGAAAAAGTGAAGCAGGAGATTGAGATAACGGATGCAATCGATTACCGCGAGAATGTAATTTATCTGAGTGAAGTTCCGTTAGTGCTGGACAACGCCGACGGCTTCTTTATGAACAAAGAAGAAAACGGCTGGCTGAACGTTGACAGCCAATTGCTGATTGAAGTTTTTATTTATGCGTACCTCGACCATCCGACAGTCGATAAAGCAACGGAAAAAATAAAAGTATTCGGCGGATGGCTTGACATTTCGACACTGAAAGAAAATCAGTTTGACAAGCTGCAGGTCGATGTTACTGCGATGAATTATTTGGGACTGGGTGATAAGCGGAACGGTGCAAGAATCTGCACAAAATATCTGGAGCCGCGAGGATTGATATTATGGAACGTCGGCGTCTGGCTTGTCAGAGCCAATATTCCGAACAAGATTCTGAAGAATGGAATTCACAAAGTTGAATCACGGATTGACGCAAACCTTCATCAGCTGCGATTGGATGAAGGATTGTGGGTGACTATTGTGAACAGCCAGAATCAAACTTTTATTTTAAAAAATCCCGATGACACCGAGCGGATTGAAATAAAATATTTCGATGCGAGTGAAGACCCGTTTGTAACGGACCAGACGACACTTTTGATTGTGCGAAATGAAGGCGAGCAATATCCGTTTACGCTTTACCGTGATGCGAGTGTTTTCAAAATCGTGAAGAAAGCTTTCGAGGAAATCGAAATTGACGATATGGACGTTCGGCGGTTTGAAATTCCGACTTATAACGGGAGAAAAGTTTTGAGCTTCCATGAAGTGCCGGACAATGTTGGAGCGGACAGCGGTTATTATAAAATCAATGCAACGCTGAGCGACGGCGACAGATATATTTACATGGCATATAGAAATAAGATACTGAAGCGTGATATGCACGATGACAGCTACACGGTGCTTTGCCAAGTTGCACAGGGCATCGATTACTGGGAAATCGCACGTTTGGAAATTGACCTTGAATTGAACCTGCTTTTTTTCTGGGTCAATGATTTCGGTGATGATTACAAGAAGCTTTATAAGGTGAGCTTAGCGGCAGACAGTGCACCTGTGCTGTTGTATAATAAGGCAACGTCTGCACATAAAGTTACGGGACATCTTTATAACAATTTTCATTACAGCAGGGAGCTGCAGAAATTTCTTTTTATATGGATTAACGCTGCGGAATATACGGGCATTTCGACTCTTGATTTAAACGGCACAGTCGTGAATCTGACCGGACAGTCAGGGTTCCCGAATGCCGGTGCGTTCAATATGGTTTATGAAGTTCGGAAGAGTCCGAAAGTTCTGCGGTTTTATTATATCTCCGGCACTATGCCGGGAGCTGCTCTTACCCAAAGAACTTATAATTTCGGGACCGGGACATGGGGAAACGGAGTTACTGTTGCCGACTGGGATGATGCACCGCCGGGGCACACGAACGTACTGGGGACTATGTTTTATTCGGAGAACAAAATATTTTTCAGAGCTTATTTTTATGACCAAGCTTTCTTTTTGAATCTTGCAAACGCTACCTTCACGGAAGTTGGCAATGCGTTCGACATTTGTTCACCGTTTGAGTATAGACAACGTTTGTATGTGACCGTGAAGGACGAGGAAGAGATTTGGCAGCGAGTAGGTTATTTTGTGAACAACCTGCTGACTCTTGAATCGGATAACTTCTGGAAATACCGGCTGCCGATAATCACACAATTCAATGACCAGCAACGAATATGTATCACAAAAAATTATAAAGGTGTTGAGATGATAAACATCATAGCAGCAACACCGAACATGCTTATAAGATTCGGGAGCTGGTTTATACTGAACATAATCGGTGATGCTGATTTTACTGATAAGAATATTCGTGAGCTATTGACTGAGTTTGCAAATAATTTTCTGGCATTTTTGAAAGTAAGCTGTGACAGGGTTGGAATCTTTTTATCCAGAGGTGATTTTGAAAGCAGTCCGACTCAAGCTGTGCTGAAGAAGAACTATACAAAAGAAAGGTTGACCGAGCGGACATATAATGATGTGTATGACGGCGTGGTTGTGAGTAATGGCGAAACATCGGGTCAATGGGGCGACAAAGCGATTGAAGCAAGAGTGCTGAGCGTTGACCTTCAGCTTGCACCGACTGCTCTATTAAAAGATTATGCAAAATATTTTTACGATTATTATTTGAAGGAACGAAAGCTCATCAAAATTGTTTTCCCGCCGATGATGATTCAGTATGAGACGCTTGACGATGCAGACTTGAGTAACTTCGACATACAGGCAGCTTCTCAGAAGCTTCACAAGAGAGTTCAAAAGCCGGCATCGGCAGAATACGAGGTGTTAGTTGGCGGATAATGTATATACGTTCGGAACAACAGCGAGACCGAAAATTAAGTTTGACGGCGGTGAGGAATTTGTGCTGCCGTATCCGAATGGTCTGAACAAAGACGGCATTAAGATTTATGATTTTGAAGATAACCTGCTTGACAGCTTCAGAAGCGAGGGCAATAAACAAATTGATGTAGGCAAGCGGTTTATATTTGTGGCTAATCTGAATTGGCTGACATCTGGCAAACAGGTGCTGCATAAATTTTTCAAAGCTCATGCGGAAGCTTCTTTTTTATATTACATCAATGAAGATGTTGACCTGAAATACCGGGTGAAGGTTGCAAATCTGAAATTCAAGGGCTTCATAGGATTGAATGATAGTATTGGTGGCTACAACATTCAATTACAGCTGAGAGGAATGGAATACGTTGATAAGCCGGACCTTGGAGCGTTGAATATCGGAGAAGGATACGGCTCCGGTTATGGACAACAATACGGAACAGGTCTCTAATAATTCGTGATTCTTTACAGTGCAGATTTTTATATACCCTGACAAAATGTCAGGATTGCAGAGTTAAAAATTGAACAGAATCGAGGTGGGTTCTAAGAATTCGTGAGCGAAACTCTAAAAATTCGTGAACGGGAGTTTTTATTTCCATGACTTGACAAAGAATCTCAAAGTACATATATTTGTAAAGCACTTTAAAAAACAAAGTAGATTCAACAAACTAATACTTTCATTATGGAAACATCACAAGCACAGTTAGAATTATCAGTAATAAAAAAAATTATGGCAGACAGCCGAAATGTAGTAATAAACAACGGCTGGCATTATATTTATTGGGGTGTGCTTGTTGCAGGTGCATTGATTGCAAATTACGTAATGGCTCTAATGAAAGTAGGAGGACAATACCAGGGAATGATGTGGCTTGTGTTAATGGTTGGCGGTGCAATCACGGAAGCAATTATTGAGCGAAGAGTTGAAAAGAAGAGACGGGTGAAAACTTTTGCCGGTCAGCTTCTCGGCTCGCTGTGGACTGCCTCCGGAATTTCTATGTTTATGTTCGGCTTTGTAGGGACTATGACTCATGCTTACTCCCCTCTTTATATTTCACCAATCATTTCAACACTTCTTGGAGTTTCATATTTCACAAGCGGAGCGATTCAGCAAATCAAATGGCTTCAGTTTTTGTCAATCGGGTGGTGGGCTGGAGCGATTGTTCTTTTTATTTTACCGAGCGTTCATACTTTAATTATTTTCGCGGGTATGATGATTTGTTTCCAAACGATTCCGGGAATAATTCTTTACAGAAAATCAAAAAGTGAATCATCGGAAATTGCGACATGACCGATTTCGATTACCAGCAAATTGATGATGTAATTCATTCGCGGATACGCACGGCAATCATGGCTGTTCTTGTTTCGGTCGATGAAGCAGAGTTCACTTTCATCCGTGAAAAAATTAATGCATCAGACGGTAATCTGAGTGTTCACCTGAAAAAACTGGAAGACAATAATTACATCAAGGTCAAAAAAGAATTTATTGAACGAAAGCCAATCTCACGTTATAAGATAACTTCAAAAGGAAGAAAGGCATTTGAGGATTACATTCACAAGCTGGAAAGTATAATCAAAAAATAATTTAATAATTAATAAACACAAAAATGGAAAACACACAAACAAGAGATGACAAGCTTTGGAGAATCGCAAAGAAGCGTGCGGAGTTCAAAAGACATTTGCTCTCATATTTTACTGTGAATTTATTTGTCTGGCTAATCTGGCTTTGGGGCGGATTGATAGACGGACATTACGGATTCATCTGGCCAATATTCGTAACACTTGGATGGGGAATTGGTATTGGATTTAATTTCTATGATGCATATTTCGGATTCGACAGAATCGAAAAAGAGTATCAAAAACTTATTAACACACACGTATAAAACATTGAAACTTTTAATTATTGGTGGAACGGGCGGAACTGGAAAGGAGCTTATTAAGCAAGCCTTGGAACAAGGACATAGTTTGACTGCTCTTGTACGTAATCCTAAAAAAGTTAAAATTGCTCATCAAAATCTTAGCGTTATAAAAGGAAACGTTCTTGATTTTGACAAAGTTCAAGAAGTTGTGGCAGGACAGGATGCAGTATTATCAGCACTTGGGCACAAAAGATTTTTTATTAAAACAAACATTCTTTCAGAAGGAACTAAGAACATTATTACTGCGATGGAAAAGCAAAATGTGAATCGGTTCATCTGCGTTACTTCTCTTGGAATAAATGATAGTAGATTTAAGCTTGGTTTGTATCACACTCTTTTTGTAATTCCTGTTATTATTTTTTTCTACTTTTGGGATAAAGCCAAGCAGGAAAAATTAATTATGAATAGTAATTTGAATTGGACGGTAGTACGCCCGGGACAACTTACCAATGGAAGAAAACGTGGTAGCTACAAACACGGGGCTAATGTTGGAAATTACATTCTTACGAAAATGATATCAAGAGCTGATGTGGCTCACTTTATATTATGCCAACTAAGTGATGCCGTCTATTTGCACAAAACACCGGGTGTGACATATTAGATTTAAGCCAATATTCGTAACACTTGGATGGGGAATTGGTATTGGATTTAATTTCTATGATGCATATTTCGGATTCGACAGAATCGAAAAAGAATATCAAAAACTAATTAATCATCATCCATAAACATGAATAAAATTTTATTGATAATACTGTTAAGTATTTTTTCCATTCATTCGTTTGCTCAGGATTCAAAAGTTTTCGGAAAAGTTACCCGTGAAAACAATAAGCCCTTGAACGGAGCAAACGTTGTTATAGAAGGAACAATCGACGGAGCATCAACCGATTCAACCGGCTATTACGAATTTGAAACTTCAAAGATTGGAAACTTTACTTTGATAGTTACCGCAATCGAGTATAAAGAAAAACAATTTCCAATCACACTGGAAGCAGGGAAAAATGTTGAACAGAACGTTAAGCTTTCTAAAAGTGAAGTCCAGACGGAAGAAATTATTGTAACTGCAAGCTCGTTTACTTCCGGTCAGCAAACATCTGTTACAATCACGCCACTCGAGATTGTCCGGATTCCCGGCTCTGACGCTGACCTTTACCGAGCACTCTCTACTTTCCCGGGCACAAACCAGGTTGACGAAGGAAGCCGAATCACTGTCCGCGGCGGCGATGCAAGAGAAGTTCTCACGATTCTTGACCAGGCATCGCTGCTTCATCCGTTTATCTTTGATAATGATTTCAACACTTCGTCATACACGACAATAAATCCCTGGGGACTTCGCGGAATAAATTTTTCCAGCGGCGGATTCTCTGCAAAGTTCGGAAATGTTCTTTCGGCAGTTCTTGATTTGAAGTCATACGAAATGCCGGGTGGAACGCCGGGTGGAACGGGTATTTTTGCCTGGCTCGGTCTTGCTAATGTGGGGCTGTCAGGAGTTTACCTTTCAAACAATAAAAAATTCGGAGCATCATTCGATATCGGGCAAACTTTTCTTGAGCCGTATTTCAGAATCAACGGCTATTTGATTGAGCGTTACAATCCTATTCCGCTCGCACGGGGCTTTGGCGGAACATTAGCATACAAGCCAACCGATAAAAGTAACATCAAAGGATATTTTAATTTTTCCCAAGACAAAATCGGAATCAGGAATACAAGTCCCTCTTATGATGGATTTTACAGCTCTGATTCAAAAGATTATTTCGGTAATTTAAAATATTCAACAGGTCTCGGCTCGAAAACTTTTTTGAGTGCCGGGCTTTCATACAGCAAACACACGGATGATTATTCTTACGGGGTTGTTGACAACAAAATAAGCTCTGTTTACAGTAAGTTCCGTTTAGATGTTACTCACCAGCTCAGTTCAAAAATTGAATTGAACACAGGAGCGGAATATCAGTATGATGAAGACGGTTTCAAAGGAACCGTTCCGCTTATGGAATATTATCTTCAGCCAAATGCTCCGTCATATTATCTTGATACCAAAGCTCACTCTGGAAGAATCGGCGGCTACATTGAATCTACTTTCAGGTTCACGAAAAGATTTTTTACAGTTGCAGGAATGAGATTCGATAATCACACTTTATCAAAGAAGACAGCAATCGACCCGCGTATTTCACTCGGTTACAAGATTGGAAAAGACCACAATATCCGAAGTGCTATTGGAATTTATCACCAGTTTCCTGAGCTGCAATATTATTATCAAACGCCGAATAGCAATTTAAAACCGGAAGAAGCGATTCATTACATTCTTGGTTACGAGTTCAACAAAAACCACGGCGTTTTTCTTTTCCGTGTAGAAGGTTATTACAAAGATTACAGAAACCTTGTTCTTTATGACTCGAATACTTTTACTTACATATCAAACGGAAACGGAGTTGCAAAAGGGATTGATGTGTTTATAAAATCGAGTATCACGAATAAATATTCTGCGTGGATTTCTTACTCACTCACTGATTCAAAACGAAAACAATTCAATGCACAGAATCTTGCTCCGGGGAATTACGACATTCGTCATACGTTAACGCTTGTCGGGAGCTACAACATAACAGATGCAATTGTGACAGGATTGACTTACAGGTTATCAACAGGGAAACCGTTCACGCCTGTTAACGGCAGTGTTTTTGATTCTGCTTACAATGTTTACCAGCCAATCTACGGCGAGACCAACAGCGGAAGATTCCCGACTTATCAGCGTATCGATATGAACCTGCAATATATTTTCAGCTTCTTCGGAAGATTTGCTGTTGCAGTTTTATCCGTCAATAATATTTTCAACCAGAAAAATCTTTACGGCTATACTTATAACAGAGATTACTCGGAGAGAGTTGAAATAGTTACGACAAATAAAAGACAACTTTATCTTGGGCTGGGAGTTCAGTTTTGACAATTACGAATTAAAAATTACGAATTAAAAATTAAGAATAAAAAGAAAGGACAAGCAAAAATGAAAAAAACATTTATAACAACAATGCTGATTTTGTTTACATTCATTTCAGCAAGCAACATCAACGCAGACGACTTCTCGGATGCAATTGTCAAAGCGAAGAAGAAGCTTAAAGAAGCTTCTGACAAGAACGACGGAAAAGCGATGCTTAAAGCTCGAGGTGACTTCGAGCGGATTCTGCAATTGAAGAAAAATGAATGGCTCGTGAATTATTATCTTGCCTCATGCGATTTCTGGTACACTTATACAATTATGAATTACGAAGACCAGAGTAAGACTGATATGAAACAAGTTCAGAAATATACCGAGTCGTCTATTAACCTGCTCAACAAATGTACGGATGCAAAAGAAGATTTTGCCGAGGCATGGGGATTGAAGCTCGGAGTAAACAGCAACCGCTGGATGTATGAAATGGATAAGATGAACGACATCATTGCAAAGCTAAGCGAAGCAACAGACATGTGCAAAAAATACGAGCCGGAAAATCCGCGTTACCTTTTGATTGAAGGAATTAACACTTACTACACACCGGAAAGCTTCGGCGGCGGAGTTGATAAAGCGTTGCCGATTCTTGAAAAGTCATTTAAGAGCTTCGAAACTTTTAAACCGAAAGATGAAACGTATCCCGACTGGGGAATGGAATCCTGTGCGGGAATGATAGCCTTGTGTTATCACAAGCAGGACAAAAAAGATGAAGCGAAGAAATGGTTAGATAAAGCTCTGGAGTTAAATCCCGATTCAGGTTTCTTGAAAAATTATATTCAGAAAGAGATTGAGAAGAAGTAACAGACCTGCCGAAACTAAATAAAAAACCCGACTCATTGAATCTGGTTTGAAAAGTTTAATGTGTCAGGTCAGGAAGACCTGACACCACTCTATAAGTTATGACTTGAAATTATTTTTAAGGACAATGTATAAACGGTATACCTACTCTTCCTTTTTCATCTTTTTTCGGCCAAGTAGGTTCATCATTTGGGGGGTCATAAGTCTGAGCTTGAAAAAAAAGTTTATGATGTGCTTCTGGCGGACAATCATTACCTAATTGTATTTCAGGACAATTGTCATAATAATAATACCATTGCATCTTTAAAGTAATATTAGGTTTGAATACATTATCAACAAATGAACTAAGCTTTTCAGAAGGTTCAATACTTATTGCATATTCGTTTTGAGGTATGACAGGCAATTCCCAATCAGGTTTAGGTACAATTGCAAATTCTATTTCAACAAAGTAGTGTCCGAAATTTTTCATTTCGGTCCGGCAACAGAAAATTGACAGTTGATTATCAATAGCAAATTTTTCATCGAGAGTCCGGAAATATTCGAAAAATGGATTTCCAGATGGTAAATCCATTTTATTAGGTTTGCCTATAGGTGGACATGGCTCAGTATATAATTGATTTATTCGAACCTTCGCCATTATAATACAACCTGAAGGTAGGAGTTCACCCCCGTTCATATTATTTAATTGAAGTACCATATGGTATCCGCTTAGATTTTCATTATTCCTATTCTTGCAGTCAATAATTAGTTTGTTTATAGAAGTATTGTAGGAAGGCGTTAAATTATTATTTGTATAAGATTGTACACAATCAAGAAAGATTGGTCCATGTAAAACCTTATAACCTACATATCCACCCGAAGGTACACCAGAAAAACTCGTGTTAGTAATTCCTAAAATAATCATTATAGGATAGAGTATTTTTTTTACATTTAATAACTTATTGTATCCATACATAGTATTTATATTTAAATTAATAATGATTTTATTTGATTTCAATAGTTACTTTACATTTTCCATCGGTATCTTGACCAAAGCATTTTACAGTAATTTTCGAAACTCCATCCCACTTTTTCAAACCTGTTCCCTCATTCTTTTTTAATTCTATTTTACCAACTATTGGGATAGGTTTAGTAACAGATACTTCAATATCACAATCACCTGCATTTTTTATTGATACTGTGATATTTTCTGGACTATCAGCTTCATAAATCGGCACCTCCTCCTGTTTTCCACATACTAATCCTTCTTTATATGTAGTCCAACGATTTTTTTCATTACTATAAGTTACCTCAATCGATGGTAAAATCATTAATGAATCATTCATTTTGTTAAGGCTGTCTCTCTGAGAGTATGAAGTTGTTTGACAACAGAATAATATTACAAGAATAATTAACCAAAACGAAATTTTTTGGAATGTAGTCATCTCTTGTTTCCTCCTAAATTTTTAAAAATATATTAACTCCTGACTTTTTTCCGTCAGATAGGACTTGGTTTTTAACTATAAAGTAATTTGTTTACTCAGAGAAAGTCTGCATACCTTGATAAAATATCAATCATGTGTTAATTAAGCAAGAGTTTTTATTAACTCCTAATTGATAATTCCTAATTGTTAATTGTTCTCTACCCTTTTATATGCTTGATGCTCTGGTACTCAGCTGAATTTTTTCCAAACATGCCGAGAACGTAACGCTTTGTGTCGCCGATAACTTTTTGCACGCCCGTTGCTTTGGAGTTGTAAAGAATCGAACGCTCTTTAATAAGCGGCTTCAGCGATGAGAAAGTCGAAGTGATTGTGCTGGACATGTTTCTGACTCCGCTGAAGCTCGCCTGGTAATTTGGTGCAGAGATGTCCGCATTCACCGGAGCGTAGCTTCCGCCCATTGCAGTAATAACTGCAAAAATGTCTTCTGCGAACTTGCAAATCGAATCGAAGCTTTGCTGTGATGTGCTTCGTGTTTTGTCATCGGGACCGGTTGATTTCCTCCGTGTTTTTTTAGGACTCATTTTGTTGACTGCCCTGCGAATCATTTCATACTGCGGTGAAAAGTCCGTTCCGAGTCCCTGAACATAATTTGCAACAAGACGCGAGCGTCTAATCAAACCGTCATTGCCCTGTTTTTCAATTACATTGTGAACAGCAGCGAATCGCTGTTCCTGCTGTGTGTTGAGAGTGTCTTCAAGAGGTGCTATTTGTGAATTAACCGAAGTTATTGAATTGACTTTTGTCGTCATTGATGCTACCTGAATAGCTGACTGCGAGGGAGAATAGCCGCCCATTGCGGTGCATGCGTCTCTCATCTCGGTTAACGCCTGAAGCTTTGTTGCAAAGTTGCTTTCTGCCATTTTGTTTATCTCTTTTAGTTTGGTTTAAAGTTTTATTGAAAAGATTTTTAGAAATTATTTTTACATGAAGCTATTTTACAAATACATTTTCGCATTTTTATTAAATAAAAACCCGAACACCCCTCGAAAAACCCTGAACACCCCCTATAAAAATGCAAACACCCTCTGAGAAAACCCTAACACCCCTTGAAAAAATCCGAATATTCCCTGAGAAAATGCAAACACCCCACAAAAAAATCCAAACATCCCTGACAAAATGTCAAATACCTGAACGATAATGTAAACTTTACAGCAAACATACAAAAATCAAATTGTGAAATGTTAACGCTTCTCGGAATTTTGTTAAAATATTTTTCGGGAGGAGGGTTTTACTTCTTAAAATCTTTTCCGTTCCAGAGCATCCTATAAATAACCATGTTGCTTACGTCAAGCTCGCGTGCGATTTCGTTTACGGACATATCGGAGCATCTCAGCTGTTTCAGGATTTTATTTTTGCGAATCATTCTCAAAAGCTTTGCAAACGAAACGGGCTTTGCACCCAAAAGCTGATGAGCTTCCGAAATCAATTCTTCACCGATTAACCCGATGAGCTTTTGGCATTGAGAATCCGTGAGCTCGGTTTTACCTATGTTCTCAATTGAATGATGATGCCTGATATTTGTGTGACGTTCCAAGTGGCTGAACTAAATTCTCTTACAAATATATTTTCAAACCTACCAAAAACCTACACTGGAGAAATATGGCTGTTTTGTGCATAAGGTTTTATAAAACCAAAAGGGTTACTCTTTCCATTTCCTTGCTTCTCCCTTCTCTTTTCCATAAGTTTATTTTCACAAATGACTCCCCTCAAAAAATTTTCTCTTTGGTCAATGATAGTTTTTTATATTCTTGCAGGGAGCTATCATTTTATAAATCCTTCGTTCTATGAAATCGTTTTGCCTGCGTATATACCCGCTCACGGTTTATTAGTTTTCATAGGCGGAGTTTGCGAGCTAATGTTCGGCTTAATGCTCATACCAAAACCCACACGCAGAGTCGCCGCATATTTAATCATCGTAATGCTTGTTGTTTACATTCCGCTTCACATCTGGATGCTGACAGATTTCATCAAACATGACAGAGAGTTGTGGGGTGCGATACTAAGATTGCCTGTGCAGGTAATTTTAATTTGGTGGGCGTATTCTTTCGCAAAACCTTCATCCAAACTAAAATAAAAAATCATTAACTTTGTGGACTCCAAAATTTATTAATTAAACTAAATAAAACTATGAGCAAAATCTTAGCAATCTTCCGTTCACCCGATATGAGTCAGGAACAATACGACAACGTAATCAAAGACCTCGAAGCCGCAGGCGTTGGCAAAGTTGCCGAACGGACTTACCACGTTATGGGGCTGAACGAAAAAGGCAGTGTAGTTGCCGACACGTGGGATTCACAGGAAGACCTGAACAAATTTTTCGAAACACTTGGTCCAATCCTCGTTAAAAACGGAGTCAATCCTCCTCCGCCGGAAATATATCCTGTGCATAACGAGATTCTGTAAAATAACCTGAATTATTTTCATTCAAGTCCGAAGCAAACAAAAGTTTCGGGCTTTTTATTTAATCCATGATTATTAACTTCGTGCTTACCTCAAAATAAAAAACCGAAATGAAAATCTCAGACATACTCAACAAGGATGTAATCGAAGTTGACCTCGATGTTGCCGATAAAGAACAGGCAATAAAAAAGATAATCGAAGTTGCAACCCGTTCCGGTAAAATTATAGATGTTGCAAAAGTTACACAAACAATCTTCGACAGAGAGAAGCTTGTTTCAACAGGTGTTGGCAAAGGATTTGCGATTCCTCACGGGAAGACGGATTCCATCAAAGATGTTGTAGCAGCTTTTGCAATCACCAAAGAGCCGATTGAGTTTGATTCAATCGATGGAGAGCCGGTGAGCTTTATTTTTCTTTTGATTGGCAAAGAATCACTTCTAAACACTCACATAAAATTATTAAGCCGCATCTCACGTCTGATGAACAAAGAAGAATTCCGTGAAAAGCTTTCCGAAGCAAAGAGCAATGATGAAGTCCTCGATATTTTTAAGGAAGAAGAAAAAAATTATTTAGACATATAACAATTAATAATTAGTAATTAGTAATTAGTAGTTAGTAATATTTTTTGTTTAAACACACGCACTGAGTTCGTTATTCAATCTCTGCGTCTTTGCGTGAACTCAAATTAATTCATGAAGGAAAAATTCGTTTACTACTTCGGCGGAAAAAAAGCCGACGGCAAAGCAAAGATGAAATCCTTGCTCGGAGGCAAAGGCGCCAATCTCGCAGAGATGGTGAATCTTAAGCTTCCGGTTCCTCCCGGATTCACGATAACCACAGAAGTCTGCACTTACTTTTACCAGCACAAAAAATCTTACCCGAAAGAATTAACCAAACAGGTTTTATTATCCCTTTCAAAAGTTGAGAAAGAAATTAAAGCAAAGTTCGGCGACAAAAAAAATCCGCTGCTTGTTTCTGTCCGTTCAGGTTCACGTGCTTCAATGCCGGGAATGATGGATACAATTCTTAATCTCGGTTTGAACGATGAAACCGTTGCGGGCTTAATTGAAAGAACAGGAAATGAAAGATTTGCTTATGACTCTTACAGACGCTTCGTGCAGATGTATGGCGATGTTGTTCTTGATTTAAAACCGCAGACAGAAAATGAACGAGACCCGTTTGAAATTATCCTTGAAACAAAAAAGAAATCACGAAATGTAATTAATGATACAGAGCTGAATGCTGATGACTTACGCGAGCTTGTTTCTGAATTTAAGGTGGCAATTAAAACCAACACGGGAAAAGATTTTCCTGAAGACCCGATGGAGCAGCTTTGGGGTGCGATTGGTGCAGTGTTCAATTCATGGATGAACGAGCGTGCGATTGTTTACCGCAAGCTGAACAACATTCCCGAATCATGGGGAACTGCGGTCAATGTTCAGTCAATGGTGTTCGGCAATATGGGTGAAACTTCCGGAACAGGTGTTGCATTCACACGCGACCCTGCAAGCGGAGAAAATATTTTCTACGGAGAATATTTGATGAATGCCCAGGGAGAAGATGTCGTAGCCGGAATAAGAACTCCGCTTCCAATCTCAGAATTGAAAAAACAAAACCAAAATGTTTACTGCGAGCTTGAAGATGTAAGGAAACGTTTGGAAAAACATTACAGGGACATGATGGACATTGAGTTTACGATTCAGGACGGCAAGCTTTATATTCTTCAATGCAGAGTCGGGAAAAGAACAGGATTGGCTGCGGTTAAAAATGCGGTTGACATGGTAAACGAAAAACTGATAAGCGAGAAAGAAGCCGTGATGCGAATCGAGCCGGAACAATTGAACCAGCTTCTCCGCCCAATCTTTGACACGAAAGAAAAGAATGAGGCAGTCAAACAGGGGAGATTGCTTGCGAAAGGATTGAACGCCGGACCGGGTGCTGCAACAGGAAAAATTTATTTCAATGCAACGGATGTTGTCGATGCATCCGAGAGAGGTGAGAAGGCGATTCTTGTGAGAATTGAAACCTCACCCGAAGACATCAAGGGAATGAATGCCTCGGAAGGAATTTTAACGGCACGAGGAGGAATGACATCTCATGCCGCACTTGTTGCACGGCAGATGGGAAAAGTTTGTGTTGCCGGATGCAGCTCATTGGAAATCGATTACGGAAAAAAAACTCTGACGGTAAGCGGAACAAAATTTTTAAATGAAGGTGACTGGATTTCAATCGACGGAACGACAGGAGAAGTGTTCGAAGGAAAAATAGAAACACGCGAATCGGAAATTTTACAAGTACTGATTGAGAAAACTTTGAAGCCGGAAGAATCTTCTGCTTACAGGACTTACGAAAGTGTAATGAAGTGGGCGGATAAATATCGCCGGTTGAAAATCAGGACCAATGCCGACCAGCCGGACCAATGCAGAAACGCAATTGCATTCGGTGCAGAAGGAATCGGACTTTGCAGAACCGAGCACATGTTTTTCGGCGGCGACAGAATAGATGCAGTCCGCGAAATGATTCTTGCAGATGACGACCATCAACGCAGAGCGGCTCTCGATAAATTATATCCTTTTCAGAAGGCAGATTTCATGGGAATCTTCCGTGAGATGAACGGCAAGCCGGTTACAATCAGAACAATTGACCCGCCGCTTCATGAATTTCTTCCGCACACTGAACAGGAACAGCGTGAGCTTGGTGAAAAAATCGGACGTCCGTTTGAAGAAGTTCAGCAAAAGGTTATGAGCTTGCACGAATTCAATCCGATGCTCGGTCATCGGGGATGCCGTCTTGGAATTACTTTCCCGGACATTACAACAATGCAGGTTCGTGCGATTCTTGATGCAGCAGCAGAAGTTAAACAGGAAGGAGTCGAAGCGTTTCCGGAAATTATGATTCCGCTTGTTGGAAATTATAAAGAGTTTGAAAATCAGGTGAAGCTTGTTCGTGATGCCGGGATGAAAACCAATGAGTTCTATAAAACCAAACTGAAATATCTTGTCGGGACAATGATTGAAGTTCCTCGCGGTGCATTAACCGCGGATGAAATTGCTAACGAAGCAGAGTTCTTTTCATTCGGGACAAATGATTTGACTCAGATGACACTCGGAATGTCACGCGATGATTCGGGAAGATTTCTCGCGGAGTATGTTGATTTGGATTTTTACGGGAAAGACCCGTTTGAAACACTTGACCAAACCGGTGTAGGCGAGTTAATGAAAATTGCCGTGAAGAAAGGAAGAAGTGTTAAACCGAAATTGAAGCTTGGTATTTGCGGTGAGCATGGCGGCGACCCGAAGACAATTCAGTTTTGTAATGACATAGGATTGGATTATGTTAGCTGTTCTCCGTTCCGCTTGCCTATTGCGAGGATTGCTGCAGCACAGGCGGCGATAAATAATTCATCAAAGAAAATAAAATCGTCCAAGAAAAAGAAAAAATAGTTTCTTATGAAATATTTCGCTGGGTTATTATTTTTATTTGTTTTATTTTTTGCTTCCTGCAAGAAAGATGACAAGCCGGAATTTCTTGATGAGAAAGCTCCTTCAATTGAAGAAACAAAGAAGCAGCCGGAAAAAAAGAAAGATGACGGAAAGGATACGTCAATAAAAAAAGATTTTAAGGATGAATCAAAACCTGAGGCAGAATGTTCACCGCTTGAAGCAAAGGAATACATTGGCAAGGTTGTAACTGTAAAAGGTTTTGTTGCCGATGTTTTTAAATCGGAGAAAGTTGCTTACCTCAACTTCATGGAAAAGTATCCGAACAATCCGTTTACAGCCGTCATATTTGCCAGTAAGTTCGAGGACTTCGGCGACTTGAATAAATTTGAAAATCAAAACGTGGAAGTTACCGGCAGGGTTGGATTATATAAAGACAAACCACAGATAATATTGAACAGCGAGAGGCAGATAAAGATTGTGAATTGAAATTATCCGAAGAGTTTTTTCGCTTCAGATAAATTTTCCATCTTCAAACATTCCAGCACTTCATCAACATAATTCGACTGCCTCATTCCGACAAGCGTACAGCATACTTCATCCAAAGAATTTATTGTGACAATACTTTTCTGCGAAAGTAAAAGCTCTTTAAACCACTCTTCTTCTTCACTCACAGTAGAGTTAAGCTTGTCGTGAATTTGTTTTGACCTTTCGTTTGCCATCATTCCGTAAATGCTTTCGATTATCAGCGCGATTCTGTTAATCTGTCTTGCAATCTTATCAAGCTTATCTTTTGCATCTTCGGAAATATCCTTCGATGTCAGCAAAATTGTAAAAGCAAAGTTTACTCTCGGGATTAAAAAATTCTTCTTCAAGTCATTGAAGCTCTCGATTGTCCCAAAGTTCTTCCAGTTTTCTTTTACAAGCTTTCCTGCACGGAGAAATGCAGTGATGGCTTCGCGGTTACGGTCAATCATTTCAACCGAAGGCATTTCGTTTTCGAGGAAATCATTTTCCATTGAATCGAGAAGCTCTATCTCTGCAATTATTTGTGCTTCCTGCAGTTTGGTGTACTCGGAATCAACTTCAAAATCAGCAAGGCGAACAAGACGCTTATCCAGAATTGCGTTCAATGGTCTGTTAACGATTGTCCCGAGGTTTTGCTGCGAAACATACTCAAGCAAAGTTTGTGTTCCGCCGTTCTGATTTTTTTCTTTCACCGCTCCGGTTTCATAAAGGTTGAGCGGAAACTGAATCACGCTGAAATGATTCCGCTCTGAAATTCTGTTTGCAACTTCTTTGCAAACTTGGAGCGAAGTAAACGTTTGTGCATCATGGTTCAGCACAAATGAGTTTGATGAAATTCCGTAATGCTGGATTCTTCCTTCAATGACTTCTTCCTCAAGATATTCGAATGCTGATTTGATGCGGCGGTAATATTCAACACGCAGTTCTTTCAAGTCGAGTTCGTTTGCAACAGGTGAGTCGAGGAAATATTCCGGATTATGAAGCAGGTAAACATCAACAGTTTCAAGCTTCATTCTTTCAAGTGAAGCGGTAATCTGGTCTTTCAAAAACTCCGGGTGGATGCAGTGCCAGAGATTTTCCGTGTATTCCGTTACCTCTTTATATTCTTTACCTTCATCTTTTTTCTTTTTAGCGAGCTCAAAATTCTTTCCCTGGATATAACCACCCTTGCTGACAACAACAATCTCTTCACGCTTAATCTTTTTTTCATTGCACAGCTTTTCAAGAACATTGCCGATTAGAGTTTCGCTGCCGCCATCGGAATAGTTTGCAGACGTATCGATAAGATTAATTCCGTTCAGCAAAGCATATTCAAGAGCGTCGCTGTGTTCCTGCACACGGAAGTCAACGCGGTATGAGCCGAAACCGCAGCATGAAACTGTTAGCCCGGTTTTACCAAGCTGTTTGTAAGCTAAGCCGGAGAATTTATTTTTTAGTGATGAAGTATCTTCAGTTGTTGAGTAGGATTTGAGCATTAATGTTTACGTGGTTTAATGTTTTTTACTACTAACCGACTAAAAATTTATTACTATATCCAAAGCCATGCCTGGTATATCTTTGCGTTACTGTGTCACCCCTACGGGGTTCTATTTCAAAATGCTTAATCTTTCTACAAACATATCATCCCTACGGGATTCTAATTTTGCTAACTCCGTTGGAGTGCAATGTTTGTAGAAAACGAGAATCACAATATTTTAGAACTCCGTAGGAGTGAAATGTTTGTCGGTCAATAGTGATTTTTTTTTTATTTCACAATAATAATTCTTAATAAAATCAGATGTAAGCTAACCAATTTGGTTAATAATTATTTCCATATTCCTCTTTTAATAAAGTAAGCGAATGTCTATTTTTACAGACATTCAAAAATTTAATAACTAATACAATGAAAAGATTTTTAATAACTTTAATAGTATTACTGTTCATCTGTAATTTCAAAACATTTCCGGGTGACAGGATGGTAATCCTCGAACGTTTCACAAGCTGGACTTGTCCGCCTTGTGCGACAAATAATCCGATACTGGATGCATGGCTCGCTGTGCAAGACCCTGAAAGAATTGTCGGGCTTTCTTATCACATGAACTGGCCCGCACCGGGGAACGACGGATTCTATATATATAATCCAACCGATAACACGGCACGCAGAACTTTTTATGGTGTAAATTCCATTCCTCAAGCAAGAATGGATGGCTTAATCGACCTTCAACCGCCTTATTCTTCAGGTCAGTTAACAGGTGTATTTAATACAAGAACAAATATCTTAACACCTGTTACAATAGTTGTAACAGACAGCACGTTTGGCGATTCAATTTTAGTAAGAGTGAGAATTTACGGAGAAGTATTAATGGCAAATCCAAATGTTACAGTTCAAATAGTTATGCTTGAAAAGTTAATCTCTTACACAAATCCACCCGGAACAAACGGTGAAACACAATTCCATGATGTGATGAGAAGAATGAAACCAAGCGGAAACGGAACACAAATAACTTGTCTTCCCGGGCAGACATATATAATAGAGCAAAAGTTTTACAGAGACCCGATTTGGCAGACAAGCCAAACCAGAGCAGTAGTTTTTGTCCAGGGAGCAGGATTACAAGTTTTCGCGGCGGGAATCAAAACAATCAACTTTAATTTAATTCCTACTTCACCATACCGCTCGGTTGTTCAGGGACAGAGCCAGAGTGCAAATTATGATATTGCAATTCCAACTGTTGCAAGCGGATATAATTCACCCGTGACATTAACGGCAACGATTGACCCGCCGACAGCCGGAGTTACCGTTTCTTTTCCAACCGGAAATGTCATCTCTACTTTCCCCGGAACAAAACAAATTACGGTTTCATCAACCGGCTCTGTTCCAACCGGAGCTTACAGAATAATTATTACAGGAACAAACACAAATAATAAAACTCACTCAACTTCAGTTTCTTATTTAGTAGGACAGAATTATGTGAGCGTTGGAATGAACAGAACAAACGTTCAATTCAGAGTTGATAACGTTACTTACACGTCGAACCAGTTTTACACATGGGATTTGAATTCACAGCATATTGTTGCGGCAGTTTCACCCCAGACATTTGGACCCAGAAGATATTACTACAGAAGCTGGAGCGATGGTGGAGCTATAACGCACACAGTAACTGTGACACAAAATACACTTCCGATAATTTGTGATTATGGTGCACAGTTTAAGCTGCTCGGCTCAGCGTTTCCCTCTGGAATTCCCGTTACAATAAACGGCGTAAACGTTTTCTATGACTCTGCTTCTGCGTTCACTCTTTCATGCACGCCAACACAGCTTGTCTGGAATAATCAGGAATGGTATTTCGAGCGATGGAATGGAACAGGGAATGGCTCATATTCCGGTACAACTTTGAACCCGCAGATTACGATGCATGATGTAATTGCCGAAGATGTCGAGTTTGATACAATTGCACCGATTGGAATTAAACCAATTCAAAGCGGAGTTCCGCAGGTTTATTCTTTGCATCAGAATTTCCCGAACCCGTTCAACCCATCTACAAAAATCAGGTTTGATTTGCCGAGGCAGGGTGATGTTTTAATCAAGGTGTTTGATATACTTGGGCGGGAAACAAAAGAATTGTATTCGGGATTCCTGAGAGAAGGATATTATGAAATCGAGCTTGATGCATCCAATCTTTCAAGCGGAGTTTATTTTTATCAAATCAATGCCGGAGATTTCACGAATGTGAAGAGAATGATTTTGATGAAGTAAATTTCATGTGACTTTTTAAGCCCTGATTTTTATCGGGGCTTTTTATCTAAATGAACTTTCCATTTAAAATATTTCTTCTAGCAATTTTCACTGCGAATATCTTTTCTCAGTGGTATCCCCAAGCTTCAAATACAAACCTTCCGCTTAAGTCAGTTTATTTTATAGATGCAAACACAGGTTGGATTTGCGGCTGGGGATTTGTTTTAAAAACAACAGACGGCGGAAGCACATGGAACAGCACTTCGTTATACAGCATGCAGTATAATTCAATTATCTTTACCGACAATAATACCGGTTGGCTTTGCGGCGACAGCGGACGGATTTATAAAACCACAAACACAGGAAGCTCATGGAGCTCTATTAATTCAGGGACATATAAAAACCTGATGAATATAAGATTCCTTAATTCAAACACAGGATTAATAGTTGGGTTTGCAAGAACTATTCTGAAAACAACTAACGCAGGATTGAATTGGATAAGCATGATTTCAAATATTGATACATTGGATTTTCTTGGTTGTGAGTTGATTAATGAAAATAATTACATTGTAACTGGGACGGGCTCAGCAATTTACCGTTCAACGGATGCAGGTGCAAGCTGGATTCCTTTTGATATGGGATTTGTAAATCCTCTTTGGGCTCCCGATTTTATCAATGATAACACCGGCTGGGTTACGGGATGCTGCGGTATGTTTAGTAAATCTACAGATGCCGGAGCAAGCTGGTCGCCGGAAATTTATTTATCGCTTGGCAATACAATGTACAACATGAAATTTATAAACAACACAACCGGATACATGAGCGGTGATAACGGTTTTATATTCAGGACTACAGACCAGGGAGCAAGCTGGCTCAATACTTCAACTGGGACAAACCAAATTCTTTATTCCTTCTTCATGGCAAATTCAAATACGGGATGGGCTTGCGGCAACTTCGGAACAATATTAAAGACAACGAACGGCGGCGGACCGGGATTTACAATCGGGATAAATCCAATCTCGGGTGAAATTCCCAAAGAGTTTTTGCTTGAGCAGAATTATCCGAATCCGTTTAATCCGAAAACGATTATCAGATTCAAGATAAAAGATTCAAGATTTGTTACGTTGAAGATATATGACATTAACGGGAAAGAAGTTTTAACGCTTGTGAATGGAAAATTAAATCCCGGAACTTACGAAGTGGATTTCGACGGAAGTAATCTTGCGAGCGGTGTTTATTTTTATAAGATTGTGACACAATCATTTTCAGATACGAAAAAGATGGCTTTGATTAAGTAGCTTGTTGAGTTAGCTGATAATGTCTATTTTATTATAAGCTAAATTCCTTTATTGATTCTTATGGTTTTTAAGGTTATAATAGTTTTCCGATAAAATAATATTTCAATTAATTAAATTCATAACTTTATAAAGGAGTAAAAATGAAAAAGCATTTACTAATACTAATTGCTGTTGTTGCTCTTGTTGCTTTCAATACCAACACATCAAACGCACAAAACGGGAATTATCCGGTTCTGGAATATATCACCGGAACATGGTGCCAGTGGTGTCCTTGTGGTCATACAATTATTACTGGTATTTTACAAAACTATCCTAACACAATGGTTCTTGGATATCACGGTGCAGGTTCAGACCCATGGCAATCATGGACATCTGGAATCAGGCTGATGTTGTTTGGTTCAAGCCAATCTTATCCGACAGGAATTGTCGGCAGAAGAACAGGAGTAATAGGCAGAGATGGATGGAATAACCAGGTAGTTCTTCAATCGAATCTGCCGCAGTTTGCCCCGGGTGTGAGCATTGTTGTAAACGATAAACAATATAATTCTACAACAAGAACAATTACAGCTAATGTAGTTTTAACTGCACTGAGCACATTAACCGGCGATTATAATGTTATGTTTGTTTTAACCGAAGACAATATAGTTTATCCGCAAACAGGAAATGGCAGTTGTCCGGGCAGCTCAAACTATATTCACAAAAACGTAGTGAAAGCTATGATTAACGGTGACATGGGTACAGTATTAATCACAACTGATACATGGACACAGGGAAATGCTGTAACTGTACCATTAAATTATACTGTACCGTCAACAGTTGTTGACCAAAACGCTAAAGTAAATATTTTTGTATTTAAAAATGAAGCCCTCTGAATACAAATGGTCATGTCCAGCAAACAAGAAAGGAAGGAGTTACAACTCCAACGGGGATACATAACGAAAATGAAATTCCTGCGATATACAGCTTAGACCAAAACTATCCTAATCCATTTAACCCATCAACTAACATTAAATTCTCGCTTCCTAAGGACGGAAATGTAAGCTTGAAGTTCTATGACATAATGGGACAGGAAATTGCAACCTATGTAGATGGCTTCTTAGAAGCAGGAACATATAAAGCGGAATTTGACGGCTCTAATTTTGCAAGCGGAATATATTTCTACACTCTGAAAACAGATAATTTTGTTGAAACAAAAAGAATGAGTTTGATTAAATAAACTTTCCTTTTTACCCACGACTTAAGTCATGGGATATTTCAAGCCCCGTCGTAACTGTCGGGGCTTTTTTATTTTATTACCTCACCCCTTCCCAGATACATATTTTTATTCGTGTAATTAGTGAAATTAGTGGCAGTTCTTTATCTCACAATAATTTTCTATATTTAAACTCACCCAACATACATTGAAGCTTATCGTTTTCATATTATTTGTTTTTTCTTTGAACGTTTATTCTCAAAAGGGAGATACTGTGGACGTGAACGAAGAAAAAGATTACGAGACAATCATAGAAAACCAAACCGAAGATATTGAAGATTCGGAATTGATTGACCGTCTCGACCGTCTGCGTGACAATCCAATAAACATCAACTCCGCAGAAGCGAACGAGCTTCAGCTTATTCCGTACATTGACGGTGTTGTTGCAAAGAACATTCTCATCTACAGAAAGAAAAACAAAAAATTTAAAAGCATATCAGAGCTGAAGTCCGTGCAGGGGATTGACGATGAGCTATACAGAAAGATAAAGCCATTCGTGATTGTAAAAAATTCAAAACTCGATTTTGTAAGAGATGAGACAGGGAAAATAAAACCGCTCTCAAAAAATTTTCTGTTTAATGATTTTAATCTTAAGACAAGAAGCAGGGTTTCACAGGATTTGCAGGAGCCGGAAGGGTTCAAAGACAACAGTTATGTTGGCACCAGACCGAAGATTTATAACAAGCTCGAGATGCAATACACGAAGAATAATTATTCAGTTTATATTGGCGGGCTTGCAGAAAAAGACCCGGGCGAAAAAAAGATTTTTGATTTTATAAGCGGGTTCGCTGAGCTCAAAAGCATAACGTTTGCAAAGCAGATAATTGCCGGAGATTATACTCTTGAGTTCGGACAGGGAATCACTCTCTGGAGTTCACTCGCTTATTCAAAAGGGAGCGACGCAGTGGCAACTATAAAAAAGAAAGGTGATGGAATTGACACTTACACATCCGTTAACGAAGTTCAATATTACCGCGGAGCTGCTTTTAAGCTTAAGCTGCCGGTTAATTTTGCAGACATTAATCTTTACGGATTTTTTTCCAATAACTTTCTCGATGCAACAACAACAATCGATACTATCAACGGAAACCAGGAGCTTTCAACAATGTATGTGGATGGTTATCACAGAACGCAGTCTGAGATTAACAGAGATAATTCTTCACGGGAAAAATTATTCGGCGGACGGATTGAATTGGTTTCAAAAATTATCGGCACTACAAAGCTCGGCTTGACTTATTACAATTCAAAATTCGATACGCCATTCAAATTCAAAAGCATTTATGATTTCTCTGGAACAACTTCAGAAGCTGCTGGGTTCGATTACGATTTTGTTTATCAAAACGTAAATCTATTCGGTGAATGGGCACGCAGCAAGACAGGTGCAATAGGAGGGATGAGCGGCGCTAAGTTTGTCTTCGTGAACAACGTTTCATTCATGTTTGCTGTCAGAAATTATCCGAAAGATTTTGTTATGCTTCACTCAAACGGATTCGGAGAGCAGGGCGGAGCTACACAAAACGAGTTTGGAATTTATACGGGAATGAAAATCAAACTTGGAAAATTTCTTATTCTGAATGCTTACTTCGACCAGTTCAAATTTCCTTATGAAACTTTTTTGAAACCTATTCCGACTTCCGGCAATGACCTTTTGGTTCACTCCGAATGGAAAGTTGGAAAAGGTTTAAAGCTCTTTACAAGATTCAGGTCGAAATCTAAAGAAGATATTACGTCTGTGATAAATGAATTCGGAACAGAGAGCAAGGAAGTTTACACACGCAATCAAAAAAATTATCGATTGCAGTTTGATTACGATTTCACAAAAGATTTTCGTGTACGAAGCCGCGGTGAATACGTTTTTGTGAATTATGATTCCTACTTCACTTCACAAAAAGGATTATTGTTTTACTCTGACTTCAGGTTCAAGCCGATTGACAAGCTTTCAATAGATGGACGTGTGATATTTTTTCAAACAGATTCTTATGACTCGAGAATTTATGAATACGAAAGTGAGCTTGAAGGAGTCGTTTCAAATCAAGGACTGTATGGGAAAGGCAGGCGATGGTATATTCTATTAAAATACAAACCGTATCCGTTCCTTTCATTCTCCGGAAGATATGCAGAAACATATTACGACGGAGCAAAATCAATCGGGACAGGCAGCGAAGAAGTTATTGGTGATTTCAAAAACCGTTTATCGTTTCAGCTTGATATAAAATTTTAATTTTGCCAAAGGATTCAGTTACAAAAAAAACAGAAGAGATTATCGCAATTCTGGGCAAAGAATTCCGGCATATTAAACCCGTCATAAGCAAAGCCGACCCGCTTGATATCCTGATTGCGACAATGCTTTCACAGAATACAACCGACAAGACCAGCTACCGGGCATTCATGAATCTAAAAAAAGATTTTGGCGGATGGGAAGATGTGATGAATTCAAATCCAACCAAAATAAAAAAATCAATCAGAGTTTGCGGGCTTGCAAACCAAAAAGCTTTGAGCATAAAAAAATTATTGCAGGAGTTAAATAAAAATTTTGGCGAGCTTTCTTTGAAGCGAATCAGAAAAATGACTGACGAAGAAATTTACAGTGAGTTTTTGAAATACAAAGGTGTGGGTGTTAAAACTATTTCATGTGTGCTTGCTTTTAGCTTGGGCAGAGATGTTTTTCCCGTTGATACACACATTCATCGTCTTTGCAACCGTCTTGGATTGGCGAAAACAAAATCTCCGGTTAAAACTTTCGAGCGGGTGAAAGATAAAATTCCGAACGGTAAAAAGTTTTTACTTCATACAATGCTCATAAGGTATGGCAGAAAAATCTGCAAAGCTAAAAACCCGTTGTGCAGCAAATGTTCTTTGTATGAGCTTTGTGAGTTTGAAGATAAAGAGCTTTATGCTTCAAGAAAAAACGTAAAGGCATCTGAAAACAATTTCATTATTCTGGAACACGTTTGAAAGAATTAAAAGACAAATCGGAGATAAAAAAAATTCTTGTTATAAAGCCGGGTGCAATCGGCGATGTGCTGATGACAACACCTCTGCTTGCAAATCTCCGTTTTCATTTTCCTCAAGCTCAGATAAATTATCTTACAAAAAAGTTTTGTAAGGATGCACTTAGCGGCAATCCGAACGTTGATAAAATTTTAACATACGATTTGGAAACAGACAGCAGTTATTGTATCTTAAAAAATATTCGTAAGCAAAGATATGACCTTGTTGTCGACTTATTCTGCAATCCGAGAACAGCGTTGATAACATTTTACAGCGGAGCTAAATATAAAGTTGGCTATAAATTCCGTCACAGAACTTATGCATATAACATCAGGATAACTCCGAGAAGCTCAGAAGTTCATAACATAGAATTTAATCTTGACTCAATCCGTGCGTTGGGCTTGGAAGTAATTACAAATAAACCATTGATGGCTTTCAGCGGAATTGAAGAAGAGTTTGCTGATAAATATTTTAAAAAAAATAATTTAACAGGGAAGAAAGTTATTGCGATAAACCCCTGCGGCTCGTGGGAAACAAAGGTTTGGCACAAAGAGAAATTTATTGAGTTGATTAAAGAATTCAAATTGCTCGGTAAAGATTTTTCGTATCTTATTTTATGGGGATATGAATCCGAAAGAAAGGTTGCCGAAGAAATAAAATCACAATGTGGTGAAAGTGTTTTGGTAATTCCAGAACTGAATTTTAAATACATGATTGCCATTATAAAGAAATGTGATGTCTTAATAACCAATGACACCGGACCGATGCATGGAGCATGGATGACCGGAGTAAAAACTGTTGCAATATTTGGACCAACGAATTCACACCTTCAGGGTCCTTTGAGCGATAATTCTATTGTAATAAAAAACGAAACACTGAATTGTCTCGGGTGTAACCTGACAAAACTTTCCGAATGTAAATACGAACATGCTTGCATGAAAGAATTGTCACCGGATAAAATAATCGAAGCTGTCAGGAACTTGCTGGAGTCAAAGGAACTTGTCGGAACTTTCAACACCGGCTAATGTTAAACAAATTATAATTTAATCTTAAAATGAAAACAATAATCTTTGCATTAATTTTTGTGATTGCTTCGCTGATGCTCGCAATGCCGAGCTATTCACAAACGAGCTTTAACGATGCTTTGGCAAAAGCAAAATCTGAAGACAAAAGAGTAATAATAGATATTTACACAGATTGGTGCGGCTGGTGTAAAAAAATGGATGAAGAGGTATACTCAAATAAAAAAATAAAAAAAATTATAGAGGAGAGCTTTGTATTTGTAAAGCTTGATGCAGAAAGCAATGACAAAGTTAAGTATAACGGCAAATCTATTTCGTTAAGTGATTTAGCTTTACAGTTTAACGCTGTAGGTTATCCCACAACCGTATTCCTTGAACCTGATGGAAAACTGATTGAAATCAAATATGATAATTCTGTTATGAAAAATATCCCCGGCTACTACACAGCGAAAGAATTCAAAAAAATTCTTGAGTTCATTCGTGACGGAAAATATAAAGATGAAGATTTGAGCAAGACAATCTAGCTTTATCACATCCAATTTTTTCTAGTCCCGATTCCGCCATAGGCGGACGAGTCCGCGAGAGACGGACAAGAAATCGGGATTTTTTTGTTTATGAATGTTTGATTCCCTCCTTGAAAATAGTATCCAATCTGAGTTTGAATTTCAGTAAAATAAGTTCTAAATTTGTACACTAATCCAAAACCAAAAACTTAAAAGGAGATAAAAATGAGAGCATTCAAGTTTACTCTGATTGCATTTTTGCTGGTAGCTTTTTGTTCACAAGCTTTCACACAGGTTAAAACAAAATCAAAGAAACTAAAACCGCCGCAGCTTACTGTCGAGCTTTTAGGTTCTTACTATCTGCCGATGCAGGAAACCAAAGGTACGTTAGCTGAGTTTTTCAATTTCACCAATTACGGAACAGAGAAAGGTCTTGGTGGTGAAATAAACATCAAGCTCGCTGTTGATAAAAAGAAGGGCTCAATAAGACCTTATCTGACGCTGGGATATGCAGAGTTTGATAATACAGATAACAACGTTGCATTCATCGGTCCAAACGTAATAGATTCTGGTTATCCCAATAAATCCGGACAATTCAAGACAGTAAGTGGGTCTTCGAAGTTTTCTTTGAGAAATGCACGTGCAGGTCTTGGTATCGAATATGCATTCACACAAGCGGATAAAAGCGGAAGATTTATTCCTTTCATCGGTTTAGACCTTTTCGATTTGAACATTATCTGGGGAACATACAAACAGCTTCCGGATACAGTAATAGGAGGAAGTGGTGCTCCCTTACAGGAAATAACTTATACAATGAACTCTGCAACAAGATTCGGTTTTGGAGTTGGTGTTGGCTTCCAATATAGGTTAGCAAATGCATTCGGGCTTCATCTTGGAGCAAAATATAAAATGGCGAACATAATAGGGAAAGAATCTGTAGCAAGCAAAACTAAGGCAGAAGATGTAAATCAGCAAAATAAATTCAACCTGCTTGATAAAGCTGATGTGACACTTAGCAACTTGCTGAGCAAGGACAGAAATATTAGCTATATTGAAATATCCTTCGGCTTCGCATTTTATGTAGGTAAGAAATAACATTTCATTTCAATTATTGCAAACCCCTGACGTTTAATCAGGGGTTTTTTATTGATAGCTGATAAAGAGTTTATCTGAATAAATTTTTTTCCAACCTTTCGATTAAAGGTATCTGAGTTTCTTTGTTTTTTTTCTTAGCTTCGTTTACCTCAAAAAATTCTATTCGGTCAACTTCCGGAAATAAAATTTTCTTACCTGATTTAGGCGGCCATTCAATTTCGATTCTGTTGCAGGTATGAATAAAATCTTTCGGAAGATTTCCTTCAACCGCCCATGCATGAACAATCTTTCCGTTTTTTTGCATGATTGTTCCGAGTTCAATAAAGTTTCCGTGTGGATTTATTCCGGTTTCTTCTTCAAATTCTCTTTTTGCAACATCAAGTAAATCTTTTTCATCTTCATTCGGCTCTCCTTTTGGAATTGTCCAATGACCTTCATCTTTATTTTTGAAATAGGGTCCGCCGGGATGAGCAAGAAGCACTTCAAATTTTCCGTTATCAATTCTATACATTAATATTCCTGCGCTTATCTTATTTTTCATGTGATGCTTTTATATTCTTCTTCGATTTGGTCAAGGATTTTATTCATGTCAAACTTTTCTCTAACCCGTTTTAACCCGTTAGCAGAAAATTTATTGAGAATGTTTTCATTATCAATCATATAATTTATTTTTTCAGCAAGCAGAACAGAATTTTTCGGCTCAATCAATACACCACATTCTCCATCAACAATAATATCTGGCACTCCGCCTTTGTTTGATGCAATAATCGGAACACCCATTCCCATAGCTTCAATCAACGTATTGCCAAATGATTCTTCATGCGATGGAAAAACCATTAAATCCATCACAGCAAACATTTTGTCGATGTCTGTTCGTTGTCCCATAAAAAATATTTTGTCTTTAATATTTAATTGTCCGCAGAGATTCATTAAATGTGTTTCATAATTCTTCTCACCATGGCTTGCGGCACCGACAACAATGAAAGCAAGGTCTTCTCTTTTGTCGGTGAGCTGTTTAACGGCGTTAAAAAATTCTTCATAACCTTTTCCGTGTGTCATTCTGCCAATCATTCCGATTATTTTCTTATCTGGATGAAGTTTAAACTCTTTTTTTAATTCGGTTTTGTTGAGCTTACCGGAGCTGAATTCAATAAGGTCAACCCCATCATGAATTATTTTTATTTTATTTTCCGTGAAGGGATATTTCTTAAGAATTGTATCTTTGATGTAACTTGAAACACCAAAGACTTTGTTTATACGACGGTAAATAAACCTATGAAACAAATCTTTCTTGTTTACTCCGCTTGCCATATTCACAGATAAAATCAGTTTTGTTTTTGAGCCGGCTAACTTCAACGCAGGAACAATATACCAAAGGTCGTGCGGAACTCTTGAGTGAATTATGTCGAAATTATTGGCTGAGAAAACATTCCTTAACTTAAAAATATTTGAAAGGACACTGCCGGAAACCCGGATGGTTTGAATGAAATTATCCTCTGATTGTTTCTTCAGAATAGAATTTTCACGGCATAAAATTGAAACATCATGATTTCTTTTTTTTAACTGAATTGCAAGCCGCAGAGTAACTATTTCAATTCCACCCCAGGAATGAGTTCCGCATGTTAATAATACTTTCATTTCATAAAAATTAGAGTATTTGATTTCAAAAAATACCCTAAAACTTTAATCCCAAACTCCTACTAACATAATTACGGTATTGATAGCCCAAATCGTGTAGGATAATTTGGAAGTCAATGAAAAAAATATTTTATGAAATAAACCTTTATTTAGTAACCGGAGTAATACTCGCATAATGGCTAATACCAGAATAATGGTTGTTGAAGATGAGGGAATCATTGCACAAGATATAAAGCAGTGTCTTGAAAATCTTGGCTATGAAGTCCCTGAGGTAGTTTTTACCGGCAGCGAAGCTATTAAAAAAGCAGAGATTGCCAGACCAGACCTTATATTGATGGATATCGTACTAAAAGGTGAAATTGACGGAATAGAGACTGCATCAGAGATTAGGAAAAGATACAACATCCCCATTGTTTACCTCACCGCATACGAAGATGATAAAACCCTAAACCGTGCAAAGCTGACACAGCCGCTTGGTTATATCCTCAAGCCGTTTGAAGAAAGATATTTAAAGTCGAGTATTGAAATGGCACTGTATAAACACGAGGTAGAAAATAAACTGCGTGAAAATGAAGAATGGCTGAAAACAATTTTAGATAGTGTTGGAGATGCTGTAATTGTTACTGACGAGAAAGGGTTAGTAAAGTTTATGAATCCGATGGCAGAAAATATTACCGGGTGGAAAGAATCGGAAGCAATGGGAAAGGATTCAAGGATTGTAATAAATGTGATGAATGAAGATGCTATGAAAGAAATTGAAAACCCTGTATATCGTGTTCTTCGTGACAAAATGATTTTGGGCAGAAGCAATCACATAGTATTAATTTCAAAGCAAGGAAAAGAGATAGCAATAGACCACAGCGCTTCGCCAATGCATGATATTAACGGTAATATTTCCGGAGTAGTTTTAATTATTCATGACATTAGCCAGAGGCGTTCGGCGGAAATTGCTCTTAAAGAAAGTGAAAGCAAATATAGAAATTTGTTTGATTATGCTAATGACGCAATTTTTGTTCTTTCAAAAGACGGGAAAATAATTTCTGTTAATAACGAAGCATGCAGATTGCTTGATGAAAGCAAACAGTCGCTTATAAATCAAACGTTCAGTGAGTTGATTAAATCGAAAGATAATAATTTTGCTGAAGCTGCAAAGATAATTTCAGAAAAAGGAAGTTTTAATTTTGAATGCAGTGTGGAGATTAAAAATGGTAACGTGACAGACGTAGAGGTAAGCATGCGTTCAATCAGGTTCGCTGATGAAGATGTTATCCAGGTTATTATGAAAAATGTGACTCTTATCAAGCAGTCGCAGAAAGAAATTAATCTCCTTGCAACAGCCATAAAAAGTATTACAGAATGCATCTGCATAACAAACCTCGACAACAAGCTAATCTATGTTAATGAAGCATTCGAGCACCTTTATGGTTACAGCAGAGAAGAGCTTCTTGGTAAGTCTTTAAACATAATCCGTTCACAGAACAATTCGCCGGAGCTTTATGACGAGATTTATAATAAAACTCTTTCGGGCGGATGGCAGGGAGAACTGATAAACAGGTCAAGAGACGGCAGAGAGTTTCCAATATTACTTTCAACATCAATAATTCGTAATGCGGATGATAAGCCCGTTGCTCACATGGGAGTTGCAACAGATATTTCGGAAAGGAAAAATCTTGAAAGTGCTCTGAGAGAATCAGAAAAAGATTATAAAGAGCTATTCGAAAACGCATACGACGCTATTGTTATATTCAGGCCGAGTGATAATCTTATTTTTGATGTTAATAACAGTGCAGTGGTAAATTATGGTTATTCTAAAACTGAATTTTTAGGTATGGGTTTGGATTTGCTGGTTGTAGATTATGCCAAGTTCACTGATAAGGTAAACGAATGCCTTGAAAAGAACGTGAACCTTGGGTTTGAATCACTTCATAGAAAGAAAGACGGTACGGAGATGATACATGAAGTGAACATTACTCCGGTTAAGCATAAAGGACAAACTGCAATTGTAAGTATCAACAGGGATGTTACTGAAAGAAGAAAAGCATTATTGTCACTCGAGCTAAGTGAAAAACGTTATCAGGATCTTTACGACGGTGCCCCGGATATGTATTTTTCAGTTACGCCTGACGGATACGTGAAATCAGTTAATAAGTTTGGAGCCGAATACCTTGGATACACTAAGAATGAATTAGTCGGTAACGAAGTTTGGATTGTCGTTCATAAAGATGATGTGGAAAACGTAAAATTAAAAATTAAGAATATTTTTTCAACCAGGAACATTTCGGAAATACTGGAATTCAGAAAAGTTAAAAAAGACGGCTCTGTAATTTGGGTAAACGAAACTACAAGATTAATATATGACGACATCGGAAACCCGAGTGAACTGTTTATTATTTGCAGGGATATTACACATAAGAAACTAGCTGAACAAAAGCGTGAAGAAAGCGATAAGAGATATAGAAATCTTGCTGAGAATGCACCTATCGCTGTATCAAGAATAAATCTTGCTACTTATAAGTATGAATACGTCAACGAAGAATTTATAAGACAATGCGGCTTTACAATGAAAGAGTATAACTCGCTTCCGCAGGATGAACTCAAAGCACTGGCATACCCTGATGATAAAAGTAAGGTTACCGGTTTTCTAAAGCGATGGAAGGAATCCGGTTACGAGGGAACACATCAAATTGAATACAGAGTTTACAGGAAAGACAAATCATTGATGTGTCTTGATACTTATATTTATGCGGACTTCGATGAAAACGGGAAAGCTATTGCGATGAACCAGCTCTGTATAGATATAACAGAAAGAAAAAGAATTTCCGAAACTATTAAAGAGAGCCAGCTGAAGTATAAGAATCTTGCTACTTATTCACCGATGGGTATTACGAGATGGAATTCCGTAACTCAGAAGTATGATTTTGCAAACGACAAGTTTACCGAGATAACCGGTTATACATTCGAAGAGCTTCAAAACATGACAAACGAAGAATCGGAACAGCTTGTCCCGCCGGATGACCTTGTAAAGTTCAATACAATGTCTAAAGATTGGGTTGAAGGAAATTACCAGGGTGCCCATCACGCAGAGAGAAGAGTCAAACACAAGAGCGGAAATTGGATTTGGGTTGAAGGATATACATACGCAGATTTTGATTCAACAGGAAAACCGATTGGGATTAACAAGATATTTATGGAGGTAACCCAGAGGAAGAAAATCAAGAGTGAAATAAGTGAGAGTGAAAAGAAATATAAAAACCTTGCAGAGAATGCACCGATTGCGGTAACGAGATATTTGCTTCAGGAAGGAAAATATGATTTTGTCAACGATGAATTTGTAAGACAATCCGGATACAACAAGTCAGAGTATAATAGTTTTAATTCCGAGCAGATTATTAATATGCTTTACGCGGAAGACAGAGAGCTTGTGGTTAATACAATAGGAACATGGAAGAATGAAGGATACAAAGGAACTCTGCAGATTCAATACAGAATAATTAACAGGTATAAAAATCTTTTATGGCTGGATACATTTCTATACGTGGAATTTGATGAACAGGGAACACCTGTTGCAATAAACCAGATTTGCATTGATATCACTGAGCAGACGAAGGCAAAAGAAAAACTTCAAAAGAGCGAAGAAAGATACCGGCTGATAGCAGACAACTCTCTTGACCTTATCGGCATTGTGAATACAGAAGGTGTGTTGTCCTACGTATCTCCATCGCATTTCAATGTTCTTGGATATTCACATGAGGAGCTTATTAACAGTAATATACTTGAGTTAGTTAAGGATGAAGAAAAAGAAAATGTAGTGAATATACTTGACGAATTAATCACTTCGGGCAAAGACAGGAAGCTTGAAATTACATTAAAGCATAAGAACGAATCGTGGGTTTATACTGAAATCATTTTGAGACTGATTCCATCGGAGAACGATAATTATAAGAGAATACTTATATCCGGAAGAAATATCAGTGAGCGAAAAAAAGCAGAGGTAGAAACACTCCTTCAGAAATCATATTTCCAGCAATTGTTCGAGAGTTCCCCGGAAGCAATTGTAATGCTTGATAATAAGGATTGCGTTGTTAATGTAAATAAAGGTTTTGAACGTCTCTTCCAATTCTCATTGCCAGAGATTAAGGGCAAAAAATTGAACTCATTTATCGTCCCTGAAAGTTTATATGAAAACGCAAGCCAGCTTTCTTCATTCATACTAAAAGGTGAAACCATTAACCGCGAAACAGTTCGCAAAAGAAAAGACGGAAGCCTGGTCGATGTTTCCATTTTAGGATACTCGATTACACTTGAAGGTGACCAGATTGGCGTTTACGGTATTTACAGTGATATCACAGACAGAAAAGAAACAGAAAAAGCCCTGAGAACAAGCGAAGACAGATACAAAGCGTTCGTTAGACATAGCACAGAAGGAATATGGAGATTTGAAATGCTCGAGCCAATATCGGTTAAAGCAACAGTCAATGACCAGGTTAATGCGATATTTAAATATGCTTTTCTTGCCGAGTGTAACGATATAGTTGCAAGGATGTATGGCTATAATTCAAGTTCTGAAATAAGCGGAGCAAGGTTAAAAGATATGCTGCTTGAAGATGACCTAAAAAATGTTGAATACATCAGAAACTTTGTTCTCTCAAGCTATAAGGTTGAAGATGCGGAATCACATGAGATTGATAAATCGGGCGGTCAAAAATATTTTCTAAAGAGTCTTGTTGGAATTGTTGAGAATGATTACCTCATTCGTGCATGGGGAACTCAAAAAGATATTACAGAGAAAAAGATTATTGAAGAAAAAAATAAAAAGAACGAGGAATATCTTAGAATAATTAATTACATGTCTGCTTCATTGCTGAAGCAAAATACAGTTAATGAAATCTTATGGGATGTGACTAAGAACTGCGTTGAGAGTCTGGGACTTGTTGACATGGTGATTTATTTAACAGATGAAACCGGGACTAAGCTAATTCCAAAAGCAGCTCATGGCACAAAAAATCCTATAGGAAAGGAAATTAAGAACCCGATAGAATTGCTGGTTGGCAGAGGAATAGTTGGCTCGATTGCTGTCAGCGGTAAACCTGAAATTGTAAATGATACTTCAGCAGATTCAAGATATATTGTTGACCAGGAAATGAGATTATCTGAGATTACTGTTCCGATACTTAGTGACGGAAGAGTAATTGGTATTATAGATTCAGAGCACCCGCAAAAGAATTTCTTTAACCAGGAACATCTCAACATTCTTGTTACGATTGCATCACTGTGTTCAAATAAGATAAAACGCGCTTTGGCTGAAGAAACTCTGAGAAGTACCGAGTTACGCTTAGCAACATTATTAACAAGCTTGCCAGACGTTGTACTTTATGAAACAGGAAGCGGTAAAGAGTTTATCTCAGAAAACGTTAAAGACTTACTTGGTTATCCTTCCCCGAAATTTATTGAAGACAGAACTTTCTTTACAACATTGATTCACCCCAGTGATAAAGTAATATTAGATGATAAAGTAAGGAAATGGCAAAGAGCAGGCAGACCTGGAATTTATAACGCCGAATTCAGGTGTAGAAAATCTGACGGTACATATATCTGGCTTGAAGACCATATGATAGGGCTGAAAGACACTGCTGAGACAGCTACTATGGCAGGTGTGCTGATTGATATCACTGAGCACAAAAGTTCAGAAACTCAGTTGAGACAATTGGCAGAAAAACTTTCTTCTTCAAACAAAGAACTTGAACAGTTTGCCTATGTTGCTTCTCATGATTTGCAGGAGCCGCTTAGAATGGTGTCAAGCTATACCCAATTACTGCAGAGAAGATATAAAGGACAGCTTGACAAAGAAGCTGATGATTTTATCAACTATGCGGTTGACGGCGTTCAGAGAATGAAATCTTTGATTAATGACCTGCTTGCTTACTCACGCGTGAATACTCAGGAGAAGCTTGAAAACATTGATTCTAATTCTTTGATTAAGCAGGTAATGACAAATATGCAAACAACAATAGATGAGACTAAAACAAATATTATTTTTGATAATTTGCCTGTAATCCAGGCGAATCCGTTATTGATGAACCAGCTTTTCCAAAATCTTTTGAGTAATGCTATTAAGTTCAGGGGAGATAGAACTCCGGTGATTAATATCACGGCAAAACAAACAGATAATGAATGGCTATTCACATTCAAGGATAACGGAATCGGAATAGAAAAAGATTACCTGGAAAAAATATTTGTAATATTCCAGCGTCTCCATAACGTAAGTGAGTATCCAGGCACCGGAATTGGGCTGGCTATCTGCAAGAAAATTATTGAGAAGCTCGGCGGACACATCTGGGTTGAATCTGAACCTGGGAATGGGTCAACTTTTAATTTCACAATCCCGATAAAAGAAATTTCAGTATGAGCCCGGTTAATTCAAATCATATTTTAATTATTGATGATAGTGTTGCTGAAATTGAACTGTTAAAAAAAATCATGTGCGAAAACCATCCGAACCTAAAAATAGATTCTGCAATGGATGGCGAGAAAACTGTTGAGGTTTTAAACGAGTACACAGAGTTTAGCAAGCCGGAAATTATTTTGCTGGAAATTGAAATTCCCATAAAAGACGGATTAGAAGTTTTAGAATATATCAAACAGTCAGAGCTTCTATGCTCAATCCCGGTCATTGTTCTCTCATCTACACAGTCTGAAGATAAAATAACAAGGGCTTACGAATTGAAAGCATGCTGCTTCATTCATAAGCCCGATAATGTAGACGAATACTCGGAGATTCTGAAAACTATCGAAGAGTTCTGGCTCGATATCGTCCAGCTTCCATACTAAAACAAAAGTCTAATCAATTCAATAAAGCTTTCACTTCATTTTCAAACTGTTCGTAACTTTTGCTCCCGAGAATTTTCTTCTGCAGGACACCTTCTTTATCATAAATATATGTCGAAGGAATTGCACCAACCCATTCTTTGTCGTAATAATTTATCAAGTCTTCTTCCTTGCTGAATTTACTAAAGTAAGTAGTAAATTCAACTCCGTTCTTAATGAGAAAAGGTTTAACTTTCGTTTCAATATCTTCGGGAACGTCGAGGGAAACAAAAATTATTTCTAATCCCTTGTCTTTGTAATTATTGTAAAGTTTCATCAGCTCCGGAAACTCCACTACACAGGGTTTGCACCATGTTGCCCAGAAGTTATATAAAACAACTTTTCCTTTTGACGATTGCTTTATTGCGTCGAGGTCTTCAATTTTGGAAACCGGTTTTATTTCCTGCGCAGAAATATTGAATGCTATAACAAAAGCTGCAACCTGGATTGCAATTCTTCTCATATTATTTATCAACTCGTTTAATTGTACACCCGAAGGACTTGGTTGATTTTACCGATACTTCTTTTCCTAAGAGAATCTCATCCAAGGCGTTCTTTAAATCAAGTGAAGCTTCTTTTGATTTCTCTTTATTGTCAGAAATTCTTCCGTGATACAGGATTACATTGTTCTGGTCAACAACATAAACTTCAGGTGTGCGGGTTGGTCCCAGCATGTCTGCAACAACGTTGTTCAAATCTTTCAGCATCGGAAAAGCATAGCTTTGTTGTTTAGCATGTTCTTCTACTACGGAAGCTGATTCAGTAGTATTTGAGTTTATTGCCCAGAACACAATTCCTTTTGACTGGTACTCTTTTACAAAATCATTAATTCTGTCGTTGTATGGCTGAACGAACGGACACTCCGAAGACCAGAGCATAATTACTCTCGCTTTAGCATCTTTTGAGTCGGAGAATGAATAGGTTTTTCCGTCTGTGTTTGTGATTGAGAAATCTTCAACTTTATCTCCGGGTTCTTTGGTGAATAGAGTTGAAGATAAAATGAAGGCAAGTAAAAAGATTAAAGTTTTCATAAAGTTTCCTTTCGGTTTATTTTTGGTGATTAATATCTACAAGTAAATAAGTGATTATAAAGTTTCATAAATATAATCAACGAATTTACTTTTTGTAATGAGTTTGTCAGCAACATTCAGACTTTTCATTTTCTGGACTGATAGTTTGCACAATCACAATTAAATTTGACAACATACTCAATGAAAAAATTTGACATACCTATATATTACCGCAGTCCTGTAATTTCTGTTGTTAAAAACTCTCGTAAAATTACAGACCCTAGGAAGAAAGATTACTCTCCGTCAATCTTAGATTTTGGTCCAGTCCGGTTTTTAATTGCCCGGCATTTCGGGTTTTGTTACGGAGTCGAGAATGCGATTGAGATTGCTTACAAATCTCTTGAAGAGAATCCCATGAAAAGAATTTTTCTCCTCAGCGAAATGATTCACAATCCGAGTGTGAATAAGGATTTGCATAACAGAGGCGTGAGGTTTATTCGTGAACACAACGGCAAACAGCTTATTGAATGGAACGAGCTGATTTCGGATGACGTGGTCATCGTTCCTGCTTTTGGAACAACACTTGAGATACAAAATATTTTGAAGGAACGAGGGATTGACCCTTACCAGTATGATACAACTTGCCCGTTTGTAGAAAAAGTATGGAACAGGGCTGAGTCACTCGGTAATAAAGGTTATACAATTGTGGTCCACGGAAAGTCATCCCACGAAGAAACAATAGCAACTTTTTCTCACTCACGAAAAAATTCTCCGACAATTATTGTCCGCGATGTGGAAGAAACGAAAATGCTTTGTGAATTTATTTCCGGGGGAAAGGATTTGAATGATTTCTATAAATTCTTTGAAGGTAAATATTCCGAAGATTTCATTCCTCAAAGTGACCTTTCTAAAATCGGCGTAGTCAATCAAACAACAATGCTTGCAACCGAGACGCAGGCAATTGCTGATATGATTAAAAAGACAATGCTCGAAAGATACGGCAAAGAAAATCTTAAAGAACATTTTGCCGATACAAGCGATACTTTGTGTTACGCAACTTACGATAATCAGCGTGCAACACAGGGCTTGATTGAAAGCGATGCAGACTTCGCTATCGTTGTCGGAGGGTATAACAGCTCCAACACTTCACACATTGTGGAGCTTTGCGAAGAGAAGCTCCCTGTTTATTTTATTTCCGGTGCCGATAAAATAATTTCTTCGGATGAAATTTTACATTTTGACATTCACACTAACACAAACAAGTCAAAGGACAATTGGCTGCTAAAAAATTCTCCCGAGCCGGTGAAAATAATTTTAACAAGCGGCGCGTCCTGTCCTGACGCAATTCTTGATGAAGTGTTACAGAAAATTGTATCATATTTTCCTGGTGCAAAAAACATCGAAGAAGTTCTTGCTCCGTTCAACAACGAACCAGTCAGTCAAAATTAGTTGATGAAATTGATTATTCAATTGCTTCATTCAACAGTGCGAAATGATAATGGTCCTGCCACTCGCCGTCAATCTTTAAATATTTTTTAGACAATCCCTCATTTACAAAACCCAACTTTTCAATAACTCTTATCGACGCAGGATTTTTTGGGATGATGTTTGCTTCAATCCTGTGAAGCTTTAAATCATCGAAGGCAAAACTAACACATCTTCCGATGGACTCAGTTGCATAGCCATTATTGTTTTCATGCTCGTCAATTTTGTATCCCAGAAAACAACATTGAAAATTTGCTCTAATGACTTCCGAAAAGCTTACGTTGCCGATTATCCTGTCGCCGCCACTTTTTTTGAAAACGAAAAATCTGTATTGTGCCCCCGCTTTTTCCTGCTGCTCAATTGCACGCAAAGATTTCTTTTGGAAATTCAAAATGAAAAAACCCTTCGGATATTCCGAGCCCCACGGCTTGAAGAATTTTTCGTTGCGTGTAAGATAATCAAGCACAATCTTCCCATGCTTTTCATTTAGCGTTTTAAGAATGAGCCGTTCAGTTTCAAATTTTATCACAACGCTCTGAAATAATTATACCACACCAAGCTCCATTCACCGTCAACATTAAGATAAAGCCGTGTGAACCATTCGATAATTGGTTTATCACTTAGTTCGATGAACCAAAAAGCATCCGGGATTTTATCGCCGTTAATATCGATTGCTCTTCCTTCGATTTCTTTTCCATCGGATGATTTCATATTTGCCTTTATTGATTTTCCTGTGTAACCATTCCATTTATCAGATTGACGTTCATCAAACGGAATCAAACTGAAAACAAAAATCGGGTTTGATAAGATGTAAGCGAGGTCAGAAGAATTTTTCTTTGAATAATTTTTTCTTAAGGGCGTTGGAATCGGTTTTGCATACGGATACGTTGGTGCGTAATCAAACTTCTCGCTGCATTCCCAGTATTCTGTGTAATACATAAACTTTGTTGTGAAGCTTGTGTTGTCTTCATATAAAATTGTTTCAACTCCGTAATCAAATTTGATTTCTCTAAGCCGTTCATTATTTACAATGTTATCTGTTGAATCGTGAATCGTAAACGGAAGTTTTTGTTCGGAATATTTTAATCGCAGAAATTTGAGCAAGCTGTAATCACAGTCCTCTATATAAAGATATGTCGAGTCGATGTGAGTAAGCAGTGCATAAACTTCTTTGATATTCTCTTTGGTGAACAATGACTTGCTTGTTTTGGAAAGCTTTGTATTGTTTTTTAAAGTATGCAATATTCCCGAACTGCATTGAGCGATGTATTTGTCAGGCAGAGTTTTCTGTAAAGATGATTCACCTTCGGGGAATGTCGGCTGCGAAAATAATGAACAACAAAGAAGATTTAATAATAGATATTTTGTAAGTTTCATATCTTCAAGTTTAAGTTACTGAACAATTAATTTCACTGAAATTCCGAACTCCAAAAGTTATCTTGCAAATCAAAAGATTTCAATGCAAGCAATAATTCTGGCAGCGGGTTTGTCAAAAAGGCTCCGACCGATAACCGACTATATTCCAAAGTGTCTTCTTCGTCTCGACGGGAAAACAATTCTCGAGATGACGATTGAAAACATTCTTCAAAATGGAATCAGCGAATTTATTCTGGTTACCGGTTACCGCGAAGGAATGATTAAAGATTTTCTCGCAGAAAGATTTCCCGGTTTGAATATCAGGTATCTAACAAACATTGATTACGAAAGTAATAACAACAGCTATTCTCTTTGGATGACGAAGGATTTAGTAAAAGGCGAAAGCATTCTGCTCGACAGTGATATTTTGTTCGAGCATCGAATTATTAAAAAGCTACTTGATTCACCGCACGAAAATTGTCTTGCAGTTAACAGCAAGCATAAGCTCGGCAATGAAGAGATTAAAGTTATAATTGATACTGCTTCCAAAATTGAACATATTGGAAAACACCTTGAACCAAATGTATGTTACGGCGAGTCAATCGGGATAGAAAAATTTTCCTATGATTTTTTTACAAAGTTATCCGGTGTTTTAAACAGAAAGATTGCAGATGAAAATAACGTGAACGAGTTTTACGAAGCATCTTTTCAGGAGCTTTATGACAAAGGGAACGCAATGTATGCAGTTGACGTTTCTGAATATGAGTCGATGGAAATTGATTTTCCCGACGACTTGAAACGAGCAGAAGAATTAGTAAAAAAAATTTACTCAAATAATTAATGAGCTTTTTCGGAGGAGACAGATACAGAGAGCAGCGATACCAGCGTCCATCGATGTTTGGCGGCTTCGGATTTTTTCCGCCTGTAATAAAATACCTGCTGATTTCAAATCTTGCAATCTTTGTTCTCCAGCATTTCATAATGCCTTCCATAAAAATTGACGGTGTTCCGCTTTCTGTTTTGTTCATGAAATATTTCGCACTGAACCCAATCGAAAGCAAGCTGTTTCCGTTTTATCCGTGGCAGCTTGTTACATATATTTTCATGCATGGCAGCTTCATGCACATTTTCTTTAACATGTTTGCATTGTGGATGTTCGGGATGGAACTTGAAAACCAATGGGGCTCAAAAAAGTTTGCATTCTATTATTTCATGTGCGGAATCGTTGCCGGGCTTGCAAATCTTTTCATTGCACCGCTGTTTACTTCGCTGAGTTTGCCTACAGTCGGAGCTTCCGGCTCGGTTTACGGAATCCTTGTTGCATTCGGAATGCTTTTTCCTAACAGACCTATCTTCATGTATTTTCTTCTGCCGATTAAAGCAAAATATTTTGTAATCATTTATATGGTACTGGAATTTCTGTCTGTCGGGAGCAACACAGGGATTGCACACGTTGCACATCTCGGTGGTGGATTGATTGGATTTATTTATCTGCTTCTCACAAGAAACAACACCGAGGATTTAAATATTTTTCAGAAGATGAAATCTACCGAGCCGAAACGAGAAACAAAAATTTACGGAAACAGGTATTACGAAAAATATAACTCGCCGGACGATGATATTTCTGATGCAGATTATTACGAAACAAAAAATGAGAACGAAGTTTCACAGGAAAAAATCGACGAGATTCTGGATAAGATTAGCAAGGACGGATACAATAGCTTAACCGAGGAAGAGAAAAAGATTTTATTCGAAGCGAGCAAGAAAATAAATTAAAGCTATCAGTAATCATCACAAAATAATAAACGGTGACAGCAGACAGATGCGCGAATTGGCAAACGATTCCGTTCATTTAGCTATTACTTCACCACCCTACTGGCAACTCAAGGACTACGGGACAGACAATCAAATCGGCTTTCACGACAGTTACGAAAGTTATATCAACAATCTCAATTTAGTTTGGAAAGAGTGCTACCGCACTCTTCACAACGGTTGCAGATTGTGTGTAAACATTGGCGACCAATTTGCCAGAGCAGTTTATTACGGACGCTATAAAGTAATTCCAATCCGAGAAGAAATAATCAGGTTCTGTGAGAATATTGGATTTGATTATATGGGTGCAATCATCTGGCAAAAAGTAACTACTTCCAACACGACAGGTGGTGGAGTGCAAATGGGTTCGTATCCGTTTCCGAGAAACGGAATTCTTAAACTTGATTACGAGTTTATTCTCATTTTCAAAAAATTGGGAGACGCGCCAAAACCGATAAAAGAAAATAAAGAATTATCAAAAATGACCGCAGAAGAATGGAACACATTTTTTGCAGGGCATTGGAATTTTGCAGGTGCAAGACAGGATAAACATATTGCAGTATTTCCCGAAGAATTGCCAAGACGATTAATCAAAATGTTTTCGTTCAGAGGGGATACAGTAATTGACCCGTTTACGGGAAGCGGAACAACAAACCTATCAGCAAAAATTCTTGGAAGAAATTCTATTGGCTATGAAATCAATTCTGAATTCATTCCAATAATCAAACAAAAACTCCAATCAAATCAAAAGGACATTCACGAAACAACTTTTGAATTTTTAAAACAGGAATCAACAGTCGACTTTGAAAAAGAAATTCAAAAACTTCCATATATTTTCAAAGACCCTCATACACTTGATAAAAAAATTGACATCAAGAAATTACAATTCGGCTCTAAGATTGACAAAGACAGTTCAGCGAAACGAGAAGAGTTTTTTACAGTGAAAGAAATTATCAGTCCAGAAAAAATTCGTTTGAGCAACGACCTGACAGTAAAACTGATTGGCATCAAGGAAGTCCCGATTATCAACGGACAAGCAACAAAGTTTTTAAATGACAAAACAAAAGGCAAAAGAGTTTTTCTTAAATACGACAATGTAAAATACGACAGTGAAAATAACTTACTCTGCTACTTATATCTTGAAAACAAAACATTCATCAACGCACATTTAATTAAAAATGGTTTGGTGCAAGTGGACAGTGAAACCGATTTTAAATACAGAGAAAAGTTTCAAAATTTATTTAACGAAGCTAATGCCAAATCTATTTTGGGTTGAACAAGAACAAATATTCCTTAATGCAATTAAAGATGTCCAAATTCCAAATGCTAATTTGGAACATGTTGATAATATCATGTTTTCACGTGAAGAAGATTTTGAAAATATTCCAGATGGAGGAGGTTGCTATTGGATATGGACAAATGAACCAGTAATACACACTCTTCATAGAAATAATATTCCTGCTCCATTTGATAGAGGTGAAATTATTTACAATGGAATTGCAAAGGATAATGTTCGAGGGAGAATAAAGCATCATTTAATTGGTGAAGTTGATGCAGGTTGGTCTGGAATTAGTTTGGATATTTATCAAGGTGCAACTAGTTCTCACAGAAAGAAAGCAATGTCAACAACAAATAGAAGTAAGGTTCCTTTCATTAATGGGACACCAATTAGAGAGATAAATCAGTTGTTGAAATTAAACTTATCAAATGAGGAACGGAATTATATTCAGAACAGTAATCTTAATTCTTATTATTTTAGAAATGGAATAAATATTTTTGATACAAAACATAGTAATAATTCATTTAGAGCATACTTTATCACAGGTCTTCAATCTTTGTTTTAGAATTTATTGAAAAGAAATGGAGAGGAGACAACAATTGGCTTCCTAAACTTTGTTCATACAGTTCAGGAAGATAACAGAGCAATTAATTTTATGGAAGTTCATACTCTCTCAAAAAAATACTGCAGCTCTCTAACAAAGTACTCCCGTTACGTAACACGTGAAGTAAAAATCGGAAACGTTCCGCTTGGCGGCGACAACCCGATACGAGTTCAATCAATGACCACAACCGATACAATGGATACGATTGCAACAGTTGAACAAAGCATCCGCATAATCGAAGCGGGCGGTGAATATGTTCGAATCACGGCTCCGTCAGTAAAGGATTCCGAAAATCTTGCAAACATAAAAGCCGAGCTTCGCAAAAGAGGTTACAGCACTCCGTTAATTGCCGACATTCATTTTGTTCCCAAAGCTGCAGAGGTTGCTGCACGTATAGTTGAGAAAGTTCGAGTGAATCCCGGCAACTATGCCGACAGAAAAAAATTCAAAGTGTTCAGCTTCACAGATGAAATGTATCAGGAAGAGCTTGACAGAATCTACGAACAATTTTCTCCGCTGGTAAAAATCTGCAAAGAATACGGCACGGCAATGCGAATCGGAACGAATCACGGCTCACTCTCAGACAGAATCATGAATCGCTACGGTGATACTCCGCTTGGAATGGTTGAATCGGCACTTGAGTTTGTCCGCATCTGCGAAGAACACAGCTATCATGAGATTGTGCTTTCTATGAAAGCGAGCAATCCGGAAGTTATGATTCAGGCGTATCGCTTGCTTGTAAATAAGATGGAAGAAGAAGGAATGAATTACCCAATTCATCTTGGTGTAACCGAGGCGGGTGACGGTGAGGACGGAAGGATAAAATCTGCAATGGGAATCGGTGCTTTGCTCGAAGACGGCATCGGCGATACAATCAGAGTTTCGCTGACCGAAGACCCCGAATTTGAAATTCCCGTTTGCAAAAAAATTGTCGCAAGATATTCAAATAGACGTGAACATGATTTTATTTCTGAAATAAATTCTTATCCGATTGAGCCGTTTGAGTTCAACAAGAGAAAAACTTATGAGACCGATAAGATTGGTAGCAAGCATGTTCCCATTGTGATTCTTTCTGCAGACAAGATGGATATTTCAAAACCTGAATCGCTTAAGCCATTGCATTACGATTACGACAGTGAGTTTGGTAAATGGAACGTCGGCGACCTTGCTCCGGATTTTATTTATCTCGGGAGTAAAGATGTTGGCTACAATCTTCCCGGCTCGCTGAAGAAAATTTTTGATTACAATTTTTGGATTGAGCAGGAAAATAAATTTGATACATTTCCTTTATTTACCCCGCAGGAATATTCAGACAACGAAAGAAAATCTAACCGAATAAATTTTCTACTGGCAACAATTCACGATTTGAACGAAGAGCTTCTCGAACAAATTAAAGCGGATAAATTTTGTGTGATTATTCTCAGAACGGACAACGAGCATGCAATGGCAGAGATTCGCAGATGTTTTGTTATGCTAATCGAAGCCGGAATTGAAATTCCGGTTGTCATCAAACGTGAATTTGAAAATACTGACAACGAAAATTTTGCTTTGTATTCTTCAACGGACTGTGGTGGATTATTCATCGACGGTTTGGGCGACGGCATCTGGTTAGAATCGAACAACGCGGAGATTGGGTTGATTAACCGTCTAAGCTTCGGGATTCTACAGGCGGCTCGAAGAAGGATTTCTAAGACAGAATTTATTTCGTGTCCGTCGTGCGGAAGAACACAATTCGACCTTCAGCAGACGACAGCAATGATAAAAGCAAAAACAGACCATCTCAAAGGTTTAAAGATTGCCGTAATGGGCTGCATCGTAAACGGACCCGGTGAAATGGCAGATGCTGATTATGGGTTTGTCGGAAGCGGACCCAACTGGATTTCGCTTTACAAAGGAAAAGAAGTTTTGGAACGCGGCATCCCTTATGAGCAGGCACTTGATAAACTGATTGACATTATAAAAGCGAGCGGTGATTGGGTAGAAAGAGCATAATTGCAGATTACAAATTACAAATTTAAGAGTTAACCACAGAGTACACAGAGAACACAGAGGAAACAAGAATGAAAAATAAATTTTACTTTTCCCGCCTTGCGGGATGGTGCGTTTCGCACTCATTAGTTTCGGTTTTTCTTTTCACGACAGTAACTACTTTCTCGCAGATGTTCGGGCAGGAGCCGAACGAACCTGTGAGAACTTATGACGTGCAGCATATTAAGATGGATGTTAAGCTGGATTTGGAAAAGAAAACTGTTGACGGAAAAGCAACTACAACAATTGTTCCGTTGAGCAATGGCTTTAACAAGTTCACAGTCGATGCGATTGGAATGAATGTTAAAAGAATCGATTTGCAAAAATTGACTTATACCAGCGGAACGAAAGTACTCAAATTTGATTACGACAAAAAGAAGCTCACGGTTTATCTCGATGATAATTATTCTATAACAGACACTATAATATATTCGGTTTATTATTCAACAACAAATCCTGAGAAAGGTTTATATTTTATTCAGCCATCAGTTTCTTTACCGACGAAACCATATCAGGTTTGGTCGCAGGGTGAAGGCGAAGATAACCGTTACTGGATTCCGTGCTGGGATTATCCGAATGACATGCAGACAACGGAAATGATTGTAACAGTTGACTCGAAATATCAAACGATTTCAAACGGGATGATGGTTGAGAAGAAAAGCAACAGCGACGGAACATCGACTTGGCAATGGGTTCTGAATAAACCGCACGTGAGTTACTTAATCATGCTTGGAGCCGGTCAGTTTGATATTGTAGAGGACAGCTGGGAAGGAATCCCAATTCATTCTTATGTTCCGGTCGGGAAATATGATTGGGGAAAACGTGCTTACGTTCAGTCGGCAGACATTGTAAAATTCTTTTCGGAAAAAATCGGGTTCAAATATCCGTGGGAACGTCTCGGACAAATTACTGTCGAAGATTTTATTTACGGGGGAATGGAAAACACCGGTGCAATAGTTTACTGGGACGGTACGATTTATGATGAGTTCACTCCGCCGGATTACAACGCAGCAGGGTTACTTGCACACGAGATTGCTCATCAATGGTGGGGTGATGTTATAACGTGTAAAAACTGGAATCACATTTGGCTGAACGAAAGCTTTGCAACATATTTTCAGATGCTATACTTCGAGCAGCTTTACGGGAAAGATGAATTTGATTACGGAGTTTTCCGAAACGGCAATAACGCAATGTTTGCCGATTCAGTTGAAGCACGAAAGCCGATTGTAACAAGAGACGGTTTGGGAACTAATACTTACGACAAGGGCTCTGTTGTTTTGAATATGCTTAGAAATCTTTTGGGCGATGAAAAGTTCTGGAAGGCGATGAACATTTACATCACGCAAAACCAATTTACATGTGTTACAACTTCACAGTTAATCAACGCAGTTCACTCAGCAGCAAACCCGCCCGACGAAGACCACATACCGTTTGATTATAATTGGTTCTTCGACCAATGGGTTTACAGTGCGGGACAGCCGCAGTTCAGCGTGGATTATTCTTACGATAAAAATTCCAAAGAGCTTAAGTTTAACACAAAACAGGTTCAGCGGTTAGATACAAGCTCGATTTTTAAGACGATAGTTCCAGTAGAAATTATTACAAAGAAATCTTCGCGGACAGAAATGCTCGACATTCAGGTTCAATCGAAAACATTTTCACTTACGCTCGATGACGAGCCGCTCTGTGTAATATTCAACAAAGGAAATAAAGTTTTGTCGAAGGTTTGGTTTACAAAACCGAAAGAGGATTGGCTTTATCAACTGAAGAACAGCACCGATGCAATCGACCGAATCACGGCAATAAGAGGATTGAAAAGCTTTGCAGAAGAAAATGATGTTGTTGCTGCGTTAAAAGACAAAGCTATGGACGATGCGTTCTGGGGAGTGAAGAATGAAGCAATAAGAATGCTTACAAACTCACGTGACAATGGCGTGATTGAATTTCTAAAAACGAATTACAGCAAAGTGAATGATTCACGATTAAGACGTGCGATGCTGAGCACGATGCGTGAGACAGTTGAGCTGTATAAAGATTATCCCGAAAAAGAATCTCTCGGCAAATGGGTTGAAGGAATTATCGCTTCGGAGAAAAGCTATTACGCAATTGCCGACGGCATTAATCTGCTCTCCAAGCTTTACTATGTTTCTGTTTTATACGATGCAATCGTTCCGTATCTCAGCAGGGATTCTCACGCAGAGGTTATCAGAAGAAATATTATGGATGCTTTGGGACCATCGGGTGACAAGCGTTCAAAAAATATTTTTATGGAGTACTCACAAAAAGGTTACACACAAAGATTGCGTAACTCCGCACTGAACGGATTAGAATATTATCTAAGCGATGCTGACGTTATTAATTTCTTGAACAATGAATTGGACAAACCCTCACGCCCGACTAAGTTTTTAATTCTTCGTCTGTTAGAAAGAGCGGGAAACCCAAGCTCGAAACCATTTTTAGAATCGCTGTTTAATAAAACGAATGATGATGAACTGAAAAAGAGGATTGAAGAAGTGATTGCGAAGATGTGAAGGAATACCTTACAATGAGGAAAGGATAGATTACAATGCGAAAGAAGTTTTAACAGTCAGAACGCCAAGGAAAACGCTACTATTGACCATGCTAAAGTTGAGTGCCTCAAAGTTAAAGGAGTTCGGGGGATTTATAGTCAAGTGTTTAAATTGGGGGGAGGGTACAAATTACTTTTTTCTTTTTTTAATTTTATTTTGTTTAACCTTATTGTCTGATTTTCTATAACTATTCCGCTTCTCGTTAACAGCCCAGTTCTTAGAACCAAATGGTTTTTCACATACGATAATGTATTCTTTTGTCATTGTGCTTCTTTTCACCCCAGATTGATTTGATGGTGAATTCATAGCCGGCATTGCTTTATTTCCTAAAACTCTTTCGTAAGTTAATAAATGTTTGAAACCGTTTTCTTCAAACTTCTCAGCAATAAATTGGTCAGTTGGCAAAACAACATCTTTTACCATTCTATTACCTACTACATAAATTATTTTTCCTCCATGCTTAACACTGCTTGCAACATTCTTAATTGAATCTTCTAAATCAAAATAAAAAGAAGAAACTTCTAAAGCTCTTTTAGGGGAAACTTTCTCTACTTCATTTATATAATTTGCCATCACTCCTCTGTTGTATTTTTCTTTAGAAATTTTTCCACCCATTAACATATTATCAACTTGTCTCGCATTTAAAATACCAAGCCATTCATTCGCAAGGACAGAAAACTGACCATAAGCAACTGTTGTTCTGCTATCACCATAAGGAGGACTTGTCAAAATTATATCATAATGATTTTCTTTTTTTGGAAAGTGAGAATACCCTAAATGTAATTTTGCACCATCTAATAAAGGATAATAATATTTTTCATATACGATAATTGCCTTATCAAGTCTAATAGAAAAAATTGCGAAAACATCTGGCTCAAACTTTTTCATATCTTCTTCTTTCATCCTGAACAATTTAAACTCACCATTTCTTGTATAAGAACATTCTCTCACCGTTTCAGAAAAAGGAACAAGCAAAAATCTTCTTATATTTTTATTTTCAATTTTATTTATTAGAGTTTTAATAATCGCCAATTCTTTAATTACTTTCTTAGGAAACCAAAAATCAATGCTATAAACTTTCGGTATTTCGATTTCTAAATCTATTTTATTATTCCAAGCATATTCAAATAATTTATTTTTGATTTCATAAGCAATAATTTTTAATTCTTTCAAATTCTTTTTGGTAAACTTTGCAATCGAAATTAATATTGCAAGAGGATTTAAGTCGAAGCCTTCCATTTCTTTTAAACCTCTATCCAGCCCAACAATAAATGAAGAACCTGAACCACAATAAGGGTCTAATAATTTACCGCTTTTAATATTTAATTCTTTAAATAATTCGATTCCAATTTGAGGTATCATAGTAGCAGGATAACGATGTAAATTCGGATAAGTTGTTGCATAACTCTGCCCCGCAAAATCATATTTAGTATTTCTTGTTACTTTGTATTTCATTACCAAGTTTTTAGAAAATCAACCAAGGAAGACATTCTATTAATAAAATCCACATCAATATTCTTAGCAATAAATGATTTATCAAAAAACTTAAACATACCCCTATGCTGTGGGTTATTTATTTCGTTATAAAAATTTACAGTAGCAAAAGCAACCAACGGGGACTCATCGGGATTATATCTTATGTTATACTTCTTCTTAATTTCATTATCAGATGATGCAATTTCCATTAATAATTTCCATTTATAAGTTTGTCCTGCTCGTTCTCTTAATGAAGTTTTTAATGACAATATCATACATTTATCAATATTGTTATCTTGTTTCAATTTATAAATAACTAAATCGCAATCTGGTTTTTGTGTTTCAGAATCAACATAGATAGTCGAAATCTTTTCAAATCCTTTTAAGCTTTTATGTTTTGAAGAAATGAAAATATCTTTTGAGATATTTCCTGTTTCCTTATTTTTCAAGAAAATGAAAATAATAATATTTGAAAACACTGCTCCTGCTATACTTTTTCTTGCTTGGTCTTTACTCTTTATTTCACCTAATTTTTCCCTCTTAATTAAAAGTTTTTCAACATCATCTTTTGATGTAATCATTAATTCATGAATTTCATCAAATGCTTTTATCCAAATTAACTTTTTTGACATCCCAGTTTTCACAAATTTATCAATTCTCTCCAAAATAGGTTTCATATAATATTTTGTCTGAATCTCATTAATACGTAAAAGTTCTGCCTTACTTAAGTTTATACTCATACTATTACCTCAATTGTTTTTTATATTTTTTGTTTCGTCAGGTGTTTCTCTCCACCACAAAATTATACTTCGTCTTTTCGAGTTTCAAAAATAACATTTACAGTTTAGTTATGTAAGTGTTTAATCTTCTTCCTTGAGACTCTCTCGGAAAATCGGCATATTTGTAATCCCTGCAAATTTATTTTTAGTAAAGCAATATTTTGCAGGAATTATATTTAATTAAGCCGGATGAAAACAATTCATTCGGGATTTTCAAACTAAACCAAGCCGGTTACCCAAATCACAAAAATTTAAATGACAGTAGAAAACGAAGTTAAAGAAATTAAAGAAGTAACAGAAGTAAAAGAAGAACCGAAACAGCCCGCCCCGAAAATCAAGACCAAAGACTTTGTAGCAAAAGATTATTCAGAAGAAGAATTCAATAAATATTTCGACCTCTACGAAAAAACTTTCCACGTAGTCAAGGAAAATGAAATTGCAAAAGGTAAAGTGGTTGCAATTTCGGGCAACGATATTTTAATAGACATCGGCTTTAAATCCGACGGCAGAGTTTCAATCGACGAATTTCCCGACCCGGACAGCATCAGAATCGGCGATGAAGTAGAAATCTTCGTTGAGAAGATGGAAGACAAGGAAGGTCAGCTGATTCTTTCGAGAAAAAGAGCAGACACCATCCGCAACTGGGAAAGAATTGTTTCCGCAAAAGAAAATAATACAATCATTCAGGGCAAGTGCATGCGAAGAATCAAGGGCGGATTTGTCGTTGACCTTGGCGGAGTGAATGCGTTTCTTCCCGGCTCGCAAATTGACACAAAGCCAATCAGGGATTACGATGTGTTTGTCAACAAGATGATGGACTTTAAGATTTTGAAAATCAACCATCCGAATGAGAACATAATCGTTTCGCATAAGGCAATAATCGAAGAATCCATGAGCGAGCAAAGAGGAAAGCTGCTTGCAACGATGGAAAAAGGAATGGTGCTCAAAGCAACAGCGAAAGCAATCACCGACTTCGGTGTGTTCGTTGACCTCGGCGGCGTTGACGGACTGATTCACATCACGGATATTTCGTGGGGAAGAATCAACCATCCTTCCGAACTTATCGAGCTAGACCAGGAGCTTGAGGTTGTGATTCTTGAATATGACAAAGATAAAAAACGTGTTACGCTCGGGCTCAAACAGCTTACTCCTCATCCGTGGGATACCATCGAAGACAGGTTTAAAATCGGCGACATTGTAAAAGGCAAAGTTGTTTCGATAACCGAATACGGTGCATTTATCGAAATCGAAAAAGGAATCGAAGGACTGATTCACATTTCGGAAATGTCATGGACACAGCACGTAACCGACCCGAAGCAGGTTGTAACGATGGGCGAAGTTGTAGAGGCGGTTATACTCAGCTTGGATAAAGAAGACAAGAAGCTTTCACTTGGAATCAAACAGCTTACACCGAATCCGTGGCAGACGCTGCTCGATAAATTCCCGATTGGCTCCAAGCACATGGGAAGAATCTGCAACATTACAAACTTCGGAGTTTTCGTTGAGCTTGAAACCGGAGTTGACGGTCTTGTTCATATTTCAGATTTGTCATGGACGAAAAAAATTTTCAGCGTAGAAGATTTTGTGAAGTTAGACGACCAGATTGAAGTTGTGATACTCGGCATCGACATAGAGAACCAGAGAATAGCTCTTGGTCACAAACAGATTACAGAAAATCCGTGGGAATCTCTTGCAAAAGATTCGAATGTTGGAGCGGAGCTGAAATGCAAAGTTATTAAAGCAATCGACAAGGGAATAATTGTCGAGCTTCCGAGCGTAGTTGACGGGTTTATTCCGGCGTCACAGCTTTCTGCTTCACCGATAAAAAATCTCAGCGAAATTTTCAAGCCGGGCACAGAGCTGATGACTGAAGTTATTGAGTTCGATAAAGAGTCGAAGAAAATCGTTCTCTCAGTTCTTGAGTATTTAAAAGACAAGGATGAAGCTGAAGTTGAGAACTATCTTTCTGCTTTCAAGATGAAGAAGTTCACTCTCAATGATGTGGTTGAAAGAACAAAATCGAGAGAGGTAGAAAAAGAAGTTGTTGATTTTAAGATTGAAGAAGATTTAAAGAAAGATGAGACGTCAGCAGAAGTTAATAATGAAGAACCTGTTGCTGAAGTTAAAAGTGAAGAACCATTGAGCGAAGAACCGGTGAATGAAACTTCAACAGATAAAAAAGAAGAAACTAAAAACGACGACGAGAACAAAGAAAGCTAAATCAATTTTAATTCTAAGCTACAGGCATTCTGCTAATTACGGGATGCCTTTTTATTTTTAAGCAAATAAATCCTTCCGCCAGAGGCGGACAAGTTGTGGAAGAATATAAAAAAACTTTATTGGAAGCTGGCGAAGAAGCGGGAAAGATTCTCGTTGAGTATTACTATACCGATTTCAAAATCGGCAGGAAAAGGGACTACAGCGACCTTGTAACTGAAGTCGATAAGAAAAGCGAAACAAAAATCATCGAAGTGATTCATTCGCATTTTCCAAACCATAACATTCTTTCGGAAGAATGCGGTGAAGTCGATAACAAGTCCGATTGTGTGTGGATAATCGACCCGATTGACGGCACAATAAATTACACACGTTCCGTTCCGCTGTTCTGCATTTCGATTGCTCTTGAAGTGAAAAGCAAGCTGAAGATTGGCTTGGTTTATAACCCGATGTCAGGCGAAAAATTTTTTGCAGAAGACGGGAAAGGTTCTTATCTCAACGACAAGAAGCTTGAAGTTTCGCCGACAAAATTTTTGAAAGACAGTTTGCTTGTAACAGGATTTCCATACGGAGCAAAAGATAACTTCGACCATTGTATCGACCACTTCGTAAATTTCGTGAAGCAAGGTTTACCCATACGCCGCCTCGGCTCAGCCGCACTCGACATTTGCTGGCTTGCTGCGGGAAGATTCGATGCGTTCTGGGAAGTGAATTTAAACGCATGGGATGTTGCAGCAGGATGTTTGATTTTGAAAGAAGCAGGCGGTAGGGTAACAGATTTTTTCGGCAAGGAGTATTCGATTTACAACAAGCAAATACTTGCGACAAACGGGTTGATTCACGGTGAGATGATTGAGGTATTGCAAAAGGCGTATGAATAAATTTTTTTAAGATTGATATTGCCTCTATTCCCAATAATTTAATGGAGGTCTAAAATGATAGCTCTTATTATTTTCCTTATCGTCGTTGCACTTGTGGCAACAACATTAAGAAAATCTATTTCTTCGAACGCAATGGGTGTTCGACTGCTGACAATTATCCGGACGATAAGCTTTGTCGGAATCGGTCTTACAGTAATTTTCTCTGCAATAGTTCAGATTGGTGCAGGACAAGTCGGCGTGCAGACACTTTTCGGAAGCGTACAGGACAAGGTTCTTTACAGCGGACTGAACATTGTTAACCCCCTTATGAAGGTTAACCATCTGGACGTAAGAACACAGGCATACACGATGTCCTCGATTCAGGATGAAGGCGTGCAGAAAGGCGATGATGCAATCTCGACTTTATCAATGGACGGATTGACACTGAAGCTTGATTTGACCGTCTGGTATAAGCTGAGTGAAACCGATGCACCGCAGGTTTACCGGACAATCGGAATTGACTACGTTGAGAAGATAGTCCGCCCTGCAATCAGAACTTCGATTCGGGATATTTCAGTAGCTTATTCGGGGACTGAAATTTATTCTGTTAAGCGTGAAACATTTGTTAGTGATGTTACAAAGAATCTTGAGAATGCTTTCAGCGGACGCGGAATAATTCTCGAAAGAGTTTTGCTCAGGAATGTGGAGCTTCCGGAGAAAGTGAGAACGGCAATCGATGAGAAAATCGCAGCCGAACAGAAGGCACAGCAGATGGTTTACGTTCTTCAGAAAGAAAAGCAGGAAGCAGAGCGAAAGAAAGTCGAGGCACAGGGAATTTCGGATTACAACAGGATTGTTTCGCAAAGCATCAATGACCAGGTTCTTCAGCTCAAAGGAATTGAAGCAACGCTGGAGCTTGCAAAAAGCAGTAATTCAAAAATGGTTGTGATGAACGGCAAGAACCTGCCGCTGATTTTCGGTCCATCAGGATTTTAAACTAAATAATATTTTATGAAAGGCGTTCCGTTAAACGAAGAGCTTTATCAATACATCATTGATACTTTTGTTGAGGAAGATGAAGCGTTAAAAGCTGTTGTGGAAAACACGAAGCAAAAAAATTTTCCGCTCATACAAATTTCTCCGGAGAACGGAAAGTTTTTGTTCATGCTTGCTAAGATGGTTCATTCAAAAAACATTCTTGAAATCGGAACTTTGACGGGCTACAGCACAATCTGGCTCGCAAGAGCATTGCCGGAAGACGGAAAAGTTACAACTCTTGAAATCAGCAATGAGCATGCAGCCGAAGCAAGAAAAAATTTCGAAAGAGCGGGCGTGCAGAATAAAATTCAGCTCATACTTGGTGATGCATTCGAATCGCTCGATAAGCTTTCAAACCAAAAGTTTGATTTCGTTTTCATCGATGCAAACAAGGAGAGATGTTCGGATTATTTTGATAAAGTAATCGGACGAATGAACAAGGGCGGGATTATTGCAACAGATAACACACTCAGAGACGGAAACGTTGTTAAACAAAATGCCGATGAAGGAACAAAAGGAATCCAGACGTATAACAAAAAAGTTGCAAATGACCTGCGGGTTGACTCGCTTCTTATTCCGATTTCAGACGGCGTGACGCTCAGCTTTGTTAAGTAAACATTTCTGAATTGTTCTGCCACACATCATGAATTATATTTAAGTTTAATTTTTCCCAAAATATGCCAAAAATCACACAAGTCAAAGCACGAGAGATACTCGACTCACGTGGTAACCCGACTATTGAAGTGGATGTAATTCTGGAAAATGGAATTCTTGGCAGAGCAGCCGTTCCTTCGGGAGCTTCGACAGGAAGTAAAGAAGCGGTTGAGCTGCGTGACGGAGACAAGAAAAGATATTTAGGCAAAGGTGTTTTGAAAGCTGTAGCGAATGTGAACGATGAAATTTCAAGCTCACTGATTGATGTTGAAAGCTCTGAGCAAACGAAGATAGATTCTATTTTAATTGAGCTTGACGGGACGAAAAATAAATCCAAGCTTGGTGCGAATGCAATTCTCGGAGTTTCGCTTGCTGCTGCAAAAGCAAGTGCTTTGTCAGAGAAGATTCCGTTATACAGATATATCGGGGGAACGAATGCAAAAGTTTTACCTGTTCCCATGATGAATATTATCAACGGAGGAAGACACGCTGACAATAATCTCGATTTTCAGGAATTTATGATTGTTCCGGCAGGAGCAAAAACTTTTTCCGAAGCTTTGAGAATTGGTGCGGAAGTTTTTCATTCGTTGAAAAGTGTTCTCAACAAAAAGAACCTGAGCACAGGAGTCGGAGATGAAGGCGGTTTTGCTCCTGATTTAAAGTCGAATGACGAAGCGTTGGAAATTATTATTTCAGCGATTGAAGGTGCGGGCTACAAAGCAGGAAAAGACGTTTACCTTGCTCTCGATGTTGCTTCAAGCGAAATGTTTAATAAGGGGAAGTATGATTTTTATAAGTCGCATCTGAAATCGAAAGAGCCGGATGAGATGGTTGACATGTATAAAAATCTTGTTAAGTCGTATCCTATAATTTCGATTGAAGACGGAATGAGTGAAGAAGATTGGGACGGATGGAAATTACTGACGGATGAACTCGGAAAATCGATTCAGCTTGTTGGTGATGATTTGTTTGTAACCAATAAAGAAATTCTGAGAAAAGGAATTGACGGCGGAATCGCAAACTCAATTTTAATAAAAGTTAACCAGATTGGAACACTGACAGAAACGCTCGATTCAATCGAACTTGCCAAGGCAAATTCCTATACAAATGTTATCAGCCACAGAAGCGGCGAAACAGAAGACTGCACAATTGCTGATATAGCAGTTGCAACAAACGCAGGACAAATAAAAACCGGCTCGCTCTCAAGAACTGACAGGACAGCAAAGTATAACCAGCTGTTGAGAATCGAAGAAGAACTTGGTGACAAAGCAGAGTTTGCAGGTAAAAAAATTTATAACAGTTTAAACTAAAATTATGTACACATTAAAATCTACCGACTTCAGATATCCGCTTCAAAAGAATTTGATTGCACAGCATCCAAAGACACCTCGTGATGAGTGTAAGCTGATGATTGTTGACCGCAAAACAGGAAACATTGAGACGAAGAAGTTTAAAAACATCATCGACTATATGGATGAAGGTGATTGCATGGTTATAAACGATTCAAAAGTTTTTCCTGCAAGATTATTCGGACACAAAGAAAAGACTAATGCAAAGATAGAAGTATTCCTGCTCAGGCAGCTTAGTGCAGATGAAAATATCTGGGATGTATTGGTTGACCCGGCAAGGAAAGTCAGAATCGGGAACAGAATATTTTTGACAAAGAATTTATTCTGTGAGGTAATCGACAACACTACTTCACGAGGAAGAATTGTAAGATTTAATTACCGCGGTGATTTCCAAAAATACATTGCCAAGCTTGGCAAGACACCGCTTCCGCCTTATGTAAAGAGAGATGCAACCGATAAAGACTCGGATTCATACCAGACAATCTTTGCAGAGAACGTTGGCTCAGTAGCTGCTCCTGCTGCAGGACTTCACTTTACTAAAGAGCTTGTTAAAAAAATCGAGCGAAAAGGAATTAACATTGCACCGATTACAATGCACGTCGGCTTGGGAATCTTCAGGCCGGTTGAAGTTGAAGATTTAACAAAGCACAGGATGGATTCGGAGTTCTTCAACATTCCCGATTCAACTGCTTCGCTTGTGAATAATACGGTAGATAACAGGAAAAAAATAATTTCAATCGGCACTTCGGTTGCAAGAGTTCTCGAGGCAAATACAACTGCCGGAAGATTAATCCGCTCCGGTTACGGGTGGACGGATAAGTTTATTTACCCGCCGCAGACTTTAAAAGTTGTTGATAAGCTCGTAACAAATTTCCACATGCCTCAGTCCACAAACCTTATGCTGAAATGTGCGTTTGCCGAGAAAGAGCTTATCTTAAAAGCATACAAGAAAGCTGTAAAGGAAAAATACAGGTTCTTTTCTTTCGGAGATGCAATCTTAATTATCTGAGATGATAGGCAAACGCAGGGTAACAGTAATAATTACTGCTGCAGGTATAGGCGAGAGATTTTCTTCCAAACAAAAACTACCAAAACAATTTATTCGGCTGAATAACAAACCGGTTATTCTTTATTCACTTTTAACATTTCAATCGTGTAAATTGGTTGATGATATTTATGTTTCATCATCAATAAAATATTTCGACCTTGTCAGGCAAATTGCATTTAAAAATAAAATCACAAAGCTCTGTTCAATTGTTGTAGGCGGCAAAACACGATTTGATTCAGTGAAAAATGTTTTCCAAGAAATTCATGCCAGCAAAAATGATTTGATATTGATTCACGATGCAGCTCGACCGAATATTAATCGCAGTTTCGTAGAAGGTCTGATAAAAGCAGCCAATAAATTTGGAGAAGTTATTCCTGCACTTTCCGTCAAGGATACAATCAAGAAAGAAAAAAATAATTATGTGGCTGAAACAATCGACAGAAATAATTTAAGATTAGTACAAACACCGCAGGTTTTCCGTTACTATGTTTTGAGAAAGTCATACGCAATAACGAGAAGCAAAAATTTTACAGATGAATCGTCGTTGGTTGAGAAAGCAGGATTTAAAGTCAGGATAGTCGAAGGTTTACAAAACAACGTGAAGCTAACGAACAAAAACGATTTTGAGCTGCTCAAGAGTGTGATGAAATAAAAAAATCCCGCCAGAGGCGGGACTTTAAATCTTTGTAGAGGACGGTCGAGACCTTCCTTATTAATTTATCAGACAGGTCTCGACCTGTCTCTACATTCTTACTTTATCAACATCATTTTCTTCACATCAGTAAAGCTTCCAGCATCAATTCTATAGAAATAAATACCGCTTGAAAGATTAGAAGCATTGAAATCAATACTATGAATGCCGGCTTCTTTTGTTTCGTTAACGAGAGTTGCAGCTTCTCTGCCCAGCATATCAAACACAGATATCAAAACATTTCCGGATTTTGGAACAGAGTAAGTAATTTTTGTAGATGGATTAAACGGATTGGGATAATTCTGGCTGAGTGCATAGTACTTTGGAATCTCGGAATTACCTTGAACACCTACAGGTATATATGTTATATATCCTGCCCACGCCTGGAAGTTTGTTCCCGGAGTTTTATCGTCCATCCAGAATGCCCAAATTTTTCCTAAACCTGATGCTATCCCGATATAGTCGCCCATATAACCGCCACCTAATCCCGGTGTCGGTTTTGGTCTGAAGTGATGGTCTGCAACTTCTAAATCTGTAAAAGTTAATCCGCCGTCAATAGAGCGAGAAATATAAACTGAACATGAATCACCTACTGACGGGAATGCTCTGTTATCATAATATGCAACATTTACTCCGCCGGCTTCATCAACCGAAACGCAAGGGAAGAACTGGACTTTGCCATTGTTTAAAGCGTCTTGGTTAACTCTCACGCCTGCCCCCCATGTTACACCACCATCTATTGACCTGTGAAGAACAACATCTGCATCAGAACCGGCTGGTGCTAAATTCAACTGGCTTACGACAATGTAAAGATAACCGTTTCTTGCTCCGCCGCTTTTATCAACAGCGATTCTTGGGAAACCGTTTGTTCGGATGCCCCATCCATTAAATGAAGTTGAACGGCTTCCGTTGTCATCAAAAGCATTTTCTATTGCTGTAAAGCTTACACCGCCGTTTACTGAATAAGCAACACCAACAAAATCTTCTGTGAATGGTGGTGAAGTTATACCTGCTGTCCATGTTACTACAACTCTGCCGTCATGCCTTGCAACAACATCATGTCCTTGTGCATTGTGACCAGCCGGAGTTGTATTAATTATTATCTGAGGAGACCATGTTACACCGCCATCGACAGTTCTTGAGAACCTGCTGTTAGCGGGGCTTGTGCTGAAGCTTGTCCATGCAGTATAGAAGTTTCCAAAAAATGGACTTGATGGATGGTCATCTGCTCCTGATAAATTTTTGTCGGCATTGCCATCAGTAACAAGCGAGACCGTCGCAGAAAAATTCTGACCAAAGTTAGTTGACCACTCAGCTCCTATTCCGAGTAATGCGCCAAAATTTGTATTGCTTGTTAAATGTGAAAAGATAACCCTATTGCCCATACCGATTGTCGGTCCCGGGTCGCCACGTTGATTGTTAGTGTTACCGTTGTTGATAAAATCTTGTCCGAACCAGCTTATACCGGCATCGGTTGTAATATAAGAACCCGAATTAATATTGGCTCCGGAAGTTCTGTTTGATGAGCCGAACATAAAGGTTGGTGTGCTTCGCGAAATAGCCAGATACAACTCTGTCTGCTGGTTTCCATTTGGAAGTACCATAATATTTGGGAATACCAGATACATTTCTTGCGGAGTAACAATACTCCTTGGAATCATGACAGGCGGTATATAAGGTGCATTAGCTACGTTTGGCAACGCAACATAATTGCCGCTTGGATATATAACCATGCTTGGGTTATTGTTCCATCTTGGGGACTCCTGCGACCAAACCACGGCTGATATAAAAATTACAAGTAAAAGCGTAGCTTTGAATTTCATTTTTTTGCCTCCACGGACTTTGAATGTCCGTAATTTATGATTGATTAAAAGATTTTTTGAGTTCATAATAATAGAAGGAATTCTTTTAAAATACAAGATTCCTTTACTAATGGATTACGTGATGAAATAAAAAAAGCCCCGATGTTATTCAGGGCTTTAATTTCTACGAAGATGACTTCGTTTATTTCACCAACATCATTTTCTTAACAGCAGTAAAATCTCCAGCTTCAATTCTATAGAAATAAATTCCGCTTGAAAGATTCGAAGCATCAAAGTCGATGTTATAAACACCAACTTCCTTCTTTTCATTCACGAGAGTTTTTACTTCTTTACCAAGCACATCGTAAACTCTAAGAACAACATTTCCTGCTTTAGGAATTGTGTACTTAATTTGTGTTGCAGGGTTGAACGGATTCGGATAATTCTGGCTGAGTGAATAATAATTCGGAATCTCAACAGTTTGAATCCCGCCTACTGTTGTAAGGAAACACAAGCTGATACACCATGCTTTAAGAAGCCCTGAATCACCGCCAACATTATCAGTATATTCCAATATCCAAGCTCCGTTAGGATTAGTACCGTTAATAGCACTTAAGGGAGTTTCCGGTCTGAATAATCCGGTGAACGGAGGTGTTCCGCTTGATATAGGATTAGCAGCTGAATCCGCGAATGTAGTTCCTATCCAGTTATCTCCGCTGCCTCCTCTTGCTGCACATAATGTGGATGAGGTTGCAAGATGCCGGAGTGTCCATATAACATCTGAAGTCCATGTATGAGTTGCTGTATCTATTTTACAAGTTACTCTTGTAACACTTACAGCATTTGGATTTGTATAGAATATAGTATCTCTTACTGTACAAAGGTCACATAAGAGCCGATTAATATTATTTCTGCATTGGAAGGTTGGCATACATGAATTTACTGTTCCACCCGGTTGTACTGTAACTACTGTTGTTACCGTATCGTTCAACCTGTTTTCATCAACTGCTGCACCACTGAATATTCTTAAAGTATATGCGCCCGGTGTTCCGGGATTCCATATGAACTGTGATGAATCAACTGCACCCGGAGGCAAGCTTGGAATTGTGTTAGTTGTTTGTAAAGTTCCGTTAACAGAGAATCTAATCGGAAGATTTGTCTGACCGAGAGTTCCGCCGTTTTGTACTCGTGCTCTTATAGTATGATTTTGTCCTGCTGTAAATGTAGCAGGCAAGCTTAAGAACGGACCAACGATAACATCATTTGCAGGCGGAGGACCGAAGGTAATTCCTTCTGTCCAAATCTGGTAAATACCGGATGAGTTATCTGCCCAGAACGGCCAGAATTTTCCTGCTGCTGTTGTCATACCGGTATAGTCACCCTGGTAACCGCCGGCTAATCCCGGAATAGGAGCAGGTGTGAAGTTATGGTCGCTTGCTGCAACATCAACCCATGTGTTTCCGCCGTCGATTGAACGTGAGAACCAATATTGAGTTACCGGGCTTGTTGTAAGTCTCTGGTCATAATAGCCGACCCCGACGCTCCCGTCAGAAGCTACGTCTATATCACCCATGAACTGAAATTTTCCGTTTCCGGGAGTATCCTGGTTGATTCTTGTATGTGTCCATGTTGTTCCGCCGTTTGTTGAGCGTGCTAAGCACATATCTGCAACGTCTGTTGCCGGTGCAATAGTTTTTTCTCCTATCGCAACATAAATCCAACCGTTTCTTGAACCGCCCGTGTGGTCAATTGCAAGTCTCGGGAAACCGTTTGCACGGATTCCGTTGAATAAGTTTGAAGCTCTGATACCATTGATATCAACTGCAACGTCTGTAACACCTGTCCATGTAACACCACCGTCGTTTGATTTTGCAAAACCTAAAAAGTCCTCAGTAGAATTCTGTCCGTTAGTTGTGCAGTTACCCCAGACAACATAAACAACTCCGCCGGGTCCGACTTCTACGTCGCATCCCTGATGATGATGTCCGGCTGAAGGTACAGGGCTCATGAGAGCACCCGCTGACCAAGTAGCACCTCCATCGGCGGTGAACGAAATACGTATTCTGTTGATACCAGGCGTAAGATCTGACCAAACTGTGTATGCTCTGCCGAAGAAAGGACTTCCGCTTATATCGTCAACCGCTGATAAGTTCTTATCGAAACCGCCAGCTGGAGTATAACCAACATGACCACCCCATGTAGCGCCGTTATTAATAGAAAAACCTGCACCTGTTATGTAAGAAAGTCCAAGGCGTCCAGCCCATGTTGAACCCGCGGGATATATCCACGGGCCCGGGTCACCTGAATTTGGAGAGGTTGTGCTTACATTCCCTGTCCATGATGTTCCGCCGTTGCCTGTAAAAGCAAAACCGCATCCGAAAAATGTCGGTGACTGCCATGAGTTCCAGGAAATATACATTACCTGAGTATTTCCTATCATGTCGGCAGCGTCCACTTCGGATTGAGTTGCAGGCGAAGGGAACGGTCTGATGTTCGGAGGCAGAATCAAGTACTGACCTTTTTCTCTAACAACTCTTGTGGTTGTATTTGGGTTTTGATAATTAAGCTGGTTCATATCGAACGGGACAGTTTCGCCCGTCATTTGTACCCTTGTAGATGCCTCGTGCCACATATATGAAGGCAAATCCTGCGACCAGCTGTTTGTAACTACAAACACGGTGCACAAAAAAAGAAAGAAGAATTTGTTTTTCATTTTTTTAAATTGGTTAATTAGTTTTGTAATTTAATTTAATTGATGTAAAAAAGCCAGAGAATTGTCGTGAAAGTTTTATCACACTTTAAGGTGATTAACTCGGAGGCAAAGGCGGAGGCGGTTGAGTTCCGTCATCTTCTTCTTCGCCGCCCGGCAAAATATAACGCTGATACTTTCCGTAATCGGTTGCATAAATAACTTTTCCTGCCTTGCAAACTTTCTTAACTTTTTCCCACGGAAGATTCAGGATTCCGATACGGTTGCTTGTTAATACGGGAGTGTTGCCTTTATATTTTTCCTGAGTTAGATTCGATGCATCCAAAGCCGTTTTCATAGTTAAAATTTCATCGATGGATGTCTGAGGATAACCAGCTACACTAAGCTGTGCACTATACTTAACACATATCTCATGAAACTCTTTCATAAACTGAATCATCTTCTCCTGGTTGTCTCTGGATTCCAGGTAATCATTATATCCGAACTCATTCCAAACCAATGGCTGATTAGGGAATGCTTTTTCGATGTGATATTTTGTGAGCTGATATTTATCACGGCAGATTTTCATATTCGCTTCCACCGCATTTGTGAGCTGGGTTAATATATCACTGATGACTGTGTGTTTGGTAACAACTTCCGCCGCATCAATTTCAGAAAGCCATACTGTATCAAACGGGTCATTGAAATCCGTATCAAAAGCTATGAAGTCGGGTTTATCTTCAATGAAGTGCTCACGGTAAGTCCGCGATTCGGCTATCATGTCCGCATCAGAGATTTTATAGATACGAAGTGCTTGTTGTGGTGCTGCCATAAAATTTTATTTGCTCTATATTATATGCTTTAATTCGCCGTTAGAAATTACTGAAAAAAGTGAAGTTTTTAAACATTTTACTCAGGTTAACCATTTTTATCATCGGGAAATCAATTATCACCCTCTGGAAACCGATTCTCACCCTCAGGAAATCAATTATCACCTTCGGGAAGCTCATTTTTACCCTCGATTAGCCCATTCTCACCCTAGAGTAGCCCATTCTTAACGGTGAGCGTCCCCTTCCGGAGCATGAGAACCTTCTGCCGGAGCTTAAGAACATCTGCCAGACAGATTATAAGCGTCTCGATTTCGTTTAAATTTTAATTAGTGACTTATTTTACGTTTTATTACGTAAAAAATATAACTGTATACTTTAGAATGTAAAACAGTTATAAGATTGTGATTATGGGCAATTAATAATAACTAAGCTTTGACTACATGGTGTAAACTGTGTTGATCCCCCACAACACGGTGCAGTGGCTGTTAAATCTCCACAGCCGGAGCCTACGTCCATTTTGCATTCTCCAGTAGCATCAGTTTGACATGAACTGCCACAAGGACCTGATATAGTAACATAGCAGCCACTGACAGGCGAGCCTTTAGAAAGTACTCTAAAGGTAGTGTTGCAGTCGCTTTTCTTACCTTCAGTACTTTTCCCTTGATTCGGTATTCCAAAAAAAAGAATTCCAAGAAGAGAAATAACACTTACAAGAATTAAGCTTCTTTTCATTTTTAATCTCCTTTTAAGTTGTTTATGAATGCAGCAATTTTAATTTTTAAAGAAAAGAATTCAAGCCAATTAGTTAGGGCTTAATTAAATATCAGTATTTTTAAAATAGGTCTAACTAATATTCTTAAACATAATCTTTAGCAGATAATATACTGTTGGGTATTGTTGCTTCAACCAGTTCATCATATTTAATATATTTATTTATTCCAATTCCTACTATAATTGTTTATGCCAAAGAAATTCATTTTCTTTTTTCTGCTAACAGTTTTATCAGCACATAATTTATTTTCCCAGCAGTATTGGCTTCCTCAAAGCTCACCCACGACAAAACCTTTAACTAAAATAATATTTACCGATTCACTTTACGGCTGGGTGATTGGAGATTCAGGCACGATAGTTCATACCACCAACAGCGGTGATAATTGGACTTTGCAAACAAGCGGCGTAAATACTTTTGAGCTTACAGATATTTTTATGCTCGATAGAAACATTGGGTGGATTGTCTATGTGAACACGCTTAATCTCAGAACGTTTATTCTCAGCTCGACTAACGGCGGGCTGAACTGGGTGAGCACTTCTTTTCAGGATACATCCTCAATTCTCGAGCACATTTATTTCATTAATCCTTCAACCGGGTTTCTCACAGGTTACTCAGCCAAAATTTTTAAAACAACAAACGGCGGATTGAACTGGGGTGAAACACGGTTCGATACGTCGGGATGCTTTTATCTTCTTCCCAAGAGAGATATTTATTTTATAAATGCTCAGACAGGATATTCATGCGGCGGTGTTTTGGATTTTCAGGGCGTGATTTTGAAAACGACTGACGGCGGCTCGAACTGGAGCTCGTTGTGTGTTTCGCCTGAGCCGTTGAATGAAATTAAATATTACGGAGGAAATAATGTTTATGTTATCGGCGGTGATTATGACCTTGGAAGCATGTTCATCCGGTCAACAAACATGGGAACGAGCTGGCAATATGATACAACGGGCTGTTTCGGAAATGCAACGGGTTTTTCTTTCAGGACACCGAAAGAAGTTTGGTCGGCGTTAAGCTTTAATAATAAGTTTGCTGTTAATCTTGATTCGATGAAGCCCGGGTCAAACTGGCAATGTATTAACACACCGTCAAATGCCGGAATATATGATGTGGAATTTATGACGCCCACAAAAGGATGGGCTGTGGGAAACAACGGCGTTATTTTTAAATATAATGTGAGTGTGATTGGAATTAATCCGATAAGTAATTTTCCTAAAGAATTTTCTCTGGAGCAGAACTATCCGAATCCGTTTAACCCGAAGACACATATAAGATTTGTGCTGACCTCACCCCGTCCGTCAAATGACGGACACCCCTCTCCTGAGAGGAGAGGGGGTGAGGTGAAACTCATCGTCTTTGATGTTCTTGGTCGAGAAGTTGAAATACTTTTAAATGAAAAACTTAAACCCGGAACTTATGAGATTGATTGGGATGGAACGAATTATCCGAGCGGAATTTATTTTTACACAATACAAATCATCACGGATGATTTAGTCCAAAAGACCCAAACGAAAAAGATGGTTCTTATGAAGTGAGCTGAGGTGCGTTTTCGGTTACAATGTTTTTGATTTTAAATACGAGCTTAAATTTTTCCAAGATTATTTTTTTTACATCTTCCATTTCTATTTCTTTCCCAAGAACTTTTTGAAAGCTTGTTACTCCTTTGTGGAAAATTCCGCATGGGATTATTTTGCCAAAGTAACTAAGGTCTGTGTTTACGTTCAATGCAAGTCCGTGCATTGTAATCCACCTGCTTACGTTGATTCCTATTGCACAAATCTTTTCTTCATCAACCCAAACGCCTGTGAACTGCTCATCATGTTTTGTGTCTATTCCGAATTCTTTGAGTGTAAGAATAACAGTTTGTTCAAGGTCGCGGAGAAATCTGTGGATGTCGAGATAATAATTGTTGAGGTCGAAGATTGGATACACTACAAGCTGTCCCGGTCCGTGATAAGTTAAATCACCGCCGCGGTCAACTTCAAAATAATCGATTCCCTTTTTTTTAAGCTCATCTATATTCAGCAGCAGATGATTTTTATCACCGCTTTTTCCGAGAGTATAAACATGCGGATGCTCACATGTTATAAGGTAGTCATCGCAGTTTGTCTTTTTCTTTTTTTCATGCAGAGATTTTTGCAAGTCCCACGCTTCTTTGTATGGAATTAATCCAAGGTCAAGATGAACAGTTTTCATATAAACAAAATTATTAATTCGTTCATGTATATAATAGAGTAAAATATTCTTTGTTATTCCGCACTTGATGCGGAATCCATTTACAATAGATTCAAAAATCTTTGGGCTAAAGCCCCGTTGCAAGTTCATTTCCTACCCACGACCTGAAGGTCGTGGCAATTGAAAAAAGTTGAATTCTCGACAGGCAGGAATGCCTGTCCTACCACATTAGCTCAAACAAAAACCCTGGAACAAAAGTCACCGATTCGGGTATAAAGAACTGCTATAATTTTATATAGATACAGTGTTCATCTCATAAATAACTTGACTTCCCGTTCATGACAATTTATATTGCGGAGCAATTTTTAATTTATTCCGAGAAAGGAGTTAACATGACAAAAAGATTTGTTAAGCCAATCTTCATC
>Ga0247727_10000093_pt1 | contig 192018 bp, 147 predicted proteins | sample WisWelCaveWW1625_FD_202498 | JGI IMG/M metagenome (GOLD analysis project Ga0247727, IMG submission 202498) | Biofilm microbial communities from Wishing Well Cave, Virginia, United States - WW16-25 | ecosystem: Environmental > Aquatic > Deep subsurface > Groundwater > Cave microbial mat... | reverse complement strand
ACAAGGAATGACAGTGCTTATCATGATCCCAACCGCTCCCATGATAAGCACTGTCATTCCTTGTCCTATACTCATCCCGGATGTTTCTTCAAACGAAAAAAAACATACGTGCAGCATCGTGTAATACATGACCCAAATAAAAATGGTATGTGCAATGAACATTCCCGGCGATCTCATTTTTCTGATGCTCATCAGACCCGTCCAGAAACCTTTCAGCATTTCTTTTACCTTGCCTGATAGCATCCCTCCTATCTTATTCCTAAGAAGCAGGAATAGAAACACAATGGCTGCCAGCGATCCAATGATGCCCCAAAACAAAAGCGGTGTTCCTGCTATACGTCCAAGCTTTTCTGCCAGTGGTGTGAGAATGTAGGCATCGGTCAATCCATAAATGCTGTCGAACATGGAAAAGAAGGTGACGAGGAAGATGATGCCAAGACATATCAGATCTACCGCGCGTTCAGCGATCACCGTACCAAATGCAACAGGAAAAGGTATCTTCTCGTATTTTGAAAGTACCCCGCAGCGCGTGACCTCTCCAAGTCTTGGAAAAGCAAAGTTCGCCAGGTATCCCACCATCACAGCAAAAAAAGTATTTGCCCTCCCGGGTGTGTAGCCCACCGGTTCCATGAGCATGATCCAGCGTATGGCGCGACTGATATGACTCAGTATCCCGAGGAATATGGATAGAAAGATCCATTTGTAATCTGCCGCCTGAACTGAAGCGAAAAAATCCTGTTTATCCTTTTCCGTAAAATCTTTAACACTGAACCAAACGAGGAATATCCCCAGCGCAAGAAAGAAAAGGTATTTGGTTATGGTGAGTATCCTCTTTTTCAAGAGTGTCACTTTAATTTGTTCGTCCTGGTAACCGGGAACACAATGGATGGTTTGAATTTTTTTGCTTCCTCAAACTCCATCGTGGCATAAGACAAAATGATCACCTGGTCGCCGGGTTGGTACTTAAGGGCGGCAGGACCGTTCAGACAAATAACGCCCGACTTTCTTTCCCCGCGTATGACGTAAGTTATGATGCGTTCGCCATTCCTGTAATTGAAGATATGCACACACTCGTTTTCAATGAAATTTGCAGCATCCATCAGGTCCTCATCAATGGTAACGCTGCCCACATAGTCAATGTTGGCCTGCGTCACCGTTACTCGGTGCAATTTGGATTTCATTACATGAATCAGCATAAGGGCGACAAAGTTACATGATAATATTATCAATCAATCGTACCCCTGCAACGTTCGCTGCTACACAAACAACAAATTGTCCTTTCCCCCCTTCCCCGGAAATAGGTTCAAGTGATTTTGGATTGGAAACTTCCAGGTACTCCAGGTCAACGCCGCGTACCGCCCGTATCATTGCTTCGCCTTTTCTTTTCAACGTTTCCAATGAAAATGCTTTCCTGTTCTCTTTCATCCATTTGAGCGTGGTAAATAATACGGAGGCTTTATCACGTTCTTCTTTTGTGAGACGCTGATTCCTTGAGCTCATCGCAAGGCCGTTCTTCTCACGCAAGGTCGGACAACCGATGATCTCAATTTGTGAACCGGTTTGTCGGACCATCTCCTTTATAATAGCCAGTTGCTGAAAATCCTTTTCACCGAAATAAGCCTTTGTTGGCTGTGCCATATTAAAGAGTCGGTTTACGACCACCGCCACTCCTTTAAAATGACCGCGACGCTGTTTCCCCTCCATCACATCACCCATTTTTCCGAACACAACCCCCTGAAGCTCCTTATCAAATATCCTTATTCCGTCCTCGCTCGGCACACCAAGGGTATTAAGTCCTTCCGGGTACATCTCATCTACCCCGGGATGGAAAAGGATATCGCATCCGGCTTTTTGGAGCATTGCTTTATCAGGCTCCATATCCCTGGGGTACCGATCAAGGTCCAGGGCATTATTGAATTGAGTGGGATTTACAAAGATGCTGCAGACCGCCAGGTCGCATTCTGCCTTTGCTTTCCTTACAAGTGAAATATGGCCTGCATGCAATGCTCCCATAGTGGGAACAAAGCCAATGCTCTCTCCTTTTTTTTCATGCTCCTTACAAAGAGAGCTCAGTTCAGAGGCCGTTTCAACTACTTTCATGTCAAGCACTTATCAGGTCCGAATTCGTCCAATTTAAGGGGTTTTTATTGCAGAATACCCCTATTTTTCGTAAATTTGCATACTTTTTCTTAATTGATTTCCTGTTTTACTGGCAGACCGGCGTTTTGTGACCCCTGAAAAGGCAACCCTGGCCCCCGATAAACGGGATCACAAACCAAAAACCCGAAATGAAAAAAGCTCGTGTACTTTTCGTGTCTTCCGAGATCACCCCTTATCTGGAAGAATCCACTATGGGACACATTGCAAGATACCTCCCCCAGGGTATACAGGAACGCGGAAAAGAGATCCGCACATTCATGCCACGTTACGGCAGCATCAATGAAAGGCGCCATCAGCTCCATGAGGTGATCCGACTTTCAGGAATGAACCTTATCATCGATGATTCGGACCATCCGCTTATCATCAAGGTGGCATCCATACAGGCCGCCAGGATGCAGGTCTACTTTATTGATAACGAAGATTATTTCCAGCGTAAATTCCTTCTTACCGATAAAAATGGTAAGTATTTTTCAGATAACGATGAGCGCGCCATCTTCTTTTGTCGTGGTGTAATTGAAACCGTTAAAAAGCTGGGCTGGGCTCCTGATATCGTGCATTGCCACGGGTGGCTGTCCGGATTGCTTCCGATCTATTTGAAACGCTCCTTCCGTGAAGATCCGATCTTTGCTGAAACGCGCGTTGTGTATTCCGTTTATGATGATGAGTTTCCGGGATCGCTTGATAAGAATACCGCTAAAAAGGTAATGTTTGAAGGAATGGAAAAAGGCGATCTTGATCACCTTAAAACTCCAACCTTTGCAAGCCTTACAAAACTCGCTATCGATCATGCGGATGCGATCATAAAGGCAAGCCCGAAGATCAATGCTGATGTAGAGAAGTATATTAAGAAGTCCGGTAAACCTACCCTTACTTACAAGGATATGGACGAGTACGTAGATGCTTACAATGAGTTCTACGACGAGATCCTGGAACTAGAGCCGGTCTTCGCTGACTAATTATGCCATTTGTTAGAATAATTGCATTTATTGCACGTTTGCGGGAAATGAGAAGATCATTTCCCGCGTCGTTTTTTTATACCCTGCTGATCCTGCTTATTTTCCCCTCCTGCCGCAAGGATAACAGCAATATCGGTATCGACCTTATTGATGATCAGCTTGGCGTTGTATTCAATGATACCCTTTACCTGCAAACGCATACCATTCGCGAGGACAGCCTTCCTACAAGTAACCGTTCCGTTACCTCGCTGGGAACCTATGACGATCCTGTTTTCGGAAAAACGACTGCTTCCGTTTATTCTCAGTTCCTGCTCTCTACCAGCAACCCTCCGTTTGCGGGGTCAACATGTGATTCCGTCGTGCTTACCGTTGCATTCAATAACAAAACTTTTTACGGCACCCTTGATCCACAGCGCTTCATGGTTTACCAGCTGACAGAGTCATTCTACAAAGACTCAACCTACTATTCCAACGATACCTTACTGATGAATTCCGTTCCAATCGGTGATGTTGTTGTCACACCCAACCCCTTCGACAGTGTAGTTATCCTGGGTGATTCGCTCACTCCTCAGATGCGGATCAGGTTATCACAAAGTTTTGGTGATTACGTCCTGAATGCTTCTTCCTCGGATCTGTCAAGCAACACCAGCTTCGCAAATTATTTCAAAGGAATTTATATTACAGCTCTTCCTCACACAACAACCGGAAGAAAGGCCGGCGGTATCATGTATCTCAGCTGGTCGGATCCCAGTACGCGCATCACGATCTATTATCATAACCAGTTCGGCAGTCACCATGATATGGATCAACAGCAGTATCCGCTGGTGATCGATCAGAATACTGCCAGCTTCAATCATTTTGAACATGATTATTCAGGACGTCCTGCTATCGATCAACAACTGCTTGAGTCAGATACCGTGGGAAAAGATCTTGTGTACGTACAGGGACTCTCCGGGCTGAAAACCAAATTTCGTGTGTACGATCTTATGGATCTTGAAGACAGCGGGGATATTGCGATCAACAAAGCTGAACTGGTGCTTCGGGAAGATATTTCCACGCATGATAACGATTACCAGACCCCGCCTAAGCTTGCTTTGGTCGCGCTTGACAGCGCGGGAAAACAGCAACTGCTCACGGATTACCTTGAAGGAGAAACTTATTTCGGCGGAATCTATGATGCCGTCAAAAAGGAATACCGCTTCAACATAGCCCGTCACTTACAGGAACTGCTCAATGGTGAAAAGACCGATTATGGCCTTGTGCTTGTCGTTTCAGGAGGCGCCGTAAGCGCAAACCGTGTGGTGCTTGGTGGCGGAAAGCCAACCAGTCCGTATAAAATGCGTCTTAGACTTGCGTACACTAAACTGAATTGAACCATGTGCGGGATCGTAGGCTATATCGGGGAACGCAAAGCATATCCCATCCTTATCAAGGGCCTGCACAGGCTTGAGTACAGAGGCTACGATAGCGCGGGAGTAGCGCTCATCAACGGAGATCTTTCGGTTTTCAAATGCAAGGGCAAGGTCTCGGATCTCGAGAAATTCGCTAAAGGAAAGAATATTGAAGGTAGTATTGGAATAGGGCATACACGATGGGCTACGCACGGCGAGCCCAATGATATCAACGCACATCCTCATTTTTCCCAGTCGAAGGACCTGGTGATCATCCATAACGGGATCATTGAGAATTATGCTCCCGTAAAGGAACAGCTTAAAAAGCGCGGACATGTTTTTACAAGCGATACGGATACAGAAGTGCTCATTCATCTGATAGAGGAAATTCGTGAGAAAGAGAATGTACGCTTAGGCGAGGCTGTCCGGCAAGCCCTTAACCAGGTTGTTGGCGCTTATGCGATCGTTGTTCTTGACAAAGACAATCCGAATGAGATCATCGCGGCAAAGAAAGGAAGTCCTCTTGTTGTCGGTATAGGAAAAGATGAATTTTTCATTGCCTCTGATGCCACACCCATTGTTGAATACACGAAGAACGTTGTGTATCTCGAAGACGAGGAGATGGCATTCCTTGAGCGAGGAAAGGAACTAAAGATCAAGACCATCAAGAATAAACCCAAGACTCCCTATGTACAAGAATTACAAATGGAGCTGGAGAATCTTGAGAAAGGCGGGTTCGATCATTTCATGCTCAAGGAGATTTATGAGCAACCTCGTTCGGTCCGCGATAGCATGCGTGGAAGACTGAATCTTGAAGCAGGAGTGGTAACGCTTGGCGGCATCCGGGATTATGAACAGAAATTTGTCAACGCAAAACGCATAACGTTTGTCGCATGCGGAACATCCTGGCATGCGGGATTGGTAGGAGAATATCTTTTTGAGGACCTCGCAAGAATTCCCGTCGAGGTAGAGTATGCATCTGAGTTCCGCTACCGCAATCCCATCATCTACGAGGATGATATGATGATCGCAATTTCACAGTCAGGCGAAACTGCTGATACGCTTGCTGCTATCGATCTTGCCAAATCAAAAGGCGCGACCATCATTGGAATTTGCAATGTAGTTGGATCAACTATTCCAAGGACCACACATGCAGGATCCTATACGCATGCGGGTCCTGAGATCGGTGTTGCTTCCACGAAAGCATTCACTGCGCAGGTAACGGTATTAACGTTAATGGCTTTAAGAATTGGTCAGCAGAAAGGAACCATCCCTTCTTCCCGTTATCACCAGTTACTGAGTGAGCTGAATTCAATCCCGGAGAAGATCGAGAAAGTATTGAAGCTGAACGACCAAATTAAAAAGATCGCACAGAAATATAAAGATTCAACGAACGCGCTGTATTTGGGAAGAGGATATACCTTTCCCGTTGCGCTGGAAGGGGCATTGAAGCTGAAAGAAATTTCCTACATCCACGCGGAGGGATATCCCGCCGCTGAAATGAAGCACGGTCCCATTGCGCTCATTGATGAGAACATGCCGGTGTTTGTTATCGCCACCAAAGGCGCCAACTATGAAAAGGTTGTGAGTAACATACAGGAAGTAAAAGCGCGCAAGGGAAAGATCATCGCCATTGTGTCCGAAGGAGACGAGATCGTAAAAGGACTTGCCGATTATACCATTGAAATTCCTGAAACGGATGAGTGTCTTGTCCCGATCATTGCCGTGGTTCCGCTACAGCTTCTTTCTTACCATATTGCAGTGATGCGTGGTTGCAACGTAGATCAGCCCAGGAATCTGGCTAAGTCAGTTACGGTGGAGTAGCTGATCGATATCTTTCCATCATTTTTTTATTCATCGCTCTCGTGTCAAGCTTCAATCGCAGAAAAGCGAGTATGCTGTAATTGCTGAAATCCTTGTCTGTACCTATCTCCTTTGTGACACCGAACGCAAACCGGTAATTCACTCCTGCGCCTATGCTGACAGATTTGAAAACATTCAGGAATATATTTGCTCCGGGAGAAACGGTCCACATGTCGCCATAATGCTGATAATAATTCAACCCGCCAAAATTCCAGTTGCTAATAACTTGTCCGGGCGAACCCAAAAGCACCGTATCCCAGCTTGTCGCAGCTGCATAGCTGATCCTTACCGGGAATGAGAAATTTACCAGTTTGTCGGGATTCACTAAGACTTCGTGGTTCCAGTAGATGGCGACATAGCTATCGATTTTTGGCGGTGCGGTTGCTCCTACTGTATAGATAGAATTATCAACAAACCCCGTGACGCCGATGCTTGTCGCATATTTTTTCCCAAAGACAAAGCCCAGGAAACTCGCATCAAAGCAGTTTTTCCATTCCCCCTTTAACATCATACCTGTGTATCCAATGTCCCATTGCATGTAGGAAAACTTCGGGCTCCTGAAGAGAGCCTTCGTGCTGTCCAATGCGTTCGGCGTTGAGTCGTTGGTAGTTTGCGGAGCCTGGTATTGCGGAAGATGTTTCATCACGTGCGCGCGACTGTACGTCCAGGTATATAAGGCAAGTTCAGCAACAGGTCCGGCAAGACTGATCTCAGGGATGGGTTGCAGGACAGGCGTTGCTGAGTGATATTTTGCTTTGGACGTCGGGATATGATACCCGAGTTTTAAAACAAATCCAACGTCTGCCGATTTTGTCGGCCAGAAGAAGCGGAACATGGCACCTGCATAAATGGAGCCGTCCTGCTTATATTTGCCGCTGATGAAAATTTGGGAGCCGTTCTGGTTGTTAAATTTGTATACCGAGGAAACAAAGCCGGTGCAAAGCGATGAGCCGGCGCTGATGTCAAAAGCAAAGTGTTTTGAGAAATAAATATTGCGGTACAAATTTATTCCCCAACGGAATTTGCTGAAGTCAGCGTTAATATTGTCAAATGAGGCGAAACCATTCGAGTACGGCCCCTGCTTATTCTTACTAAACCATGAAAACTCTAATGATCCGAAAAACTTATCAGCCTGCCCGATATAGAACGCTCCGCATAAAGGAAGAAAATTAAGATCCTCCGGCATCCCCAGCATATATCCTTCCGCCCGAAGTTTGCTGAGATCAGAATAGCATATCCCGGATCCGATCGAGTTGCCGAGGTGGCCGTATTTATTCATGGAGGAGTCTGACTGGCCGAAAATATGGCCACAGGAAATAAGTAACAAAAAAACACACTGAATGATCTTCATTGGTGTGGAAAGAAAATATTGGAGTGCGACCAGTCGCATTACTGAAGAATAATTTTCCCAGTGACATGACCCCAATCCAAATTTATACGTACAAAATAAATTCCTTTAGGTTTGTCGGAAATATCAATCACATCATTTGTTAATATCTCTGTATAGAAAATGTTCTCTCCAAGGGTGTCGAAAATTTCAATCGACTTCATTACCGCGGTTCTTTTCAGCTTGAAAGTACCGCTCGAAGGATTGGGATAAATCCCTATGTTATCGATAAAGCTAATTTGTTCCGTATATCCTGATATCATACGATAATAATAATGCGTTGAATCAACATTCAGCCAGCTATTTGTATTCCAGGTATAATGCAGCGCGCTTACTCTCAAATTATTTACATCATATGTATATAAATATTGTGCGTTGTTAAGCCACTGAGTGCTGTCCCAAGTCTGGAAAACTCTGCCCGTCATATTATTATTTATGTCGTACGAATAATTATCCTGCCATGCCGTATCCCATGTGTTATTACTCCATGATTCCATTAAAAAATTTATCCAGTTATTATTCACATCATATGAAAAGTAGAGCCGCGCAGCATTTACCCAGTTGTTAATATTCCAATATTCGCTGACTGAACTCACGGGGTTATTGTTGATATCGTATGTCCTCGTGTCACGACTGTCGTTTACCCAAGATGAGCCATTCCATGTCTGACGTAACGAATTTGTCATATTATTATTAATATCATATGTGTATGTGTATTGAAGATAATTCACCCAATTATTGCTTATCCAGTTTTGCATTACAAAACTTGTATTGTTGTAATTTACATCATACCCGAAAGAATAGTTTTCTGAATTGACCCAACTGCTTCCATTCCATGTTTGTGCAATTTCGTTGATGATATTATTATTCACATTGTAGGTGTTTATGTACTTTGTTGAGTTCTGCCAACTATTGCTGATCCAACTTTGAATTGTAGCGTCAGAAGCTAAATTATTTATATTATAATTAACTACATCCTGCCAGTTATTCACCCATTGCGCTCCTATTCTGTTTTTGTTTAAATCAAGAGTCATGTTGTTATTCACATCATAAGAATACAGGTCCTTATTAAAAGTATTCCATGCGTTTGGTGTTAGCGTATTCCACTGCCATACATACATGCTGTCCATCACAAAGGTGGATAGGATATCAGGTGGAAGCATTTTGTTTAGTGGCGTTGTTGATTCTAGAAGTTTTTTAGGTCCGAAGCCACCCTGGTATATATGTTTGGAGCCAGGTTGCGCCTCGCTGTTTTCGGATACAATAAGGAATACAGCGAATAATAAGAGGTTTGTTTTCATTTGGATCGTTTTCAGCTTAAGGTCAGGCGTCTGGTAATTAGCAATTGTGCGTATTTTATAGAACAAAATTCATGCCCTCATTATTCAAAAATAGGGAATATTCACGGTTACCTGAAGAATTCATACATATATTGCTCACAAGCCTTTGTGACTTTATGTGAATTCCTGCCTTAGATCAAATCTGATATGCGGACGCTATTCACACAGAGGCTCAGAGTTATTACGTTCCACAGAGAATTGAGTTTTGAGGCCAATTTTCATTCATGTCTTCTATCTATCTTTACGCGTGCCATATAACCTCCAGGACATCATCAAAGCGGTCGGCGGAACTTCAACCGGCCCGGTGAAGGTTAAAACCGTTATCCATCACCTCCTTATCGACAGCCGCAAGATCTCCCATGCCGAGTCCTCCCTGTTCTTTGCTTTGAAAGGGGAGCGGAATGACGGGCATAGATTCATCCCCGAATTATATGAAAAAGGAGTCCGCGCATTTGTTGTCAGCGATGAAGTTTCCGACACTGGTCGTTTCAGAGACGCTACGTTCATAAAAGTCAACAATACCCTCGCCGCGCTTCAACAGCTTTGCGCATGGCACAGGAAACAATTCAATTATGAAGTACTGGGGATCACGGGTAGCAATGGAAAGACCATCATTAAAGAATGGCTTTTCCAGCTCCTGCGTGAAGACCGCAACATCGTGCGCAGCCCCAGGAGTTTCAATTCACAGGTAGGAGTGCCGCTTTCAGTTTGGAACATGGACACCGAAAATACGTTGGGGATCTTTGAGGCCGGTATTTCGCGTCATGATGAAATGACAAAGCTTGAGTCCGTCATACAGCCAACGCTGGGTCTGATCACCAATGTCGGTGATGCGCACTCAGAGAATTTTTCCGGCCTTGAAGATAAAGTAAAGGAAAAGCTAAAACTATTCAAAAATTCAAAACTCCTTTTTTATTGCAAGGACTATCTTATCATCCATGAGGAAGTTGGCATTCATAAAGATCTCAAGAACGTTAACGTAATTACCTGGTCCAAAAAAAACCGGGCCGATCTGCAGGTAGGAAAAATTCAAAAAGAAAATGGCGAGACAGAGGTGCAAGCAGTCTGGAAAAATGAATTTGTTCGAATTCGTATCCCCTTCACTGATGAAGCATCTATCGAGAACGCCATTCATTGCTGGCTGATCCTTCTTCATTTTGAGATCTACAACGCTGAGATCAGCGCCCGTTTCAGGTATCTGAGTCCTGTCGCTATGCGGCTGGAGCTGAAAGAAGGCGTCAATAATTGCTCTGTTATCAACGACAGTTATAATTCGGACCTTGGTTCACTTGGCATTGCCATAGATTTTCTAAACCAACAGAAACAACATCCTAAAAAAACCCTGATCCTTTCTGATATTCTGCAAAGTGGGAAAGAGGAAGAACAGCTTTACAAAGAAGTGGCGGATCTTGTTCACAAAAAAGGAATAAGCCGTCTGATCGGGATAGGTGATGCGATCAAACGACAGGAGGATAAATTTCATGTGCAGAAGGAATTCTTCGCAAACACGCTGGAGTTCCTTTCTAAATACGATCATACTTATTTTCAGAACGAATCGATCTTACTGAAAGGCGCACGCGCTTTCGGATTCGAGGAGATCAGCAAGGTACTGCAGCAAAAAGCGCATGAGACCATCCTGGAGATCAACCTGAATGCGCTGGTTCATAACCTGAATTATTTCCGTTCAAAATTGCGCGCTGAAACAAAGATCATGGCCATGGTCAAGGCCTTTTCCTATGGCAGCGGCAGCTTCGAGATCGCGAATACATTGCAGTTTCACCGCATAGATTATCTGGCCGTAGCCTATGCCGATGAAGGAATAGAATTGCGCAAGGCCGGGATCACCATGCCCATCATGGTCATGAACCCGGAGGTGCAGAGCTATGATTCCATGATACAATATAATCTTGAGCCGGAAATTTTCAGTTTTAAAGTTTTTTCCCTCTTCGATGAGGCGGTGAAAAGGTCCGGCACGAAGAACGATAAGCCATTTTCTGTTCACCTCAAACTTGATACCGGTATGCGCAGGCTTGGATTTGAGGAACATGAATTAAATGAACTGATCGTTCGGATCAAGAATAATAAGCTGCTTCATGTTTGTTCTGTGTTCTCACATCTTGCCGCAAGCGACGAGCCGGAGCATGATGAATTTACAAGACAGCAGGTAAGTCGTTTTAATGAGATGTGCGAAAAGTTAAAACCGCATTTCACACATCCTTTTATGCGGCACATCCTCAACTCTGCCGGTATTGTGCGTTTCCCTGACGCGCAATTTGAAATGGTGCGTCTTGGAATCGGCATGTATGGTGTAGGCGCCGACAGCTATGAGCAGGATAAATTGCAACAGGTGAGTACACTCAAGACAACGATCTCCCAGATCAAACATATCAAAGCCGGCGAAACGATAGGTTACAGCCGGAAAGGAACCACCGCAAAGGATATCACCATCGCCACCGTTCCGATCGGTTATGCAGATGGCCTGAGCAGGAAACTGGGAAATGGGTCCGGCAAAATGATCGTTAACGGACAAACCGCTAAAGTTGTCGGGAATGTTTGCATGGATATGTGCATGATCGACATAAGCGGCATCAAGGCCGAAGAAGGCGATGAAGTAATTGTCTTCGGAAAAGAATACTCGATCGTGGAGGTCGCCAAGGACCTGGATACCATTGCTTATGAGGTGCTGACGAATGTATCGAGGAGGGTGAAGCGGGTGTACTGGCAGGAGTAAATTGATGTTATACTAGCCTGTTTATCAATGATTTAGCTTTGACGATTATTTTGACTATATTTATTAGTCCTAGATTTCATGACTCGGCTAAGAATCGTTCTTTTTATTCTCGTTGGTATATCATCATATGCCTTCTCCCAATCCTTTTGGACCCAAAAAGGAGGCGGTCTTACTATTGAAGAAGGAATGGACATCACCGTAGATGGCGCGGGGAATTCTTATACCACCGGATATTTTGCTGCAAGCTGTACGTTCGGCAGCAATACGGTTTCATCAAATGGCGTAACAGATATTTATGTTACAAAGAATATTCAGGCAGGCGCCTACGCCTGGGCTGTCAAAGCGGGTGGTCCTATGGCGGACAGAGGTCTCGCTATTAAATCGGATAACTCCGGAAATGTTTATGTAACCGGTTACTTCAGTGGCACCGCAACTTTCGGAACACAAACCGTTACCTCCGCAGGCTTGCAAGATGTTTTTATTGCGAAGTATGATAATGCCGGCATACTTCAATGGGTGAAATCTGCCGGCGGCCCTATGAATGATATAGGCTATGGGATAGATGTGGATAACAGCGGTAATGTTGCCGTCACAGGAGAATTCAGCGGAACGTCAATCTTCGGAATTTTTCCACTCACATCCCTGAACGGATCCATTGACGTGTTTACGACCAAGCTGGATGTAAACGGCGGTTTCCTCTGGGCGAAAAAAGGCTCAGCTCCCCTTACCGATAAAGGTCTGGATGTTGCTTTTGATGCAACCGGGAATGTTTTTATCTGCGGCCAATTCTCCGACACCATCACCTTTGATGTGGTTCACAACAACAATATGCTTAATGCGATCTTCGTCGTTAAGTATAATGCTTCCGGGGTTGAACAATGGTTTCGCAGAGCAGGAGGCGGATCGGTGAGTATTTCCAATGCCATTGATGTAGATAATAATAACAATGTGCTTGTCGCAGGAGACTTCCAGGGAACGCTTACGTTCTACGGTACCCCCAACACCACACTTTCAAATTCTTATCCAAACAGGATCTTTCTTGCCAAATACGATAACAATGGCGGGATGGTCTGGTCAGAAGCCGACGGATCAGGCGCGCCAATCACGGTCAGGAATCTTGCCATTGATCCAAGCGGAAATCCATTTGTAGTAGGCCATTTTAAATGCCGTATGAATGAATATGCAGATCAATACGGGCAAGGCGTTTTTTGTTCTGTTGGATACTGGGATATTTTCGTCACCAAATACAACAGCGCCGGCGCATGGCAATGGAGCAGACAGATCGGCGGTAAGCAGGACACTTACGGACATGGCATTGCGCTGAATTCAACCGGCGAAGTATTCATTACGGGCGCGTTTGACCAGGATATCTTTTTCCCAACGGGATTCAATTATCTTGGTTACAACAGCTTGCCGCTCAATTGTAATCCCTCCTATTGCAGTGATGCAAATTACGGACAGTTCCGATCTTACACCAGCACTGGAAATACGGATGTGTTCGTCGCAAAAGCAATTGATCCTGCTCGTGAGCCATATGATTTCTTCCATAGAATGGGAAGCGGATGCGCTAGACCTTTTCATGATGTTTGCGTAACAGATGTTCCGGTGACGATCCCTGTAGGTTGTCCTGACACGCTCATATTCTGCGGCAACGGACTCATTTATGCTAATACATATTCCTGTCCGAATGTTGGCCCGGTCTGGAATTATCAATGGTCGAATAACCAGGTCTCCAGCTGGATCAGCGTAATTGCCACGGGATATTACTGGGTGAATGTTTCAAGCGCCGATGGTTGTTTTACCATGACCGACAGCATTTATGTAATCATCAATCCTTTACCTGCGGTTCCGTTCATCTCCGACAATGTTGTTATTAACACTAACGCTCAGTTCCCTCAGCCTATCGTTGTTTGTCTGCCGGATACGGTTGAGCTATGGGGAACTAATATTTGTCCCGGCTGCAGCATCGTATGGACAGGTCCCGGCCTCGGACCCAATGGGGTTCCAAATGATTCCATTGTTGTGCCGATGTCAGGTACTTATTGTTTCACCGTAACGGATTCCAACGGATGTTCAAGAACGAATTGCGTCCTGGTAAAATTGGATTCCCTGCTTCCTCCTATCGATTATCATCTCACCCTGATGAATGATCCTGATCAGAATGATACAGTTGAATTTTGTGAAGGTGGGACGTTTTCATATTACATCTGGGACAGCATCACTAATCCGAATATGAATTATCCCATTTGTCTGCCAAATCCGAATCCATACATAACAGTTGTTACATGGACTGTATCTCCTTTCATCAATTCCAGTTACAGTTGTCAACCGGCAAATAATATTGCTTTCTTCACTCCTACGGACACAGGATGGTATACCGTTACTGCTACGATCATACGTACTACGGTTTGCGATACGGATACCACCGTGGTCACCGATAGTGTGTATGTCATACTTTATCCGCTGCCGACTGCAGCTGTACAATTGAGCGGAAACAATTGGCTTTGTCCGGGCGATAGCATTTTGCTTGTCGCGACAGGAGGAACAACCTATACCTGGTTCACCCCGCCTAATTCCGTTGTTGGAGGGAACGGTCAGGATAGCATTATTGTGAACCTACAGGGAGTTTATTCCGTGAGTTCTTCGGTAACGAATCAATGGGGCTGTACGGCGACAGCCTTTGCATCCATTTTCATACAAGTTAAGCCTCAGCCCAACGTTACCATGAATCCGTCTACGGGATTGATCTGTCCCAACGATTCCATTCTGCTTACAACAACAGGGACGGGTAATTTCCAGTGGGTAGGTCCGATGGGACCCTTCGGTCCGAATGTAAATAACGTTTGGGTGAACACTCCCGGATTCTACTATTGTATAGTTACGGACATTGACAGTTGTCAGCTTGTATCAAACACCGTTCAGGTGATACAGTACGCTACGCCGTCCATCGCTGCAGCGCCGAACTCAACAATTTGTTTTGGCGATTCTGTGATCATTTCCGTCGTTGCAAGCGCCGGCGCGATCATTCAGTGGCTGGCTCCGCTTAGCGGGAACGATACTTCACAGGTCATATTCCTTCCGGGCACCTATTCCGTGGTGGTTACCTCATGCGGAATAACCGTAACGGTTTCGATCGTGATCAACATGTCGCTTCCAACAGCACTGATCACTCCGACAGGATCATTGAACTTCTGCCAGGGTGATTCCGTTTTGCTAACGGCCAACAGCGGAATGCAGCAATATGTCTGGTCGCCGGTGAATGCATTGGGGCAAAGTATATTCGCAATGAATCCGGGAATTTATACAGTGACGGTAACAGATGCCTTTGGGTGTACGGCAACGGACACTATCGCAGTGAGTACATACCCGAATTTTCTTCCTGCGCCGGTAGTAAATGATACAAGTATCTGTCCCGGCTTTTCCGTTACGCTGACTGCTACGGGCGTTCCGGCGATCTCCTGGATCGATCCTCAGTTCAATACCGTTGTTGGAAGCGGGAACAGCTTTGTCTTCAACAATGTGCTGAGTCCGGTCACCTACTACGTTGTTTCCGACTCTGGCGGTTGTCGAAGTCCGATAGATACCGTTACTGTTTCTTTAGGCGAATGCCCGGAGACACTTCCCAATGTCTTTTCTCCCAATGGCGACGGCTCCAATGATAGTTGGTTCCTTGACATCCCCGGGGCAAAATCCATTCACTGCAAGATCTACAACCGTTGGGGAAATCTCATCTATACGTTCGACAGTGTAGTGAATGGCTGGGACGGAACCATCATGCAAACGGGGCTTCCTGCTTCGGACGGAGTCTACTATTACATCGGCGCGGTGGAGATGCTGGATGGAAGTGTGTTTGACAGGGTCGGATTCATTCAGTTGTTGAGGAATTAAATTCCTTTCAGTTTTGGCCGCAACCTGCTCTTATAAACCGAATGGGCATTCTTCTTGTCCTTTCCCTTACGCAGCTTCCGTTGTTCTTCTATAGGTAACAGGGATATTTCTTTGCATTTTTCTGTACAGCAGCCAATCATTTTCGTTTTACATTCATCGCATTGGATGAAAAGCAGATGACAATCGTCGTTGGCACAATTGGTGTGATCATCGCAGGGCATCCCGCATTGGTGGCATTTAGCAATGATGTCTTCGGTGATCCTCTCCCCCATTCTCTCATCGAATACAAAGTTCTTCCCTATGAATTTTGAACGAAGCTTATTCTGTCTTACTTGTCGCGCATATTCAATTATGCCTCCATAGAGCTGATTGACGTCACTGAAGCCTTTGTGCCGCATCCATGCGCTGGCTTTTTCACAACGAATTCCGCCCGTGCAGTACATCAGTATTTTTTTATCCTCCTTCCCTTTCAGCTGATCCGAAACGATCTCCAGTTCCTGCCGGAATGTATCTGCGTCCGGGCAAATGGCTCCTTCAAATTTGCCTACTTCGCTTTCATAATGATTCCGCATATCCACCACGATGGTTCCGGGTTTTTCCAGATCACCGTTGAATTCTTTGGCTGTAAGATGCTTTCCCACATTCGTAACGTCAAAGGTTCCTTCCGGTAATCCGTCGGCTACGATCTTTTTCCTGACACGCACAATGAGCTTAAGAAAGGACTTCCCGTTATCTTCCACAGCGATCTTGATCGGAACATTTTTGAACAGTTTGTTTGCATAAAGTTGTTCCCCGAACTTTTCAAAATGATGTTCCGGTACATTCATCTGCGCGTTGATACCTTCATGTGCAAGGTAGATCCTTCCCAGGGCGCCGATCGAGTCCCATGCTTCGTACAAATTATCACGCAAAGCGGCAGGGTCAGCTATCCTGACATAGCGATAAAAGGAAAAGGTAACACGCCTGAATGTCTCTGCATTAAGACGCTTCCTTAGATCTGCCTTACTCAACTTATTATGGCGTACCATCCCACAAAATTAGTCCTAATTCTTTTCGTATTTCGTACTTTCGTAGAAGTTAGTATTTCATCGAATGAATGATAAAATATTAGTAGTTGGGTCCTCCGGCCAGATCGGCACAGAACTGGTTGTTGCTCTGCGCGGTGTTTATGGCGCATCGGGTGTCATCGCATCTGATCTGAAGCCGGGCTCCAAAGAACTTATGGATGGCGGTCCTTTTGAAATTCTGGATATCCTGGATGTCAAAAGTGTACATGCCTGCATTAAAAAACACAAAATAACCCAGGTATACCTTCTCGCAGCCATGTTATCTGCCACCGCAGAAAAAAATCCTGCCTTCGCCTGGAAACTGAATATGGAAGGGCTGTTCACCATTCTTGATCTTGCGAAAGAAAAAATTATTCAAAAGATCTACTGGCCCAGTTCGATTGCTGTTTTTGGTCCTACAACCCCCAGGATAAATACCCCGCAATTCACGGTTATGGAACCCAGCACCGTTTACGGGATAAGTAAACAAGCGGGGGAGCGCTGGTGTGAATGGTATTTTCAAAAACATTCGGTAGACGTAAGAAGTCTTCGCTATCCCGGACTCATTGGCTGGAAAAGCGCTCCCGGTGGAGGAACAACAGATTACGCTGTGCATATTTATCATGAAGCATTGAATAAAGGCTCATACGAATGTTTCCTTTCTGAGAATACTACGTTGCCGATGATGTACATGGATGACGCTATCAAAGCAACAATGGATATCATGGAGTCGCCGGCAGAAAAAGTAAAGATCCGGTCAAGTTATAACATCGCCGGAATGAGTTTTTCGCCAAAAGATGTTGCAGACGAGATAAAAAAGATCATCCCGGCGTTTTCCATTACTTACAAGCCTGATTTCAGGCAAACCATCGCAGATTCCTGGCCACAAAGTATTGATGATTCACCTGCAGCAAAAGACTGGGGCTGGAAGCCGGAATATGATCTTAAGCGGATGACAAGCTTGATGCTGGCTAAGCTGAACAAAAGCCAAACTCACACAGAGTTCACGGAGTAACAGAGTTTCACAGAGATATTTCCCCTTGTTTTCCGTAACTTTACTACATGCAACAATGGTTGCGTTTATCGGTGTTTGCGTTATTCCTGTTCTTCAGCTTATCTGCTGATTGCCAAATAGTTATAAATGAAATTTGTCCTGCCAACGACTCCCTTCTTTACGATGAAGAAGGGGAGCGTCCCGACTGGGTAGAACTTTATAATAATTCAGCAAATCCGGTCAATCTCAAGGACTATTATTTCCTGAATGATAACAACGGCGCGCCGGAAAAATGGTCTTTCCCGGATCATATACTTCCCGCATACTCCCGTCTCACTGTTTTTTTCTCACTGAAGAACAGAAAGACATTTGCTGATCATCTTGAACAGATCGTTCGCTTTGATTCGGTATGGAAATATCTTATTCCACTTGCTGAGCCGGATACAAACTGGATCTATCCGACATACCTTGATACTGCATGGCCATCCGATACCGGCGGATTCGGACAAGAAGATTCAGATGACAGTACATTCATCAACCCCTGCATTTCCATTTATCTCAGGAAAACATTCAACATCACAGACACCTCATTGGTTTCATTTGGTGTATTCAACATAGACTATGATGATGCTTTTGTTGCGTATCTCAATGGAAAAGAAATTGCCCGTTTCGGCGTGGGAGTAAAAGGAGAGCGACAGCCTTTCAACCGGTTTGCATACATCAGTCGGGAGGCGCAATTATACCTTGGCGGAGAATATGAAACATATTATCTCGATAAAGATATTATCCGGAACGCGCTTATCAACGGAACGAATGTGCTCGCCATCCAGGTGCATAACAGGGATACTGCGTATTCCGATATGAGCGCGATCCCGAATCTTTTTTTCGGTGTGACGCAGGGTACGCTTGGATTTCCTGTCCTTCCGTTTCGCGGTAATGGGTTTCATACCTCATTTGGATTAAGCTCAAAGGGGGAGACTGTTTCACTCTTTGATCCGAATAACAACTTCGCAGACGTTATTCAATACCCAAAGCTTCAACAGGAAAATTCTTATGGGCGAAGCGCCGATGGGGCAAATTCCTGGTGCCTCTTTCAGTCGCCAACGGTTAATTCCGCGAACGGAGGCTTTTGTTATACAGGGTATGCGAACGAAGTGTCCTTTTCCCTGCAACCCGGAATTTACCAGAGCGCGCAAATATTGTCACTCAGCAGTTCTCCCGGAAATATTTATTATTCCCTGGATGGCAGCGAGCCGAATGTCAATTCGGCGCTTTACGCCGCCCCGATCTCCCTTGACTCGACGCGGGTTGTTCGCGCCTTAGTTTATCCTGTTGCCCCTTCCCTTCTGCCTTCATCGATTGCAACGAATACTTATTTCATCAATGAATCCTTTCAGCTGCCCGTCCTAAGTCTTACATCTCCTCCTTTCGGACTTTTTGACTCACTGCAGGGAATGTATGCCTATGGTCCCAATGCGGATTCGGTCTTCCCTTATCATTATGCCAATTTTCATAATGAGTGGGCCCGTAATGGTCACTCAGAATATTTCACTCCTTCCGGAACGTTAGGATTTGAGCTCGATCATCAATTGCGAATGCATGGAGGTTGGTCCAGGGGGTTTCCGCAGAAGAGTTTTCGCATCTACGCGAAGGATGATTTTGGTTCCGCTGAGATCGACTATCCCCTCTTTCCGTATCGGAACTATGAAAAGATCAAGAATTTTAACTTAAGAAATGCCGGGCTCGACTGGAATTCCGTTCACTTCCGGGATATTATGATGAACCGGGCTTTGATGAATTCTAATCTCGACGTGGGTGACGGCAGAAATTGCCTTGTTTTTCTCAATGGAAAATACTGGGGTGTGTATGAAATAAGAGAGCGGTACGATGAGAATTATCTATCCAATATCTATAACATTGAAAAAGATGTTGATCTCATTTCACAGCAAGGATTCATTCACCGTGGCGATAATGACGACTGGCTGCGCATGCATCGCTTCATCACCGCGAGTAACATGAGTCTTCAGCAGAATTATGACAGCATAAAAAAAATACTGGATGTAGAGAATCTCGCTGATTATTTTGCAGCGGAAACCTATTACGTCAACAACGACTGGATCGGAGCCTATAGCTACATCAAGAACATCAAGTTCTGGAGAAAGGACCCTGCTTCAAAATGGCGTTATATCCTCTGGGATACAGACCTCGGTCTTGGACTCGACAGCTATTTCGGGTACGATCTTTTGTCGTATGCGATAAGCCCTCCTGACTCTAATCCGCATTCTGATATTTTCCGGAACCTCCTTACTAACCTTGAATTCAAAAACTATTTCATAAACCGTTACGCGGACATGATCAATTATCATTTTGAACCTGCCCGAATGATCGCGTTGGCGCAATCCTTTCGCAACGTGCTTATCCCGGAAATGAGCAGGCATTTTGTTAGATGGGCGGATACGACCATTGCAGATCCGTATACCCTTGGCGAGGCCTATAACATTACATCCTGGAATGCCAAATATTCTTCAATGATCGGATTCATCCTTTCAAGACCCCAATACGCGAGGAATTTTATTCAAAGCCAGTTCCTTCTTCAAAACCAGGTAGATCTTATTCTGGATGTAAAACCCGAAGGCGCGGGAAAAATAAAGATCAGCACGATCATCCCGGATGCATTTCCCTGGCAGGGAACTTATTTCAACGGCGTACCGGTGAAAGTGACTGCCATACCGAACTCGGGGTACACATTTCATCGATGGGAAGGGCTATTCAACCTGGCAGCTCCTGTGATGACGGATACTTTTACCCTGAACTATACTATGAGCGATCAGCTTACTGCGTATTTCGTTCCTAATAACAATAATATTTCGCTTACTCCGAATCCCGCTTCAGATAACATTACGATCGAATTTGTATTGAAGGAAAAAGGTAGGGCTACCATTGAGATAACGGATATTACCGGACGCGTGGTAGCGAAAATAATTGAAAGTAAGATGTGTGAAGCCGGCTACAGCGCTGTAAGTATAAGCACGGAAGCCCTGGGACTAAGACAGGGAATTTATTTTGTTACGCTGAAGACCAACGGGACGAGCATGTCCGCATTGCTCTCAAAACTTTTTTAATTTTTCTCAGCGTGCTCTGCGCCTCTGCGAGAAAAACAGAACGCTTCATGGAAAATATTTAATTTCTCGCAAAGGCGCAAAGTGCGCAGAGCTTGCCTTTTTCTAAATACGAAAATGCATTGCTATTTTTTCAGCTTTGGATTTGCCGATCACTTTTTCAATTTCCCCAATAGTCGCTTCCTGCACTCTTTTTACAGAACCAAATTCAGTTAGCAGCTTCTGCGCCGTTTTTTCGCTTATTCCGGGAATTTCTGTGAGTTCCGATTTGATCGTCGCCTTTTCCCGACGCTTCCTGTGATGCGTAATGCCAAAACGATGCGCTTCGTCCCGCATATTCTGGATCACTCTAAGTGTTTCTGATTTCTTATCCAGGTATAGCGGAATGGAGTCGTTGGGATAATGGATCTCTTCCAGTCGTTTTGCGATGCCGATAACGGCGATCTTGCCGTTCAGTTCAAGTTTTTCAAGACTTTTCATTGCCGCGCTGAGTTGTCCTTTGCCACCGTCGATGACAATAAGTTGCGGAAGTTCTTGTTTCTCCTCCTTCATTCTTTTGTACCTGCGAAAGATCACCTCTTCCATCGTTGCGAAATCATCCGGTCCTTCCACTGTTCGGATATTGAAGTGCCTGTAATCTCTTTTGCTCGGCTTGCCCTTCCTGAAAACCACACAGGCGGAAACAGGCTCAGAGCCCTGGAAATTTGAATTGTCGAAGCATTCAATGTGTATAGGTTCTTCCTTCAGCCGCAGATCCTTTTGCATTGTAGCCATGATGCGTTTGCTGTGCCGCTCCGGATCAACCAGCGTTTCTCTCCTCTGCTTTTCTCTTCTGTAATACTCCACATTACGCTGGGAAAGATCAAGCAGGTGTTTCTTCTCCCCACGCTGCGGGACAAAATAACTTGTGTTGGGAATTTCGGTCCCGGGGATGAATGGTACAATGATCTCCTTCGGTTCTCCCCCGAACCGCTCGCGTATCTCAGCAATGGCAAGTTCAAGGATATCGTTATCGCTCTCTTCCATCTTTTTCTTCATCTCCAGGGTATGCCCCTGTACGATCGCGCCATTTACCAGCCTGAAAAAATTCACGTACCCGTACTTTTCGTCCGAGGTCACTGAGAAAACGTCAATATCCGTGAGCGTTGGACTTACCACGGTTGAGCGTGCCTGGAATTTTTCAAGTCTTTCGATCTTCTCTTTTGTCAGCTGCGCCTTCTCAAATTCCATTTTTGCCGAATGTCCATTCATCCGTTCGTCAAGCAGCCGTATCACACCCGAGATATTTCCCTTAAGTATGTGACGAATGCTGCTGATGCTTTCATCGTAGTCCGCATCTCCCTGGAGTCCTTCGCATGGCCCTTTACAATTTCCTACATGATACTCTACACACAACCTGAATTTCTTTTTTTGAATGTTTTCGTCCGATAAAACATAAGAACAGTTCCTCAGCGGATAAAGTTTTGTAACAAGCTCAAGCAGTGTGTTCATCACCTTAACGGATGCATACGGTCCGAAATACTGGGATCCGTCGCGTATGAATTTGCGTGTAGAGAAAACGCGCGGGAACCGTTCATTTTTGATACATATCCAGGGAAAGGTTTTATCGTCCTTGAGTAAAACATTGTACCTGGGTTGATATTTCTTTATCAGGTTATTTTCTAACAGCAAAGCGTCATATTCCGTATCAACAATGATGTAGCGGATGTCAGCAATGCTTTTAACAAGCAGTTTCAGTCTGGCAGAATCCGCTTTTCCGGTGAAATAAGAGGATACCCTTTTCTTCAGGCTCTTCGCTTTCCCTACATAAATGATCTTCCCTGAAAGGTCAAAATACTGGTAAACCCCTGCCTTTTCGGGGATTCCGGCTATTAATTCCCTAAGGTTGTCTTTCAAGGGGTTCAAATTGGTAGACAAAATAGTGGGTTTCGTCTGTAAAAATGCAATATTTGTCTAATTGTTTATAATGGACAGGGGGTTGAAGCTTTGAAAATAGCTCAATTATTCTAATATTGTGGAACAAAGAAAACCTTTCATGCGAAGAAATACACTGGTTTTAGCGATTCTTTTCATTTTGTCGGCGGGGATGAGCTTAGCGCAGAGCCCGTTCAGCACCAATCCTATGGTCAGGGAGAATTCGACTTTCGTGATCGTGGATACTATGAAGATGGCTTCCGACCCTTATATCATCCTTACCAATTACAACAACGAAGAGATACTCATTGTGGTACAGGACCTTTTAGGCAATGAGATCTTTTCAAAAGTGGTTTTCAAGAACCAGCATGCCGTTCTGAAAGCGCTTGACCCTTACAATAAAATTCCTTCCGGAGTTTATACGGTGGTTGCCACCAACCGCAACGAGATCTACAACCAGCGGGTTGTTATTGACTGAATCCGGACCTCTTTTTCTTAAGCTTCTTTCCCTGATAATTTATTGTTTGCTGTTTACTGCTTCTCCTTTTTGGCGGAATAAGGAAGAACAATAAACAATAAGCAGAAATCTAATAGTGGCTCAAGTGCTTCGCAAAAAAAATATGGGACCTTCCTGCTCCTTTTCTCCCCATGATATTAGAGCATTCGGGTCCCACTTGCTGGACTTAACCAAAAAAAATCCTCAGAAGCTCGGACAAACCAATGGCCTGTACTTCCGTTTACATTTTCTGCATTCAAACGATGCCTGGAATGAAAGCTCATGTGATCCCGCCGTAGCGTTGCTGAGCTTTGAAACCGTAACATCATAACTGTATCCTACTTTGAAATTCTTTTGTTGCACCCCAAGGAGTACGATGAACGCATCTGCGTTGCGGTACCAGAAGCCGCCTGTAATGGGTCCTTTGTTCACATACAATCCCAGATTAAGCTGACGGAAATCTCCTTGCGCCTGGAAGAGAACGTTGGGTGATATGCTTACTTCATTGCGTCCGGATACAGGTATGAGCGCTCCCGCATGGGCTGTATACTTTCTTGGCAATGGACTTGGTCCTGTATGTAAGAATTCATCGGGTTCTGCCAGGTGATGCGTTGCAAATCCGAAAAAATAGTTAGGAGAATGCAGCAGTATGCCGGCCGACATATCAAAATACCTGGCAACGTTTCTTCCCGGGACTTCGTTTGTCTGCAGCTGGAATCCCCGGCGCGGATCGATCATATCGCCAAAAGTGAGTTTCGACCAGTCGACTTTTTTCTCTGCGTAGGTTCCCTGGAACCCGGCCGAGATGGCCACCTTACGGTTCAATTGCTGATGCCATGCGTAAAGCAGGCTGGCATTCATTGTTTTCAAAGTGCCTTCGCCCGCGTTATCGTTTGTTACCAAAAGACCGAAGCCACCGATGCCGCAGAGATATTGATCATAAGATGCGCTTGTAGTTACGAACTGACCTGAAAGAGCCGGCCATTGATTCCTGTAATTAAGAATAAGTCGGGGGCATTTCTTTGACCCGGCAAAAGCAGGGTTCAGGTATAATGGATTCGCATAAAACTGTGTGAATTCAGGGTCTTGTGCAAAACCCTGCTCCGGGAGTATCCCGAAGATCATCACCGTTGCTATCACACATATCCGCTTTATCATAGCTTTCGCCTTCTATGAATAAAGACGGACATAATATTTCAAGGTTGCCTGATTTGAGGAAGAATTTAACCCCGAAGCGACCGAAGGTCTGCTTTGAGGGGGGTTGCCTTTTGTGAATGAAAAACCCCCTTGAATCAGGGGGCTCTTTATCAATTTTGATAAGGATTCAGCGGGTCGGTTTTCCGTCCGTCGAGTTTGGGCTTGTCGTCACGGTTCTTCTTCGGCTCCACCTTCTTTTTGTCGTCTTCTATAACGTCTTTAGGCGTGTCGCTATCCGGCGTGGGCTCTGAACTAACACTATCAACCTTCTTGCTGTCCTTGGTCGGTTTTTTATCCCGTTTCTTCCTTGGAGGATTATCATTCGGGACTACGGGGGTTTCCGCAGCTGTTGTATCCTTTTCATAACTCTTATTGAGCTTCTCCAGTCGCTTGAGTTCTTCTTCTTCCTGTTGTTTCAGGAAGAAGAGCCTTCTCATAGAGTCCTTCTCCTTTGTATTATAGATATATCCTTTCTTCTCATCGATCTGGTCGCCGAAGAAGAATGTCTTCTGGTTAGCCAGGTATTCGGGAGAGGTGAAAAGGCTTAGCTCATCAGGAGATAGCATTGTTCCATTTGCTCCGGTCTTTTTATGAAAGTTGTCATAGCCGATCGGATTGGTCAGGTTCTCTCCTCTCATAAGCGGGTTCTCAATGTACGAACGCTTTTTCATCTCGTCCGTAAATTCCGGATTTGAGCCGTTCCCGTCTGTTTCGGTATTGGCATTATTAGGTTTAGTTGGCCAGGTTGCATAATAAACCGGTGACGCGACCGGCGTAGTAACGGTCTCTGTTACGGAATTATTATCTCCGGTGTTGGCATTCACTTGCGGTGTTGGCTTCTCTTTCTTCACGACATCATTGTTGTTCTTCACAGGAGTGATCTTGTCCTGGGAAACCTGTGTGTCATTCTGATAAAGAACGTACCACGTGAGGGCAGCGCTTGCGGCGATAACTATGAATGCATTGAGCGAGTACTTCCAGTTCCATTTGAACGAAGAAGAACTTCCCTTTGCATCAAGATTTCGCTCCAGCCTGTCCCATCCGGATGGGTCGAATGGAACCTCCATATTCTGAAGGCTATCCTTGACTTTGCTGTCTAATTTGTCAGGGCTCATCGTTTTATCTTAATTAAATTACTAAGATTCTTTTTTAAATTGAATTTTGCTTTCGCCAGATTCGATTTTGATGTTCCTTCACTGATGTCGAGAAGCTCCGCTATTTCTTTATGCGTATACTCCTCGATCACGTACAGGTTGAAGATCGTCCGGTAGGCAGGTGTTAACTGTTGCACCGCATGCATGATCTCCTCCTTACTCACCAGGTCGGCCATTTCATTGTCTGACACTTCGTCCTCCATATGAACCGCCGCCCTTGTGGCCAGCACTGTATTCACGATCAGGTATTGCTGCTTATTCTTGCGCAGGTGATCGATACTACAGTTGACCATTATCCTTCGTACCCAGCCTTCAAAAGAACCTTTATGCCCGAAATTGCGGATGTTGTCGTACACCTTCATGAACCCCTCATGAAGCATATCTCCCGCTTCGTCCCGATCCTTGGCGTAACGCATACAGGCTGCCATCATTTTGCCGAAGTACTTTTCATAAAGTGCTTTCTGGCAAAGACGATCGTTGCGGATACATCCCTTAATTATTTCAGCATCTTCCATTCGCTCACATTGCTCTCCCCTTTTACGACTAAAGACGGGAGAAGGTTGACTCGGTTGCCTTTTGAATTCCTACCAAAAATATCAAAAAAGTGCCTGAAAATAAAGGGCATGCGATACCTTTGTGTCAAGAAGAAAGGATGATCGCAGTTGGTTATGTTCTGGGCCTTGTAATTGGAATCTGTCTTGGTATGATGGGGGCAGGAGGTGCAATTCTTACCATTCCGGTTCTTGTCTACATATTTGACTTAAGTCCTTTAACTTCAACTACTTATTCACTGTTTATTGTTGGAATAACCGCTTTCATCGGTTCGGTGGGGTACGTCAGCAACCGCCTATACAACCTCAAGGCGGTTATCTTCTTTGGAGTTCCATCCCTGGTTTCGGTCTGGATCACAGGAAAGATCATTATGCCGGCCATACCGAATGAGTTGTTCAATATTGGTAACACGCTGATTACCAAGGATCTGTTAATCATGTTGCTTTTCAGCATTCTGATGATCCTCTCTTCGATTGTGATGATACGTTCATCCAGAGTTATAAGAAAAGAGGACTATGCTGAGACAAAGCGATTTCGTTACGGACTCATTCTCTTTATAGGTCTTTTCATAGGCTTTCTCACAGGTCTGCTCGGCGTTGGGGGCGGGTTCCTCATCATCCCCGCACTTGTGATCCTGGCCAACCTGCCCATGAAAATTGCGATCGGGACCTCGCTTGCTTTGATCACCGTTAACTCGCTTCTCGGATTTGTCAGTAAGATCGGTCCGGAAATTCTGATCGACTGGGGATTTCTTCTTTTCTTTTCTTCCCTTGCTGCTGCGGGAATTCTCACGGGCGTATACCTTTCAAAATATGTATCCGGTGAGCGATTAAAATTTTATTTTGGATATTTTGTACTTGTACTGGGTATCATTGTGCTCGGGCAGGAATTTTTTATTAAATAACATCCCATGCTGATCGAACAACTTTACACAAATTGCCTGGCCGAGGCCGCGTATTATATTGAGTCGGAAGGAGAGGCCATTATCATTGATCCCATACGTGAGACGAAGCCTTATCTGGAAAAATTAAAGGAGCGCAAGGCAAAATTGAAATACGTTTTTGAAACGCATTTTCATGCCGACTTTGTCTCCGGGCATATCGATCTTGCGCGCGCCACCGGGGCAATGATCGTTTTCGGTCCGGGCGCAGAAACAAATTACGAAGTGTATAATGCGAAAGACGGAGAGGAATTCAAATTAGGCAAGATCCGAATGCGCGTTCTTCATACCCCCGGCCATACACCTGAGTCTTCCTGTTATCTGTTGTTTGATGAGAATGGAAACGAAAATGCCATATTTACCGGTGATACGCTTTTTGTGGGTGACGTAGGAAGGCCCGACCTGCTTGATGGTACGATGACGAAAGAAGAGCTCGCCTCCATGATGTATGATTCGCTGAATAATAAGATCAAGGTTCTGCCGGATCACGTCATAATGTATCCTGCTCACGGGCCCGGCTCAGCATGCGGAAAGCATATCGGTAAGGAAACATGGAGTACGATCGGGGAACAAAAAAAGCACAATCATGCTTTGCTTTATAAAGACAAGGCCTCCTTCGTAGCAAGCGTAACTGCGGGACTTTCGCCTCCTCCCCAATATTTTTTCAAAGATGCAATGATCAATAAGAACGGCTATGATGATGTGGAGAAGGTGATGAAGAAAAATCTTAGGCCTTTGGATGCCGCTACATTTTCAAAAGAAATGAAGAATGGTGCATTTGTACTTGACACCCGCCCGCCTGATCTTTTTGAAAAAGGTTTCATTGCCGGCGCTATGAACATCGGACTTAATGGTCAGTTCGCTATATGGGCAGGAACACTGCTTGATATCAACACCCCCCTTTTACTTCTCACCGAAAAAGGGAAAGAGGAAGAAAGCGTGATACGACTTGCCCGCGTTGGATATGAGAACATCAAGGGCTACCTGGATGGAGGAATCGAAACCTGGAAAAATTCCGGGAATAAGATGGATGCCGTCAGATCGATCACTCCTGAGGAATTTGCGAAACTTGTGAACGCCGGAAACGCAGCCGTACTGGATGTGCGCCGCGACGGAGAATTCCATAATTCCTGCGTTCGTGACGCCGAACATTTTTCGCTTGATGATCTTCGCAATACGTTCCGGAGTCTCGATAAGAAAAAAACCTATCTCATCCATTGCGCAGGCGGCTACCGCTCTATGATCGCGGCCTCCATTTTAAAAGCGCAGGGTTTTACAAACCTTGTAAATGTTTACGGGGGATTCAACAAGATCAAAGAAACCAACGCGCCGATCGTGGTGCCGGTAACTACATGAAGCTTTACAGGGAATTCAAAGCCTTTGCCATACGCGGCAATGTGGTTGATCTTACCGTAGGCGTCATCATTGGCGCTGCTTTTTCTAAGATCGTTGATTCTGTTATCAATGATCTGGTTCTTCCCCTCCTTGGAAAAGTGATCGGGGATGTGGACTTCAGCAATCTTTACGTTCCGCTGTCCGACTCCGTTCCAAAAGGGCTTTCCCTTACAGAAGCCAGGGAGCTGGGATCGGTATTTGCGTACGGACATTTCCTCTCTGTCCTTATTCACTTCGTTATCATGGCTTTTTGCATCTTCATTGTTGTGAAGGCCATCAATGCTTTGAAGAAACGGGATAAAACACTGGAAGAGCCTACGAAACAAGAATTGCTTCTTACAGAGATCCGCGACCTGCTCAAAGACCGGAAACCATGAAACGTCTGTCTGTTTTCTGTCTTCTGATCTCCTTCTTCTTTTTTAGTTTCGCGCAGAAAGACACGCTCAAATCCGGCGAAAAAAATCCTTCTCTGATCCGTGAAAATCCCGATTCGATCGTACATCACCGGATAGGATGGAAGAACACGGGATTGGCCGGAATCAATTTTTCACAGTCTTCTTATACAAACTGGGCTTCCGGCGGTCAGAATTCCATCTCGGGCACAGCGCTGTTCAACCTGCTTTCTGTATATAAGAACGGCGGGCGTATCACTTTTGAAAATAAGATCGATTTCTCATACGGCCGTACGCAGATAGGACCGGAGAACCGCAAGAGCGATGATAAAATAGACGTCAGCACCAAGTATGGCCGTACAATTGGTGAAAGCAAATGGCTTTATACGGTTCAGACAAATTTCAAAAGCCAGTTCGACCGTGGATACAACTATCCGAATGATTCTGTGTTTACTTCCAGGTTCTTAACCCCGGGCTATTTTGTTTACGCCCTGGGACTGGACTACAAGCCCAATGATGACTTCTCATTATTCATCTCTCCACTCTCGGGGAAGACCACTATTGTGAACGATCAGCCACTGGCAGATGCAGGCGCATTTGGTGTTGAAAAAGCCGTACTTGATACTGCAGGAAATGTCATCACTCCCGGAAAAAGATACAGGTCGGAATTCGGGGGCTCGCTAACGCTTGGATATACAAGGGAGCTGAGCAAGAGTATTAAGTTCAGCACCACTTTGAAATTATTCTCCAATTATCTTCAAAATCCCGGTAACGTGGATGTTAACTGGGAAACGCTGCTATCCTTCAAGGTGAATAAATTCATCTCGGCGACGATCGCAACAGAATTAATTTACGATGATGATATCCTTGTTCCGGTCGACAAAGACAATGACGGCGTGAAAGAATCCTCAGGTCCGAGATTACAATTCAAGGAAGTGCTGAGCCTGGGGTTTTCGTATAAGTTTTGAGGTGGATGTGGAGTACTAATTGGTTGCAAAATCGGGGCTTTAGCCCCAACCCTTATAGCCTTTCAAAACAATATCCCTTTTCTGAAAAATATTCAAGCGTCCGCGGCAAGGCATATTCCATATTCCGCTTCGCCTTCATTCTGTCGTGAAAAACAATGATGCTTCCTTCGCGTGCTTCCGCGCAAACCATTTTCAGGCATTTTTCAGGTGAGATGGCCTGATCAAAATCCCAGCTCAGCACATCCCACATAACAATAGAATACTTTTCTTTCAAGGCTTTGATCTGGGAACGCCTGATCCTGCCGTAGGGCGGACGAAAAAGTTTTGAACCGCTCAGATCATCACAGCGATTCACATTTTCAAGATATGTGTTGTCGGATGTTTTCCAGCCATTCGGATGATCGTATGTATGATTGCCAAGCGCGTGTCCCTCTTCCCTTATCCGCTTGACCAGATCAGTGTTCGCGGCGGCGTTTTTTCCTATACAAAAAAAAGTGGCTTTGGCCTTTTTCGCAGCAAGCGTTTCCAGAACGAATGGCGTCACCTCCGGATCCGGGCCATCGTCGAAAGTCAGGAATAGTTTTTTCTCTTTGGTATTGACCCTCCATACCAGTTCGGAATAATATTTCCGTAAAAGATATGGAGGGCGCGCCGACCGAATCATTTCGATGGCGGAAGTTGGGGTTGCTTGCCCCCGCCATTGTCCTGTAAGAGATAGGTCTCATACGCCTTAAAGCGCATCTCAAGATCTTTGACCGTGGCAGAGTCTGCATTTTCCGTTGAGGCAACGATGATCTCATTCATCAATCCGGCCTTACGGTAGATCTCTTTCTGGAAATTATTTTTCTCCTTGCCGGTGAAACTGTTCAGGAAGCGTATGTCGCCTTCCAGGATATCAAAGAAACGATGTCCCAGTTTTGCCGCTTCCGCTTTTCCCCCGGCTTCATAAAGCGCCTGTATAAAATACACGTTGTATTCGTAAGGCTCATTGCAATACGGAACACTATGTTCAGGTAATACTTCCAGGCATTTTTGCAGAACTTTCAAGGCCTTCTCTTTCTTCCCTTCTTTAGTGAGGGCATTCGCAAGTGTGATCATCTGTATGCGCATGGTCTGCGCCATCCGCAAGTTGTTCTCATCCATATACACTTCATTCTTATCAAGCCCGCCCCAGAAATAACTTTCCATCACGTTCTTGTACATCACTTCCGTGTTCACATTGATCTGCCTTGAATTAGCTGTAGGCCGCAAAGGAACAAGCCTGTACGCAAGCCCTTCAAGCCTGAAATATGGCATCAGGTCAAGATACGCGTCGCTTCCCGTGGTAATGGAAAAATAAACCGGTCGTTCCCAGTTGTTGGCAGAAAGGATATCAAGAATAAGAAGATCGTTCTTATAGATGTAGCTCTTATTGATGCTCCAGTTCAGCGCGTCAAGAATATTTGCTGTATCGCTGAGCATCACCGTGCCGTTCTTAAGAACCGCAGCACTGTCAACCGGAACGCTGAGTTTCTTGGTCGGCATGTAGTTGCGCATCTTGTCGCCGAGATTCAATTTGAATCGGTCCTCATCCTTTCCGATGAACTCGATCACATCTTTAATATTCTGAAACCCCTGAAGCTCCTTTCTTTCCCGTATCGCCACAAAATCCCTCGTTCCCTGCCTGTAAGCATCAAGCTTCAGCGTTCCCGGAATGGGTTTTGAATCGTATGCTTGTCGCCTCATTTGCGCAATGTACCAGTCTGTTTGTGCGAGCGATAAGTTGATCACTCTCACATCCGTTCTGAATCCTTCCACTTCCTGAACGTACCATAAAGGGAATGTGTCGTTATCTCCGTTCGTAAAAAGAATAGCGTTCGGCGCACAGGAAGCAAGATAATCCTTCGCGTAATCCCTTGCGGTATACCGTTTGCTGCGATCATGATCATCCCAGTTCTGAGATGCCATCAATCCCGGCACCGCCACAATGCAAAGTCCCGTGATAGCGGCTGTTGCTACTGTCGACTTTGTTTTTGACTTCAGCATATCAATGACCGCATACACGCCAAGTCCGATCCATATCGCAAAAGCATAAAAAGATGCTGCGTATGCATAATCCCGTTCCCTTGGCTGATAAGGATACTGGTTAAGATAGATCACGATCGCAAGTCCTGTGAGCAGGAACATGAATCCTACAACCACGGCGTCCTGCCATCTGTTGCTGAAATGAAAGATCATCCCGAATAATCCAAGCAGAAGAGGAAGCGCATAATATTTATTGTTTGCTTTATTGCTTGTTATAGATTCCGGCAGTTGGTCCTGGGGGCCAAGCCTGATCTTGTCAAGGAAAGGAATTCCCGTGATCCAGTTTCCTTCAAAGTCTTTTTCTGCATTAATGCCGTGTCCCTGGATATCGTTCTGTCTTCCCGAAAAATTCCAAAGAAAATAACGGAGATACATGTGCCCCAGCTGGTAGCGGAAGAAATATGCCACGTTGTCTGCAAACGTAGGTTTCTCAATGGTCTCGCGCTCTCCTGAGAAAGGACTATCGTAGATCAGTTTTCTGCCTTTCATGTTCGACCAGGACTTATATGCCGACTCGTGGTTGCCCTGCTGGCTCCACATTCTCGGAAAATACGTACAGAAGTCCGGATGGTAATTTGGAATTTCCTTGATGCGATCATCCTTGATCACGTATTTTCCGGAGGCTTCGTCTTTCATGTAAACAGGTTCTCCGTCAACATACGGATCCATCTTTCCATCTCCGTCCTCGTCCTCATTCATCAGCGGAGTATTAAAATTCTGACCGTAAAGAATAGGCCAGTCGCCATACTGCTCACGCTTCAGGTATGAAAGAAGGTTAATGGGATTCTCAGGGTTGTTCTGATCCATTGGCGTGTTCGATTGCGAACGGATGACCAGCATAAAAAAGGATGAGTACCCGATGAGCAGAACAGCAAAACACATCAACGTAGTGTTCAGGATCGCGTGCCTGTTTTTAAGATAGAAGATCAAACCAAACGTGATGCCGGTAAGGAAGAGGCGGACGAGAACATCTTTTGTTCCCGGGCTACATACCAGTGAAAGCAGCGCAAGCAATACGGTTAGTCCCACAAAAATATTGAAGGTTCCTTTGGTCTGTTTATGTGAATAGTGAATACCGGAAATGATCACTCCAAGCAGCAGTATGAAGAATACGATCATCCCGGAGTTGAAAGGCATGTTGAATCCGTTCACGAATTTCAGGTCAAAATGCGCAGCGAGGCTTACAATACCGGGGATGATCACATTCTGTACGCCGCCAAGAATGAGAAGAGAAACAATTCCCGTGATAACAAATCCTTTCCAGCTGGGTTTGAATTTTTTAAAGTAGTAGATGAAAACAATGGCCGGGATGGCCAGGAGGTTCAGAAGGTGGACGCCGATGGATAATCCCATCAGGTATGCTATCAAAACGAGCCATTTTACTCCGCCGGAAGTGCCGTTCTTCGCATCGTCATCGTCTTCTCTGTCCCATTTCAGTATAGCCCAGAAAACGGCAGCGGTGAATAAGCTTGACATGGCGTATACCTCTCCTTCCACGGCGGAGAACCAAAATGAATCGCTGAAGGCGTATGCAAGAGCACCGACCGCCCCGCTACCTAGAATGATGATCTTTCCATAATTTGTTACCATACCTTCAGCCTTATCTACCATCTTTTTGGCAAGCGCTGTAATGGTCCAGAAGAGGAAGAGAATTGTAAATGAGCTGCTGAGGGCCGACATGACGTTCACCCACATGGCTGCATTCATTACATCACCCCCGGCAAAGAGTGTGAAAAACCTTCCAAGGAGAAGGAAAAAAGGCGCTCCCGGAGGGTGACCCACTTCAAGCTTGAAGCAGGAGAGGATATACTCCCCGCAATCCCAAAAGCTTGCGGTGGGCTCCATAGTAGCGATATAGGTAAACGAAGCGATCGCCCAGACGACCCATCCGATGATATTGTTCAAACGCTGGTAGGTATACATTTTCACGTAGTTAAGGGTTCGCGAATTTAACAAAATTATAGGCGCTTTATTGCCCTGCTTGGGACGAGCGGTCAAACGGACCTGCCTTTGGGTCAAATTCTCTTTTTATTACCTTTGGCGACCGCGCCCCGAACCGAACGAAGTTCTGGTTTGGGGCCCTTCATTTTGACCTATGGTGTAACTGGCAACACGTCTGATTTTGGTTCAGAAGAGTCTAGGTTCGAGCCCTAGTAGGTCAACATCTCGCTCCGCTCGGAGCAAGCTCGTAGAATCATGGATTTCCTATCCTAAAAACCCTATTTTTACTCCCTCTTTATGATCCTCCTCTGCTTGGTTATTTTTCCCCTGCTTTGCGGCATCCTGCTGCTCTTTACCCCTGCGGCGTTAGCAAGGAAGTTGGCTTTGGCAGCAACGGTGGCCGAATTGGGCCTTTCCGCTTATGCTTTATATGTTTTCAAAGTTAATCCGGGCTCGGATCTGTTAAGCGCTAATTTTCCCTGGATCAAATCTATTGGCGCTAATATTGCGCTAAGTGTTGACGGCATCAGCATACTGATGGTGCTGCTCACTACATTTCTTACGCCCTTCATTGTATATTCTTCCTTCAACCACGATTACAAAAATCCTTCTGTCTTTTACTCGCTTGTCCTCTTCATGCAAATGGCGCTCGTGGGTGTATTCATGGCCATGGACGGTTTTCTTTTTTACATTTTCTGGGAACTTGCGCTCATTCCAATCTGGTTCATCTGTCTTTTATGGGGCGGAGAGAACCGCGCAAAAGTAACCTTCAAGTTTTTCGTGTATACCCTTGCCGGAAGCTTGTTCATGCTTATCGGGCTCATTTATCTTTATCAGAATTCCGGTATTGACGGCGCAGAAAAGTCATTTGCGATCGATTCGCTTTATGCTGCCGGTCGTTCGCTTAGCGCCGAAGCGCAGGGATTTATCTTCGGGGCATTCTTTCTTGCTTTTGCTATCAAGATGCCGGTCTTCCCTTTTCATACCTGGCAGCCGGATACGTATACAACCGCGCCTACGGCAGGTACCATGCTGCTTTCCGGCATCATGCTGAAAATGGGAACTTACGGTCTGATCCGTTGGCTATTGCCGCTTGCTCCTGCAGGACTTGCTGAATGGGGTTCGCTTGCTATTGGTCTATCCGTTTTCGGAATTATCTATGCTTCCTGCATCGCTATAGTTCAAAAAGACTTCAAACGACTTATTGCGTACTCTTCCATTGCACACGTGGGATTGATCGCAGCGGGAATTCTCACCTTCACGCAACAAGGAATAACAGGAGGCGTCGTGCAAATGCTGAGTCATGGTATCAATGTGGTTGGCCTGTTCTTCATTGCAGATATTATCAGTCGCCGTACCAGTACGCGTCGCATCGATGAATTGGGCGGCATACGAAATGTGGCCCCGCAATTTTCGCTTTTGTTCCTCATCGTTTTGCTGGGAAGCGTGGCGCTCCCGTTCACGAACGGATTTGTCGGTGAGTTTCTCCTGATAAACGGTGTCTACCAGTATGGGGCCTGGACGGCTGCCTTTGCAGGGCTTACTGTTATCCTTGGCGCGGTGTACATGCTTCGCAGTTACCAGGGTGTGATGCTGGGAGAAACAAACGCGATCACTTCGTCTTTTAGCGAAATTTCATCTTCTGAAAAAATAATTTTGATCCCTGTTGTTGTGTTGATCATTTTTTTCGGTGTGTTTCCGAAACCGATCATTGATATTGCAGAACCTGCTGTGCGAGTCCTGATAGAAAAATACGGAACAGGTATTTAGAAAAGAGATATGAACGCGCTGATCGTTTTATCATCACTCGGATTACTTGCCCTGCTTGCAGAGATCGCAAAGCTGCGAAAGTTTATTTTCCCGTTGGTGATGCTGGGATTGGCTGCCACGATCTTTGTTTGTGTGTACGACTGGCGCGACGGAGAGAAGCCTGTTCTTCCGGAGATCTTCAACAACATGATCCGCTTTGATAAGTATGCCGCAGCTTTCACGGTGCTTATTTGTTTTGTCGGCTTGTTATGGTTCGTTATGTCGAATCATTACATACAAACCGAAACTTCTGTCTCGGATCATTTTGTCCTGGCGATATTTTCCATAACCGGCGCGGTGATGCTTGTGTCATTCAACAATCTCACCATGTTCTTCCTGGGTGTGGAGATCCTTTCCATTCCTGTTTATGTGCTGGCGGGAAGCAGGAAAGAAAATCTTGCTTCAAACGAATCTGCTTTTAAATATTTCCTCATGGGTTCCTTTGCCAGCGCTTTCCTGCTTTTCGGCATTGCTTTTCTCTATGGAGCAACAGGGAGCTTTGATCTGCAGACCATCAGCAACGCGCTTTATGATAACCCCTCCGCCCAGCCGGCTTTTCTATACACAGGAGTAATTCTCATTCTTGTGGGTCTTTCGTTTAAAGTATCGCTTGCTCCCTTCCACGCCTGGGCTCCTGATGTTTATTCCGGAGCGCCAACAGCGGTGACTGCTTTCATGGCCACTATCGTAAAAATTGCAGCTTTCGCCGCCTTCTTCAGGCTGATGGCTTATTCACTCATGTATGTGAATGAAACCTGGCTCAATGTGCTGCTCGTGCTTTCTGCGCTGTCGCTCATCATCGGAAATATCACGGCCGTCTTCCAGGATTCTGTAAAACGCATGCTGGCCTGGTCGGGTATTTCGCATGCCGGCTTCATGGTGATGGCGATCATTGCAATGAACATTGGCTCCGTCAGCTCCATATTTTATTACGCGACCGCTTATGCGCTGGCGTCGATCATTGCTTTTTCTGTTCTTCTCACATTGTTTCCCGGTGACGAGAAAGCGTCATATGATCGCTTCAACGGACTTGGTAAAAAAAATCCGCTGCTTGCTTTCGGCATGACGGTGGCGATGCTTTCCCTGGCAGGAATTCCACCGGTGGCAGGATTCTTTGCGAAGTATCACATCCTGTCCTCCATGTTAACCGGAGGATCCAAATGGACGCTGTTGCTTGCGATCATCGCCATTCTTTCTTCCCTGGTTGGCGTTTACTATTATTTCCGTGTTATCATCAATATGTACTTCAAATCCGGCGACGAATCTCCTGTTGAACTGAAGCTTTCTCACAGGTTGTTGCTCATCGCATGCGTTATGATGCTCATTGTGCTGGGACTTTATCCTGATCTTCTGCTGGAAATCAAACTGGTTCCGTAACTTAGGCCTTCATGAACAAAGGTCGTCTCTCGCTTATTTATCTTTCTCTTGTTACGCTCTATGGCCTTCTTATGCTTGCCGAGCAAAAAGGCTGGCTTGGACTTACTCCCTCTGTACTTATCCCCCTGAGAATTATCACGCTCGTTGTTTTCGGGTATTTTATAGTACGGCAAAAGTCATTAACGGCATGGATCCTTTACAGCATGTTCCTTGGCGCTGAGATCGGGCATGATGTTCCCGATATTGCCAGCCACCTGAATATTTGCAGCAAGATCTTTCTCAAGCTCATTAAAACCATTATTGCGCCACTGATCTTCGCCACACTCGTAGTCGGGATCGCCGGCCATTCTAATTTAAAACAAGTAGGCAGGATGGGATTGAAAGCCATCCTTTATTTTGAGATCATTACAACCCTGGCGCTTTTCATTGGTCTTTTCGCCATTAATTTAACTGAGGCGGGGGTAGGGGTTAAGCCGCCTAAAGATGCAGACGCCGGAGTAGAGCTTGTTGCGAAAAAACAGACCACGGAAGAAATTATCCTGCACATCTTTCCAGAAAACATTGCCAAGTCCATTGCAGAAGGACAAGTTTTGCAGATCGTTGTTTTCAGTATTCTTTTTGCCATTGGCCTGGCGCTGGTAAACGAAGCAAGGCGCAAACCCATGCTCGCGTTCACAGAAAGCTTAGCTGAAGTGATGTTCAAGTTCACCAAGATCGTAATGTACTTTGCTCCCATAGGTGTGGGTGCGGCTATTGCTTACACCGTAAGTCATATGGGCCTGGGAATTCTCGTCAATTTGTTCCAGTTGCTTGCTACGTTGTATGGCGCACTCCTCTTTTTCCTCCTGTTCGTGCTCCTCCCTGTTGCGCTGATCGCGAGAGTTCCTTTGAAAAAATTCTTTAGCGCAATCGCTGAGCCGGTATCCATTGCATTTGCCACGACGAGTTCAGAGGCCGCGCTTCCAAAGGCCATGGAGAACATGGAAAAATTCGGAGTTCCGAGGAAGATCGTCTCATTTGTTCTCCCTACAGGCTATAGTTTTAATCTTGACGGAACCACTCTGTATCTTTCGCTCGCTTCTGTATTTGTGGCGCAGGCCGCAGGCATTGATCTGAGCTGGAAAGAACAGCTGATCATGGTTTTCACGCTGATGGTTACAAGCAAAGGTGTTGCGGGTGTGCCGCGCGCTTCGCTTGTCATCCTGCTCGGCACCGCTGCCTCATTCGGACTTCCCGTATGGCCGATCTTCGTTATACTTGGCATTGATGAACTGATGGATATGGCGCGCACCTCCGTTAATGTCATAGGCAACTGCCTTGCAACCGTAGTTGTTGCGAAATGGGAAGGGGAATTTGTCGAGCAGGAAACGATCCCGACAGAGTAAGTAGTTTTAAGCTTCGATGTATGGGAGAGGTCTGCCACTCGACTTCGCTCGTGATGACACTACATTATTAAACATTGCACATGAATATATATGAATGAAGCCTGGGAATTTTTAAAGGATCTGACTGACCCTGAATCCATCATCAAGATCGGGGGATTGGCCTTGCTGTTGTTCGTGATCTTTGCAGAAACGGGATTGCTCATTGGCTTTTTTCTTCCCGGCGATTCCCTCGTTTTTATTTCCGGGCTCAGCGTTGATCTGCTTGATATACATATTTCGGTACTGATCCTTTCACTTGCCGGCGCCGCCATCCTTGGAAATATTGCCGGATACGCTTTTGGATGGAAGGTCGGCCCCCCGCTTTTCAAACGCGACGACTCCCTCATCTTCAAAAAGCGTTACATGGAAGTCACAAAAAGTTTTTATGATCGTAACGGCGCCTGGGCGCTTGTGTTCGGCAGATTTCTTCCCATCATCAGAACCTTTGCTCCCATTCTGGCGGGCGTGATAAAGGTTGACTTCAAAAAATTTATGGTCTATAATGTGCTTGGAGCCTTTCTTTGGATCGGTTCGCTAAGCCTGGCCGGGTATTACCTCGGACAGTATGATTGGGTCCGTGATAATGTGGAATACATCGTTATTGGCCTCATCATCATTACGCTGATCCCGGTTGTGAGGACGTATCGTAAGGAAAGGGCAATGATGAAGGGGAAGAAACCCGACCAGTTATAGGATTATCCCCGCCACTTATAAGACCCTGATTGTTCGAGGCTTATTGAGGCCGTACATTTGGGTGCGGCGGGCCTGAATTTCATAGATTTCCCAAGATTTAGTAAGTTTGGCGACCTTAAGATGCAGGCCCATCTGAAGAAGACATTAAACATTAAAAACCAATAAATTATGAGCAACGAAAAATCATCAGGAAACCTCTCCGCATACCTGCCTTTTATCGTTATCCCCGTGTTATTCGGGATATCGGTTTGGTTCTATATGTTCATCCTTGGCGATGAGGCAAACTTTGAAGGCAATGATCCTGAAAAGGGCCATCCCATCAAAGAAGGTATCGGTGGCTGGTACGGAACTGTCTACAAAGGCGGTCCAATTGTTCCCATCCTGATCTGTATCTTCTTAACGGTCATCGCGTTCTCCGTTGAGCGATTCATAACTATTTTCAAAGCAAAAGGCAAAGGCGCTATTGAGCGTTTTATCCGGAATGTCCGCGGGCTGGTTTCCAATGGTCAGTTTGATGCCGCCATTGCGGAATGCGATCGCCAGCGTGGATCCGTTGCGAATGTACTTCGCGCGGGTATTGCAAAATATCAAATGGTGGACAAAGACTCTTCCATGCCGAAAGAAGCGAAGCTTGCTGCGATTCAGAAGGAGCTTGAAGAAGCCACTGCGCTGGAGCTTCCCATGCTTTCAAAGAACCTGGTGATCATTTCAACCTGCGCTTCTATCTCAACGCTTATTGGTCTGATCGGAACCGTTGTGGGTATGATCCGGTCCTTTAAAGCCCTTGCTCAGGCAGGCGCTCCTGATACCGTTGCTCTTTCAACCGGTATCTCCGAGGCCCTTATCAATACTTTCATTGGCATCACCGGTTCCTGTATCGCTATAGTGATGTATAACTACTTCTCTAACAGGATCGATGCCATTACATTCGGTATCGATGAGGCGGGCTTCAGTGTTTCCCAGACTTTTGCTGCGAAAAACTGATCCCGGGAATGTGGAATTGCAAGTGAATTAGCATCTATTCATTAAAAGAAGGATACCATGCCAAAACTGAAAATGCCAAAGAACAGCCCGGAGCTCGACATGACTCCGATGGTGGACCTGGCATTTTTGCTGGTAACATTCTTCATGCTCACCGCTCAGTTCCGCGCTGAGGAGCCGGTAGTGGTTACGATCCCGTCTTCCATCAAAGAGATCCCAAAACCGGATAAGGACATTCTCACGGTAACAGTTGACAGCGTTGGTCGCGTTTTTTTTGATATCGACAACAAGATGATCCGCGCTGAGATGTTGAAAATGGTCGGGGCAAAACACGATATCGCATTCTCGGAGGAAGAGGTGCACCGCTTTTCACTCATGCAATCTTTTGGTGTGCCGATCACAGAAATGAAAAAACTTATTGTTGCGGATGAACGGGACCGTGTGGAGATCAACAAAACAACAAAAGGAATTCCTGTTGACTCTGCCAATGCGGCAACAAATGAATTAAAAGACTGGATCAATTACGCCCGTCTTGCTTCCGCGCAATTCTATCAGAAGCAAGGGCTGACCGAACCTAAAGAGTACAACAAATTACGTTGCGCCATAAAAGGGGACGGTCGTTCAAATTATTCAGCTGTTAAAGAAGTCATAGGAACTTTCCAGCACCCGGATATAAAGATCAATCGCTTCAACCTTCTCACAAGCTTAGAAGGAAAACCAGAATAATATGTCAGACGTACAGACAGGCGGTGATGGCGGTGGTGGTAAACACCAGAAAAAGCGCGCGAAAAAATCCTCCACAAGGATCGACATGACGCCGATGGTTGACCTGGCGTTCCTGCTATTGACCTTCTTCGTACTGACATCTACTTTCTCCAAGCCTACCACCATGGAGATCACTATGCCAATGAAGGATCCGGATGATACTTCAAAGATCAAGGTGAAGCGCGCCATCACCATTATGCTTACCGGCGACGATAAGATCTTTTATTATGTTGGCGTAATGAAAGATGATACGGAATTCAAAAAAACCACTTTCGATGATACAAAAGGGATTCGCAAAGTTATTCTTGAGCTGAATAAAGAAGGTGTCCAGGGGATAAAGAACATTGAGAAAGAAGTAAAAAAACTCCAGGGTAAGATTTCGGAAGATTCAATGAAAACATTGTATGACAGCCGTGTGGCAGCCTTGCACAGGGTTATAGGCGACAAAGCAACTTACACGGTGATCATTAAGCCCGACGAAAAAGCGAAGTACAAGAACGTGATCGATATTGTGGATGAGATGAGTATTTGCCAGATCGGTAAATATGCGATAGTGGATATTTCGCCGGCTGAAAAAGAAGTTTTAAAGGAAATTGATAAATAAAAAAACATTCTCATGCTACTAGGATTGATCATCGGCTCCCTGCTTGTCATCGCGCTTGCGTTTGACATGGGATGGACCAACGTGGTTCTTGCCGTCCGGAACAATATCGTTTTTGAGAACAGGAACCAGGAATACGGAGCATTCTTCATACGAAAAGCTTATAATAAAACGATCGGCCTTGCGCTTGCAACAACCATTCTTGCTTTAGGGTTAGGAGTCTCTGTTCCTACGATCATACGGATGTTTGAAAATATTACAATGGAAGATCCGAATTTGAACAAGAATACTACGGTTGACCTGACTGAGCCGCCGCCGATGGAAGAAAAAGAACTTCCGCCGCCACCACCGCCGCCACCACCACCGCCAACAATTAAGACCATAAAATTCGTTCCGCCTGAAGTAACGGAGGAAGAAGAAGTGGAGCCTCCGCCTACGCAGGAGGAAATTAAAGATGAGAACATCGGATTAAAAGATAAAGAAGGTGAAGACGGTCCGCCCCCGATCGTGGATGCTCCTGTTGAAACGGAAGATAACACCATCTACGACCAGATTGCCATTGAGGAAAACGCAAGCTTCGTTGGAGGCGTTGAAGAAATGTTGAAATGGATCGTAAAGAACACCAACTATCCTCAGCTCTGTAAGGAAAACCAGGTTTCAGGAAAAGTGTTCGTTGATTTCGTCGTTGGTAAAGACGGGAGCATCACAGACGTAACAATAAAGAAGGGTGTTAATGCCTGCCCTGCCATGGATGCTGAAGCGAAACGTGTTATCAGCCTAATGCCGAAATGGTTGCCCGGAAGACAGAACGGAAAACCCGCCCGAGTGCGATTCACATTACCGGTTAATTTCAAGCTTCAGTAAACTCCTGAAACTACCACCTTTCAGGATCCTGGAAATTATAATGGTTGTCCTTTATTTGACAGCAGGGATCCTGTTTCTGTTCACGGATGTATGGAATGAATACATTAAAGCAGGAAGAGGTTGGTTTGGCGGAATATGTATCGTGTATGCTGCTTACAGAAGCACGGTGATCTATAGAAAAATACAGCTTGAAAAAAACAAGATTGCAGGTGATGAAAATAAGGCCGGGAAAATATAGCAGTCCTCTTACTCCAAATTATCTTCATCCGCTTGCGATGCTCTTTACTCTTGTGATCGCGCTTGTGATCTCCTGCACAGGTCCCGAGGGGAAAAAGAATAATTCGGATACCCCTACTTCCGGCCATGTGAAAGTGGGCGCGGATGATTCGTATCAAAACTTCATGGATGCGGAAAAAATGGTCTTTGAGGAACTGTATGTTGATGCAAAAGTTGATGTGATTACAGCGTCAGAGGACAGCATCATTAAACTGCTCATGGCGGATTCTATTCGCTTCGCCGTTCTCTCAAGAAAGCTGACGGCGGCAGAAGAGTCGGTGATCAAAAAAAACAAAGTGGATCCAACATACATCAGAATTGCCTTTGACGGGGTTGCGCTCATCGTGCATCCTGAAAATCCGGTGAAAGGCCTGTCGCTTTCAAAACTTAAAAAAATATTCCGCGGCGAGATCATTTCCTGGAAGAAACTGGACTCTCTTTCAAAAAGTGATAGTATCCGTATCGTGTTCGACAACCAGGGCTCGGGGAATGCGCGATACATAAAAGATTCCTTGCTTGGTCCGGACGCTAAATTTCCATCTAATTGTTTCGCGTCCAGCTCCAACCCGGAAGTGATCAAATACGTCTCAACGCATAAGAATGCGCTTGGTGTGATAGGGGCAAACTGGATCAGTGACAGCGATGATTCCCTGGCCCAAACCTTCTTAAAGGATGTGGTGGTTATGGGCATTTCTTCCCCATGGTCGCCCGACCTGTATTACCAGCCCTACCAGGCCTATATTGCACAAGGTAACTACCCGCTATTCAGGGAGGTATATATCGTTAAGCGTGAGGTTGGTGCGGGCCTTGGCACGGGGTTTGCAGCCTTCATTGCAGGTGAAAAAGGACAGCGTATCATACTGAAATCCGGGCTGGTACCATCAACGATGCCGATAACGATCGTGGATGTAAAATCAGAATAAACCCCAAAATCGTATTTTCGCGGTTCGGCCCTTCGGCTTCGCTCGGGACTCACCATGACAAAGTTGCATCTTTTATGAAAAAGCACATTCTTCCTTTCTTATTTTTCCTTCTGTCGGGATTGTATGTTTCGGCCCAGACTCTGAAGGATGCAATTAAACTGACCGATAACGAGCAGTATGAAAAAGCTGCCGCTGCGTTCATTGCTCTTATACAGAAGGAGCCGAAGAACGGCGAGGTCTATTTTTATTTCGGTGAGAATTATTTCAAGCAAGACGAGATCGACTCCGCCCTGATGTTCTATACAAAAGGCAATACTGAGAATCCGGGATTTCCACTGAACCAGGTTGGAATAGGTAAGGTGAACTGGTATAAGAAAAAGTTTGATGAGGCGGGAAAGCCTTTTCTCACTGCAACCACTATTGTTGAGGATAAAAGTAACAAAGTCGCGCAGCCGTTCAAGTCAACTGTATACCTGAAGATCGCGGAATGTTATCTCAATGCGCCTGATAAAGATGCGATCAAAGCTAAGAACTACGTCGCAAAAGCGCTCGCCATCAACCCGAAAAATGCCGATGCGCTTATCCTGAATGGTGATGCGATCTTCGAAGAAAGCCCTGCAAACGCATCTAAAGCAATTGAAGAATATAAAAAAGCTGCCGACTACGATAAAACTTCCGCAAAACCTCTTGTTCGACGCGGAGTGTTTTACATGCGCTGTAACAATCCTTCTGACGCCATTACTTTTTACACACAGGCCATTACACTTGAGCCGAATTTCGCTCCTGCTTACCGTGAGCGCGCAGAAGCCTATGCCAGGCTTGGAAAAATGGATCTCGCTATCAATGACATGGAGAAATACCTTGAGCTCAACAAGGGCAGCGTCAGCGCTAAAGTGCGTTACGGGATCTTTCTTTATGTAGCAAAAAAATATTCTGACGCGCTGGTCATTTTCAGGGGGATACAGAAAGAGGTTCCCTCTAATATGGTCGTACAAAGACTTATGGCTTATTGCTATTATGAATCGGGCGACTACGGAACAGGTCTGTCAACAATCGAGACCTATTTTGGAAGGCAAAGCGCTGAGCGTATCATCCCGCGCGACTATGAATATTATGGGAAGCTTTATCAGAAGGCAGGAAGCGATTCCCTTGCTGTTGGCTGGTTGATCAAAGCATTTGAAGCTGATCCGAAGAACTGCGATCTCTGTACGGAGATCGGGAATATTTACGGAAAACTAAAAAAGAACCCCGAGGCTGCGGTTTGGTATGATAAAAAAATAAAGTGCGGAGGCAAGGTCTCTGCAAACGATTATTTCTACTTAGGAAGATCCTATTATTACATCAAAGCCTACCAGCGTGCGGATTCCGCATTTGCAGAATATGTTAAGGTACAAAGTAAGATCCCTTTCGGGTATATCTGGAGAGGACGCTGCGCGGCGGGCATTGATACCGGAAAAGTGATGCTGGGACTTGCAAACCAGTATTACCAGATGGTGATAGAGCTTGTGAAGCCTGAAGATGTTGATAAATCCAAGAAAGACCTTGAAGAAGCGTATTTCTATTTTGGTACTTTTTACCTGAGCAGCAAAGAATACGCTCATGCAAAATGCTGCTATGAGAAGATCGTTTCACTCAACACAGGATCCAAAGAGTTCAAAAAATCTCAAGACGTTCTGAAGGTCGCGCCGGAGTTCAAGGGCGTTGTTTCGGCGACGGAGTGTATCAAGAAATGATGTTCGCCCGGCAGTATCTCTCGACCGTTAGGCTTCGCTCACGGCTCGGGATGACTGGCAATAAGCAATGCAAAGAATAAAAATATTCATAGCCATATTACTCTCCGGACTATTCGTCCATGTTTCCGCACAGAAATTTACTGCCCTTGAAAAAGTCCTGGCTAAAGAGTTTTCGGAAAATTCAAATACTGATGGAAGATGGGTCTTTTATTCCGAAAGGGCTGACATTGAAAAGATCATCAAGCCCCTGGTCGGGTTGCAGATCCCTAATTATACCTTTTACAAGATTCAATTGACAAATTATTTAGGATATCATATCAATGAAGCAACTTGCCTGATATTATATGACAGCTTAAAGGCTAAGGTCCTTCTTGTTGAGCCGCTATGGTACGGCGGGGTAAGCGAGCGCTTCGTTCGGCTCTTTGTCGGAAAGACATTTAATAGTAAGGATTCATTAATGAGCTTTTTAACTGAGCTAAATGAATTGATGGAGGTTGGGTCCGGCTTTAAGTTTGTGACCCCGATTTATACAGACAGCTTAATAACCTATGATTTGGCTTCTTTAAAAGGGGACTCTTACACAACAAAGGGCAATGGGATAAGTTCAACCGTTCAATACAACCAGGATGATGTATGGAGAAAGATCAGAATTACAATAAAGAATCTAAAAATAATTCGATATGCCTCAACGAATCCGAAGACAAACGAGGAGGAAACAATAAAGTAGTCGCAGGAATGAGAACGCCCTTCTTTCTAACCACAGTAACGCTGATCATATCGGCTTGCGGGGTAGCTCCGTCGGATAATACCGCGCAGGAGCCTGTTGTTGTAAATAAGATCAGTTCCTCAGCGAGCCTGGACAGTTTATTCACAAAAGCTGATGCTGAAAAAATAATGGGAGAGCCGGGCCACTTAACTGACAATTCCATAAAACGCAACCCAGGAGTTGTAATTCACTACGACGCTTACGCTGCAAACGTTGAAGGAGCAAAAATGGCCCATGTTTATTTTTTGATAGAGCAATTCGATGAGTCCTCAGCCGCTAAGAATAAATATGCTTCTACTAAGAAGAGCAACGAAGGTCATGATGGAATTAATACTCTGGACAGCCTGGGCGATGAAGCATATTTTCACAGTGATGGAGAAAACTTTCATTTCATCATGGTCAGAAAAGGCGCCTGGCTGTTTTCAATGAAGGTGAGCAAGATAACCGCTACCACTTCGGTTGATGAATTCAACCGGGTTGCTAAGAGAATAACTGCTGAGCTCTGATAAGCAATGCAAAGCATGAAAATATTTGTTGAGGATCATTCTCCTGAATGGGCGCTGACGTTCCAACAATTAAAGTCGGTCTATCAATTACATTTGGGTGATCTCGTTCGTGACGTTCAACACGTTGGCAGTACATTTGTTCCCGGGCTTGCCGCTAAACCTGTCATAGACATTGACATAATCATTGACGATAGAAATAATCTGGCCCCGATAATTGAAAAACTTGCTTTGTTGGGTTATGGTCATCAAGGCAACTTAGGCATTACAGACAGAGAGTCTTTTATGCGCAAGTCTGACAAAACACCCCGTGACGGTTCTCTGCGGAGTTGGCCAAAACATAACTTATACGTTTGCCCGGCAGACAGCATTAGCTTAAAAAATCACTTAGCCCTTCGTGACTTTCTTCGAAGCAACCCACAGAAAGCAAAGGAGTATGGTGAGTTGAAAAAGAAATTAGCATCAGAGCATCCGAACAACATAGATCTGTATGTTGAACGTAAGACGCCTTTTATTCTCGCAATATTGAAGGATGTCGGCTTTAATGACGGGGCATTAGAGAGCATCAAACAAGAAAACAAAGCGAGTGATCGGTTCCCGTCGTAGGCGAAGATGCTACGCTTCCTGCTTCATCCCCTGCCTCTGCTTATGCTTCTCATACAGCAAATGCACGATGCCGTCCGAAAGACCGAACTGCGGAACGATGATCTTCTGCGCTTCGGATTGCTTCAACACACTTAACAGGATCTTAGATGCAGGGATGATCACGTCCGCGCGGTCGGGATTCAGGCCAAGAATCTTGATCCGCTCCTCATACGAATAGGATTCTATCAATTCACACATACTTTTGAGACGGCTTACGGCGAGCGGCTTATTTTCCTTCTTCCGCGTCATCTTGAAAAGCTTGTTAATGTTCCCGCCTGATCCGATCGCAATGAGCGGTTTTCGGCTTTCCGTTATTTCCCGTACCCATTTTTTGAAATAATTCCAGTGTTCTTTGTCGATCTGGTTATGAAGCATGCGTATGGTTCCGATGTTGAACGACTGAGAGGTAATGCGTTTATTTTTCGATATAAGCGTGATCTCTGTGCTTCCGCCGCCGATATCAATGTAGAGGTACGATGCCGACTTGTCCAAAAATTCCTCTATGTGATTTGAAAAAATGATCTCGGCTTCTGCTTTGCCGGAGAGTATCTCCACTTTCAGCCCTGCTTTCTTGCGAATGCGGTCAATGATATCCCATCGGTTTTCAGCATCACGCATGGCAGACGTTGCGCAGGCCCTGTAATCGATGGCATCATATACTTTGATAAGATGCCTGAAGGCCTTCATCGTTGTAACCAGCTTTGCTGATTTTTCCCTTGAGATCTTGCCTGTGGTGAAGACGTCTTCTCCCAATCGTAAGGGAACGCGGATCATTTCCGCTTTCTTATACGACACGCTTCCGTTCTTTTCCTCAACCACGTTGCAGAAAAGCAGCCTTGTTGCGTTGGAGCCTATGTCAATGGCTGCGAACTTCAAGCTCTTTGCCTTTTTGTTTGATGCCGGTCATTTTCCGAGAGAGGTACCGATAAATATCTTCCTGCGCACGAACCCTGACGCCAAGATCATTCGTTTGGTATTTATTATCCTGGAGTGTGTTGATGACGCGGGCTTTCGTGTTATCTGCCCATTGTATCTCAAGAATTCTTTTCAAGACCTTACAAATATCTTTGTCGTACACCGGAACAGCAACTTCAGAGCGATAATCAAGGTTCCTGGTCATCCAGTCGGCCGAAGAAATGAAGTATTTCTCCCTCCCGCTGTTGTGAAAGACAAACACTCGTCCGTGTTCCAGAAACTTATCAACGATGCTGATGGCCCGGATGTTTTCGCTTTGGTCCAGGATGCCGGTAACTAACGAGCAAATGCCCCGGACAATGATGCGGACCTTCACCCCTGCTCTGCTCGCTTCATACAATTTACGGATCAGCTGGCTATCAACAATGCTGTTCATTTTTAAGATTATCTCTGCCGTCTGTCCGGAGAGCGCATTGTCAATTTCAGTATTGATAAGGCGATTGAGCCGCTTGCGCATGTTAAATGGAGCAACGAGTAAATGCTTGAATTCCGGCTTGTGCTGATTATCGCGATAATGTTTGAAAACTTCAAGGATCTCCCGGGTTATTCGCTTATCCGACGTGATCAAAGAAAAGTCACTGTAAATCTTCGATGTGTCCTCGTTAAAATTTCCGGTCCCAATATGAGCATACCGGTTCGTTTTCCCTTTTTCCTTTCTTGTGACCAGGATCAGTTTGGAATGCACTTTCAATCCAGGGACTCCGTAGATCACATTGACTCCCTCTTCCTGCAATTTATTGGCCCAGAAAATATTCGCTTCCTCATCGAACCGTGCCTGAAGCTCCATCACCACGGTAACTTTCTTCCCGTTCCTTAAAGCGTTGACAAGTGCGTTGACAATATTAGAATTTCTTCCCGCCCTGTACAGGGTCATTTGAATGGATACTACTTTTGGATCCATTGACGCCTCTCTCAGGAAATCGATGATGTGGTTGAAGCTCTGGTAAGGATAGGTCAGAAGTATGTCCTGCTCCTTTAAAACGCGGAAAATACTCTTTTGTCGTTTGAGTGATTCGTGCTCTATAGGCAGGGAAGGTTGGTATTTTAATTCGCTGGTTCCGGTGTCCGGAAAATTAATAAGATCCTTGAGATTATGATAACGACTGCCCGGAACCAGGTATTCGTTCTTTAGTACAGAGAGCCGCTTTCTAAGATACAGCATCACATCCTTCGACATGGCTGTATCGAAGATAAATCTCACGGGGGCGCCTTTGCTTCTTTTTTTAAGACTTCGGGAGATCTTCTCGACAAAACTCTTGGAAAGATCATGGTCAATATCAAGTTCGGCATCCCTTGTCATCTTGATGGTATACGCCTCGATACTATCATAATCACCGAATGAGAACACCTCGCCAAGGCAATAACGTATGATATCATCAAGAAAGATGATCTGCTTTTTGCTCCCGGCAGATGGCAGGAGCGTGAATCGTTTTAAATTTCCGGGGATCTCAATAAGGGCATAACGGTATTTCTTCTCCCTATCGTAGCTGGTGATCTTAATTACGAGGTAAATAGCTCTGTCCTTCAGATATGGAAACTCCGGAGCATTGTCGAGCATGATCGGAAAAAGCGCCGGCATCACCTGCTCGTTGAAATAGCTTCTCACAAATTCTCCCTGTTCTTTGCTGAGTTGCTTTTCATTTACAATGAATGTTCCGTGTTTTTCCAGCTCCTTAAGGATCTTCCTGTAAATGCTTTCAAATTTTGCCTGCTGTCGAAGGATGATCTGTTGCAGTCGGTCATACAGCGATGACGGGCTCTCACCTAAGAATTCCTTTCCGCGCTTTCCATGTTTCATGATGCGCCGGATATTTGCGACACGCACACGATAAAACTCATCAAGGTTGTTGGAATAGATCCCAAGGAATCGCAGACGTTCCAACAAGGGCACGTTGGGGTCTTCCGCCTCTTGCAAGACTCTCTCGTTGAAGGAGAGCCAGCTGATCTCTCTGTTTATAAGGAAAACATTTCCGGGCATACCCTATAAAAATACAGAAATTCAGGGCTTCCTTTTGGGATAATCATAAAAAAGCAGCTTTCCTTTTTTGTGCTTCAAAAAGGTTTCGTCAGCGGTAAATTCAAAAGCTGCCATTCCGCATGTAGGGACATTGTCGGTTTGGAGATCCCCGAGTTCATTCACAAGCATGGTAATGGTGGGATTATGTCCGAACAGGAAAAGGGTCTTGTGCTCCATGTATTCCTTCAATATTTTCTTGTAGATCTCAACTGTTGAATCATACAGCTCTTCTCTTAGAATGATCTTATTCTCAGGAACGCTCAGTTCCTCAGCAAAGATCCTCGCGGTAGTATATGCGCGGACTGCTGTGCTTGAAAGGATAATTTCCGGGCTGACGCCTTTCTCTTTCAACCGCTTGCTCATTACCGGTGCATCGGAATAGCCTCTTTTGTTCAGAGGTCGGTCGATGTCCTTCAATTCCGGTGATGACCAGTCGGACTTGGCGTGCCTGATGAGGCAAATGATCATTGCTTAGGCCATTTGTAATTGTACTCCCAGTCGAAAAAGCTGTCTGTCTTCTTCTTATTGTCCTTTACCCAGGCAATGACTTGTTGAGAAGCTTCGCCGTTGTAACTAAGCAATACATAACAAAAAGCTTCTGCATGGCCGTTCTTTAGCATCGCAACAAAGAAAGGCGTATAGTATTGCCAGAAAAACCCCTCCTTGTTCTTCTCCTGTTCTGAAAGTGAAGTGAAAAGAGCGTTCATTCCTCTGATGAATTTCTCGTCGGGGCTTTTATTGATCGAATCTTCGCCCATAGAGGCTGCGGCAGAAAGAGAAAGAAAAAGATCCACTGCAGAAAAATTATTTTCCTTTTTATCATCAAGGCCTGAAGGATCCAAAATGATGTTTATTTGGTTCTTCTCCCCTTTGCTTACGTTCGAGCCGATCTTTGCCTCGAGCGCTTTCAAGGCCGCCAGTGTGCGGGCGCCCTGTTGTTCCAGGATAAGAAAACGCGATAACGCCAACATGGAAGCGATCCTGTTCTTCTTCTTTTCCATGATGAGAGCAAGATGGAAGTGTGAGCCCGGATGGTCCGGGTTCAAGCTTGCAGATCGCTCAAATTGCTCCAGCGCCTTGTCTACGTCGTTTATTCTTAGTAGCGTCACGCCCAGGTTGTAGGGAAGCAGATAATAGGTCGAAAACTCTTTGATCCCCTTTTTGTAAATCTTGATCGCCTCCTCAGGGAGATCTTTCGAGTCAAGAGTCGTTCCCCATGTGACGAAGGTTTTGCGCTTTGCAACCGTGTCCCCTGTGGTTTTGAGAATGTCTTTGCACAAGCTGATACAAAGGTCATACTCCTTCATATACAAATGTGTTCTTGACATTTCAACTTTTGTGGCAGCGTGCCCGGGGTTCAGCTTTAATCCTTCTTCGTACTTCTTCTTTGCTCCCTGGAAATCGCCCTTGTCGCTGAGGTCAAGTCCTTCATTGAACAGGCTTTCAACTGTGCTCTGCGAATGTCCGTAAATGGAGAAAAGGCAAAATAATATTACTCCGCTGATCCTGTTTCTCATCTAGTACATTTTCTGTTCCCACAATCCGATCTGCGGCTTCCGTTTCTTCTTTCTTTTTTTCTTTTCCGGCTTTCCGTCAAGCGGGTCCTTCTCCCTGTTCTTTTCCCTTCTTGTCTTACGCTCTTCGCGCTTTTTCGATTTCTTACCCTTTATCTTTTTACCGGTTGCTTTCTCTCCGTATGATTTGCTTTTTTTCTTTTCCTTCTTCGCAAAAGCATCGTTGCCGGAAGGTGCGCGTTTGGGCTTCTTATTTTCCTTCTTTTTCTTTACCCGCTTTCCATTCGCTTTATCGCCGTACGATTTGCTTTTCCGTTTTTCCTTTTTGCCGAAACTGTCGGTGCCGGACGGGGTGCTTCCGGGCTTTCCATTTTGCTTCTTCTTACTTACCCGCTTTCCGTTCGCCTTGTCGCCATAATTGCTTTCCTTTCTGCTCTTTTTCCCAAAACTGTCCTTCTCTTTTTTCCTGTTCTGCTTTTTCTCCTTGTTCGAGAAATGGTCTTTCTGCCGTTTCTCCTTTTTTTCCTTTCTCCTTGTTGAAAAATGGTCCCGCCCTTTCTTTGCTTTCGGTTTCTTTTCTTTGCGGTTGAATGAGGTGTTGGCGGTATTGACCTTTTTCGACTTATGCCCCGGGCCCCAGGATGGGCATGAGCTTCTGTTGCATCCTGATGCGATCAGGAGCGCGACAAGAAAAGCGCTAAATAGCTGCATGAAGCGACCTGGCATTCTATAAATTTAGTGCAATTATCTGTCTTATACGAGACGGATAGGGCTGTTGTTCACACCTGGTTGATGCGCTTATTGAGGTCTTCTTTATAAGAGCCGCCAACAGGGATCTCCTTGTTCTCGTGCTCAAGCACAACGTTTGAGTGGTCGATAGCAACGATCTTGTCGATGCGAACGATGTAGGAACGATGCACGCGGACAAATTCGCTTGTGGGAAGTTTCTTCTCAATATCCTTCATCGTAGAATGAATGGTGTATCGTGCGTGCGCGGTGTGAATAACGACGTAGTCCTTCAGCGCTTCTACGTAATAAATATCTGAGGTCTTTACCTTGACAAGTTTGTTGCTCGACTTTACAAAAAGGATGTCTTTGGAGTCTTTGTTTTCTACCAATGAGTAAAGGAAATCCCGCTCTTTACGGATGTCTGTTTCTTTCTGATGTTTGTAAAGCGCCATCTCAATGGAAGTGTGCAGGTCGATCTCTTTAAATGGCTTGATGATATATCCGTAAGGCTCTGTCACTTTTGCTTTCGCCAAAGTGCTTTCATCCGCGTATGCAGTGAGAAAAATAACGGGCGTATTAAATCGTTGGCGGATCTGGTCAGCGGCTTCAATACCGCTCATATCCCCTTTCAGCATGATGTCCATCAGCACAAGATCCGGGCGCTTCTCCTCTGCAGTTCGAATTGCGTCCTCCCCGTTGTTGCAAATTCCGACAACATTATAGCCGAGTTTTTTAAGACTCTGCTGAATGTCTTTCGCAACAATGCTCTCATCTTCAGTTATCAGGATATTTACCTTGGACATACTAGATTCTGTTTTTGTAAATTTTCGGGAAAGTTATGGTGAATTTTGTTCCGTTCTTTCTTTCAAGTTTAATTGTTCCGTTGAGCTGCTCTACCAGTGTCACAACAAGCTGAAGGCCAAGCGAATCCGTTTTTCTATAGTTCAATTTGGCTGCGATCCCAACGCCATCATCTGCAACGATCATAGTCACTTTTTCATCCTGCTCTTTAATTCGCAGCTGGATCTTGCCTTTGCCCTTTTTTTTGAATGCGTATTTTAATGTGTTGGAAATCAGTTCGTTAATGATTAATCCGCAGGGAATCGACTGGTCAAGATTCAGTTGTACTGTATTAACGTCGGTCTCCAGAGCTACCTGGCCACCGCCCGACAAGTCATAAGAACGAAGAAGGTTCTTCGACAAATTTACAACATACTCAGAGAAGTTAACGTTAGAAAAGTCCTTTGTTTGATATAAACTTTCGTGAATGAACGCCATGGATTTGATCCTGTCCTGGCTTTCCCTTAGCATAGTAAGCGTGTTCGCATCCTTAACGTATGATGATTGCAGGCTAAGGATGCTGGTAATGACCTGCAGGTTGTTCTTCACCCGGTGGTGTACCTCTTTTAGCAGAACTTCCTTCTCCTTAAGCGATTGCTTGATCCTTTCTTCATTTGTTTTCTTATCTGTGATATCGTGCGCGATCACCGAAACCTCCATGGGCTCGTCTTTACCGCCGAAGATGGGATTCATATAGACCTCACGCCAGATAACATTCCCGGACTTAGTTTCAAACGGCACCTCGAATTGTTGTGAGTGTCCTTGTAGTGCAAGATCAATGTGCTTTAGCCATATATCGTTATGGTCTCGGGAAGTAAGCATTTTACCTGAAACCATTGACATGCCGAGCTTCGGTTCGATGCTATAGTACGTTTTGATCCATTCCATCTGGTTTTTATTGATGGATGTTAATTTATAATTTTTGTCGATGGTAAGAATGTGGTGGGTGCTGCTGTTGATGATCGCATTCAACTGCGAGGTTTGTTTCAATATTTTCAGTTCGGCTTCCTTTCTGTCGGTAATGTCCTCGTAAACGGCAACTGTATATTGTGGCCTTCCTTCCACGTCCCTCACAAGGGATACAAGCAGATCGGTATGAATGATGCTTCCGTCCTTCGCCACATAACGTTTCTCCGTTGAATAGTTCGCAAGCTTTCCTTTTACAAGCTGTTCGCGTTCGCGAGCGCCTCTGTCTCTGTCTTCCTTAAAAGTGATGTCAAGAAAATTCTTTTTCAGGATCTCTTCCTCGCTGTATCCGAACATTTCTACAAGCTTCTGATTCACCTGCAGGAATTTTCCTTCAAAATCTACAAGTGCAATTCCGACAAAGGCCTGGCGATAGATGGCCCGGTACCGCTCCTCGCTTTGTTTGATTCGTTCTTCGTTCTTCTTTAATTCCGTGATATCGCGAGAAACGCCCATCGCGCCAATCACGTCTCCTTTATCATTTCTGAGGACCGAGGCCGACAGATACGCCGAGAAGATCTCTCCGCTCTTTTTCCTGTTCTTTACCTCGCCGGAGAAGACCCCGTCCTTATACAAATGCTTTTCTGTTATTTTTTGCCGCTCTTCCGGATCGGCGTAGAGCATACCAACATGTTTTCCCAGGACCTCTTCGGCCTTGTATCCGAATGTTTTCTGCGCAGCTGAGTTGAATTCCGTCATGAATCCCTCTCTGTCGGAGGCGCAGATCATGTCAAGCGAACTATCGATCAGCAGTCTTGCATATTTCTGTGTTTCACGCAAGATCCTCTCTGTGTTCTTTCGTTCTTTGATCTCCTCTTCCAACCTGATATTTGTTTCTTCTGCCACCTGTGCGCGAACCACCTCTTTCTCCAGCTGTCGGTGATAAGTAAGGTCACGGAAGAAAACCAGTGCCGCTTTTTTCCCCTGAAAATCTATAAGCAGCGGCTTGGTCTCTATTTCGATTATTTTTCCGTCCAGGCGTTTTACGCGCGTTTCCTGGTAAGCAAGGTCTTCGCCTTTCAGCATGGGCGCTTTTCGCTTTTTAAGCACATGCGCATCTTCCTTCACTGAAAAACTGAGAACGTTTGAGCCGACGAAGTCTTCCTGTGACTTTGCTCCCATGATACTGACCGCTCTTGAATTGGCGAACAGAACATTTCCCGAAAAATCATGAACGAACAATCCTTCGGGCGAGGACTCGATCAGGTTCTTATACATCTTCCTGGATTCTTCCTGTGCGATCTCGAAATTCTTACGTTCCGTTATGTCTGCAATGAAGCCTTCAAGGAATAATACCTCTCCTTCGGGTGAGTAAACGCCTTCTCCTCTTTCCCAAACCCATTTCGATCTGCCGGAAGCATCAATGATCCTGTACTCAATTTCAAAACTTGACTTGTCTCTTAGCGCTTGTTTTATCTGCAGCGTTCCTACGCCGGTATCTTCCGGATGAACAATGGAAGCGTAGGGCCTGGATTTGTTTTCGATTATCTCCTCGGGATTGTATCCGGTAAGCTCCTTACAACCGTTGCTGGCGAACATCATTGTCCAGTTCTTATCATACCGGCAGCGGTAAGCCATCCCCGGCAGATTATTCATAAGCGTTGACAGGGTGCGCTCGCTTTCCTGCAGAGCCCTGGTAGCGTGGATGTACCCGGTAATGTCGAAGATCGTGCCTTCAATGATCGTTTCGGACGATGTTTTACCGGCTTTACGCATGGCGTTAACCAGAACGTAAACGGCTTCGCCATTCTTTCTTCGTAACCGAAGTTGTAAATTTTTGACAACCCCTTCCTTTTTAAGTTCGTTGATGTAGGCCGGCCTGTCTTCAGGTGAATAATAGAAGGACTGCACCCTAACGCTGAGCATTTCCTCCTTTGTGTACCCAAAGATCTTAAGATAAGACTCGTTGCAATCCAGGATCTCGCCCGCCTCCGTAGTTCTGAACACGCCGGAAACGCTGTTCTCAAATAATTCCCTGTAACGCTTCTCGCTGTCCATGATCCTGAGCTCGGCGCTTTTCGATTCAGTAATGTCCCTGGAAATGCCTTCCATGGCTATCACTCTTCCCTCCGTATTGAAGATAGGCCTGTTCCTGGTTTCTGTCCATACGACGATTCCGTCCTTTCGTATCCATCGCAAAACGATCGCCTGCTCTTTGGGTTTAGAAAATGTCTTTCCTTGCTTGATCACTTCGTACGACCTGGACACATCCTTGAAATCCTCAGGGTGAACGATCTTATACCCCAACATCGGGTCGGCGTAGAATTCTTCGGGTGTATATCCCGACATTTCTTCGATCGAAGGACTGATATAGTCGTATTTGGGTTCAGGATGAAAGATGTATTTGTAAATAACGTCCTGCGCATTGTTAGCAAGCATCCTGAATTTTTTCTCGCTGTGCTGGATCTTATTTTCTGCTTCTATGCGCTGTGTCACATCGCGCGTTACGCCCAGCACGCCAATGCTCTTTCCATCCTTATCAAAGCGCGGGTAAACTCGTTCTTCCAGCCATCGGTATTCTTTTGTCTTCTGATGCATGAACCTGTAAGTCGTAACCTGGGGTTCGTTCTTTATCTTGAGTGTTTTTGCGGTTTCGCTTACAAGGGGAAGGTCTTCCGGATGCATCATGGAAGAAAGTTTGTCCAGCGAGGTTGCGTATTTGTCCGCGCTGATCCCGATCAGCTTTTCAACGTTTGAGCTGATGAATTCTACTTTGCGATTATTGTCCGTAACAGTTACGAGGTATACGACCTCCTCAATTGCCTCGATGATCTGTTTGAGTTGTTGCTGGCTGGTCTTTGCGGTCTCCTCGGCCCGGTGAAGGTTTGTAACGTCCACGCATACAACCTGCAAACATTTATTTCCTCCGAACTCGATCGGGCCAAAGTTGGTTTGAATGATCTTCCGCTCTCCTTTCGCTGTAAGCACGGGCCACTCCAGGACGGTGTCCGTGGCTGAATTCTCAAACGCTTCGGCGTACTTAATTGCAAATTCTTTCTTTCTTTCCGGGTCAAGAAAGTCAAAGACAGAATGCTCGCCCTTTGATTTGAGGTAATCATGAGATATGCCGAGAAATGCCTGTGTTTTTTTATTCGTGTAAACTACGCGGTCTCTGTCAAGGATCAGGATCCCAATAGGAAGGTCATCCCAAAGTGCGCGGCGCAGGTCGTTCTTGTTGGCAAGAAGCTCCTTGTCCTTTTCCATGGATCATTCCGTCTCCGGGCGAACAACAAAATTATCCCACTTCACTTCTTTCCCGTCCCGATAGGTGATGGTAAGTATGTATTCGAGAAGTCCGCTCTCTTCGTTATATCCAAAATACTTCCAGTCCCCTTCCTTTCTTCCGACAATATATTTTCCTTCCCTCAGCATGTCTCCGCTAATGGTATGTTCTTTATACTTTCCATCCGGATTATTATCGAGATAGCTGACGGCCCACTTTTCTTTTCCGGTCGAAATATAATACGCTTTCCACTCTCCGCTCATTTGGCCTGCCTTGTACTCCCCAAGCTCTTTATAGTCGCCCATAAAATATTCCCATTTCCCTTCCTTCAGCCCTTCGATGAAGTCTCCTTTCGTTATCACTCCCCCGCTATCGCTGTATTCGATCATGTTTCCTTCCCTCTGTCCGTCAAGATAATTTTCCTCCCTGAGCAGATTTCCGCTTTCATAAAACCATTTCCATACGCCTTGTGCTCTTCCTTTCTTATCATACTTGCCTTTCTGCTCTGTTTTTCCGCTTACATGATAGAATACCCATTCGCCGATTCTTTTTGCGTCTTTGTATTCTCCCTTGGCTTTCAATTGTCCGTTAGGATGAAACTCTTCCCAGGGTCCCTGTTCATTTCCGGCTGCGTCCATTATTCCTTCGCCGGTAAGAATGCCTTCAGAATAGGTCTTGGATTTGACCACTTCGCCTTTAGGATTGAAAAGCGTATGCGTTCCGTCCGGCTTGCCGTCCTTGTAGGTCCCTTCGTACTTTTTTGTGCCGTCCTCAAAATATTCCGTTTTGATCTCCAGTTTTGCCAGCTCGGGCGCATCCTTGATCAGTTCGTCCATGAAGAATTTGTAAATATTGGCCAGCTGTCCCTTCGTGTCAAATTCTTTCAGGTAGCCGTTTTTCTTCCCGTCTGAGTACGTGCACTCGCTCTTTACCACCTTGTTTTCATAGAATTCTTTCCACATCCCCGTTTTAAGTCCGTTCTGATCCTTCCGGTTGATGATCTCGTAACTTTTCATGAATCCGAATGTATATTCGATCAACTTCGTGATGTTGCCTTCCTCGTCGTATTCGTATGAAAGTCCCTGTTCTTTTCCCTTGTCGAACGGGATCTGTTGTTTGGCACTTCCTGAAGGATAATAAAATGTTGTCGGGCCGTGCTTGAGGTCCTTCTCAAAAGTTTCTTCTGAAAGAACGAAACCTTCGGGGGAATGTGTCCTTTTTATTCCGCTCTTCTTGTTGTCGCGGTAGTTTATTTCGGTGGTTAGTTTTCCCGATTCATTATAAAACCTCCATGTGCTGTCCAGCTGGCTCTCTTTACGGTTGCCTTCTGTCTTGAGCTTGCCATCGGGGTAATACGTTTTCCAATAACCGTCGGGTTTGCCATTCTTCATGGTCCCCTCGCTGGAGATCTTCCCGTTGTCGTAATAGAATTTATTATACCCGTTCGGGTTGATGTTCTCGTCACCCGGTGGTTGCGCAATTGTGGCAACCGCAACAATGAAAACCAATGAAAAGACCCCTAATTTCAGCTGCATGCTCTTAAAACTTTAAAGTTACTTAAAATGGCCTAAAGGCCCAATTTTTCCGAGAGCTCAAGCATCCTTCTGATGGGTATTTCTGCTGCCCGGATCAGTGGGGTGGAAAGGGTGATCTCGGGCGTTTCATATTTAAGACAGTTGTAAATTTTCTCCAATGTGTTCAGCTTCATGTGCGGACAATCATTACACGCGCATGTGTTGTTGGGCGGCGCCGCAATGAATGTCTTGTCGGGCGAGGCCTTTTGCATTTGATGTAGTATTCCTGCCTCTGTTGCAACAATGAATGTGTTCGCGACAGATTGCTTCGTGAAATTCAGAAGCCCGGTTGTAGAGCTAATATGGTCTGCCATCTCAAGGATAGTCTCCTCGCATTCAGGATGAGCAATGAGCAGCGCCTCGGGGTGTTTTGCTTTGAGTGCCGAAATTTTGGAAAGCGAGAATATCTCATGCACCATACAGGATCCGTTCCATAAGATCATTTTGCGTCCCGACTTTTTTATAATGTACTTCCCAAGATTTTTATCCGGCGCAAAAATGATCTCCTTGCCGGCCGGCACGCTGTTAACAATTTGTAATGCATTCGACGAGGTGCATACAATATCCGTCATAGCCTTTATTTCGGCCGAACAATTAACATAAGATATTACGACACTGCCGGGATGCTTTTCTTTGAAAGCCCTGAACTCGTTCGGTGGGCATGAATCCGCAAGAGAGCAGCCGGCGTTCAGATCCGGAAGAATGACTTTTTTAGAAGGGGATAATATTTTCGCCGTTTCAGCCATAAAATGGACCCCGGCAAAAAGGATGATATCTGCGTCAGTGGAGGCGGCTTGTTGGGATAAGCCCAGGCTGTCCCCAACGTAATCTGCTATGTCTTGTATATCAGTATCCTGATAATAATGAGCCAGTATGACCGCATTCTTTTCCTGCTTCATCTTGCCGATCTCACGGAATAGATCAACGGAAGGATCAATCTCAACATCCACAAAGCCTTTTTCAACAGAATAGGACATGTTATATATTATTAATTTATATATATATAAATTATAGTACTATTATTATGCTGTTAGTATGGTTAAGAAAAAACAGGACTAGCGCTTGACCCTTGAGTTACCCCCTACTCATTAACACACTATAAAACCTTCTTTATTATTAATGCATTCATTTCCTGCTCTTAACAGTATTATCAACAACATGTTGATAAGGATTGTGACTGATAAGTATTACATAAAATGTTGACCCATATTGTTAGCTACACACCTCAAAAATCGAGCAATAAAAGTGGTTATAATGAACGAAAAGATCAGAAATTATTACAAGGGAGCAGCCAGCCAACAATCGGGCTTATCGTTATTCGTCACTTTCAACATCTTATCTACCGGCGCTGTTGATAACAACAATAAAGCTACACAAGAGAAGGCCTCTTTATCCTGTTTTTATTATTGACTGAATTCCAATACTTTTGAGGGACAAGCACCTTTATGAAACCAAACTTTTCCCTTGGGAGCGACCACGCCGGCTTTGAGCTGAAGGAAGAACTGAAGCGCTACCTGGAATCAAGAGGATTAGCAACCACTGACAGGGGCTGTTTTTCCTCAGAGAGGGCTGATTATCCCGACTTTGCGCATTCAGTCGCAGAGGATGTTGAGAAAGGCGCCAGTCGTTTCGGCTTGATCATTTGCGGAAGCGGAAACGGAATAAACATGGCGGCAAATAAACATAGGGGCATTCGTTCTGCACTGTGCTGGAAACCAGAGCTTGCCAGCCTGGCCAGGCAACACAATGATGCCAATATCCTGGCTCTTCCTGCAAGGTTTATAAGTACCCAAGAGGCAAAAGACATTCTGGACGCCTTTCTTGTTGCCTCATTTGAAGGCGGCAGACATGCGCTGCGGGTTGAAAAGATAGGCGGATCGTGCTGAATGCCATAGTATATATGATCCTTTTGCCAACAACCCTTCTGGCTCAGGGCGACACGATCGCGGACCGCTATGGACGGCTCATTGATTCGAAGGAGCTTCGTAAACACCTTGAAATATTTGCCGGCGAGAAGTTTGAAGGAAGAGAAACGGGTAAAAAGGGGCAGAAAAAGGCGGCAAAGTACCTGGCAGCCGAATTCAGGGCGGCTGGCGCAAAACCGCCCGGCGACACCTCCTATTTCCAGCTTTTTGAGGTTTCATATAAATTAAAAAACAAAGACACCACCATCAAGCAGAAGACGCTGATAAAGCTTCATACGGAAAATGTTATCGCGGTTGTGGAGGGCAGCGACCTTAAGAATGAGGTTATTGTGATCTCGGCCCACTATGACCACCTGGGAAAAAAATTAAAGATCGTATACAACGGAGCCGATGACGATGGCTCGGGAAGCGTTTCTCTTCTCGAGATCGCACAAGCGTTTGCGCAGGCAAAAAAAGAGGGGCACGGACCAAGAAGAAGCATTGTGTTCATCGGATTTTCTGGCGAGGAAAAGGGGCTGCTCGGATCCAAGTATTATTCTAAAAATCCTGTGTACCCGCTCGATCAAACGGTTTGTAATCTTAACATTGATATGATAGGCCGGATCGACAAACTCCACAGCGCCGACAGCAACTATGTTTACATTATCGGGGCCGATATGATGAGCACGCGCTTGCACAACATCAATGAAGAGAGCAATTTTTCACACACTAAGCTATCGCTGGATTACCGATTCAACGACCCGGAGGACAAGAACAAGTTTTATTACAGATCAGACCATTATAATTTTGCAAAGAACGGCGTACCCGTAATTTTTTATTTCAATGGAGTGCACGAGGACTATCACAAGGAATCAGACGAAGTTGAAAAGATCAGCTTTGCCATGTTGGAACGAAGAGCAAGGCTCGTGTTTTTCACCGCCTGGCGCCTGGCAAACATGGAAGGAAGTCTTGATAAAAAGGAAAACACCGAATGAGCATAGCAGATAAATTCCTTGCCTCAGCAGAAAATAAAGTGTTCGATAAGGAACACCGGAGGAAGCTGCGCTTCAATATCGGGCAATACGACAAGAAAGTTATCGAGGGAAAAAAGCAATACGAGCAGTTCGAGCTTGCCCGCCAAAGAGCCTCACTGCTAAAGGGAAGGGTGATCGACCACCTTGATAAATACCTGATTGAATTTGAAGCAAACTGTATCAAGCGGGGAGGGAAAGTGATCTGGGCGCAGGACGCTGAAGAATGCATGGATGAAGTGAAAAAGATACTTGAATCTGTGAACGCAAAGACCGTGGTCAAGGCAAAATCCATGACAACGGAAGAAGTGCATTTCAATCATCATTTGGAGAAAATGGGCGTTGAGTCGTTTGAAACGGACCTGGGGGAGTACATACAACAATTAAGAAACGAGCCGCCCTATCACATCGTTACACCCGCCATGCATCTTTCAAAAGAGGATGTCGCCAAAACTTTTCATGAGAAGCAGGGAACGCCTATCGGATGGACTCCGCAGGACATCGTTGCGCATGTCAGGAAACTATTAAGGGAAAAATATCTTAAAGCAGAGGTTGGAGTTACCGGCGGAAATTTTCTCATTGCTGACACCGGCGCTGTTGCGGTGACTGAGAACGAAGGCAACGCCATGCTATCCATCGCCTGGCCGAAAATTCAAATTGCGATCGTCGGTATTGAAAAGATCATTCCCACGCTTGCCGACCTTGATCTCTTCTGGTGTCTTCTTGCTACGCACGGAACCGGCCAGAACATGACTGTGTATAATTCTATATGCACAGGCCCAAGGCAGCAGGGCGAATCAGACGGCCCTGACGAATTCTATGTGATACTGCTGGACAACGGCAGGACAAACCTCCTTGCCCAGCCTGATCAGCGACGCGCATTGCATTGTATTCGTTGCGGAGCCTGCCTGAACGCTTGTCCTATTTACCAAGGCGTTGGCGGACACGCGTATGACACAACATATAGCGGACCCATCGGAAGCGTGATCACCCCTTACCTGAGAGGAATGAGCGATTTCAAACACCTCTCCTACTCTTCTTCGCTCTGCGGAAAATGTACGGAAGTCTGCCCGGTGAAGATCGACATTCACAATTTGCTCCTCTTGAATCGCAGGGATTCTGTACGCGAGAAGACACACGGGAAAAGCGAGAACTGGATATGGTTCTTCTGGAAACAGGCTATGATGAAGAGGTCGGTGATGGAAAAGGGCGGAGCGAAGCTGAAAAATTTTATGCTGAAACAATTCTTCAAAAAAACCTGGGGAGCAAGAAGGGAAATGCCCCTTGTTGCAGGAAAGTCATTCAACCAGCAATGGAAGGAGCGCAATAAGAAAAAATGATCCGCGCCCTTTTTTTCGCCCTCACACTCATTGTATTATCCTGCGGGAATCCCAACGACGGCAAGGTTGATAATGATCGCGAGCTTGTCCCCTACCCCGACAAACAGGAGCAGGAACACTGGGAGCTAACGCAAAACGCAGAACCCTTTGCCGTGGTGGAGCTTTTCTCATCAGAAGGATGTAGCGATTGCCCCGAGGCAGAAGAGGTGTTAAACAAGCTAACGCTTGAAGCCATGGGAGATAAATCTTACATCTATCCGCTGGCGTTTCATGTGGATTACTGGAACAAACTTGGTTGGAAAGACCCTTTTTCAGATTCTGCTTTTAGCAACAGGCAGAGGAAGTACAGAAAGGTTTTAGGAAATGAAGTTGTCTATACGCCCCAGATGATCATTAACGGAAGGGTTGAGTTTACCGGAACGGATGACAAACGCATGCGCGCCGTAATTGATAGCGTCATGAAAATAGTTCCGGAGTGTTATTTTACGATCCATCCCGACGAAAACAAATTGAAACAGGGAATCCTTGAGTTTGAATATGAGATCCTGAAGATCCCGGCGAATGAGGAAAGCAGAGAGCTCAACATTTGTTATGCTCTGGTGGAGAGAAAACTGGTGTCGGACATCATGCGCGGGGAGAACAAGGGAAAGAAAATGACGCACCAGAATGTTGTCAGAAAATTCGGCAGCAAGCCACTGAAAGCAGAAAAAGGATCGTGTTCGCTGAACAGTGCCGGAACAGCCATTACTAAAAACCATTCCCTTATCGTTTTCATCCAGGATGCCGAGCGAATGAAGATCATTGGGGCAAACCTCTGGAATTTCTAGTCACCTTCCCATTTCCGGGTCGGCCTTCCTTCCTGTCGCACAACCTCCCATCTGTTTTTTTCCGCGAGGGCGAACATTTTTTTTCTTAGGATCTTGGGATAAAAGATCTTCCTCGATGTTTTAGATCCTGAATACCGATTCACCAGGTCAAGCTGAGCCAGAATATCATAGGTGGCCGAGGCGCAGCGCATACCAAGAAAAGCGTAGTCGTATGGAGTTGTGTCAAGATAACTGCGGTGTATCGCACTTATCCTCTCATATTGAGACCGGTTAAGAGGGATGTAAAAGACTACTGTTTTATTCCCTTTCGGATAGACAGGCAAGCCCCGGGTTCTTGAATCCACGAACGCGGCCTTCTTGTTATTCTTTTGTGAAAAAATGTGTACTCCTCCGCTTGGAACAAATCCCACATCAACACTGTCAACTTCAATGCTTACATGTCCTCCGTGCTTGCCGCCAAAATATTTCATTTCCGTTCCTTTGGTTCCTTTATTCGGCTTGGATCCATACAAAAAATGCACCTTAATAATATAGGAAGAGTCGTGTTGTGCGAATGCAAACAAATGGCAAAAAAGCGCAATTAAGACCAGTCTGATCATCTTCTTTTATAACGGAAAAACGGCCCCGGAGTTACAGAAGAGCACTGCCCCCTTTTTAGTATCTTCGCTACCCTTTTTTAAAATGTTCAGCAAGTACGATATCATCGTTGTAGGAGCCGGTCACGCCGGTTGTGAGGCCGCAGCTTCCGCTGCAAATATGGGCTCGAAGGTCCTTCTCATCACGATGGACATGACCAAGATCGCACAGATGAGCTGCAACCCGGCAATGGGGGGTATCGCTAAAGGTCAGATTGTTAGAGAGATAGATGCCTTAGGGGGATACTCGGGGATTGTTTCCGACAAAACGGCCATTCAATTCCGGATGCTGAATTTGTCAAAGGGCCCTGCTATGTGGAGCCCTAGAACACAGAACGACAGAGAGATGTTTTCGAATGAGTGGAGGCTTGTGTTGGAGGGAATCAGCAACCTGGATTTCTGGCAGGATTCGGTGACGGGAATATTAGTTGACGGCGATCACGTTTCCGGAGTTCAGACCGGAATGGGAAAGGAAATATTTGCAGAAGCGGTGATCCTGACCAACGGAACTTTTTTAAATGGAATCATTCACATAGGTGAAAAACAATTTGGTGGCGGAAGGGTTGGCGAGAGCGCCTCAAAAGGAATCACAGAACAGCTGATCCAACTTGGATTTAAGAACGGAAGGATGAAAACGGGGACGCCTCCCCGTGTGGATGGAAGGAGCCTTGACTATTCTAAAATGGAGATCCAGGAGGGCGACGAGAATCCCGGATGTTTTTCATACTTAGGCAACACCTCCCCTATTTCCGGTGAGCGCGCTGTTAAGCAAAGACCTTGTCATATCACGTATACCAATGGGGAAGTTCATGACATTCTTCGGACAGGATTTGAAAGATCCCCAATGTTCCAGGGAAGAATTCAAGGACTTGGCCCCAGGTATTGCCCAAGCATAGAGGATAAAATAAATCGTTTTGCTGACAGGGACAGACATCAGCTTTTTGTTGAGCCCGAAGGATGGGATACCATTGAAATATATGTCAATGGTTTCTCTACTTCATTGCCGGAGGAAGTGCAGGTAATGGCTCTGAGAAAAGTTCCCGGTTTTGAGACCGTAAAATTTTTCAGACCAGGCTACGCAATTGAATATGATTTTTTCCCGCCTCAGCAGCTACATCCTACATTAGAAACAAAAAGAATAGCAGGTCTTTACTTTGCCGGACAGATAAATGGCACAACAGGATATGAGGAAGCGGCTTGCCAGGGCTTAATGGCCGGAATAAATGCAAATCTTAACATCAGAAACGAGTCGCCGTTGATTCTTCAGCGTTCAGAAGCATACATAGGTGTGTTAATTGATGACCTGGTTACTAAAGGAACAGACGAGCCCTATAGAATGTTCACTTCCAGGGCCGAGTACAGGATACTGTTAAGACAGGATAATGCCGACTTACGATTGACGGAACGCTCTTTTGAGCTCGGACTTGCCAGTAAAGCGCGTAAGGAGCTTGTTAATAGAAAGAAGAGCGATACTTCTCAGATCATTCGCTTTTTCAAGGACACCAGCATAGAGCCCGAGACTGCCAATAACATGTTGAAAATCAAGGAGTCTGCTCTTGTCACACAGAAAGTTAAAATGTTTGGAATCCTAACTAGGCCCTCTGTCTCAATTCAAGACTTTTGTGAATATGATCAGAAGACCTCAGATTTCTTGAAGTCTTTTACAAAGGAGACGATCCAACAGGCGGAAATTCAGATGAAATACGAGGGCTATATAAGCCGCGAATCTGAGGTCGCGGAAAAGATGGGCCGGTTGGAGGATATCAAATTATTTGAAAACTTTGATTACAAGCGACTTACCTCACTTTCTAATGAGGCTAGGGAGAAGCTAAACATTATTCAACCTAAAACACTTGGCCAGGCATCCAGGATAAGCGGAATATCGCCGGCCGACATCTCGGTTTTAATGATCTATATGGGAAGATAATTCCCAATACGGCTCTAAATCACTCATATGGAGAAACTTACAAATTGCCCAATCTGTGGCTCCGGGGAATCGTCACCCCTACTCAAAGCCGAAGACCATACTGTTTCACGTGAAACATTTCAGATCGCCCAATGCAAAAGTTGCGGTTTTCGCTTCACCAACCCCAGGCCAAAGGCAGAAGAGCTTGGAGCTTATTACCTATCCGAGGATTACTTGTCCCATAGTAACCGGAGCAAGGGCATTATTGCCAAGCTCTACATGATGGTAAGAAGGAGAACTATCAAAAAGAAGGTCTCTATGATCAATGAACTCAACAAGGCCAATGAAAGAAGCTTGCTGGACATTGGATGCGGAACAGGAGAGTTCCTAAAGGCTGTAAGTACCGTAAAATGGGCATGTACAGGGGTTGAGCCTTCTGTGATTGCAAGGGGCATCGCTCAAAAGCAGCATAGATTGAATGTGATTGAGGAAATTGGATTGGATAAGCTGGAAGGGGGTCAATTTGATGTCATTACAATGTGGCATGTTCTGGAGCACGTTTCACTGCTTAATGAACGGATCATTCAGGTGAAGCGACTGTTAAAACCAGGGGGAAGTTTCGTTGTAGCAGTGCCCAACTGCACCTCCTATGATGCAAAGATCTATGGGGAATTCTGGGCCGCATGGGATGTTCCCAGGCATCTGTATCACTTTACTCCAGAGGACATTGGCAGGCTTATGTCTAAGCATGGCCTTCGAATAGAGAAGACCCTTCCAATGACCTATGACGCGTATTACGTTTCTATTTTAAGTGAGAAGTATAAGACTGGCAGCATATCGCTATTTCGTTCCACGTGGAACGGCTTTAAATCGAACCTGGCTGCGCGAAAAGCGCCGGGAACACATTCTTCCCAGATCTATATTATAAAAGCCCAGGAGCCCTAAAATGTGATTTTTGCGGCGATCACTCTCTTTGCTTGCAACGAACGCTTTTTGACCTATTCGGATTTTAGGGAGAATTAGGCATGAAACAATAGTTTTCAGCTTAAAATTCTTAGGATAATGAACAGGATGTTAGGCCAGTACAATACGAAGCAGAAGACAGGAAAATAAGTGAAAAGTATAGTTAGGAATACAAACTATCGAAAAATCAGGTCTTCTCGAGGCCTACTTTGATCTTTTGGCCAGGCACCAGGTTGTAATATTTTCCAAAACTGTTCAGGCGCTTGAGTTCTTCAACCGTAGTTCCGTAAGTCTGAGCCAGGGTCCAGAGGTTATCACCTTTTTTGATGGTGTGAATTTTGAATTTGCCATCCGTGACAGCATTATTGTTCGCGTAGGTTTTATCCTGAGGTGTAACGACTTTGGTTTTTGGAACAGTAGAATTATTTGCGGTTGGCGCAGTGGAGGCTGTCGTGTTTTTCACCGGAACATAAACAACAAGCTTTTGTCCTGTCTTCAGCTTGTACGATTTCAAACCGTTCCATGCCATGATGTCGGCAACGGTGCATTTATACTTATTCGCAATTGAATTGATCTTCTCGCCGTTCTTCACATAGTGGGTTTTTTGAACCTCTTTCGTGATCATTTGAGCAAGGAGAGAATCTTCCTTGATGAATTTGTAAATAGCGGCTTCGTTCGCAATAAAACTGCCCACTTTTGCAACAGGAAGCGTAAGCACCTGGATCTCTTCACCCGTAAAGGGGATATGATTTTTTCTGTAAACAGGATTCAAATATTCGAGATCCTCAACCGGGATATCCAGAACAGATGAGATCTGCCGAAAGGAGACGGGCTGTTTCACATGAAGCGTATCGACCTGGAAAAAAGTTTTCTTTGGACTCAGCGCATAGAGATTGTGTTCGGCAGCAAAGCTCATGACGTAAGTAACAGCAATGAAAGACGGCACATATCCCTGCGTTTCCTTCGGGAGATAAGGACGGATCTCCCAATAAGTTTTCTTCCCGCCTGATCTGCGAATAGCTTTGTTAATGTTACCCGGACCGCAGTTGTAAGCCGCCAGCGCCATTTGCCAATCGCCGAATGTTTCATAGAGGAATTGAAGGTATTCACATGCAGCTTCAGTAGCCTGGATCGGGTCACAGCGCTCATCCACATACGAAGTAACTTTCAAGCCGTAGAGCTTTCCGGTTCCATACATGAATTGCCAAAGACCCATTGCGCCGGCTCTTGATTTAATGGTCGGATTAAGCGCAGATTCAATTACCGCAAGGTATTTCAACTCGAGAGGCAGGTCATATTTATCAAGAGTTTGTTCGAACATAGGGAAATACAACTCGGACAAGCCAAGCACTTTCGACATCAGGTTACGCTTACGGTAAGCGTACATTTCGATATACGAACCAACTTGTTCATTGTACACAAGATCAAAAGGACTGGTCGCATCCAGTTTTGAAAGTCGCTGCTGCACGATTGCGGTTGTAAACCTGGGAATCGAATCGGGAGCATAATTGAACTTTGCAGAACCACTAACAGGCTTGGGGGTTTTTTCAAAGATATTTACCTGGACCAGGGAGTCGAGCATCGCTGCGATCGGGTCGTCCTGGAAATTATAGTCGGTTTGGGAAGAAAGCGGTCGAAACGCCAGTATTGACGCGCCTAAGCAGATGATCACCAAATGAGAAGATAGCCGCATGCCTTGTTTAACGGGGCTTTCAGGGATATGGTTCCCATGAAAGCAACCAAATATCGCAATGTTAGAGCAAAAGTCATTGTATTAGCCTATGAAAGCCATAGGGTTATCTACATTGTATTGTGAATAAAGGAGTTAGGCCGTAAATTTAGCAGATTCTGCCAATAAGAAGGCGTCTTTGAAGGCCGGCGCCATAAGTTGTAAACCAAAGGGAAGCCCGTTTGAATGTTTGAACAAGGGCAATGAAATCGCAGGCGCTCCGGTTTCATTTGCAAGGACGGTGAAAATATCTTCCAGGTACATTTTGATCGGGTCGCTGATCTCTCCGTGTTTGAAAGCAGTGCCGGGAGTAGTAGGGGAGAGGATGAGATCAAAATTTTCGAATATCTCATTTGTTTTGTTTTGCAAAATTCTGCGCACTTTTTGTCCCCGGGCATAGTACGCGTCGTAATATCCCACGCTCAGAACAAATGTTCCCAACATAATACGTCGCTTAACTTCCTTGCCGAAACCCTCTGAGCGTGATCTGGTGTAGGTTGACTCAAGGTCCGTAGCATTTTTTGAACGGTAGCCATAATGCACTCCGTCATAACGCGCGAGATTGGATGAGGCCTCTGCAGTTGTCAAAACGTAATACGTAGGGACAAGGTATTCAAGGTATGGGAAATCAACCCCTTCAACGGTATGACCTAACGAACGGAGTTTGTCAAGGTATTTTAATATGGTTTCACGTATCTCTTTATCCAACCCGGGATTGTCCAGGCAATCCTTAAGATATGCGATGCGTAATTTGCCGGAATTATTTTCCTTCGAAACGGCATTTAATTTTTTGGACGAAGAAGTAGAATCGTTTTCGTCGTATCCTGAGATGACCTCAAGAATAAGCTGGGCATCCTCAACGGAATTTGTGATGGGGCCGACTTGGTCAAAAGAAGAAGCGTAGGCGAGGAGGCCATATCTTGAAACGGCTCCATAGGTTGGTTTCATTCCCACCACTCCGCAAAACGAAGCGGGCTGACGAATGGATCCTCCCGTATCACTTCCAAGTGCTGCAGTACATAGTCCTGATGCCACAGCAGCAGCAGAACCTCCGGATGATCCTCCCGGAACGCGGTCATTATCATGTGGGTTACGGACAATGCCATAGGCAGAATTTTCATTGGAACTTCCCATCGCAAATTCATCGCAGTTTGTCCTGCCGATAATGATGGCGTCTTCAGCAAGCAGTCGTTCTATTACCGTAGCGTTATAAACGGAAACGTATCCTTCCAGGATCTTCGAAGAGTTGGACACCTTATGGCCCTTATATGCAAGGTTGTCTTTTATTGCGATCACCATTCCCGCAAGCCTTCCTGCTTTTCCGGAATGGAGTTTATGATCTACTTCTAAAGCCTTTGCTTGTGCAGAGTCTGTAAAAACTTCGAGAAATGCATTGAGATGTTTATTCTTTTCAATGGCAGAAAGGTAATCCTTCAATAACGCAGCACAAGTAATTTTCCCTGCGGAAAGATCGTTCCGTATAGCGCTAAAGGTTCGGTAAGTCACACCGGTAAATTTTATTTGAAGAAAGGCAGAGGAAAGGGCTTAAGCTTGCTTCTCAGGATTATTATCCTTCTTGTCGCCGCGGGACGATTCCTTGAATTCGCGGATGCCTTGTCCTAGTCCGCGCATAAGCTCAGGGATCTTCTTTCCGCCAAACATAAGAAGGATCACTACCACTATAAGGATGATCTCAGTCGCTCCAAGTGTCCACAAAAGTATTCCAAGGGTCATGGTTCAGATTTTGCGAACCAAAGATAGGTATTTTACAGCTTCATCCCTTCGAGATCCAGTTTTCAGGATTGAGCAAAGTTTTGCCTTTATACAATTCAAAATGAAGCTCATTCTTATTGTCATCATCGTCCAGGATCGTGCCTAAATTCTGCTTCACTTTCACCTTGTCTCCTTTCTTAACGCTCAGCTCATCCAGTCCCTGGTACACCGAAAAATACTCTCCGTGTTTAACGATGATGACCTTGCCGGTTGTTCCGCCAAGCGAACCCGCAACCACCACTTCTCCTTCATAGATTGCGCGGACATTCGCGCCCTTATTGGTGGTAATGTTCACCCCGTTGTTATTCATGTCAATGTCCTTCAGGTCCGGATGTTGGTACGGACCGAAACCCTGTGTGATGACGCCCTCTTTAAGCGGCCAGGGAAGACGACCCTGGTTGCCTTCAAAACCGGTATTCACAAGCTCTTCTTCAGGAGTAAGCGAGATCTTGTTCGGCTTCTTCGGGTCTTTCTTGTTTGGTTTAGAAGTATATTTCTTCAGCTCTTCTTCTATCAGCTTATCGATCTGCTTTTTCACATTATCTGCAGCCAGCTTTTTTCGTTTTACCTCATCCTTTAGCTCGCTTTCTTTTTTCTTCAGATCTCCTATGAGGACCTCTTTATCAGATTTTTCCTTCGTCAGATTTTTCTTTTCCCCTTCCGTATCTCCCAACAGCGACTTCTGTTCCGATTTACGGTTTTCAAGATCCGCCATTTTTTCCTTGAGCGATTTTTTCCTGCCTTCCAGTTCGGAGGCGCGCAGTTTTCTGTGATGCGTATACGCCTCAAAATATTTCAGCCTCGTCCAGGCCTGGCTGAAGTCATCCGCTGAGAAAAGGAACATCAGCTTGTCGAAAGACCCCCGGTTCTTATAGGTCATGACAACCATATTCGCGTATTCCTTTTTCAGGCGGGTCAATTCTCCTTCGGCGGTTTTAATCTCGGTTTTCTTCACGTCGATCTGCGAATTGAGCTCGCCGATCTCGCTGAACAATGTTTTGATGAGCTCTTCCTGGTCTTTGATCTTGTTGTTGACGATCGCGAGCATAAGCATGGAGCGGCTCTTATTTCCTTTCACCTCTTCAAGCAATTTCTTTTTGTACTCGATCTCCTGGTGGAGTTTTTTCTTTTTCTCTTCCAGTTCCTTCTTTTTTTGTTTCGCATCTTTTCCCGGGCTTGCATCTGCCATGCCGACGCTGAAAATAAAAGCAGCGATAAGGCATACAATGAGCGACCAGGTAAACAGAAGCCTAGTCTTTTTTCTTTTTTCCTCTGATTTCATATCCGGATGGTATTGAGAATGGGAATGTGGCTGCTTTGTTCAAATTGGCCTTTTTATACGCGAAACGTATCTCTAAGTTGGTCTGCGCCTTCACAAAAAATGTCATTTTATGAGGAAAGACTGTCGAGTCAAGTGGTTGAAAATCAGTATAATTAGCGTCGAATGTACGTTGCGTTTCCAGGTCGGTGAAGAATAATCTGACAACGCTGAAGTTCGCATCCTTCATCCAAATGCTTTGGGCCGGCTCCTTCAACTCCTTCTGACCTTCGATTACTTTGCGGATCTTTTTTTTCCTCACCGTACCGAGAAGGTATAAACATTCTGTGCGGTCAATGTTGGGATGAAGTTTTTCTTCCTCTTCATAGAACGCAACGTTGTTTCCCACCAGTAAAGCTTGTAAGATCTCAAAATCAACGTCTGTGTGAAGAAGAGAGCACAAGGTGTCGTACGTTCCGACAAAAGCAGTCTTGTCGAGCCGGTTCATCATCTTGATCGAATCCTGTGTCAACAATACCCTGGCGGCTTCTACCGCTCCAATGAGCGGATCAATTATCGACATCCAGATCACGCTGTCTTTTTTCATTCTCAGCACAACAGTGAACTCCTGTTTTTTTCCGTCCATGTGGAACTCTGCGTCAAATTTTCCTGTGAACCAGTTGAAACGGAATTGATTTTTTGCAAGAAGAGAAGAGAGCGTTTTGGAAGATTTGAAATCCAGCCTGCATTTTCCGGTTGAGTCGATCGGGGGAGGAGGAGTGTCTGCCACGATCTGTTTTTTTGAACGACAGGAAGAGGCGGAAAGCAGAAGGAGGAGCGAAGCGGAAAAGAAGAGATAAGCGATAGCCCTTCTCATTCGAAAAGCTTTTTCTCCGTGAGTTTTTTATCCAGGAATTCAGATCCTTTTCCGGCTTTTTTCGCTTTTTCCCAATACTCGAAGGCCTTGACGGGCTCGTTCATGCGAAATAGAACATCTCCATAGTGCTCAAGGATGTTCGCATTATTTTCTCCGCCACTTTGCATGGCCTTTTCAAGCCAGGTCTTTGCATCAGCATATTTTGCGAGCTTGTAAAGCACCCAGGCATAAGTGTCCTGGTAGGAAGCGGATCCGGGCTCAAGCTCGTTGGCCTTCTTACTCATGGCCTCGGCTTTCAGCAACTCCTCGCTGCGAAGAGAAAGGTAGTAGGCATAATTATTTAAGACTGTAATATTTTTTTCATCGGCCTCCAGCGCTTTGTCGAAATAAGAGTAGGCCGACTTAAATTCCTTGTTCTTATAGCTCGCTTCTCCCATATAGGAATAGAACTGAGACTTAAGTTCATTGTTCTCAATGACAAATTCTTTCCCGGCTTTCAAAATGTCGAGTGCCTCTTTATATTGCTTTTCCTGGATCAAGGCTACGCCCCTGAAAAGATAGGGTGCGGGCTCTAATGGAAACAGCTCCATGGTTTGCGAGCTGGTCTCTTTCATTTCCTTGAAGAGGTCCAGCTGCGATTGGATCACCATCACCTGGTGCCAGATTGCGTAGCGGGACTTATCCAGTTCCAGAGCACGATTGAAAGCATCAAGGGACTCAGGATATTTTTTGTCGCGGTAATAAAAATCCCCAAGAATGGTAAAGGTTTGTGCATTATCGGGATTGCTCTGCTTCAGGATCATCAGAAGCGTATCAGCCTGTGACCGCATATCTTTATACTTCTGGGATCGCTCGTAATACTCAAGCAAGATCTTAGTCTTGGTGTCAATACTTACATCCTCGCTGCGAAAGGCCAGCTTCAGCTCCTCAAATGCCTTTGCGCTCTCTTTATTTAAAAAATAATGATCATGCAGGTGCAGTCGCGCCATTCCTGATCCCGGGTTGACCTCAAGGGCTTTATTGTAAAACACAAGGGCGCGAGGATCTTTATTTTGCGAGCAGATATTTCCGGCAATAAGATAGTATTTGGATTCTTTTGGATATTGTTTGATGAGCCGCTCAATCTCGGAAACGGCCTTTTCCCATTTACCGGAACGAAGCCAGATCTTTTGTTTGGAAACAGAAAGTTCTTCGTGGACACCAACCTTCAATTCCAGCTTATCATAAACTTTAACGGCTTCTTCCGGCTTGTTATCAAGCAGAAACGCCGTAGCCAGCTCATAATACATGCTTGTCCGATCAGGAAATAATTTCACACCCTTTTCAAAGACCAAAACGGACTCGCTGAATTTTCCGGATGTTTTATAACAATCTCCCAGTATCAGAACGCACCATGGATTAGAAGGATCAAGGGCAACGGCTTTTTTCGCAAAATCAATCCCTTCAGGAGCCCGGCCGGAATTCTGCAAGATCATAGCAACTTCATAATAGGGGGCTGCCGCTGAAGGATCAAGCTGAATGCAACGCTGATATTTCTCCAGGGCCTCGGCAAAATTTCCCAGCATCTTCTCTTTTAATCCATCAATGAACAGGTAATCGAATTTCCTTTTATCATAGCCGGAAAGATTTTTCGGTTTGTTCTTGTCAGAAGTAATTGACTTTGTGTTCTTGCATGAATACACAAGAAAAAGGAGAATAAGAAGCGGAAGTATGTGGCGCAGGATCCTCATTTGTTATCGAGATGTGTACTGTAGTCGCCGAGACTAGCATTTGAAGAGGCGCCGCTGTATTGAACAAAATTTCCAAGCATGGAGTTTTCCAGGGTGGCGCCTTTAATTACGCAATTGGTCTGTATGATGCTGTTCTTTATCACGGATCCTGTTATAACGGTATTGTCACCTATAGAAACGTGCGGCCCGATCGTGCTTTCAGAAATTTTAACATTTGCGCCGATAAAACAAGGCTCAATTATCTTTGATTTCTTTAATTCAGCGGAAGCATGTCGCAACATCTCCTTATCCTTAACGAACTCCAGTATACGGCTGTTTGTATGAACCGTTGCGTCCTTATTCCCGCAATCCAGCCATTCTGACACCTTCCCCGGAACAAATTTTGTACCCTTTTTCTTCATATTCTCCAAGGCGTTCGTCAGCTGGTATTCCCCTTTCTCCTTTATATCATTGTCGAGCAGCCAGCGCAATTCCTTCTTGAGATAGGCCCCGTCACGGAAATAATAGATCCCGATGATGGCCAGGTCGGAAACGAATTTTTGAGGCTTTTCAACGAAATCCGTGATAAATCCATCGCGCCCCACCTTCACTACGCCGAACGGTTTGGGATCGGCAACCTGCTGCACCCATATTGTACCTTCAGATGTGGACTCCATTTTGAAATCCGCCCTGAAGACCGTATCCGCAAATGCTATAACGACTTTCCCGCTCAAACATTTTTCTGCGCAAAGGATGGCATGCGCAGTTCCGAGCGGTTCGTCCTGGTACCAGATGCTTCCTTTTGCCCCCAGCTTTTCGGCGACAGCAATTAAACTCTTTTCCGCTTCGGCGCCGAAGCGACCGACAACATAAGCCACTTCTTCAACCGGCTCATCACAAACCGTTGCAATATCTTCCACAATACGCTGTACCATGGGCTTGCCGGCTATGGGAAGCAAGGGCTTGGGAGTAGTTAATGTATGTGGCCGCATTCTTTTTCCCGCGCCGGCCATTGGGATGATTATTTTCATAAGTTTTTTTTCCGATACCCGATTTCCACTATCCGAATTTTATTTTTCGCCGGTATGTCCGAATCCTCCCGTTCCCCTATCAGTTGCTTGCAGTTCCTGAACTTCCACCCATTCCGCTTTTTCGTGTTTAGCGAGGATCATTTGCGCGATGCGTTCCCCGTCGCTGATCGTAAAAGACTCTTTCGAAAGATTCACCAGGATCACTTTTATTTCACCGCGATAATCTGCATCGATCGTGCCGGGAGAATTTAAAACGGTAATTCCGCTTTTCGCAGCAAGTCCTGAACGCGGCCTGATCTGAGCTTCAAAGCCGAGGGGTAATTCTATGAAAAGCCCAGTAGGAACAACGGCGCGTTCCAGCGAAGACAATAAAACAGGTGCATCCAGATTGGCGCGAAGATCCATGCCTGCGGACGCAACGGTGGCATAAGAAGGCAAAGGATGCTTCGATTTATTTATAATATTGATCGTCATGCTGTTTTCAGCCGGGGCTTTTCAAATAGGTAGACTGCGAGAAGCAGCACGAGAAAAAGCCCGTTTTTTGTCAGGACCTCAAGGATGTCACCGGTTTCTGGTAACAGGCAGGAAGCCCCATACAAAACTACGGATAAAGCAAGGTACCCCAAAATCCTTTTTAGCTCATAATCAACAGGATAATGTTTGTTCCCGAGGAGCCAGGAGGCGATCATCATAGCCCCGTAACAGGCAAAAGTTGCCCAGGCCGAAGCTATGAAACCGAAAGCGGGGATAAATGCGATGTTGATGGCCAGGGTGATCGCAGCGCCAAAGAGCGTAATGTAAGCGCCGTACTGTGTTTGCCCGGTAAGCTTATACCAGATCGAGAGATTGAAATAAACACCGAGAAATAAATTGGCTAAGAGCAAAATGGGGACGACCTCAAGTCCGTCGCGATAAGGTTTTCCGATAAAATACTGTATCCATGAAATATTCATCATGGTGCCAAGAAAAATGACAGAACACGCAATGACGAACCAGGTCATGATGCGGGAGTATGTCTTTTTAGAATCTTTTTCTTTTTCATGCGCGAAGAAAAAAGGTTCGGCAGCGTAACGGAAAGCCTGGATAAAGATGGTCATAAGAATAGCGATCTTATAGCAGGCGTTGTAGATGCCAACTTGAGCCATCGCATCGGGCCCCTTGATAAAATATTTGAGGAGAATGCGATCCAGCGTTTCATTGATCATTCCTGCGAAGCCCACGATGATCAAGGGTGAAGCGTAACGCATCATGCGTTTCCAGAGCGTGGTATCGAAAACAAATTTAGCGATCAAGAATTGCGGAAGGAGTAAAAGCGTGGTGATAATATTCGCTACTCCATTTGCGATAAAAATGTAACCAATGCCGATCGATGGGTCGTAAAAAACACCAAAGAGTGAAGGATCGGATCCCGGTTCATTATTGCGAGCATCAAATTCATTCTTGCAGAACCAAAGGAAAAAGACATTGATCGAAATGTTGATGAGGATGTTAATGCTTTTCAGCAGCGCGAACCGACCCGGCCTGTTTTGTTCCCGTAGCTTAGCAAAAGGAATAGCGCAGATCGCATCCGTGAAAAGAATGACCCCGGTCCAGAAAACATAATTTCCAAGACTGTCATGATCCAGCAAGGCAGCAACTTTTTCCGGGAAAAGAACGAAGGGTAAAAATAATATGAGCGAAGTAGAGAGTATAGAGATGAGAGAAGTGGAATAAACGGCATCTTTATTCAATTCCTTAGAAGAAAAATTAAAAAGTGCGGTCTCCATTCCATACGTGAATAAAATATTCAGGAAAGAGATATAGGCATAGAATTCCCCGACGATCCCGTATTCAGCCGTATCCAGGAACTGGTAAGTATAAAGCGGGACCAGGAAATAATTCATCAGCCGTCCCAGTATGGTACTAAGACCATAGATGGCGGTTTGACCGAGGAGTTTGCGGAGGGGGCTCAGAACCTAATGCTTAACAATTATTTCTACATTATCGCATAGGGATGAAAACCTGTAGTTGTCGCCACATTCAATAATATAACGGAGCACAAATCTGCTTTGAAGAAAGCGCCTACTTAACCTTTTGCATCTTTCTGGACTGAATAATTTTCCCATTCACCTCAAGCGCATAGGTGTAAATCCCGGATGCCAGCCCTGAGGTTTTCAAAGTGATCGTTCCATCGCCCAGGTTTTGAATGGGTTCTTCTTTTAGGATCCGGCCTGTTTCATCGAAAAAGAGCATTCTTGCGTTTGAACCATTATCGGGAATGAAATACCTAATCGTAGTTTCGTCGCTGAAGGGATTGGGCGCATTTTGATAGAGGAGAATGTCACTTTCGAGTTGAATAATTTGTTGATTTTCCTGACGAATTCTATTAACGTTAATCATAGAGTCAATCCGGGCATTCAATATCTTAATAGACTCAACAAAATATGGGGATAATCCATCATAGTTGATGTATTTTTTCCCGTCACTGCCGGAGCGTATCACTTCAGGTATAATTGGTTCAACCTGCTGAGCGATAAGACCCGAGTGAACTCCTGTCATTGAAGAATCATTGACCGAAGCCTGAACCCACTCAAAATTGACTCCATTAAGATTAAGGATCTTGGTTAAAGGAGTTTGAAGTGGAGAAATATTTTGTTTTAAGCTTTGATCAGACATGGAATATCCTACCGCTGCGTGAATTGTTCCGTTCACTTCTAAAAGCCCGGCAGAATTGAAAAGCGTTGGATAGCCAATAGTCACTCTGCCTCCATTTTGAGGGACGTATATAGCAGTAGCATTCGCGCCAACAGGTCCACCTGCTTCAAACCATCCTGCAATTCTGCTGAAATCTGCCGTGTTTGGCATAATGGACTTGATCCCAATACTCGAAAACAAGGGTGCAGGGGTACCGCTTAGATCCTGATTTTGAACATGGATGCCTATTGTACCACTAGTTCCTGCCTGCTGAAATACGTCGAGTTTACCAAGCGGAAGCACCCCGCAGTTTCTACCTATAAGCATGGAATTATCGCTATTGTTTCCACTTCCGTTTCCTTCCCAATAAAAGTTGAACCCGCCAAAATTTGTTCCGAAATCCGAAGTTAAAGTTGTCGCAGCGCTTGTTGGGCAAGGACCCGCGAAGCTGAGCCCTGGCAAATCCGGCACATAGATCACATCTCCATTGGGGTCAAGACCCAAAACGCCTTGACCGGGATTTGTAGTATATGGAGTACAGGATGAGTTTAAATCGGTAAAACGCAAACCGCTGAAACCGGAACCTCCACCGGTGTTTGTCAGGCACTGGTTCAATGAGGATGAGTTTATCTCAACCGTATTTCCGGGTTCACCGTTTATTCCGGTATAAGCATTATTAAAAGCAGGGTTGATGTCGCCTCCGATACCCATTCGGCCGAAGTTGCCATCGCTTACCATCCGTGCTATTTCTATTCCTTCAACCCCTGCGGCATTGACTAACAGGCCGGTTGCGGCGGTGAACACAAACCGCAATCGGTCAACAACCGTCTGTGTAGTGGGATTGTTTCCCCAGTTAATAATTGCGTCTACCCTGTCAACCGCCAATTGCTTAATTCCTACGTACATATTATCTGTATTTGTGCCAATGGTGTCACTAACCATGAGTACACCCACATTCATCCAGGGACGCCAACCGCCATTGGTCGCAGCATCTTTTCCAAGATGCAAATAAGCATCTGGCTGGAAGGGGCCAAACCCCGCGGCTGGGATGAGCACACGTGGCGCATTAAGATGGAAATTGGCAGCGGTGGGTTCGAAGGATACAAACAAGCGCAGGTTGCCATTCGGATACGGGTTAGTATTGGCTGTTTGAAATTGTAAACTCCCCCTGGGAGAACGGAAGGTAAAATCAGTATTTGCAGGAGAACTGAACAACCATCCAAAGTCAGCGCCTCCTCTGAACATTCTCCAAATACTATTGGCGCCTACAGGGCAATCTGTCCGGAATACCTCGCCAGGACCATGATTGGGTGAAGGAGGTAAGATATTTGTATTCACGTGAAGCGCAGAAAGAGGGACTAGGCCAAGCCCTAAAGGCCCGCCAAAATTTCCAATACCAACACTGAAAATATCATTACCGGCTGGACCGGCAGTAAATTGAGTTCGTCCAAAGTCTAAACCCGGAGGGGCGGTATTCATTTCAAATTGCGCCTGACACAAATCCGAAAGTGATATAATCACAAATGCTGTGATAATTATCTTGTGTAAATGTTTTGTGTTCATGATGTTTTTGATTTAGTTGATACGCACAATTTTTTTTGTATAACTTCCATTCATTGTTTCAATTTGAAAAAAATAAATTCCTTGAGGTAACTCGGAAAAAGAATAATAATAAGAGTCAGAATTTATATCTGGCAGCTCTATATTAATGCTTTGAATGGCGGAAAAAATTTTCATGCGTAGAATTTTTTCATTCGCTTTAATGTGTAGATAATCTTTTACAGGGTTAGGATAAATCCATATTGAAGAAGCAGACGGTTCGAAAATCCCTGTTCCCAGGTAGCAAATAGTCGAATCGTTAGAAACACAGACATCATCAATATAATAATATGCTGCAAGAAAATCCACGTTAGGGGGCGAACTACTTGGAGCAGGAGTGTATGTCGTACCCGCATCATTACTAAAATTTCCAATTGTAATAAACTTTTCTCCTCCTGTTGCAATATATTCCCCAGTAATTAATGTCCATCCAGCAGTATCGGTAATTACATTGCTATGGACAACCTGAGGCGTGTAAGTGAGGTTTAAATAATTGCTGTTTAAAACACTGTCGGTCGAAAAGTGGATTCCTATATTATTACTTGCAAAATGCATATTATCCCCTAAGGATACATTAAAGGTTACAAAATATTTTACACTTGATGTAAGAGGGTTTATTAGTTGGACTTCAATATATTCCCTATATAATGTTGTATCATAGTAAGTAAAAACCCCTGCGTATGCTACGCCTGTTTTTGCATTTTGAGACCCTATCATGTTTAAGGGAACATCAACAGCGGTTGGCGGAGTTGAACATGAATTAAAATAGTCGCTTGACCCGGTAGTTGGCTGAAACCAAGGAGAAGCAAACCTAATCTGCTCATCATTAAATGGGCAGGTATCATACTGCTCAAAACTCGGATTAGGGACCAAATTGACTTGTGAAAAGCAATATGAAAACCGTACTAGTAAGGACATAAAAATAATGCCGTAAGAAAAAGAGCGTGTCATCATTTCAAAGATACAAAAAAGCTTGAGCACCCCATAGCGGACGTAGATTACAGATTGTGGCTCAAGCCCAATGGGAAAATGTCCTCAGGCCAAGCGGAGTATTCAAATGAAGGCTGCATTGAAGAGTAAAACAGGCTCGTCAGACACATCAATTCCTGGCATCATTCCTTAGGGGATGAACGAACCAGGGAAGTCATTTAAACACCGGCGCCCGTTTCTCTTTGAACGCCGCAACGCCTTCTTTGAAGTCATCCGTTCCGAAACATTTTCCGAACTCTTCGATCTCTGTTGCATATCCGTCAACGCCTTCATTGTAATAAGCGTTCACGGAAGCAATGACGCCGGCGATCGCTTTCGGCGACCAGGAGCGCATAGCAACAATAAGTTCATGGCACTTAAGAATGAGTTGTTCGGGCGTGGTGACGTAATTAACAAGTCCAAGATCATGCGCAAGCTGAGCAGGAACCGTTCCGGCCGACATCATGAACTCAATGGCTTTAGATTTTCCAAGATATTGCACCAGTCGCTGTGTTCCTCCGTAACCGGGAATGAGGCCAAGTTTTACTTCAGGTTGTCCGAACTTTGCATTGTCGCTGGCAATGCGCACATGACAAGCCATAGCAAGCTCACATCCTCCGCCGAGCGCAAAACCATTTACGGCCGCGATGACGGGCTTTGGACAATCTTCAATGCTTTTGAAAACATCCTGCCCGGCTTTCGCCATCGCCATTCCTTCTTTGGGAGAAAGCCCGACGAACTCATCAATGTCCGCTCCGGCAACAAATGATTTTGGTCCGGCGCCTGTGATGATGATAGCGCGAACAGAAGGATCTTCTTTTGCTTGTTTGATCGCCTGCCCGATCTCCAGGACAGTTTGTTTGTTCAGGGCGTTCATTTTTTCAGGGCGGTTGACGGTCAGGGTAAAAACGCCGTTCTCAACGTTAGCGAGGATGTTCTGGAAGGACATTGTGCTTTTTCCCCGAAGGTACTAAATATCAAATTTAATCCCCTGTGCCAGCGGAAGATCTGTTCCGTAATTGATGGTATTGGTTTGCCTGCGCATGTATGCCTTCCAGGCGTCGCTGCCGGATTCACGGCCGCCACCGGTTTCTTTCTCGCCGCCGAAAGCTCCGCCTATCTCAGCGCCGGAAGTACCGATGTTCACATTGGCGATACCGCAGTCGGAACCGGATACGCTCAGGAATCGTTCCGTGTCGCGCATGCTGTTTGTGAAGATAGAGGAGGAGAGACCTTGCGGAACCCCATTCTGCATGGCAATGGCTTCCTCAAGAGTTTTGTATTTCATGATGTACAGGATAGGAGCAAAGGTTTCTTCCTGAACGATCTTATAAGTATTCTTTGCTTCGATGATGCAAGGTTTTACATAAGACCCGCTTTCAAACCTATCTCCTGAAATTACGCCGCCTTCCACAATGATCTTTCCTCCTTCTTTTTTGGCATTTTCAATAGCGTTGTTGTAATCCTCAACAGCTTTTTTATCGATAAGAGGACCCATGTGATTCTTTTCGTCGAGCGGGTTACCGATCTTTAATTGGGCGTATGCTTTTTTCAAAGTATCTACAACCCTATCATAGATACTTTCCTGAATGACCAGCCTGCGCGTAGAAGTACAACGTTGTCCGGCAGTTCCCACCGCGCCAAATACCGCTCCGGTCAGTACCATTTTCAGATCTGCAGATTCCGTGATAATGATCGCATTGTTTCCTCCCAGCTCAAGAATTGTTCTCCCGAACCGTTCTGCCACTAACGACGAAACCCTTCTTCCTATCCGCGTTGAACCGGTAAATGAAACAAGAGGAATTCTTTTATCGTTATTGATAAGATCACCGGAGGCATTTCCTATCACAAGACAGGAAACGCCCTCAGGAACATTATTCTTTTTCAGCACTTCAGCAATGATATTCTGACATGCGATGGCGCAGAGAGGCGTTTTGGAAGAAGGTTTCCAGATACAAACATCGCCGCATACCCATGCGAGCGCGCTGTTCCAGGCCCAAACCGCGACAGGAAAATTGAAAGCGGAAATTATTCCCACTATCCCAAGCGGATGCCATTGCTCATACATTCTGTGTGATGGTCGCTCGGAATGCATGGTCAAACCATGCAACTGCCGGCTTAAGCCAACAGCGAAATCACAGATATCGATCATCTCCTGCACTTCGCCTTTTCCTTCCTGGAAACTTTTCCCCATTTCATAGGAAACAAGCATGCCAAGCTCATTCTTATATTTTCGGAACTGTTCTCCCATTTGCCGAACAACCTCTCCGCGCTTTGGGGCAGGAACATTTCTCCACACAAGAAAAGCCTCTTCGGCAACTTTCATCACACGTTCGAAATCCTCGGGCATAGCCGCATTGACGGATGCGATCAATGCACCGTCTACGGGAGAAAAAGAATCGATCTTTTGTCCTTTTGTGCTGATATGTTTAAGCCCGGTGCTGGCTCCATAATTGTTACCGGAGATCCCGAGCTTTTTCAATACATCATCCATGATGCGAGGCTCGGTAAGAATTTGTGTCATATAGGAGGTTTAATAAAGAACCTGTTTTGCCGCAGGCAGGCGCGAAGTTAAAACTTATTGGTTCTACGCAGGAAACTTATGACAGTTTGAGTTATTAGCCCGACGACGCGAAACGGGCGACCAAGACCATATATAAGGAGATGATAAAGGCGTGGGTTATAAGGGTGTCAATCAAGGATATGTAAAAACCCCTTATCTGATCCGGAACTGCGCGTTACAACATAGAAATATACTCCCGGTTTTTCCTTTCCCCCACTGGTATTTCTGCCATCCCAGCGATCGTTAACACCTCTGAATTTATAAACGAGCGTACCCCATCGGTTGTAGATCTGCACCTGGTCGCCGGCCTGCAAACCATTGACGGTAAAAACGTCATTGCTTCCATCGCCGTTTGGTGTGAAAACATTGGCAAGAGAACTTGAACTATAAGGGATGGTATCCTGTGCATGGAGAACAGAAGACAGAAGACAGAGGACAGCTATGGGCAGCAAGAGTCTCATATTGGCTTATACGATAAAAGTAAGAAGAGGTTAGCCGGAATTAGTGCCGGAAAAACACCATGATCAACAGGTGATTGTTAATTCAACGCCGGAAGAAATCGGTATTGGCGTAGATCATCAGCACAAGAAGCAACAGCATCCCGGCATATTGGGAATATTCCATGAATTTTTCATTGGGCTTGCGGCGGGTGATCATCTCGTATAGCAAGAACATCACATGACCGCCATCGAGAGCGGGGATGGGCAGAATATTCATGAAAGCAAGCACTATTGATAAGAAAGCCGTGAAGGTCCAGAACAATTGCCAGTCCCATGTTGGATCGAAAACCTGTCCGAAGGACCAAAATCCTCCAAGCGACTGGTAAGCTTTATCTACAGTAAATAAAACACTGATCTGCTTTACCTGGAGCGAAAGTTTGTCCATCCCTTCGTTTAGCCCGGCTCCGAAGGATTCAAAGAATCCGTAACTTGTTTTGATGTACGTGAGATACTTTTCTTCATTTGGGAAAATACCAACAACCCCTCCCAATCCCACGCGCATGTTTTTTTGAATAGTATCAGCGCCCCGAAGGATGGAAACAGATATCCATTTGTATTTATTCTTTTGAAAGAGGCTTTGCGCATCCTGGAAATATGGAGTAGGTATTCCGTTTATTGCCAGGACCACATCTCCTTCTGTCATACCGGCTGCATTGGCAACAAGACCGGGGATCACGGAATCAACTTCAAAAGGAAAACGTGCCGCAACAAACGGAGAGCGTTTGTTGTTGGAGACCATTTTACTGATATGTTCCTCAGAGACAGGGATATTTACTTTTTCTCCTGCACGTTCTACCTGGATGGAAGAGGCTTGGTCAAGAATAATGGCCACCGGAATTCGCGAAATGCTTTCTACTCTATTATTATCGACACTTAGGATCTTATCGCCGTCCTTCAATCCGATCTCCATCGCAAGCGAGTCGCAGGCTATACCATATATAGCATTATCAACCGGGAGAGACTTTTTCCCCCAGGTAAAAAGTACCATAGAATAAATGAGAACACCAAGGATCAGGTTAACGATAACACCTCCGGTCATAATAATGAGTCGCTGCCAGGCAGGTTTGGAACGGAATTCCCAGGGCTGAGCCGGCTTTTTCATCTGCTCCTTATCCATGCTCTCATCGATCATGCCTGAGATCTTCACATAACCTCCAAGCGGCAACCAGCCTATCCCATATTCAGTTCCACCTCTTTTTATCTTAAAAAGCGAGAACCAGGGATCAAAGAAAAGGTAGAACTTTTCTACACGTGTTTTAAAGAGACGAGCAGGAATAAAATGACCGAGCTCATGCAACACGATGAGAATGGAAAGACTAAGGATCAGCTGTAAGGCCTGGCTCATTTTTTAAAGGGACACAAAGATAAGGAATGAAAAGGGGAATCAGGTATTGAATATTACGAGGAGAACATCGTCAGTCTGTCTCCCTGCACCTTGCCATTTTACGAATGCGTCTTCAATGCTGTTGCGCTGTAATTCCGGGCTGTCCTTTGAACGCTCTTTTATGATCGATTCCAGCCGGGAATAAGAAAACTTCTTGTCTTCGGGACCACCGAATTGATCTGTTAAGCCGTCGGTGAACATATAAAAGGTCTTCCCCTTTTCGAGCGCAAATTCTTTGGTTGCGAAAGAAACGCCTTTGGATGAGAAAATACCGCCAACAGAAAAGTAATCTCCTTCAACAAGCGTAACACTTTCCCCGTTTGCAATGATCATGGAATGATTTGCCCCGGCGAAGGTGATCTTTTTCGAGGAAGGATCCATTGTGAACACGGATACATCCATTCCGTCCGACTGACTGCCCAGGTCAGCATTTTTCTGATTAAGCGCGCTTACAACTCCTTCATGCAGGGACTGAAGTACTGATGCCGGGTCCGTGATCTTCTTTTCAAGCACCGTCTCTTTCAATACGGTGTTTCCGATCATACTCATGAACGCTCCCGGAACACCATGTCCTGTGCAATCTGCGACTACCACGATCTTTTTGCCGCCGCATTCTGCCGACCAGCAGAAATCTCCGCTGATGATGTGAAGGGGTTTATAAAGGATAGAAGCATTTGGCATCACGCTTCTAAGTTTGTCCTCGTTGCTGACGAATGTATCCTGGATCCGCTTCGCATAGGTGATCGAATCCGTGATATTCTTGTTTTGAACCGCAATGGTGTTAAAGGCATCACGTAGTTGTTTGTTGGCACGTTTACGGATGAGATTCCGGTTGACGAGAAGCGCTGCTAATAATGAGAGGAGAATGGTGACAGCGATAGTTGAAAAGATGATGAGATTCTTTCTTTTTAATTCAAGTTCGTTCAGCCTTTGTAGTTTTTTCTGTTCTTCGATCTCCTTCTGCTGTTTTTCATTGTTGAACATGGCCTGCATCTGGTTCATGTTGCGAAGACTTTCCAGGCTAAGCATGGAATCCCGTACAGCATTTAATTTTTTCTGGTACGAGAATGCAATTTTGAAATCCCCTTTTTGTTCATGGTAATCAACCATGTTCGTATACACATTTCGCAACAGCTCTTTGTCGTTTATACTCGTTGCAATATCAAGAGCGCGGGTCAGGTATTCTTTTGCCTTATCAAGAAATCCCATCCGGATGTGAATTCTTGAAACCTGCGTGATCACACGCGCATACCTGCTGTCCATGGCACCGGGGCCCGCAAGACGGATTATCTTCTCATAATAATTGAGTGCATTGGAGAAAAGCGCAAAATCGTTGCCTTCTTCTCCCTCCGCAAGGAAGGCGCCCCCAAGATTTTCGTAGCACATCAACTCACCGTTCAGGTCGCCGATCTTTACGAACATATCAATTGCCTTGAGGAACATTTTCTGAGCCTCTTTGTACTTACGTTTCAGCATGAGCTTGCTGCCAAGATTTGAATAACCGGAAGCCAGGGGATTCTTGTTTTCAAGTGTGCTCATGATCTCCACTGCCTTTTCTGCAAACTCAACAGATTTATCGAGATCAACTTCCGCACGGGTGACCTCATATTTGTCCACGTAAACGTTTGCGATATTATTGTAACACCAGGCAATATCTTCTTTGCTTCCCGACGCCTCTGAAGCGCTCAAGGCTTTGAAATAGTATTCAAGCGCAAGGCCGTAATCATATTTCTGATAATAGAACACTCCAACCCTCCTGAGGAAAAAGGCTTCATGGAGTTTATCATTCAGTTTGATCGCAAGTTCCGCCCCGTAACGGCTTACACGAATTCCCGAATCATTATTCACGCCGTACCATGCATACTGAAGAAGTTTGACGAACTGTAATCGCGCAGTATCGTTTTTTGCATTTCTCAGCTCATTATTCAGGCTGTCAATGCGCTCCAGCGCAAGGATCTTCAATTCCTGCCCGTTTAGCTGAGCGCAAAACAGGATGAAAACAAAAGGAAGAAGAATGCGCAGATACAATGTCAGAATGGGATTAGAGAACAATTAAAATTAGGCAATTCATACGAGTTCAAGACATTTTTTTCTGACCTCCCGGTCTGTCTGAAATAAGTCCTCAAAGCCGGGCGATGGAATGAAGCCGGCGGCTCCCATGCTTTTTTCGATCAGGGCAGGGATCTGTGTGAAGGAGATCTTTTCCCGAAGGAAGAGGGACACGGCAATTTCATTCGCAGCATTAAGAACGCAGGGCATATTTCCGCCCTTATTCAGCGCCTCGTATGCCAATGAAATACATGGAAAGGATGCAACGTCAGCCTTCACGAATTCCAGTGAAGGATATTTTTCAAAATCGAATCTGGGGAAATTAGATATGATCCGGTCGGGAAAGGAAAAAGCATACTGAATAGGAAGTTTCATGTCGGGCAAGCCCATTTGGGCTTTGATGCTTCCATCTGTAAACTGCACCATGCTGTGAACAACAGATTGGGGATGCACAACGATCTCAATTTGCGCGGGCTTCAGGGCAAAAAGCCATTTGGCTTCGATCACTTCAAGACCTTTATTCATCATCGTCGCGGAATCGATGGTTATCTTATCGCCCATTTTCCAATTAGGATGTTTCAGCGCATCTGCTTTTGTCACACGCTTCAAGGCATCGGCATTCATTCCGCGAAAAGGTCCGCCCGATGCGGTAAGAATGATCTTTTCAATTTTGTTCTGCCATTCCCCTGCCAGGCATTGGAAGATAGCGCTGTGTTCAGAGTCGACCGGATAGATATTTACGGCATTTTCTCTCGCCTCTTTCGTGATCAGCGAGCCCGCCACAACCAGAGTTTCTTTATTTGCCAGCGCAATATTCTTTTTCGCACGCACGGCTGCAAGCGTTGATTCAAGTCCGGCAAACCCAACGATGGCAGCGAGGACAAGATCCACCGACTCCATCTCAACCATACCCGCAATACTTTTTGTGCCGGTAAAAACTTTAACATCGGTTGAGGCTAGTGCGTTTTTAACCTCATTGTATTTACTTTCATCCGCGATGACAACTGCATTCGGATTGAATTCCAGGGCTTGCTTAATAAGCAAAGCGGAATTGGAGTTGGCAGTCAGCACCTCTGCGACAAACACTTCGGGATTTGCGCGGATCACATCCAGGGCCTGCGTGCCAATGGAGCCGGTGGAGCCAAGAACTGCTATTTTTTTCGGTTCTGTTTTCACGGCGCTTATTTAAAAACCATGTAATCCTGTGGATCCACCGCGGTGCCGTTGTACCACAACTCAAAGTGGAGATGCGGGCCGGTGCTGTGCTCCCCGCTGTTTCCAATTATAGCAATGACCTCTCCGGCCTTCACATACTGTCCCTCTTTTTTAAGGATCTTGGAATTGTGTTTATATACAGAAATGAGATTGTTGTTATGCTGAAGCTGAATAACATGTCCCGTTTCGGAACTCCAGCCTGAGAAAACAACTGTTCCGTCAAGCGTTGCCTTGATCGCCTCGTTCTCAGAAGCAGCTATATCAACTCCAAAGTGTCGCTCACCGGCGCTGAAAGACGCGGTTACCATTCCCTTTACAGGAGTGAAGAAGAAAAATCCTGCAATGCTGTTTCTCACATTCTTATCTTGCCCGATCTTAACGGAGTATTTATCTTCCTGTTCTATCTGTTTTCGAAGCGCCGAATCTTCTTTGGAAGGAGTAACACGAAGATCAGAATACCGGATCGTTGAATCTTTCGTATTGAGCAGGGTGTCTGCCGTTATTTCACCGCTGAGCACAAGACGGATATTTTCAAGGTACATGGACTTTTCAGCGAGCGAATACTCAAGGGAGTCGGCTTTGCCCTGCAGACTGATGAGTTTTTCCTTCAGATCAGCGTCTTGTGCATACCCCGGAATATACTCACGGATAGGTGTAAACGCGATCACACTAATAACGAGCGTGATCATCAGAATACTGATGCTGGCGAGAAGGATGAAAAGGCCCAAAGGGGTGAGGCGAAGCGAGAACTTTTCCTCAAAAGTGTCGTCATTCATCACCACAAGACGGTACCTGTTAAGCACCCTTTCCCAGAACCCGCCTCTTTTCTTCTTTTCGTCCATTTTAAGCCCCGCAAATATCGACTAAATAAAATATTTTTGCCATCTTTGAGTTGTAGGAAATGCCCTTAAAATGAGGCGATTTACACGAAATAGCATGGCCATCATCCTGATGGCCGTTTTGATCTTCATCGGGGACGCCTGTTCCACGAAAAAGAACCGCTGGCTTAATCGCCGGTACCATAACCTCACGGCCCATTATAACGGATATTTCTGGGCAAGGGAGGCAATAAAGGACGGACTCGAGAAACTGGACAAATCGCATGTAGACGATTACGATAAGATCCTCACATTTTACCGCTATGCCGATGATAAAGCAGGCAAAGCAAATTCACCCACCTGGGATAAAGCGATCCAAAAAACGTCTACTGTGATCGCCAAGCATTCCATGCTGATAAAAGGAAAAGAACATTGCAAATGGATCGATGAAAATTATCTTGTGCTGGGACAAGGCCATTTTCACAAACGGGATTATTATGCAGCCATCGAAGTGTTTGAATACATCGTCAGACAGTATAAAACCACGCCCACCAAATATGAAGCTCTATTATGGCTGATCAAGACCTATAACGCGCAGAACAGCGTCATCAACACAACCGCAACGATCGATCTCCTTGAAAACGACAAAGAGTTTCCAAAACATTTGCAGGGGATGTTCGACATAGTCAGGGCAGAGTACTACCTGAAAATGGAAAATTATCCCAAAGCGATCGACTATCTCACCAAAGCAATACCGGCGGAGAAGAAGAAGAAACAACGCGCACGCTTTACTTATATCCTTGCCCAGCTGTACGAATTGCAAGGAGATGTGAAAAAAGCATCACACTATTACAACACCTGCGCAAAAATGACCCCGCCGTATGAATTATTCTTCAATGCAAGAATAAAACACGCCATGACTGTCAGCGGGGCTGCAAGCAAGGATGTGAAAAAACTTCTCACAAAAATGCTGCGGGATGAGAAGAACCGGGAATACAAGGACCAGATCTATTTTGCGTTGGGAGAGATCTCGCTGAAGGAAGGCGACACACTTACAGCCATGAAGCAGCTTACGCTCTCCGCTGCGAACAGCTCAGCTAATACGAAACAAAGAGCGCTTTCTTATCTAAGGCTTGCAGATCTTTATTTCGGGAACCGCGATTATAAGAATGCGCAATTGTATTACGACAGCACGGCATCTTTCCTACCCAAGGACCACCGGAACTACCAATCCGTTCTTAACAAAAAGAACAGCCTGACAGCGCTTATTAAAAACATCAACATCATTTACACAGAAGACAGCTTGTTGAAAGTCGCCGCTATGGATACCGCAAAGATCAATAGGATAATTGCGGGGATCATCAAGAAGCTGACCGAGGAGGAGGAGAAAAAGAAAGAAGATGATAAACTGAACCCGAACAATAATAATACAACGTTCAACAACACTTTTACCAACAATAATAGTCAGAACACTACAGGAGCCTGGTACTTTTACAATCCTTCCCAGGTCAGTTTCGGCGTTTCAGACTACATCAAAAAATGGGGCAACAGGGACCTGGAAGACGACTGGAGGCGCAGTGTGAAGGAAAAGATAGGGGTGAGCAATAATGATCCAAACCCCAATGAAAAGGACACACTTCCAAAGGATACAAAGCTGGCCGACAACAAAACGCCTGGTTATTATCTGAAGAATATTCCTTTCACACCGGATCAACAGGCGAAATCGAACGAAAAGATCATTGATGCGTATTTTGCACTTGGAGGTTTATACAAGGAGCAACTCGCGGATAACCCGCTTGCAATAAGGTCGCTTGAGGAGTTGCTGAAGAAATATCCCGGGAACAAATACGAGCTGCAGTCGTATTATTTCCTCTACAGGATCCATTTAACCGGCAATAACAAGGTGAGAAAAAAACACTACGAAGAGTTGATCCTTTCAAAATATCCGGATTCTGAGATCTCGAAGCTGATCAAAAATCCGGATGCGAACAAAGACGCAAACGCAACAAAGAGCGAAGTGGAGAAGTTCTATACTGAAACGTATAAAGCATATACTGAAGGAAGGTATTCAGAAGTGATCAGCAACGCCAACCGTGCTGATACAACTTACAGCAAGAGCGAGCTCATGCCAAAATTTTCAATGCTTCGTGCATATTCAATTGGCAGAACAGGGACAGTAAAAGAATATGAGAACGCCCTGCAGAGGATCATTGCAAAATATCCAAAGGATCCGGCCAGGCATAAGGCACAGGAATTGCTGGACGCGATCAAGAACGTAAAGATCGATCCGAATGCGAAGAAGGACACAATAAAAGTTGTTCCTGATTTTGTTTACGAACCCAATGCGGAGCACTATTGCATGATCATGATCATGAATAAGAAAGTGAACGCCAACAGCGTCAAAACCAAATTATCTGATTTTAACTCGGAATATTTTGCTCTTGCCAACCTCGGGATCACGAGCAGTTTCCTGGACCTTGAGACGCATATCGTCATTGTAAAAAGCTATGCGAGCGCCGGGAAAGCAATGGAGTATTATCAAATGCTTAACGGGGATCTGAAGGTCTTCAAGGACATGCAACCCCTGGATTACAGGCTGATGGTGATCTCAGAAGGAAATTATGCGAGGCTCTTCAAGGATAAAAAAAAGACCGAGTACCAGGTGTTCTTTGAGGAGAATTATAAGAAAAAACCATAGTCGACGACCCTTCGTCGAGCTCAGGATGACAGGGCTATTCTATTTGATTTAGAAACTCCGGTGGTACCGTGAATCCAAGTTTCTGGGCCTGCACGACTTCCTGCTGAGCCATGGCTTTGTTGCCGGCCTTTAGATAACCGAAGGCAAGGTTGTAATGATAAGAGCCGTTGGATGGATTCAGCTGAATAGCTTTGGAAATATCCGCGATACCTTCATTGATAAGATCCGAATTGATGTATGCGGTGCCTCTGTAAAACCAAATTTCTGCGTTATTGGGAAATTGCTGAAGCAGTTTATTAGTTTCGGTAAGAACCTCAGGATATTTTCCAAGATTTAGAAGACAACGGGTTCTTAATGCCAGCGCCTGCTCCATTCCCGGCACGAGCTGAAGCGTCAGATCCATATCTTCAAGGGCTTTCTGATGCATGTTCAGATTTGAATAGGTGAGACCCCGATTGAGATAGGTTTGATAATTCTTTGGATTGTATTCTACCGCCTTGGAATATGCTTCAAGGGATTTTTCCATATTTCCTCTCAGGGCATAGACGTTTCCAAGATTACTCCAGACGCCCGCATCTTTCGTCGCAGCGCGAGCCAACACATCGTAATCGGCGAAGGCGCTGTCGTATAGTTGATGATCTGCATACCAGTTTCCTCGATTCTTGTAAGCCGTTTCAAACCCCTTTTCCTTTACTGTGACAATATTTCCTTTTTGTTCGATGACATACGGATATTTATTGATCACGTTCGTCCATAGCGCTCCTGAATTATGCCAGAGTTGCGTTGAGTTGAAGGTCTGCCAGCCGAAAAAAACGGAGACGACCAAAACAATTCCCAGCGCAATGTTCTTTGTCTTTTGTTTTTCAATAAGATCGTGTAGAAAGATACTGATGCAAAAGAAAGCCCCTATGAAAGGAAGGTATGAATACCGGTCCGCCATAATAGCCTGCCCGACCGAAACGAATTGCAACACCAACGCAACCATAAGCGCATAAAACCCGATACCAAAGAGTATTTCACGAAATCGTTGCGGATCTTTCTTACGAAAAACAAGGAGCGGGAGAATGACTACAGCCAGTGAGATCGGGGCGACAAATAATAAACTGCGGGAATGTTCCCGCTTTCATCCAGGTTTGGATATGGATAGAATGCAGAAAGTTCAAACGGGGCAATAAGCTTTACGATGTACATGAAAAACCCATACGCTGCGAACATAAATCGCTCGGCCAGGGTGAAGATCTCAAACTCGGCGATGGCGCCCTTGTCCTGGATGAGGACTGCATTATATCCGATCAACAACGCCACAATAAGAAAGGGAGCTTTTTCCAGGACCACTTTAAAATTGATCTTTCTTTTGTGAAGGATATCGATAAGGATCAACACCAGGGGCAGGGGAACGGCCATGGCCTTGCTTAAGCAGGAGAGAACAAAAAAGAAGAAGCAAGAAGCAAGAAGCAAGAAGCGGTTTGTTTCGAGGTATTTTAGATAAGCAATACATGACAAGAGAAAAAAGAAGCAATACAGCACGTCTTTTCTTTCCGAGATCCAGGCTACGCTTTCCACATGCATGGGATGAATGCCGAACCAGAGAGCAGAAATGACAGCTGCCCAGATCCGCCTCCCGGATAATAGATAAAGAAAAATAAAGACAAGCGCGGTATTAAGAAGGTGAAGAATAAGATTGCTCCAGGCAAAAGGCTTTATACTGAGCGTGTTTGTCTTTTTATCAAAACCGAGTTTGTAGTCGATGCCCAGGGAGATCATCGTCAGCGGATGATAATTGAGCATCACATCAGTTGAGGGTTTAAAAAGGGTTTTAAGGGTTTCTGCGTTAAGATCTTTTACAAGCTTTTGCTCTGTCACATATCCGGGATCGTCCCAGTTAGTGAATTCTTTTTTATCCGAAAGGACAGGGAGATAACAAATAAAGGTGATGAGAAGTATTCCGGCGATCCATTGCCAAAGAGGACGCGCATGAGCAATTTGCTTCTTCGGTTGTTGGACCGAAGAAGAGGCAGCCTTGTCTTTTTTCTTTTTTTGCTTGGTCATTCCCCCGGACTTTGAATCTTTACCCATTCCTCATAGCACAAATCCATTAACTTTCTGTGTTTCTCCTCAGCGGTAAATAAATGGCAGATCGCATTTTCAAATTGCCAGAAAGTAAAAGGTCTTTTTAAGAATCTTTCTTCGTAAGGGCTTGTCACCTTTTTGCTCATTGCAGCGATGATCCGGTCGACATCCTGCGTGGAGAGTAGGATGTGTTCTTCCAGGATGATCTCATGCATATTGGAGGCCTTGGGGTTTTTCGCATTACTTTGAAATTGAAATCTCACCCTTACCGTTTCGCCCTGTTTGAGATAGATCATATCCTGTCCGGATAAGATATTGCCCGGAGTAGTGAGACTGAAATATTCTCCTTCGGGAATGATCTCAAATGTATCCGTGTTAGCAAGCTGCCAGTTTTTTGCAAGCATTGCCAGGACGGCCTTTCTGAATGAGGGCCGTACGACAGGAATCTTCTCAGTCAACGAACTATCACCTAAAGGCACCTGCTTATCCTGTATCGCATCGGGAGTAGAGACATCACCGGAACAGGATGCCACAAAAAACAGAATGATGACCGGAAAGTACCTGTTACGCATTATTTAATATTACCACTCAAAATTAATCATAATTGATCATAACAAACCGGACTTTGAATCAAGCAGATCTCTGTGCTAAAGCACCGGGGCAATGAGGAAACCGCTATCACAGGGGCTTTAGCCCTATAATTAATTTTGTTAAATTTGTCTCCCTAATACTAATTCAGAAGGGTCGCATATTCGACCCTTCGGCTACGCTCAGGGTGACAGGAAATTAAATGGGAAGGATTTTTGAAAAACGGAAACACAAAATGTTTGCGCGCTACGCGAAGATGGCGAAGGCATTCACTCGCATAGGAAAGGAGATTGCCATCGCATGCAGGCAGGGCGTCGCTGACCCTGTAAATAATCCACGCCTTCGGGCAGTCATTCAAAATGCCAAGGCACTCAACATGCCAAAGGTAAATGTGGACGCAGCTATCGCAAGGGCAAAAAGTAAGGACGCGTCCAATTATGAAGAAGTTGTTTATGAGGGATACGGTCCATACAAGATCGCCTTCATGATCGAAACGGCGACAGACAATCCTACACGCACTGTTGCCAACATCCGTTTACACTTCAGCAGGAATGAAGGCGCGCTCGCAAAGAACGGAGCCATTGATTTCATGTTCGAGCGGATGGCGGTTTTCCATATCGCAAAACCAACCAGCCTCAACATTGAAGAACTTGAACTTGAGCTGATCGATCACGGACTGGAAGAAATTGAGGAAGCAGAAGACGGAGTTTATATTTATTCCGCCTTCAACAATTACGGCGCGATGCAAAAAGCGCTGGAGGAAAAAAAGCTGGAGGTGCTCAGCTCCGACAAACAGCGTTTTCCCGCCGAGACGAAAGAACTTACCGAATCACAGATGAAGGAAGTGAATAACCTCATCAACGCTTTGGAAGACGACGACGATGTTCAGGCGGTTTATCATAATATGAGGGACTGATCACAGCGTCGTGATCGCATGGTAAACCCCTCTCACCACTTCAGCCATCTTAGCAAAGTCAAGCGTTTCCACCGTATCGGTCTTTTCGTGGTAATTGGCGTTGCGGTAAAAGGAAGTATCCGTTATCATCACTGCATCGTATCCGAAAGCCCAATAGTTGAGATGATCTGAAAAATCGATCCCTGTGATCCAGGCTGGAGCATTGATGCTTTTCACATCCACATCACAGCAAGGCTTAATGCGCTTCTTTATTTTCCTTAGAAATCTTCCCTGCCCGATCTTGCTTACGACAGCAATGTAATTTGCTTTTGTGGGATAGAACAGTTTCAGTATGCCGATGGGGTATTGCTGTGACTTAGGTTTTTCTGAAAAATAGCCGATCATTTCCAGGCAGACCATGCCTTTTACTTTTATTTTCTGATCGAAAAGGGATTTTGCGTGTATATAACTCCCCATTTCTTTTGTGCGAAAATGAGGCGGCTCTTCGAGGGTATAGAAAACTAAATCGATGCGGTATTTGAGATCGGTTTTATTTTTGAGGAGACGAGCCAGCTCAAGCAATCCTGCTACTCCGCTTGCATTATCGTCGGCCCCCGCCTGTTCCCCGCACACATCATAGTGCGCGCCTACGATCAGCCTTTCGGCATCCTTCGGTCCGAATGAAACAATGATATTTTTTTGTGGTAGTCCTGCTACATTAAACATTTGTTCCTCGGACTGAAGGCCAAGGCTGTCCAGGCAATTTATTATATACGCGCAGGCTTCATTAAGTCCCTTCGGATGTTCAAAACAACGCGGCTCGGAAGTGCTTCCCAGTCCGACAACATAATTTCGCAACCATGTTGTATCCGCTTTTTCGGAATCAACCTTACTTGTAAATGAAAAGACCGGATTAGTAACGGAGAGCAATGCCGCAGCAAGGATCAGGACCAGGATGGCGCCGGTATATGAAAGTTTCTTCAAAATAATGTCAGGCTACTTGGCGCCGGCATCCTGTTTCCCTATACTACCGGCCATCGTCTCCAGGTCGCGGTCGAAGAGATAGATCCCGCCTTTTTCACCGCCGATAAGTTTCAGCTTATCGAGAATATTTCTTGCAAGCGCTTCTTCTTCTATCTGCTCGGAAACATACCATTGCAGAAAATTATGCGTGGTGTAATCCTTCGCTTTCAAACATTCGTCGACTAACTTATTGATCTCTCCGGAAACAGCGATCTCGTGTGCAAGGATCTGTTCAAATACTGCAGAGACGGATTTAAATTTTGCCGGAGGTGCTGTGAGAGCAGGAACGATCCCCTGTCCGCCCCGCTCGTTCACAAATTTCACAAGTTTCAGCATGTGCAATCGCTCTTCATCTGCATGCTGGTAAAGAAATGCAGCCACGCCGTTCATTCCCTGTGTTTCCGCCCAGGACGCCATTGCAAGGTAATATTGAGAGGAATCCGCTTCAAGGCGTATCTGTTTGTTGAGGGAAGATTCTATTTTTTTTGAAAGCATGGGGTTTTGTTTTGTTGCTGTAAAGTTACTAATTATTCAGGCCTCAGCTTGCTCTTCAGCCAGTTGTTATAATTGATGATATCGGAAGAGGAATCAGTTCGGGTCTTTAAGAACTTATCGATCTTCCTCTTCAAGGGTACATCGTGACGGACACCCGTTGATTCAATGAGCGAAGGGAAAAGATCAAGTATCTCACGTTCGCGTTTGAAATCCGGATTCTTGCATTGTTTGGGGAATTCTTTTCTGACCTGGGCTAATTTATGAAGAACAAATTCGTGGTCCTCCAGCTCATAACGGATCATCAGCTCGACAATGGCAACTTTGAAGCGGAATGATTCATCGAGCGCGGCGAACGAATCAGACATGGTAAGCTTCAATAAGTGTTTCAGGGATGCCTTGAACTCCCGGATGTCGAAGTGTGTTACCGCAAGATTAAGAAAGATGAATACATTGTACACGGGAAGTTTTTTGATCACAGGATTATCCTTTGCCTCATTGAGAGTATCAATTGCCTTACGGATGTCCATTTGCGAATAATTGATCACAAGGGTATTGAAATAATAGGCAAGGTATTTATCCTGCAGGAACCCGTCGTATTCCTTCATTGCAGCGAGAAGCTTTGCGGCGGAAGCCAGGGATTCTTCATATTTTCCGAGCTTGAACTGCGAGTTGGCAAAATAGGTTAACATCTGTAGTTTGATGTTATGGTTGTTCCTGCTGAAAAGGGCTTCGGCGGTGAACTCATCGAAGGTTCTGTGCAGGTATCTTTCAAGCGAGTCAAAATCATTCCGCTGCAGCAATATCTTGCTTACCGACTCATAGATCTTGAACCGAAGCGCAGGATTCTTTCTTACGCTCTTATCGTCGGCAAAATCAAGCACGGTCTTTTGCAACACATCCAGGATCTGGGTATCTGAGCCGCCAAGGTTTTGCGAGATCTGTATTCGGTAGATGACCGCAGCCAGCACATCATCGATCTGGCGAAGCTGATCCAGCTTTTCACGGTTCTCTTTTCTTTTCAGAATATATTCCTCCGGGTTTACAAGAAGCGTTTCATGGGATAGGCGGATGAATTCGGAATAAATAAGATCCAGCAGTTGCAAATTCTCCAGTCCAAGCGCCCTCTTCTCAGCTTTTCCCAAATAATAGAAGGCGACCTGGGCCATTCCCTTTCTCCGGAAATGCATGGACAGGGCAGTTTGATAGAGTACAGCATTTACATCGTCTTCATTAAAGTAAAAGAGACTGATGCTTTTAGAAAGATCTTCGAGGACACGGTTTTTCAGCCTGTATAAGGCGTTTTTATCCTCCTTACCATATAGCTTCAAGGCGATACTATCTTCCTTATAATCAGGGTATTGCTTCTTAATCAGGTCAAATAACAAGACATCTTTTCTGTCTTCCCCTGGGTTGGTCCGGTTAATGAAAAGCTTGTAATTCCGGGACTCTTCCTTATTGAGGGCGCCTATGATCGATTGGAGTATATTCATAAAACGACGTTTTTGAACAGGTAAGAAAGGTACGAATTATGTTTCATACCGTCTAATGCATGGAGTACATTTATAGTGAATCATTCCGAATACATCAATACATGAAAAAAGGTGCGATAAGTGTAATTGTGTTCCTCCTAGCTTTTGCAGCAGGAATGCGAGCCCAGGATAGCCTAACTATTTCTGCAGGCGGCAATATTTACAACCTCCCATCAACTGCATACTTCAATGATCTGCTTCCCTGCACCGTATACGTAAAGAATATTGGCTCCAACGTTTTTCAGGACACCATTTTTCTCACAACCGCTGTCGACTCAACACCTTTTGACACAACATCCGATTTCATTCAAAACATTACCATATTCCTGGGGATAAGCCTAAATCCCAATGACAGCGTTGCGATTACGTTAAATGAGATTATTTATCCGCTTCGCTACAGAGTAGGGGGCAACATCGTTGTAATCTGGCCCGCAGCTTCCAGCGCTATCTTCAATAATATTGCGGGGGCCCATTATATTGACATCCTGGGATATGCAAGTGTACCATATTATGAAGACGGCGACGTCAGGGTTTACCCGATACCATTTGGATCCGTCATAAATATTTACTCCGATCATCCGAACCGAATTCCCGAAACGATCAGCATCAGTGATCTCTCAGGAAAAGTTTTACTTACCACAGATGTCAGAAAAGGAGAGGCGAAGATAGATGAACTACCTGATGGATTTTATCTTGCCAAGATCGTATTCAGCGACGGATCCTATTCCGTTGTAAGAGTGGTAAGGGCAGGACATTAGTGTCATTCTGAGCGCAGCGAAGAATCTAGTACATGCTTAGACAGATGCTTCACTTCGTTCAGCATGACAACATGCGGGAACATCCCAACCTCTGAACCTTTGATCAGCATGGCATTCACCGGCTTTTCATTATTGAGAAAGGCCCATTCTTTTCCGTATAGTAAGCCAAAGTCGAAATGGATCCAATAGTCTTTCAGCTTATATATTTCCCAGGCCGGATGTTCAACATGAAACATCATTGGATGACCGGAGCGGCTGGAAGCAAAACCCGCAAACCGGGTCTCTAGGAAATATTCCAGGGAATCTTTTTCCGGAAAGAAAGAATGATCTTCAGCAATGGCATGAATGGAGTTCTTCTTTCCTGCTTTGGTTATATGATACTCCATGCTGATATGTCCGGCGCTTTCTTTTTTCTCTGAGTCAAGACCTACAACTTCATAATGTTCATGAAAGAAAGTGTTCGCAATAAAGCTGATAACCGGCTTCGTTACAAATTCTTTCAGAAAGACCACGCCGGGATTTTTCCCATCGTTTACATAGAAGCGCAGATTCACTTCAGGAAAATTCACATGAAAAGGGAATTTGAATCCTTGGAAACGCGTATCATGAAATTCAAAGGCCACAACGGATACCAGGGCCTTCCCGTTCATTACGTCCAGCGAAACACCTTTTGGTAAATAAGGCATCAATTTTTCTTGTTCCACTTCCCAGGTGAGGTTGATAAGGTTAAGCCATTTGGCTGTCAAGAAGGGCTTCATGATCTTCAGTTTTTAGATAATTTATCCAGAGGTTGCTTTCGGCGATCTTCCTGAGTGTTGCGTTACGCTTTTCGAGATACCGTCGCATGTGTTTTTCAAGGAAAAGCTCCTCGGCAAGCTTTCCAAGAATTCCCAACGGGGCCTCAAATTCGAAAATGTCCGTCATCATGGTTCCAACGGACGTAGACTCAAAAAGATGAATATGTTCCAGTTTTTTGAAGGGACCTTTTAATTGACGACTGAAAAAGGACTGAGGGAAAGTGAAACCGGAGACCATGGCCGTGAGTCTTCTGCGAAAACCAAAGTGTTTGGCCTCCCATGTGATCGTTTCACCTTCCCGCAGTATTCCGCTTGTTCTTCCTTCCGCCACACGCTCATTCTCATTTTTACCGTGCATAAGATGTAAATCCACGCTCAGTGAGAGCAGGAAACATCTTTCTGCCGGTGCGTTGATGAAGGTATGCAGCTCTATGCGTTTCATGGTATTAAACGCCGGTTAAACCGATCTTACTTACTGCATCCTGCATCCTGGTCTGTTTCTTTGCGCTGTTGCGAAGGGAAAGCAGGATGAAGAAATTAAAGAAGAGCAATGCGCCCAGAACCAGGACAAAGGATCCGGTCTTGATCCCGAGCTCTTCTATCAGGGATTGGTAATTATCAATTCCATGGTAAGTGTATACGCCCTTACCCCGGTCGTATTCCTCGACGGGATTAATCTTGAGACGAACGAATGAAAAACCGATTGCCACGAGGTAGAATCCCATTTGCAGCAAACTGTTCACTGCGTCTGCGAGTTTACTTTCTCCGTGAAAGATCTCCAGCAGGAAGACCTTGCTGTTTTTGTGGATCGTCATGGCAACCCAAACTGTCAGCAACACAGTAAGGGCGAGGTAGATGCCATACGCAATGTTTGTGTGGTTCATGGTGCGATGTTTTTAGATTTTGTTTTAAGATGTATACGTTCAACCAGAAGCAACAGACTCATATTGAAAAGATGTATCAGCCCGAGGCAGAGAAAGATCATTCCGGATTTTTCGGCTGATTGCAGAAGAGCGTCTTCAAAGGATGTGACGGGCTCCCAGACCTTCACCGCGAAAATGACATATCCCATATTGATGAGGTAGTATCCGGTGAGGAGAATTTTATTTGTTGATTTCGCTAACAGGCCGTCGCCATGAAAACAATTGACCAGGAAATGAATGCCATTTACAAAGAGGGAGCGCCCGACAAAAAATATCACGGTAAGCGAAGAGGAGAGGTAGAGTATATAAAGGAGTGTGTAGTAGGCCATCTTTCTAAACTTTCAATAAATATTGAAACATAATAAGCAAATTTTTTTACTTGATCAGCTTCATAACAGAACCCACAAACCAATGCTCATCCGCGCGTACAAGCTTATCCAATGCAAGATCGGCGCGGTGAGCAAACTGGTCGATACTTTCAATCGTATCCACAAACGTTTTTATTTTCCGATCTTTTTTGTCTCCATTCACCTGTTTAACCTCTGCCAGCACTTTGAAAACCGGCTCCAACTCGCGCTTCCTTCTTTCCTTCACCACCTGCTTGAATACTTTCCAGATATCTTTTTCCGCGATGAAAAATTCTCTTCTCTCGCCGGCAACAAACTCTTTCTGCACCAGGCCCCAGTCAATAAGTGTACGGATGGTCATGTTGCAGTTACCTCGCGAGATCTGCAACTCTTCCATAATGTCCTCGGTTGAAAGAGGATCAGAGCTAACGAGTAGGAGGGCATGTATTTGCGCCATGGTACGGTTGATCCCCCAGTTTGAACCCAGGGTTCCCCAGGCTTGTACGAATCGTTCTTTTGCTTCTTTCAGTTCCACGGTACAAACATAAACATATTATTTCTAAACTTTCAGTAAATAATGAAAGATAATTATAAAACACTGATAATAAGAGTAATATAGCAAATAAGGGGAATTTATTTTTCCGTCGTCACCATGAACCAACCCTTGGCTTCAAAGGGTTTATCGTCCATGGCGATACCGTTCAGCACATAATAATAAGTGCCATTGGAAACCAGTTCGCCGTTCTTTCCTTTTCCGTCCCAACCTATTGCAAGGGCATCCCAGTTTGCGATGAGATTTCCCCATCGGTTATAGATCGTGACGTCAGCAGATTTGAGCCCGATGATGATTGGAATTAGCAGATCATTCAGATTGTCGCTGTTGGGTGTGAAAATGTTTGGCATGATCACGGAAATTTCCTGGTTCACGATAACGGTGAGATAAATGGTATCCGCGCAGGAAGAATTATTATTGTAAACGATCAGCATCACCGTATAGATTCCGGGAGCGCCATACGTATGACTTGGATTCTGGGCATTTGAAAGCGGACTACCATCCCCAAAATTCCAGATATAATTTGTTCCGCCCGTTGATCCGTTCAGGAAATTCACAGGCAACGGGACAAATCCGGAAGGAGGATTGGCCGTAGCCGCCGCATTTACACCGAGTATCTGTGTAACGGCAACTACCTGCGATGAAGTACACCCATTCGCATCCGTTACAACAACCGTATAATTGCCCGGTAGTAATCCGGTCGCTGTCTGTGTAGTTTGTCCATTGCTCCACAAATAAGTGAATGGAGATGTTCCGCCTGATGGGGTTCCGGCAGTTGCTGTTCCGTCAACATCTCCGCAGGTCTCCGGAGAGGATGTAGCAACGGAAAGTGTGAAACCGGGATTGACAGTTACAGTTACAGTTACAGTGTCAGTACATCCGTTAGCGTTAGTTCCTGTAACAGTATATGTAGTAGTTGAAGTGGGATTGGCCGTGACAGACGCTCCGCTTGTTGCACTTAATCCTGTTGAAGGGGTCCATGCATAACTTGTTGCACCGCTCGCGGTGATCGTACTGTTTCCTCCCTGGCAGAATGAAGTTGGCGTTGCAGTGGCGGTTACAGTAGGAAGCGGATTGACAGTTACAGTAACAGTTGCAGTTGCGGTACATCCGTTGGCATCTGTAACAGTTACAGTATAAGTTACAGTAGCAAGTGGAGTGGCTGTTGGATTCTGTACAGTTGAAGAATTTAAAGTTGCGGCCGGAGCCCATATCCATGAAGTGCCGTTACCTCCCGCATTCAGGGCGGAGTTTCCACCAAGGCAGAATGAAGACGGAGTGGCAGTGGCAGTGGCAGTGGCGGAATTAACAGTTACAGTTACAGTTACAGTGCCGGAACACCCGTTCGCATCGGTGATCGTAACCGTGTAAGTTGTCGTGGATGTCGGCGAGGCGACAGGATTCGCAATCGTAGTTGAGCTCAAATTCGTTGCAGGCGCCCAGAGATACGAAACTCCTCCGCTTGCGTTCAGCTGAGAATTTCCTCCTGAACAAAATGAAGGAGGTGTAGCAGTAGCAGTAAGATTCGGTGGAGGAACAACGGTTATTGTTACGGTTGCAGTTCCTGTACATCCATTCACATCCGTAACCGTGACAGTGTAAGTGGTGGTGGTGGTAGGAGATGCGATTGGGTTACTGATCGTAGAATTGCTTAATGAAGTGGAAGGGCTCCAGGAATATGTTCCTCCTCCGGTTGAGTTAAGCTGAGTGTTCCCTCCCGGACAAATTTGAGAATTGACGGCCGTAGCAGTTGCTGAGAGTGAAGTTACAGTAACTGTAACAGTAGCAGTATTTGTGCAGCCGTTTACGTCCGTGCCGATCACAGTATAAGTTGTAGTAGTTGTTGGCGTTGCTGTAACGGGACTTCCCGTTGAGCTGCTCAGGCTTGATGCCGGTGACCAGACATAAGTAACGCCATTGTTTGCTGTTAGCTGAGAAGATCCGGAGGTGCAAATTGTAAGGGGAGAAGCAACAGCTGTAATATTTGGCAAAGGATTTACCGTCACGGTTACAGTTGCAGTTGCAGAACAGGATCCATTCGAGACCGTAACCGTATAAGTTGTCGTTGTTGTAGGTGTGGCAATAGGATTTGAAATGGCACTGTTGTTCAGACTTGATGCAGGTACCCAGGAATATGTCGCGCCTCCGCTAGCTGTCAAGTTCGCACTGTCGCCAAGACATATCGCCGTGTTCGGACTAATCGTTGGAACCGGCGGCGGACTCACGGTAACGGTAATCACATCTGTGCCCGTACATCCCGAAGCATCGGTAACAGTAACAGTATAAGTGGTAGTGGAAGTAGGATTTGCCGTAGGATTTGCGCAGGTTGTACAACTCAAACCCGTAGCCGGTGTCCACACGTACGTAACGCCACCCGTGGCATTCAAGACAGTCGATTGGCTGGTACAAATTGTTACATCGGGGCCGGCATTTGCGTTTGCCACACCAACGTTCACTGTCATTGGATCCGTGTAAGTGAGATTACCGCAAGTATAAGTGATCTGAGCGGTGTAAGTTGTGGTAGTGGTAGGGCAAACCGTAACAGTCGGGTTTGTGGAAACAAGGTTCAACCCTTCATACCATGCGAAGCTATATGCTGGCGGGCCGGAAGGTGTAAAGCGTTGCGCGTCGTTATTGACCATCCACTGTGTAGGATAATTTCTTCCCGGGACAGGCGTTGCAAGCGTACCGTTGAAATTGTGTAATCCTTCAATTGCTGCTCCTCCGTTCCAAAAGGCGCATATCTGGCTCGACTGAATATAAAGCTCAATGATGTTGGTTGTCTCATACAAGACAAACTGATTGGTGATAAAAAGATTGTTGCAGAGAAAATACGGCACGTTCTCAAAACTCACAACAAAAGTTCTGAAAGGCGCAGTGCCATAGGTTCCATAACGAATGATCCCTCCAACGCTTGGATCAATATCCACCCATGGACCCATGATGGCATCAACAGGGGTATCATTAAAAACATAGTTGATGTCAGGGATCGCCGCACCGATAGGCCAGGGCGAATACAAGTTTGCCTGGGTAAGATCGAAGCAGAGATAATCGTTTGTAGAGATCAGCAGATCCGTATGAGGAGTTCCGTAAAAGCAAAAAGTAAACCCGATCGGGATCACACCGGAATACTCATCATCAATTGGTACCGGCAGAATGGTTCCAACATTGTAAGGCTGAGGCGGGGCGTAAGGGATCGCTCCCACGTTGTATGATGAAGTTTCGTTGACAGCGGTAAACGTAGCGGAAAGATTAGCGCAGTTAGGCGGACAAATATTCTGATCGGGACCCGCGTTCACCTGGGATCTGAGATTTCCCGCTACAAGTAAAAGAGCGCAAAAAGGAAAAAGGATATAAGAACGTTTCATTCGGGGAGATTTATGCTAATAAGACTAAAAACCAACCTCAGAGTTGCCTCTCAAAAAGCGACAGTAATAAAACTTACCTTTACTGCCGTTAATAAACCTAATGTCCTCAAAGTTAAAAAGAAAGGATTCTAAAAAAAACAAAAAGTTCCTCTTCGAAGAGGTGATAGAATGCCTCAAGAATTTCGGTAACAAACCCCTGAATTACAAACAAGTATCAGCCCAGCTCGGCATTTCAGACCATGGCCAGAAGCTAATGGTGCGATCCATCCTTGATGACCTGGCCGGGAAGGGCCTGGCGGAGCATGTGGACCGCGGAAAGTTCCGATGGAAACATGCACTAAAGACCACGTCCGGGAACCTGGAAATGATCACTTCCGGAGCTGCGTATTTCATTCCCATTGAAGGCAACGAAGGAGATGTATATATACCCGCGAACAAATTGAAAGGCGCTCTTCACGGCGACCTCGTTAAGATAAAATCTTACAAAACACGAGGCGGAAAAAGAAGCGAGGGAGAAGTGTTGGAGATTATCAAGCGTTCAAGAACAGAAGTGGTGGGAACGCTTCATAACTCCGGCAAGAACTGGTTCCTGATCCCGGATAACTCACGTTTTGGAACAGACCTGTTCATTCCGAATGACGCCATGAAAGGCGCCACCGAAACCGACAAAGTTGTTGTTCGGATAAAAGAATACCCGGATGGGAAAAATCCTGTAGGAGAAGTGATCCGCGTTTTGGGAAAGGCGGGAGAGATGGATACCGAGATCCATGCCATCCTGGAGGAATTCGGGTTACCCTATGAATTTCCGGAAGAAGTGGTAAAAGAATCCGAACAGATACCTTCTAAGATCACTGATGCTGAGATTAGCAAGCGCCGTGATTTCAGAAAAATCACAACGTTCACCATTGATCCCTTCGACGCGAAAGATTTTGACGATGCTTTATCGATAAAGAAATTGCCGAATAATAACTGGGAGATCGGCGTGCATATTGCAGACGTGACACATTATCTCAGGGAAGGAACCGGGCTTGATAAAGAAGCGTACAGCAGGGCAACATCCGTTTACCTGGTGGATCGTACGGTGCCAATGCTTCCTGAAGTTTTATCGAATGAACTTTGCAGTCTGAAGCCGAATGAGGATAAACTTTGCTTTTCGGCAGTATTTGAGCTGGACGAGGAAGCGAACGTGAAAAGCGAATGGTTTGGAAGAACGGTCATTCACTCAATCCGTCGTTTTAGCTATGAAGAAGCCCAGGAAATTCTTGAGTCGGGCAAGGGCGACCTTTCTAACGAACTTCTCAGGCTTAACACGCTGGCTAAAAAACTCCGCAAAGAAAGATTCAGAAAGGGAAGTATAGGATTTGAAAAGCTTGAAGTGAAATTCAACCTTGATGCGAAGGGAAATCCTTTGGGCGTTTTCTTCAAGCAAATGAAGGACTCAAACCAACTCATTGAGGATTTCATGCTTCTGGCGAATAAGCGCGTTGCCATGTATATGGGAAAATCGGGAGGAGAGCATGGCAGGCCGAAAGCATTTGTGTATCGCATTCACAATAGCCCGGACCCGGAAAAGATGAGGATGTTCTCTGAGTTTGCGGGGAAGTTCGGGTATAAGATCAATACAAAGAATGACAAAGCCATTGCCGAATCGCTTAACAAACTGATGAGTGACGTGAAGAATAAACCGGAGGCAAATGCCATTGAATTGCTGGCCATCCGAACCATTGCGAAGGCGGTTTACTCAACACAGAACATCGGCCATTACGGATTAGGGTTCGAGCACTATTCTCACTTCACTTCGCCTATTCGTCGTTATCCGGATGTGATGGTACACCGCTTGCTTGATAAGAAATTACGAAAGGACGAAAAATATCCCGGCGAGAACGAGCTTGAAGGAAAATGCAAGCATAGTTCGGAACGGGAAAAACTTGCTTCTGATGCAGAGCGCTCTTCAATCCGGTATATGCAGGTGAAGTTCATGAAAGATAAAGTAGGGCAGGAGTTTGATGGGGTTGTATCCGGCGTAACGGAGTTCGGAATTTTTGTTGAGCTTACGGATAGTTTGGTTGAAGGACTCATCCGTTTGAGGGATATTGAATCCGACCAATACTTTTTCGAGGAGGAATCCTATCGCATCGTGGGAAGAAGAACAAAACGCATCATTACGCTGGGCGATAAGGTCCGCATTGAAGTGAAGAAAGCAGACCTTCCCAGGAAGCAACTCGATTTTATTTTGCTGGACGAAGAACCTAAAAGAAACACTGCCAAAAAGGGCAGGTCTGAGCCACTGCCATCCCCAAAGAAAGCGGAAGTGAAGGGCACCATTAAGGACGAATGGGGGTTTGAAGTTTGAATAATAATAGACTGATAAACAATATATTATAAATAATTATTTTTAATTTATAACCCTCACCCAGGACAATTTTAAGACCAATCCAGGGAAGTCGAAACATTCATCCTGGATAAAGTTATTAACATCCAGGAATATATTTTTCAACACCCAGGATGTTGATTTGTATTATTTAATATGTTTGTTTTCTAAACTAAAAACATAGTCATGGAAACAAAATCTCTTTCTCAAGAATTAGTCAGCCTCGGAGATGCTCTTGTTAATCAAAGCACACAGGGGAAACCGGTTAACACTTTTGTAGGGTTTAATAGTGGAAACCAAACGTTCACTGTTTTATTTTCGGTATTCGATCTGTTGCAATACACTGAGGTAGCTAATGAGCAATCAGTGAATTCGACGGAAGGCGTCTCTCAACGCCCTCTTAATCTTGAACATGCCTCTAAATTAGGGAAGTACATCCTAAAAGGACTCCTCTATTCAGTTTTGAATAAGAGGATAAAACATGGTGCCCAAGACCATGCGTTCCTGGAAGGCATCATAAATATGATGGGTAAACAGTCTTATTATGCACTGGCGCCAATTGTTGCATCTTTCAGAAACTGTCATCGCAATGGAACGAACCTTAAGGTTGTTCCATTAGTAAGTATTAATGATGAAACAGCCGCCTATAAAGTGTTTCTTGGTCAAGGGGATATTCTTTGGATAGTTGATGGGCAACATAGGCGTAAAGGGGCAGAATTAGTGTTGGATTTTCTCAAGCATGTTGCAACACACCACAAATATCCGGGGAAAAACTCTTTGTACCCTTCAAGTTCGAAGGAGACCCTCGGTCCGAACGAGTTATCAATCTGGATTGATTGTCTAGAGGCCTCGAAAAAATGCACAATTAATATCGAAGTACACCTAGGCCTTGGCCTAGAAGAAGAGAGACAGCTGTTTCATGATCTGAATAATCTGGGCAAGAAGGTTGAAAAATCGTTAGCGTTTAAATTCGATGGTTCAAATCCAATTAATCAATACATTAAGGATGTTCTGGTTAATGATAAGTTTGATGAGGCAAAATTAGTAATTCATGAAAAGGACCAAAAGAGTTGGACCGATTCAGGGTTAACCCACAAAGAACTCGTCGCGCTTAATGCAGTTCTTTTCTTGAATAAATCTAATATTAATGGCGCTGTTTCTAGCACGGTTGATCCCAAAATCGAGACGGCTGATAAATTTTGGGACATCATACTGACTATCCCCAATATAAGCGACTCGAATTCAAAAACAATGACAGTTGCTGCCCAGCCAGTCGTTCTGAAGGGTATCGCCAAACTGTTCTTTGATTTTTTCTTTAGCCGAAATGAGGAGATTAAAACTCCAGAAAACCAGAGGAAAATTCTTGATGGGGTATCGAAATTTGACTTTTCTCATACTAATCCAATCTGGCGTTTTTATTCATTTGATGAAGAGGCAAGAACCAGGGAAGGCATTATTAGCGCAACGCAACATCTGCCATCTCAGGAGGAAGGTAAGAGCAGGGACTTGGGGGCTTTTGACCCGAACGCAAACACTTTTAGATTCGGCTCGAAGCATAATGACATCTATCCAATAATATCTGACATCCTTCGCTGGAAATTAAATTTGCCATCGAGGAGGGGATAAGCCATAAGTATGGAGTGGGGCCGCACAGCGCGCCACTCCAAATTTTTCATCCTCTTGCAAACTCTATTTGCGGTAATCAAGCGTTTGGCTTTGTTTAGATATAAGGTCCTAATGTTGAGGCTACTATGCATCTAAATACCCATTAATACCATTCAAATACATCCGATTTTCGTGCCCTTGCAATTCCAAAACAGGTAATTTTGTAGCCTCGCTGATCTTTTGTGCACAACGGCCATCATAATCACCTGAACAAGGTTACCGCAGCCGGCCTCCTCGTTACACTTGGTATTATTTTCGGAGACATTGGAACTTCTCCGCTTTATGTAATGAAAGCCATTGTCGGGGAAGGGAACATCATCAACTCAGATGTTGTGCTCGGCGGGATCTCCTGCATCTTCTGGACACTCACATTACAGACCACCGTTAAATACGTTTTTCTGACACTGAACGCGGATAATAAAGGCGAAGGTGGAATTTTCGCCTTATATGCCCTGGTGAAAAAAACAAAAGTAAAATGGCTGATGTACCCGGCCATCATCGGTGGCAGTTGCATCATAGGAGAGGGAATTATTACACCACCAATTTCCGTAGCCTCAGCTGTGGAAGGATTGAGAATGGTAGATAGTTTCGCCGGCATTCATGAGCATACTGTTCCTATCGTCATTGTTATCATCACATTGCTTTTCACTATTCAGCAATTCGGTACTTCAGCCATCGGGAAATCATTCGGGCCGATCATGCTGATCTGGTTTGTGATGCTGGGTGCTATGGGATTGAAACAACTTTCTGGAAACTGGGGAGTGCTTGCCGCGATCAGTCCGCATTATGCTTATAATTTACTTGTTGAACACCCGGGAGGTTTCGTATTGCTCGGCGCCGTCTTCCTATGTACGACGGGTGCGGAGGCGCTTTATTCCGACCTCGGCCATTGTGGAAGAAAGAATGTGCGGCTAACCTGGATATTTGTCAAAGCAACTTTGCTGATCAATTATTTCGGACAGGGCGCATGGCTCATAGCGCATGACGGAGAATTACTCGCTAAAGGACAGAACCCATTTTATTCCGTTATGCCGGAATGGTTCCTTCCGGTTGGCATCACCATTGCAACCATGGCAGCCATTGTTGCGAGCCAGGCATTGATATCGGGATCATTCACACTTATCAACGAGGCCATACGACTTAACTTCTGGCCAAAAGTGAGGATCAAATATCCGACGGAACTGAAAGGACAACTTTACATTCCTTCTGTTAACTGGTTGCTATGGGCCGGATGTATAGGCGTTGTATTATTCTTCCGGGAGTCTTCAAAGATGGAAGCTGCTTATGGGCTTACCATTATCATTGGTATGTTCATGTCGTCGCGATTACTATCCTTCTTCATGCGCATCAAACGATATTCCCTTGCCCTCATCTTTTCATTTATTATCGTTTATCTTGTCATTGAATCAGCGTTCCTCATTGCTAATCTCAGCAAGTTCACGGAAGGCGGATGGGTAAGTTTGCTTATCGCTTCTTGCCTCTTTGTAGCGATGTGGTGCTGGCAGGAAGGAAGAAAAATTCGCAACCGATATGTGGAGTTCGTGAAACTGGACGAATACGTTCCTTCTATCGCTGAGCTAAGCAAGGATATGTCGATCCCTAAATTCGCCACGCACCTGGTATATCTCACAAGCGCAAGTAAGGTTGACGAGATCGAACAAAAAGTCACTCACTCCATTCTTCAGCGCCGGCCCAAACGCGCGGACATCTATTGGTTTGTTCACGTGGATGTTGTCGATGAACCGTACAAGATGGATTATAAGGTAACGGAGATCGTGAAGAATGATATCATACGCATTGATTTCAAACTAGGATTCCGCGTGGCGCCGCGGATCAATCTTATGTTCCGTAAGGTGATTGAGGACCTTGTGAAAAATCACGAAGTCGATATTACCAGTCGTTATGAATCCCTGGGCAAGATCGGCGTGATCGGAGATTTCCGTTTTATCGTGGTGGAAAAATTCATTTCATTCGACAATGAATTCCCTTTCCTTGAAAAGATCATCCTGGATATTTATGGTATCCTCAAATGGCTCGGACTTTCTGAGGGACGCGCATTCGGACTTGATACCAGTTCCGTATTGGTTGAAAAATTCCCCATGGTCATCTCACCGGTTAAATCTATTAACCTCAAGCGGATCGTTCCTAAGAGCGGGACGGAAGGAAACGCCAAGACCGAATAACAATCGAGTTTTCTATATCCTCGACTTGGTCTGATAGAGGAATGAACTTGGACTGTTGAAGCGCAGGGAGATCTCTATGCCTCCGCGACCGCCGGTTGCGTTGGTGAGCGCAGAAATATTCGTATCGTAACTGATCCCAAGTGAATATTTATCCATTTCAAGCGTGAAATATGGGATCACCGCATCCCTGTTGCGATAATAACAGCCTAATGTCATAGCTGAGCCCTTTACATAACCCGTATACTTAGAGGTTTCCTTGAATTGGTATTTCACCCCCAACCCGGGTGTGAGTTCAGTTTGAGGACCCTGGCTCATGAAGAAAACAGATGGAGCGATGGACAAGGGTGTATTTTTAATTCCGAAGAGCCCCCCTGCATGAGCTGACCATTTCCAATATAGTTTCTCAGAAGCAATTGTCAGGAAGGAAATTTCAGGCCTGTTGATGTGTATGAGCGATACCCCTGCATGAAAATGCTTCTGATCGTTGGAGCTCATATATTTATCCCCGTCTCCATAGCTCCATAATAAACCACCACCAAGATCAGCGTGAGTTCTTGATGTAGTAGAAAAAAGCTCTCCTGAACTGAGCATGGAATTAAAAACACCTGCAGTGTATTGATTGTTCCAGCGCAGTTTATCAGGAAAAATACTGCGCTGACAAACACCACTCATTAATCCCATTGAAAGAATATTTTTTTCGTTCAAGCGTGTATGATAAGCGAGGTTGAAATTGACCTGTGTTGTTCGCATTGTAGCGTCAGCCGCATTGTCAGAAAAAAAGCTGAGCCCGCCCGCAAGACCTTTCATGAGTCTTTTTTTGAATGCGCCTGTCATGCGTTCCATCTTTTCCCATTCACGGTGACCGAACTTCATCTCTATACTAGCTGCCGAGGTACGAAATGCATTCACCACTCTCCACTGCTCCTTGTGCTGTACGGTCACCTGGATAGTTTTGTACACAGCCGTGAAGGCAGGGTTGAGCTGCTGGTTGTTGAAGCTGTACTGCGAGAAGTGGATGTCTTGCGAGAAGCAGGCAAGAGGGAACAGGGAACAGGCAACAGAAATTATTGCACTTAGCAGTAAAAAGGAAGCTCTGAGTTTATTTTTCATAATTGAACGTTTCATGTTTCATGTTTCATGTTTCAAGTTATCTGTCCCCCGTTTTCTGTTCCCTGTTCCCTGTTATCTGTTCCCTACTTTATTAGACTTATGTTTCCCTGCTGATTGAATATTTCTCCGTTATTAAGGATCGCTTCAAAATAGTACACAAACACAGCGGTATTGAGCGCTTTGTTCTTATAAAGTCCATCCCACCCCTCGGCTGCGCTCGGGGTGACGCCCACCGCACTATACACAAGTTCACCCCATCGGTCAAATATCTTCAATACAAAACTTTTCACACAGGAGTTTGATGGCACAATAAGCCGGTCATTCATGCCATCGTTGTTAGGCGAAAAGGCTGTTGGCATGAGTGTTTCAAGAAGGCCCATGTCACAAAGGTCTTCTACAAAGACCGTGACGCTGTCAAGATCCGTGCATCCGTTAATGTCCGTGACAAGAACATAATAGGTAGTTGTCTGTGCAGGACTTGCCGCAGGATTCTGACAGCTCACACAACTTAGTCCCGTTGCCGGCGACCAGAGATAAGTTCCTCCTCCCGTAGCATTAAGCGCTGCGCTGCCGCCCTGTTGTATCGTAACACTTGTTCCTGCGTCTGCTGTTGGCCCTCCGGTTGTTCCCACCGCAACACTTGAGGTTTGCGTACATCCGTTCAGATCAGTAATAGTAACAGTATAAGATCCTGCAGCCAGCGCAGAAATATTCTGCGTCGTGGCGCCGGTACTCCAGGAGTATGTATAAGGTGATGTTCCTCCAATGGCACTTGAGTTGGCCGTACCATCGTTGTTTCCGCAATTTGCATTGGTGGATAAGGCTGAGGCGGTGAGCAGCGGAGGTTCCGTTATGGTGATAGTCTGCGTAGCGGTACACCCGGCCGCGTCCGTAATGGTAAGTGTATACGTTCCGGAAGTAAGTCCTGTCGCAGTGACAGTTGTTTGTCCGTTACTCCAGAGATAAGTGTACGGAGCTGTGCCACCCGAAGCTGAAGATGTTGCATCGCCATTGACATCTCCAAAGCAAAGCAGGTTGGTTTGTAAGGGGATGCTTAGTAACGGGCCGTTGGTATTTCCTACCGTAGCAGTTGCCGTAAGCGTGCAACCGTTTGCGTCCGTGATGGTAGCGGTATAAGTGGCCGCGGCTAATCCAGTTGCCGTGGCGGTTACCTGGGAATTACTCCACATATAAGTATATGGCCCGACACCACCGCCAGGGTTGGCTGTTGCAGTTCCATCATTATTACCGCAATTAGAAGGAGTGGATGTAGTATTGATATTTAGCGGGAGAGGTTCAGTGATCGTAATGGTTTGGACCGTGTTGCATCCGTTAGCATCCGTAACAGTAACGGAATAAGTTGAAGCGCAGAGTCCGCTGATGGAGGAGGTGGTTTGTGAAGTATTCCATAAATAAGTGTATGGCGCCGTTCCTCCGGATGGAGAGACCGATGCCGAACCGGTACAGACACTGTTGCAGAGCAGATTTATTTGAGAAGGCGCTGCGGTGATCACCGCAAAGCAACATGGATTATAGGAACAGACAAAAATGTCGTACAGAGAATTTGCAGGTGTTAAATTGAATGTCCCCGGACCCGGATCAAAGTCGCAGGGGGTGCTCATAAAAAATCCGGTAATAAAAACTTTCCCCGCGCTTGTTACGAATAAACCCCAAGCCAGGTCACCGATGGTTCCGCCCATGCTGTATGCACATACATAGTTTCCGGCGGCATCGAGTTCGCTCACAAAAATATTGTATGTTCCTAATGAGACCAGGGAAACGATTCCCGGGCCCGGATCAAAGTCGACCGTTCCTCCAAAATTACCTGTGGTAAAAACATTTCCGCTTCCATCAAGGCAAATGGAATTTCCCCGATCAGCGCCAGCGCCTCCAATACCTTTTGCCCAAAGCAAATTACCGGTGTTATCCAGTTTACTCACGAACATATCTGTGCTTCCGGAAGAAGTAATATTTAAAACGCCGGCTCCGGGATCGAAATCAGCTGTATTGGAAAAATCACCTGTGGTGTGAACATTTGAGGAAGCATCAACATAAATGGAATAACCGGTTTCGCTTCCGGTGCCGCCCATTCTCCTCGCCCAGGAATAATTGCCTGCAACATCAAGCCTGCTGACGAAGATGTCATAAGCCCCGGATGATAACAAGTTAACAACCGCTACGCCCGGATCAAAGTCTGCCGTTGTCGAAAAATTGCCGGTTGAATAAACGTTCCCTCCGGCATCAACGGATATGCCCTGACCGAAATCGGTTCCGGTTCCCCCAAATCGTTTCGCCCAAAGAAAATTCCCGGCAGGATCCAGCTTACAAACGAAAATATCTTCTGAGCCGGCGAATGAGGTAATATTAAACAGTCCGGCGCCCGGATCGAAGTCGACAGTATTCCGGAAAACACCTGCAATATGTACGTTACCTCCGGCATCGACGAAAACCGAATTGCCAATGGCCATGTCATTTCCTCCCATTGTTTTAACCCAGATCAGGCTTCCTGCCGGTGTCAATTTACATACGAAGCAGTCGAAATTCCCTGCTGCAGTAACGTTCAGGACACCCGGACCCGGATCAAAATCAGACGTACCGGCAAAATCTCCGGTAACGAACACATTTCCTGTATTATCAGTAAAAACGGAATAGGCGATATTTCCGCCGTTACCTGCAAATTGAATGGCCCAGATAAAATTTCCGGATGCATCAAGCTTACTCACATATACGTCGCTTCCGCTGCCCGCACTTAGCGAATACGTACCCGGCCCGGGATCAAAATCAACTATTCCATTGAAGTAGCCGGTGCTTAATACGTTTCCTGCATTATCCGTACGTATGCTTTTCCCCTGGCTGCCAAACGTGCCACTGAATTGTTTCGCAAAGCTCATGCTGGGCTGTGCAGGCAAATAGAGAGATGGAAACACAGCGCAGAAAAGAACGGTTGGAAATAATGCTTTCATCCTGAACGTTTTTTTAATCAGTATAAATGTAAGACGGGGCAGGTATCGGTACAAGTCATTATATTTTCATTATTAGATATCCAAATCAAAATAATCTGTATTTTAGCAATGAAATAAACATCTTATTATTAGATATCTATGAAGCCATCCATTCACCTATTCCAACTGATCCATTCACTAGGGAAGGCTGAAAAACGGCACTTTAAGCTGTTTGCCGGGCGGCATGTACTGGAGGGTGGTAATCATTATGTTAAATTATTTGATAAGATCAGCGCCCAAAGGGAATACAACGAAAATGCTTTAAAAGAATCCTTTAATAAGGAACCATGGATAAGAAATCTGCCTTTCCATAAAAACCATCTCTATAGACTTATCCTTAACAGTCTTCACGTTTGTCACATGAATCATTCTGCAGAAGCCATTTTCAAAAAGCAGTTGCATCAGGCCGGCCTGTTATTTCAAAGGGGGCTTAATGGACATTGTTGGAAATTATTGAAAACCCTGAAGAAAAATGCGATAGCGCTTGAAAACTCCCAGGCAGCGTTCGAAGCGAATGTATTGATCAAAAAGCTCCTTTCGCAGCAGTCGTACGGCTACTCAGGGACCGAAATGCTGACGCAAATCATTACGGAAACAAAGCAACTCATCATCAAATTGGAGAATCAGGATGCATACGAGAATCTGCATCACCGCGCCGTACGACTTCTATTCAGACAATCCGGGAGTAAACGCAAAGCAGAGCTAAAAAAAATGCTCAGCGATCCACTCCTTCGTAATGAATCCCATGCCCTGACCATCACGGGGAAAGTAATGTATAATACCATACATGCAGTTTATCACTCTTATGCCGAGCCCGATATTAAGCGGGCGCTTTGGCATGATTGCCGAAGAGTTGAATTAACCGAGAAACATCCGGGAATGATCGCAGGCGATCCGGGTGGATACGTCAACGGACTAAAAAATCAATTGATCTCATGCATTAAGGCGGGATACTATGAGGATGCGTTGAGCACGATACGAAAAATGAGGGAATTTCCCATAAGAAGAAAGATCAGGCTTTCAAACCAACTATCAGCCTCGATCTTCATTCAATCTGCCATACAGGAGCTGACCGTCTACATTAACCAGGGACGTTTCGCTATGGTAAATGAAATAGTCGTTGCAGTGGAGACGGGCATGAAAAAGTTTTCGAAGCAGATCACAACAAGCAATCAGATGGAATTATTCTATACCATCGCTTACATGTTCTGGGCCAATGCTGAAGGAAGAAAAGTGCTGCGCTGGCTCAACCTGATCCTTCATCGGTCAAAGGAGAGGATCAGGCCGGACCTGGTATTTTATGCTCACCTCCTCAATTATTTAACTCGTGTGGATATGCAGGATCAGGATTTTCTGCCCTACATCCTGCGGTCTGTGGACAAACACATCAAAAACGGATATGTGCCGGATGAGAGTGAGAACATCTTGTTGAAATTCATGCGAGCATTCAAAGGATCAGTATCAGGGGCCGAAAGCAGAAAACTTATTCTTTCGTTGCGGGCTAAGCTGAAGAGTATGAGATCGCCTTCTGTCGAGAACAAGCTGAGTATTTTCAGTTGGATAGAGAGTCGCTTAAGCGGTCGACCGTTACCGGTGGTCCTAAGTGATACGAGCACTACAAATTGAGCAAAGGTTAATTATTCAACGCTTCCGCTCCGCCGACGATCTCGAGAATCTCTTTTGTTATCGCCGCTTGTCGCGCTTTATTGTAGGTGATGCGCAGGTCGCGCAGCATGTCTCGGGCATTATCCGTTGCCTTATGCATAGCGGTCATACGGGCGCCGTGCTCGGAAGCGACGGAATCCAGAAGTGTTTTGAAAAGCTGTGTTTTCAGTGAGCGGGGAATGAGATCCTCGATTATAAACTCAAGATCCGGTTCGAAAAAATAATCAACCGACTTTTTCTTTACCATTCCGGTTGGAGCAGGAGGAGCAACCGGGAGAAATTGTTCAACCGTCACATATTGCGTGGCAGCATTTTTAAATTTGTTGTAAATAATATCCATCCTGTCGAACTGACCTTTGGCAAACAGGTCCATGAGCTTTTCTGCAACCAGCGCAACGTTTTCGTAAACAAGTTTATCATAAAGCTCGTTCACTTTTCTCGGCATATCCGAACCAACGATCTTGTAAGAAGTTTTTTTGAAATGATCCCCGCCTTTTTTTCCTATGCAAAGAACGGAAACTTGTTTTCCGACATACTTCTCTTTCGCCAACAGGAGGGTTTTCTTAACTACGTTGGAATTGAAGCCTCCGCATAAACCCCGGTTGGATGTAACAACGATCAACAGCACATTCTTTATCTCCCTCGGTTTACTTAGTTTCCCATCCGAAGAGGAAAGTGAACCGGAAACGTTTTCAAGAATTTCCTGGAGTTTCTCTGCATAAGGCCGCATCTGAACAATGGCATCCTGCGCCTTCTTAAGCTTCGCCGCAGAAACCATCTTCATAGCAGAAGTGATCTGTTGCGTACTCGACACAGAAGTTATTCTCGTACGTACCTCCTTTAAACTCGGCATTTTTTTATTAGCTAATTACTTTTTGTACTTTATCGAAATATCAGCAGCAACTTTCTCAAGCGTTCCGGTAATGTTGTCATCCAACTTACCGAGCTTGAGGTTATCGAGCACATCTTTATGTTTTGATTCCATGTACTGAAGAAAATCGGCCTCAAACTCCTTCACTTTATTCAAAGGAACGTGTAGCAATAACCCTTTTGTTCCGCAATAGATGATCGCGATCTGTTGTTCCACGCGAAGCGGCGAGAACTGGTTCTGTTTCAGGATCTCCACGTTCCGGGATCCTTTGTCAAGAACAGATTTCGTAGCAGCGTCAAGATCGGAGCCGAACTTTGCGAATGCTTCCAGCTCACGGTACTGCGCCTGGTCAAGCTTCAATGTTCCGGCGATCTTCTTCATGGATTTGATCTGCGCATTTCCTCCCACACGCGAAACGGAAATTCCCACGTTGATAGCAGGACGCACTCCCGCATTAAAAAGATTGGCTTCAAGGAATATCTGACCATCCGTAATGGATATTACGTTCGTTGGGATATAAGCAGAAACGTCACCCGCCTGTGTTTCAATGATGGGAAGCGCAGTAAGGGATCCTCCGCCTTTCACTTTATCTTTCAGGGAGGGAGGAAGATCGTTCATGTTCTTCGCAACTTCAATAGAAGCATTCACTTTTGCTGCGCGCTCAAGCAGACGACTGTGAAGATAAAACACATCGCCCGGGTATGCTTCTCTTCCGGGTGGACGACGAAGTAAGAGTGAAACTTCACGGTAAGCGACGGCTTGTTTTGAAAGATCATCATAAACGATCAATGCAGGTCGGCCGGTGTCACGGAAAAATTCCCCAATGGCGGCGCCTGACATGGGCGCGTAGAATTGCATGGGTGCCGGATCAGATGCTGTTGCCGAAACGATCACAGTATAAGGCATGGCTCCATTCTCCTCAAGAACGCGCTGCACGTTGGCTACGGTAGATCCTTTCTGACCGATCGCAACATAGATGCAGAAAACAGTCTCGCCTTTCTCGTAAAATTCTTTTTGGTTGATGATGGTGTCAAGGCAGACTGCCGTCTTGCCGGTCTGACGATCTCCGATCACAAGCTCACGCTGTCCGCGGCCGATAGGGATCATCGCATCGATCGCCTTGATACCGGTTTGAAGCGGCTCATTCACAGGCTGCCGGAAGATAACCCCCGGAGCTTTTCTCTCGATGGGCATTTCAAATGTTTCTCCTTTGATAGGTCCTTTGCCGTCGATAGGCACGCCAAGCGTGTTCACAACGCGACCAAGCATCCCTTCTCCCACATTGATAGAAGCAATACGACCGGTACGTTTCACATTGTCGCCCTCTTTAATGTCATTGGAGGAACCGAGCAATACAGCGCCAACGTTATCTTCTTCCAGGTTGAGTACGATCCCCTTCAATCCGTTGTCGAATTCGATCAACTCTCCGGACTGCACATTGGAAAGTCCGTAGATGCGGGCAATACCATCACCTACTTGCAGCACGGTCCCGACTTCTTCAAGTTCAGAAGCAGTTTTATATCCCGCCAGTTGCTGGCGCAGGATCGCAGATACTTCTGCAGGTTTTACTTCAGCCATATTTTATAGGTTCAAGATAAAAGGTTCAAGACGCAAGATCAGTAGTCTTTTATGTATGGGTTTTCACTGAATACTCTGTTCAATAATCGTATTTTTCTAAGGATACTCGTGTCGTCTTGTTTATCACCGATACGCAGGATAAAGCCACCAATGAGGTCCTTGTCCACCTTTTCTACCAGCTCGACCTCGCTCTTCAGGCTGTCTTTGATAAGTTTCTGAACACTTTTTCTTACATCCTCATCTATCCCGTAAGCAGTGGTGATCACAGCTGTGATGATCTTTTTGTGTTCTTTATATTTTTCAATGAACTCCTCTGCGATCACCTCAATATACCGTTCGCGTTTTTTTACAGCAAGCAGCTGTAGATATCCGGATGTCATTTTGTCGACCTTGCCATCGAATAGCGCCTTCAGGATGCTTTGTTTTTTATCCGTTTTGATGATCGGGCTTTTCAAAACCACTTGCAAGTCATGGCTGCCTTTACAGATAGTATTCACCAGCTTCATGTCGGCACATACCTTTTCCAGGTTCCCTTTTTCAAGGGAAAGGTCCATTAGGGACTTTGCATACCGGACGGCCAGGCGACTACCTTTCATCTTAGTTCAGTTTCACATCATCAAGCAGGGCTTTCACCAGCTGCTTTTGTTTTTCCTGTGAGGATAATTCTTCTTTAAGGATCTTTTCAGCGATCTCAATGGAAAGTTTGGCGACCTGGTTCTTCAGTTCCGTGATGGCAGCCATTTTTTCATTGTTGATATTCTCGCGCGCGATGGCGATCATTTTCTCAGCTTCCTTTGATGCTTTTGATTTTGCTTCCGCAATAATTGAATCTTTGATCTCTCTTGCTTCTTTCATCAACCGGTCGCGTTCAGATTTTGCTTCCGCAATGATCTGTTCATTCCCGGCTTTCAGCGCTGCCATCTCTTCCCTGGCTTTTTTGGCTGCATCTAAAGCATTTTCAATCGATTGCTCCCGTTCTGAAAGCGCTTTAAGGATCGGCTTCCAGGCAAATTTGCGAAGGAGCCAAAGCACGGTGAGGAACGCAACGAACGACCATACGATAAGTCCGTACGAGGGTTCAAGAAGCGGATTCAGTAGAAAAATACTGTTCGTTGTCATGATTTTTAGTTTTAAAAAATCCGCCCCACAGCCAACCGCTGAGGGCGGAGATCTTTTGAGATGCGCCTAAAGAGCGACAAGCATCCCGATAACGATTGCAAACAGCGCAGGACCTTCAATGAAGGCGATCGCAAGGATCATGTTAGCGCGGATATCACCGAGTGATTCTGGCTGGCGCGCAATGGATTGAAGCGCACCGCTCCCGATCATACCGATACCAACACCGGCGCCGGCTGCCGCAACACCTGAGCCGATCGCGGCAAGGCCTTGTCCTGCATCAAGCAAAATGGTAGATAACATATTGTTATTCTTAAGTTTTCCCTGTTAAGGTTTTTCGTTCCGCCGGAACAGGGAACACCGGCAGAGGAATTTCTTTATCAATGATGCTCAGCGTGATGCGGCTCCTCAACGCAGGAACCAATGTACATCGCAGTAAGCAAGGTGAAAACATAAGCCTGCAGGAACGCTACCAGGAGTTCCATCGAATACATGAAAATTGCAAAGGCCATAGAAACGGGTGTGAATCCCCAGCCTCCCGCAGCGCTTGAACTACCGAATACAAAAATGAGGCAGATGAAAGAAAGGATCACGATGTGTCCTGCCGCAATGTTGGCAAACAATCGTATCAATAATACCAATGGCCTCTGGAACACCCCGATCAGTTCTATGGGAGTAAGTAAAAGAATTTTAACCAGGGCAGGAACCCCCGGCATCCATAGAATATGTGTCCAGTAATGCTTGTTGCCGATCACGAGTGTGATGAGCAATACCAGCGTAGCCAGCGTTAACGTCACAGAAACACTTCCCATCACACCGGGAAAAGTTGGGATCAATCCGATGAAATTACTGATCCAGATGAAAAAGAATATCGTGAGAAGGAAAGGAAGGAATTTTTTATGATGTTTGTCGCCAATGGAAGTTCTTGCAATATCATCCCGCACGAACAAGATCAGCGGTTCCACAAAACTCTGAATTCCCTTCGGAGCCATACCTTCCCGTTTGCGATATGCTTTCGCAACCGCAAGGAAAACCAAAAGCAGGATCGCGCAGGTGAGAAGAAGAGCAGCCACGTTTTTTGTGATCGAGAAGTCATAGAATGACGCGTTGTCAGCGCGGGTGATGTGACCGTGATCAAGTGCGTAACCGTTCACTACTGTCTTCCCGTGTTCAAATCCTGACGAAAGAAAAATATCCAAACCGGTACCGGATGAATAAAGTATGACAGGTAAAGGAATAGAAACGGGATGATTCTCATGATCCCCGAAAAGATGCCAGTCGTACTTGTCTGTAACGTGATCAATAATAAACGCCCCGGCGGAGAATCCCTTTTTCGCTGTGGTATCGGTGTTGGAGGCTGGTTCTGAAGCGAATAGAGAGGACCCGGAAAACGCGATCAAAAAGAGGACAAAAAACCTTTGTAAACCCTTGATTACTAAACGCATTGATAAAAGCGAATTTTCTTTAAAAACGCATGCAAAACTACTCATTAAAGCCAATTCTCAAAATGACAAGGGAACTATTTTTGAACTATTCTATGAAGCAGGTTTCAATGTCTGCAAATCAGGCAAAAAAGCCGATTAGCAGGCAGAATCAGGAAGGTTTTTTGAGCTGACGTAAGAGAACAATTACCTCAAAAATGGTAAAAACGAAATAATGAGCCATGAAGGCCAGGGCAAAGACAAGAGCATGTTCCTTTCCTGAAGCGAAGCGGTAAACCACTATTACTATGGCATACAATAAGATACGAATCAGGGAAGATCCCATGTAAGACCGGATGAACATTTTTGGATCCCCTGCCGCAGTTTTAAGTGAGAGCAAATGAAAGAGTGCGGTCGCGACAACGTAAAATCCGAAGATTCCCCAGATAAAAGGGACCCGGATAAGGTCAGAGGTAAAATGATCGAAGCAGAATACGCCTGCGGCAACAAGAATGCAGAAAACAGTATAAACCGTAAAAAAACGTTTGATCATTCACAGGGGAGCAGAACGCGTCGGCTCCTCAATAGGCAAGCGCCTTTTCTTCCTTGACTTCAGAGCTTGAAGCCTTGATATCCTTGATGATACCACCCATACTGCATGAGCCGGTGAAAACTGCTCCGGGTTCAATAGCCAGTTTATTGGTGATGATATCACCTGAAAGTTTCGATGAAGATTTGAGAGCCAACAGGTCAGTGACGTTGATCTTTCCCTTCACAGAACCGGAAATATCAGCATTCTGACAAACGATCTCTCCGTCGACCTGGCCGGAGGAACCCAGGACAAGCCTTCCTTTAACACTCAGTTTTCCTACCAGTGTACCGTCGATCCGGATATCGCCATTGGTGTTGATCTCACCCTCTATAACGGTCCCAGCGCCGATGATATTGACTGAACCGCTTTCAGTTACGTTGTTCTTTGACATGGTCTCTTTGTTTGAAGTAAACATACTTACATTCAGCTTGCACTGAAGCGTACGCGCCAGCGTTCTGCTTCAATGCAAAAATACGCCTTTTTCAGGCAAAATAAAACCTTAGCTAAGCCCTTGACACTAAAGATATTCGCATATCTTTGTTCAAAACCTGCCATGGTTTCTTGAATCATTAATAACCTTAAAAACTTTCTCATGCAAGCAATCAGTAATTACTATGCGATGGTCGAAGAGATCATCAAAGATCTGGGCGTAGACCCAGCGATCTGTCGGGGTGAAAATCCAGGACAATGGAACCTCAAAAAAGGTTCTGCAAACATCTGGGTAGACGTTTGGCAAACAAAAGATAAGGATGGAAACCTGCTTGATTACGGTTACCTCCAGATCATGGCTCCTGTAACGGAAGTGCCGGTGAATAACCAGCATCTCTTCACCAAAGATCTGCTCGAGATCAATCACACATTGTATGGTGTTGCCTTTACTATCTTCAAAGACTGGGCATATATCAAAGGGATACGCGAACTGGACGGACTTGATAAGGGCGAAGCGTTAGCGATGTTCAACCGCGTTGGCAACTACTCGGATGATTATGATGATAAGCTCAGACAGAAATACGGAATGACCACAGGTCAGCGCGTTTAGGACACAGACCCCCTCCATTTTGAGGGGGTTTTTCTTTTTACTACATTTGAGTCAAATAACGTTCTCATGAAAAGACTTCTACTTCTCCCTGTCCTGTTTGTATCGTTCGGAATCTCCTCCCAGGTATTATACTGGAGCAACGAGATCTTCGTCAACGCAAACCAATACTCCAATATGCACCCGCGCATTGCGCTTACCTCGGGCAACATTCCTGTCGTGTTATGGGGTGGCGGAAACAGCACAGAACCCCTTTATGTTTCACGATGGAACGGAACCATGTTCGGAATGCCTGTCGTGGTTACGCCGGCAAACGTTGATCCTTTCATCGACAACTGGGCCGGGCCATCTATTGCTGCAAATGGAAACGATGTTTTTATCGTTTTCAAAATGCAGCCCGAAATGATGAGTTACATCTATTCAAGAAAATCAAGCGATGGAGGTTTGAACTGGCTGGACACCGTGCGTGTTGATGGAATGCAGGGACCTACTACGCGTTTTCCCACCATTGCTGTTTCTCCCAATGGAAATCCGCTTATCATGTTCATGGAGTTTAACGCTTCCTGGCAGATGCCGGAATATGTTGTGACCAATTCACCTGACGGAGGCGCTACCTGGCCCATGGCTATTAATATCAGCAACGTGGGAAGTTCCGAGGTTTGTGATTGTTGCCCGGCAGGACTGATCTCTGAAGGAAATCGTCAGATAGGCGGATGGAGAAGAAATAATAATAACCTGCGCGATATGTGGATCGGTAAATCTACCGATGCGGGCGTATCATTCCCTACGGGTGGTGATGTTGACAACGGGAACTGGATCGTTTCCTTATGTCCCTCTACAGGACCTGAATTGTTTATCCGAAATGACAGCCTCATTACCGTGTGGATGAGTCAAACGGCCGGCGTTGCAAGGATCCAGATCAGCAGCTATCACTTGAATACAGACATGATCGGATTCAACACGCAGCTTGCGCCTAATTTTCCTTCCATGACAACTCAAAATTACGCACAGATAGCGGGTAATCTTGATACGATGGGAGTAGTATGGCAGCAACAGGACATGAGCGGAAATATCGAGAGCTTTTTTACCTATTCAACAACCGGAGCTTCAGGAATGGTAAACAATGAAATGGCGCTCAATAACAATTCTTCCGGAGAACAACGCAACCCCGACATTGCTTATTCAGCCGGAAAATTTCATATGGTCTTCCAGGACAACTCCACCAACCGTGTGGTGTATAAAACAGCCTCATTCTATAATGTAGGTGACGAAGAGCTCGAGAATTCCGATCCGAACATCTCGCTGTTCCCGAATCCGGCGCAAAATAATGTGACGGTGTTCTTCAACGGGGGGAATAATGCCACCTTGAATTTATTAGACCTCTCGGGTAAACAGGTGATCCATATTACGGACATCGGCTCAGGAAAAGTAAAGCTCGACCTCAGCAATATTGCAAAAGGAGTTTATTTTGTGGAGGTTGTGAAGGATAACAGAAAGAAGGAAGTGAAGAAGCTGGTGGTGTATTGAGGTACTATTTTCTGTAAACCATTTCGTGTGATTTGCGTATCCAGCGCTGCAATGTCTTCCATACGATGGGATCTCCATCCCAATGTACATAATGTACCACCCTGGATTTCGTGTAGGGAAATGTTTTCACCACGGGAAATTCCTGCGTTTCTTCCGGCAGAAAGAATTCTAAGATCATCTGCTCTTTTGTGAATTTGATTGCCAGGTAGGTCGACGGACACTTGGCGAAAATGCAACTTTTCGCAGCAGAAACGGAAGTCCCCTTCAGTTTTTTGACGAAAGCGATTACTTTTTTATACGTCTTTTGAACAGCTGCCGGGCTTTTAGCAACGATGTCACGGGGGTTTACGGTTACGCAGGAATGCCACTGGTTCTTTGTTCCGAAGGGGCGTTTGCATATGGGGCAGATCCAGCCCCGAGTTCCTTTTTTTATTCTAGCCATAATACTTTTGTTAATGCATCACTCCAGCCTTTTGCGGTCGCCTTTTCCTGTAATATTTTTTCGAAAGAGATGCCGGTAATCTTACTTTCGAGCCAGGAAAGCAGGTCAAAATATTCGAATGCTGCTTGTTCGAACTTTTGTTTAGTAAGCGGCAGTAATTGACCGCGCAGGTATGCATATCCTTCCTTTATCTCTTTTTGAGAATTCATGTTCATTGCCTTCTCCGCAATAAAACGAATGATCACATCTTCAAAACGGTAGATCTTTTTTCTGGAACACAAAAAAGCCCTTGTGTTGCGGAGGGAATATTCAAGCAGATCTTTTTTCCCGGATTCCAACTGGATGAACATTTCAAGGAGGTGGCTGAAATAGAGCAGGTCGCTCCGGTGCGAAAGATCGGAGGTATTCAGGATCTTTTGGAGATAACGATTTGAAGCCTTCATATCGTTACTCCCGAAATTCAGGCACGCAGCTGAAAAATAATGCGTAACCTCCATTTGGCGGTTCACAAAATGGACTTCGTTTTTTCTCAGCTTCTTTTCCATTGCCTTTAGAATTAAAAACCCCGTTTTGAATGTGCCGGTGTCTACGCAGGTGGTCAGCAGGAGATTATGGCTTGCATAAAAGATCCTGTTTTTCAGGTTCCGGGAACTGGTCATGATCTTTCTGAGTTCCCCATAGGGACCGGGAAGCTGATCGTAGCGCTCCAGGTTGTTCAATATCACGATACGGTTATGAAGGGAGATGATCCAGGAACGGAGAAATTCCTGTTTCATTCCAGGGGAATCCCGGTATAGACCAAGGATGGTATCGGACCAGCGAAGCGCCTCCCTGAAGTTCCTTGTCAGAAAACCCTTAAAGAGCATGGCTTGAGCAACAAGGAAACGATTCCGTGCGCTGGCCGCACCTTTGCCGCTTTCCTTCATTGCTTTTTTCAGCAGGACCGAACCTTTTTTCTGTTCCGATGCAGTCCGGATAAATCCACCCCTGGTGTAGCCCAGCAAAACCTGGTCGGCAAGATGTTGTGCAACCTGGTCGATGCGGATCTTTTCCAGAAGGGTCATGTATTTGCCGTGAAGCACATCCAGCGAAGCCGCATCTTTCCCTGTATAATTTGTCTCCCGCATCAACTCCGCTTCTTGTTTCAGGAAGCCAAGCATGAGTAAGGGGTGTTCTTTTTTCATAGCCTCCGCCTTCCCGGTTTCAATGATCTTCCCGGCCTGCCGGAACAACCCTTTTTCGATCAGTATATCCGCCATGTGAAGATGGCTGCGGAGCCTTTCCTTCCCGGAATTCAATGCATGAAAAAGGTGTAAGGATTGAAGGATCTGGCCGTAAAGACGGTGCTTATGAAACCGGAAATGTTTTGCATAGGCCTTCTCCTTATTCTCATCAAGGAATGTATTCATTGTCTTTTCCCGGGTGTGCTCAAGATCCCTGAAAAGCGAAAGGGTCAGGTTATTTTCAGCCCCTGTGTGCCTTACGCAGAACAACGAAAAGAACCTTTTTTCGCTGCCCGACATGGAATAGATCAAATCCGGGAGATCATCGTGACTTTCAGACACCTTACAATAATACAATATAATGCCTGTAAATACTATATAAATTTAAATTATTATGTATTCAGATAGCTAACAAAACAAATAATTTCTGTTCGCTTTCCCATTTCGGGGAACTGATCTTTAGGGTACTAAAAGGGTCTCAATGAAAAAACTCCTCATCCTGCCCGCACTGCTGTTCCTGCATGAAGCGGGGTTTGCGCAACAATGCACCTGTCCCAATCTTGGGCCTGAACTTGTCGTCAATGGCGATTTTTCGGCAGGGAATACCGGCTTTTCCAGCTTGTACACATATTCGTCTTTTGCATGGCCGGGTTTCTATGGCATCACAACAAACGCGTTCACCAATAATTCAAACTGGTGCACGGGTGGTGACCATACAACGGGGAGCGGTAATTTTTTCTGGGTCGATGCATCAAACACAACGACCGGTGTGCTTATCTGGAGCCAGTCGTTCACGGTACAGCCGAACACGAACTATATTTTTTCCTGCTGGGTGAACACACTGGATCCTCAGGGACCGGGAACACTTCAGTTTTCCATCAACAATCAATTGATAGGGCCGCTTCTTACCGCGCCTTCAACACTTTGTACCTGGGCACAATACTGTGTGATGTGGAACAGCGGAAGCAACACCGGCGCTGCGGTGGGGATCGCCAATCAAAGTGTATTTTTCGCAGGCAATGATATGGGCATTGACGACATCTCCTTCAAAGAGTGTCAGACCAATTGTAATATTACGGTTTCAATAAGCGCCAGTGATACCATTTGCTCCGGAGGCAATCTTCCACTGAATGCTGCAGGAGGAACATCCTATTCCTGGTCGCCCGTAAATTCATTGAACAACGCCAATGTTCCAAACCCTGTTGCAAATCCAACGACTACCACAACATACACCGTGGTTATCACGGATGGAAATTGCGTGGATTCTGCTTTTGTAACCGTAACAGTGGCGCCAAACCCGGTTGCTATTATTGAGACCAATACAACCAGCGGGGAGGCACCACTCACGGTACAGTTCACATCAGCAAGCATCAATGCAGCAACACAAACCTGGAATGTTCAGCCCGGGGATTCAACATTTACGGGCCCGTTCAATTATGTTTTCAATGAACCCGGAACATATATCATTACACTTTGGGTCACCAATAGCAACGGCTGTCCCGACTCAACGCGGATCACTATCGAAGTGAAGCCTAATTCATCGATCTATGTTCCGAACGCGTTCACTCCGAATGCTGATGGCCTGAATGATGTATTCATGGCAGCGACGGAAGGCATAGAGGAGTTTGAGGCATATATCTTCGACCGCTGGGGAAATATGTTATACACATGGACAAATGAGAATGACGGATGGAACGGAATGTACAGGGGCGATTTAGTACAGGAAGATGTTTATGTGTGGAAGATAAGAGCAATTGGAGTGGAAGGGAAGAGATATGGGTTGGTTGGGCATGTGAGCGTCATACGCTAGCCTCACCCCTGGCCCCTTTCCGAAGGAGAGGGGAACATAGGATTGCTATCCCTGCGCTTTTATGTACTCAAGACATAAATTGATCGTCGCCTCAATTCCTTTTTTATGCGTGCGCTCAACGCCATGCGATGCGGCAACGCCGGGACCGATCAACGCTACACGAAAATCATTTCCCGCAGCAAGCGCGGCTGAACCGTCAGAACCGTAATAGGGATATACATCCAGCATGAAAGGGATCTTCTTTTTCTCTGCAATTTCAACAAGCTTTTTCCTAAAATTGAAATCATAAGGACCGGATGAGTCTTTTGCGCAAATGGAGCAGGAAACTTCGTTCCCCTCACAATCTTCTCCCAACACACCCATGTCAATGACAAGCAGTTCCTTAATGGAATCCGAATATCCAACGGTTCCTCCGTGCCCGACTTCTTCGTACGTGGAAAAGAATAATTCAACAGGAACATTCTTCCCTTTGAGTCTTCTGGCGATCTCGAACAAAACATAACACCCGGCTTTATTATCCATGAAACGGGATTTAATGAAGCCATTTTTATATTCCCTGTAACGGGGTTCGAAGCAAATGGCATCCCCATTTCTTATTCCCAGTTTCTCTACATCTTTTTTAGAATACACTTCCTCATCCAGCCGGATGTGCATGGTGTCATAATTACGTTTTGTCTCCTCACGGGTATTGTTAGCATGCGAAGAAGGGTTATTGAGCAGGAGTGTTCCGGTATAAACCTTTCCTTTCATGGTGATCAAGCGCACGTATTCTCCTTCCGCACTGGTAAGGGAAGGTCCGCCGAGTTTGGAAAAGCGGAGTGAGCCATTCTTGTTTATCCCGGAAACGATCAAGCCAAGAGTATCCACATGTGCCGCGATAGCAAGTTTAGGATTTTTGCCCAGTGCGCATTTCACCGCACCCTTATTCGTGTATTCAGGCTTGAGGCCATAGCTTTTCAGAAGGCTGAAAATATATTTGCATGCTTCAGCGGTGAAACCTGTAGGGGAATCAATATTGACGAGCTGTTCTAGGGTGGAGTAGGGCATGGACTAAATTAATCAATATTTCTCCAGCGCCAGCACGGTAACGCGCTTATTACAATCTCCTTTGATAAGGTCCTGTACGTGATATTGAAAGCGCTCGCCAAGCGTAATTCCCTTTCTCTGAAGCTGATCATCACTGGCATAGCTTCCGAATTCCTTTGAATAAACGAGCGTGTCCATTCCCTGATCCGTTTCGACAAGAAAAAAAACATCTGAATTTTTATTTCCTACACTTTTTACAGCAATTACCTCCGCCGGAAATATTTTTTTATCAAACTCACATCCTTCCAGCGGGTCTTTTTTGTCTTTGTTGAAGAGGATCTGGATAAAGAAGGAACCAACTCCCAGAGCAGCGATGGCGATGAGAGGGAGAGCGGGGCTCTTATATGAAGTGTTTTTTTTCATTTTTTATTTCTAAACGCAATAATACTCTTTTCCATATCCCTCCAGACACGCTCTTTCAGAGCAGGAACATCTTTTTCTGTCATGCCGGTTGTATCAACAACCTCGATCCATTCCCCGTGAATCGTTCCGGGGATAAGAGAAAGCGGGCTGCTGGGTTTGTTACGGAGATAGCTGTCGTAAACAACGAACACCGCAAGCGGAACCTGCGCTTCGATCGCTAATCGGAATGCGCCGTCCTTAAAGGGAAGTAAAATATTTTTAGTGCGATTGCGCGTTCCTTCAGGACAAATGAATAATCCTATGCGCTGCTCCAGCGTTTGTTTCATGAGCTGCATGATCTTCTGCCTGTCGGATTTATCCTCACGCCTGACCATGAAGTATGTTTTTTTTATCACGTATCCAAGCAGGGGAATTTTTCCAAGTTCCGCTTTCGCAAGGAAACGCAATACGTTATGCGTGGCGTGTACATAAACGGGAATATCAAGCTGCGAGAGATGGTTGGCAATGAATACATAGGTCCGGTTCTTTTTGATCAGTTCTTTGTTTTTGATCTTCACGCGAACGAAAACCAATGGAAGCAATATATTTCCCCAAAGTCGGGTGAATTTATGTGCAACGAAAGGGATCTTATTCTCAGGCTGAATAAGGAAGACAAGAAAATAGCAGGGCACGATGAGGATGAGCGTGATGACAAAGATCGTCAGTCCGTAAATGGCAAGAAGAAAATAGATGACCTGCATTCGACAAAAATAGGCATTCTGGTTAGCCTAGCACTTCCTCCAGCACACGGGGGCTTTTCAGTTCGCCAAAAGGTTCCAGGTGGGTTTTATAATAGTAAAGCAGGGATTGAAGCAAAACTTTGCGTTCGGCATTTGAAATTGACAGAGCGGCTCCTTTTTCAAATCCTGCGGTCATTAAGAGGAATAATTGTCTGCTGTGCGGATCGCCAAGAAAATTTGGATGAACAGGTTTTTCCGGGACAAACTCTCCGTCATGCAGATCGAACCAGGTACAAAATTCAGAATAGTTGCCACGCGGATAAAAACCGAGATGCTTTGAAAGTTCCGCGAGAAAGGAAAGATGAAAATTTGCGGGACTCACATGCAATAGGTCCAGGATCTGCATGGCGCTGTGAATGAACTCGAACAGGAAAGGGTTTTTTTCTTCTTCCCGTATCGCGTTGTAAAGCACTTCATTAAGAAAAAGAACAATGGTGTTACGGGAAATATCCCGGCCGATGTTGTTGTATTGCACATCCGAGCGGATCTCCTTCACTCGTTGCAATTGCTTCCTCTCTTTTTCGTACGCAACAATTTCAATAAGTGACAGGGGCTGAAGAAGATTGCTTTTTGTTGAAGATCGTTTACCGTGTGCAGAATTTACCAGGTAAGAGCGCAGACCGAAAGCCTCCGTAAAGATCTTTGCGATGACGGTTGAATCTGAATAACTGATAGTGTGAAAAACGATCCCTCTCGTGGCCGCGATCATGCAGCTAATTTACGACAAGGATCTTTGTGACGTAGGTCTTGCTGCCGTCATCATTGGTGAGAAAAACAATATAAACCCCGCTGCGTACTCTTTCTCCTGTAAAATTTTTGCAATCCCAGATGGCTTGCCCTCCAAGCGCTTTAGTTTGATAGACCAGGAATCCGGAGATATCCGTGATCTTAACATGACAATCTTTTACTAATCCGCGTATCGCAACATTTCCTGTGTATCCCGGACGAACAGGATTCGGGAACGCATAAACATCGGTGAATTCATCCAGTCCATCCGTTGCAGTGCTTCTGTAGGAGCATAGTCCTTTTGCTGTACCAAAATAAACTTCCCCTGTCTCTCCGTCGATAGCTATGCTGGTAATGGTATTAGAAAGCAAAGGACTATTCGTTTCTTCAAAGTGATAGATCTGCTCTTGCCCGTCAGACGAAAGCAGATATGCTCCTGCGTTCTGCGTCCCGATCCATTTCCTGTTTGCCCCATCAATTGTAATAGCAGTGATGATCTCCGTCTCCAGCAGGATCTGCGTATGTCCGTCCTGTGAGACAAGGATCTGCTGGGCATCATAATTATTTCCGTTAAAAACATTTTCCGGGGAATAGATGACCCCTACGCCCCTGTCAGTACCGAACCAGATCTCATTGTCATGATCACATGCAATGCTGTAGATCTCCATGCTGGGAAGATTTCCGTTACCCGTGCCTGTAATAAGCCGTTTGACCTGGTCATCGCCGGCGTTCGCAATATCAGCGCCCGGGTCATAACAAAGAATGCCCCCGCTTCTCGGAAGAACGCCCCAGACCTTTTTATCCTGATCCATCACAATGCTGGTGATGAGCAATTGCTGAAAGTTCACACCGAAATTAAATCCGTACCAGGAGCCATCCGGTTTCCTCAAATGGATCGGGGCGTTGGATTTAGCGTTGGAAACCCAGAGATTTCCATCCTCATCGAACATGCTTCCGTATGATCCTACCCATCCGCTGTTTGGGTCGTCTGCTCTTACTTCCAGGGTACTGTTGTTTTCATCCCAGATCGACGTTACTACACCATTGTTGATCTCAACGATACCATGTCCCAATGTTGTAGCATATACTTGCTCAGGGTTTTCCGGATTAACGGTAACGTCACATATATCACGAATGCTATCCAAAATGGTCTGCGTATTCCGGTCGATCGTATTCCACGTATCTTCTTTGAAATAAAATACCCCATCCATGTTAGCAGGATTGGAATTATCCCAGAGGTCACTGTGTTCGCCGGGCGCAACCCATACGTTTTGTTTCTGAACGTCCAGGCCATAGACTTTAGCTGTGCCCGGACCCTGTGGAAAATATCGAGCGGCATTCCATGTGTTCGCAACCCGCACAAGGCCCTGGTTTGCGTCTGCCACCCAAACTAAAGTTGGAGATTCCAAAATCGCTTGTCGCGGATAGATGAATGAACTGAAGTAGGTCCAGATATGATCTATGAGCGTATTCGCTGCGTCATACACATCAATGTATCCGTCGTTGGCAAAAGCGATATGCGTTGCAGTGCTTTCTATAGAATAACAGTTGTACGTGGACGGAGGCGTGAAATTCCAATTCCAGCTGCTTCCATCATAAACAAATACCGTATCCTGTCCGTAGGCAAAGGATGTGATCGCTTTCGAAAAATTCACATAGATCTTATTATTAAAACAGCAGATGGTGTTAAACACTCCGTTGGGTAGTCCTGTGTACTTTGTCCAGGCTGCGAAGTTGGCAAGGTTAGGGTTGCTCAGAGAAGCGCGATACACTCCTGAATCCGTGGCGGCATAAATATTCGAGGCATCGGTAGCAATATCCCTGACATTGATATAACCTCCGTTAACGCCAAGATAATAGGTGTCTTTGATCTCCTTCCGACGCGTGTCAAGCACAACGATGCCGAAGCCACAAGCCAGGTAAGCATAATCATTCAGCATATGAATACTGTTGATCGTTTTGTTTCCGATGATGCCTGCGCGTTTGATATCAGAGATATTGATGATGGAGCTTCCGTCCACCAGGTCGATGTTGGAATTCTTATAAGCAACAACTAGCGTCCCGTTATAATTATTGTATTTTACATCAGAGGGGCCCACATCAGAAAATCCGTTTGCTTTCCCCAGCTTGGTGACTTCATCGTCGGCCTTGTTTACCTCAAAAAGCCCTCCTTCTGTTGCGCACCAGACCTTTTCCGAGCTGAAAGTAACAGCAACGCCCTTTTTATAGGGAAGGTGGTCGCGCCATGCGCCGATAGGGATCTGGCTGCTTCCGGTCAGCACCAGCAAACTCAAAATAGGGGTTAAAACAGCTCTTTTCAAGGGATTACAATAATACGAATTTAGGGGCATGATTCGTAACGCAGAAAGGGGGTATTTATTGTTAGGGAGGGAATCATTACCTTTATGTCCCTTATTGATTATTAGCGGATTAGGGCAGTCCCACTCAGACCCAACCGAAATAATATCGTAAGCAATAGGTGAAAAAAGTCCTTCTGATCCTTTTCTGCATTTCCCTGGCTCCGGCTCTCAGATCCCAGTCGGTCAATCAGCAGCGCGTAGACTCCCTGATGAACCGCCTGAACGAATCCGTTGTTCAGGATACCAACAGAATACAAGTTTTATTGCTGCTCGCCAATACATATCTCTCCCTGACTTCGTCAGACGAAGAGAAAAAGATCGCTCTGGCGTACATAGAAAAAGCAAAGGTCCTTGCCGACAGTCTTCAGTACCGGAGAGGTCAATTGGGGGTGTTATCGTTTTACGGATTGTATTACCAGACGACAGGAAATTTTGCGAGCGCATTGGAAAAAAATCTTGAAGCGGTGAAGATCGCTGAGGAGCTGAAACGCCCTCTTGATGTACTTCGGATAAAGAACAGTATAGGCGCTATTTATTTCAGCATGAGCGACAACGAGAATGCATTGCGATTTTATGAGGAGGTATTGAAGCTGGCAGAAGAAAATAACCGACCGCAACAATTATCGCAGGTTGAATCGAACATCGGCATTATTTATCACAGGAAGAAGGAATATGGGAAAGCGCTGGATTATTATACAAGAAGCCTTCGCAGCTGCGAAAAGGCAAAGAATGAACGAACGAAGGGACATGTCTACAACAGCCTTGGAAGATTATTCTTTGATATGGCATTGGAGGACCAGGAGAACCAGACCATGAGTTCTTACAATCAGTCGCTTGATAAAGCCATTCAGTATTACAACCAGTCGCTTGAGATCAAACGCAAGCAGAAGGATCAGCGGGGTTTGGCGAATACCCTTGGAAACATTGCTGTTGTTTACAAGGAGCGAGGATTATTTGATAGGTCGCTTGAGTATTATTCAGAAGGTTTGAAAATCGCGCAGGAGACCAATTATTTCGATTGGCTCAAAGAAGGGTATTCCGGGATGTATGAGCTGTATGATGCGAAAGGCGACTACAAGAACGCTTTGAAGTTTTTTATACTTTACAAAACGCACATGGATTCCATGGCCAGCGCCAGTGTAAGGGAAAACATGGCAGAACTCCAGGGCAAATACAATACGGAGAAGAAAGATAAGGAGATAGAATTGTATAAAAAAGAACAGGACCTTGCGAACTCAAAATTGAGTCAGCAGCGGCTGGTCATCTGGTTCTCAGGAGCGGGTTTACTTGTGGTAGTTGTTTTTTCCTTCTTCCTTTATCGCGGGTTCAAGGATAAACAACGCATCAATGCGATCATAGAAGGGAAGAACAAGAGCATTACAGACAGCATTGTTTATGCACGCAGGATACAGACCGCCATTCTTCCGTCGGAAGAACAGCTCAAGGCGGGGCTTGGGGATCATTTTATTTATTACAAGCCAAAAGATATTGTAAGCGGAGACTTTTATTTTTTCTCCAGGGCAGGCGATCGTTCTATTTTCGCGGTGGCTGATTGTACAGGGCACGGAGTTCCCGGGGCCTTCATGAGCATGATCGGGAATAGTTTGCTCAGCGAGATCATCAACGAAAAGCGCATTCTTCAGCCGGGAGAGATACTTGACAATTTACATACCGGCGTGGTGCGCGCTTTGCAACAACATGATGATGCGGATACGAATGACGGAATGGATATAGCGATCTGTTCGCTGGATTTGAAAACAGGAAACCTGGAATACGCCGGAGCTAACCGGAATTTATGGATAGAGCATGAGGGTTCACTGGAGGAGATCATCGCGGATAAATTCCCGATCGGCGGTCGACAGGCAGGAGCAGATAGAAAATTTAACTCGCATCAGCGAAAAGCGCAAAAGGGAAGTATGATCTATCTGAGTACGGACGGCTTCGCAGACCAATTTGGCGGCGCGGAAGGAAAGAAGTTCAGAACGAAACGCTTCAAGGAATTGCTGACAGGAATGAGTAAAATGACGGTAGCCGAACAAAGAAACCACCTTGAAATTACCATGCAGGAGTGGATGCGCGATACGGAACAACTGGATGATATCCTGGTTGCCGGGATCCGAATTACCTGATCAATCTGTATATTTGTATTGTCTTTTACTCATTGATCGTTCATTTAAACAGGACCCGTAGCTCAACTGGATAGAGTGTTGGTTTCCGGAACCAGAGGTTATGGGTTCGACTCCCATCGGGTCCACTTCAAGTGCTTCATTGCTGTCATCCCGAGCGCAGTCGAGGGGCCATCGGGTCCACCTGCGCTCGCCGAAGCGAGCTACGATGGACGCAGTCCATCGTAGTTTGTGAAGGCGAGTTCGCTCTTAAATCAGGATAACCACAAATTCCTTATATTAGCAATACGAAACATGAAAAAGCAGTACTTGCTTTTTTTATTTATTGCGCTTTCCTGCCGCGCTTTGTCCCAATCTACCGCCGTAGACTGGACGGTTCCCGATTGCAACAATACCTCACATCATCTTTTTGCAGAATTGGATTCCGGGAAAGTGATCGTGTTGATGTGGGTCATGCCATGTGGACTGTGCATAGGCCCCGCGCTTTCCGCATACAATGTGGTGCAGAGTTTCTCAACATCCGGTTGCGATGTACGGTATTATCTGGTTGATGATTATGCAAACACGAATTGCTCCACACTTGTTAGTTGGGCGGCTACGAACAGCATCGGTCCGAACATTACCTCATTCGTGAATGCAGCCATCGACCTGCAGGATTACGGATTCCCGGGGATGCCGAAGGTTGTGGTTCTGGGGAGGAATGATCATAATGTTTATTACAATGAGGACAATGCCGTTAATGCTACGTTGTTACAGAATGCCATTACCCAAGCCTGCAATGATGTAATGAACGGACTGAGTAATGAATCCGGCGGTATCTCAGGGATGACAATTTCACCAAATCCTGTTTCGCAGAAAGCAACTTTGAAGTTCAGTCTCGAGCGGAGCGGTACGGTAGAGATCATCCTTCTGAATATTCTTGGGGAGCAAATCAGCGTAGTTTATCCCGACGCACTCCGGACTGGGGAAAACACTATTATATTCGATAGTGGATCGTTACAGGACGGAATATATTTTGTTTCCCTTAGACAAAATAACCAGGCTTCATTTTTGAAGTTTAGTTTGATCAGATAATCATAGATTGCTCGCAGAGACGCGGAGAACGCGGAAGGGGTCTTGCTTTAATCATGTATCTGCGCCCTTTGCGCCTCTGCGAGAAACCTGAACTTTCATTATGAAGTATCTTTATCTCCCCGCATTTTTCATATTATTTTCCTGTTCTTCCCCTGTCATCCCGAGTGAAACGAGGGGCCCTTCCCCTTCATCTGGCACTATATCCGATTCCGCCATGGTCGTCTCCGCGCATCCGCTCGCAAGCAGGATCGGGGTTGAAATAATGAGAAAAGGCGGAAATGCTTTTGATGCTGCCATCGCGGTTCAGTTTGCTTTGGCTGTCTGCTATCCCGGCGCAGGGAACATAGGCGGAGGCGGATCCCTTGTGTATAGAAAAGAAAATGGAGAAACGGGAACACTCGATTATCGTGAGAAAGCCCCGGCGGGAGCCGGTGAGAATATGTATCTCGATAAGGACGGAAATGTCATAGAGGATCTTAGCACGCTTGGTCACCTCGCTTCAGGGGTTCCCGGAACCGTTGATGGCATGTGGGAACTGCATAAAAAATTCGGAACGCTCCCCTGGAAAGAATTGATTCAGCCGGCTGTCGACCTGGCCGCGAACGGTTTTCAATTAACGAAGAGAGAAGCAGAAGGTCTGAATGAAGTCAGCGTAAGACCCTGGCTGCTTCATTTCAATCCCGACACACCTTCCTATGTGAAAAGAGGCGGCGAATGGAAAACGGGAGACACCATCCGGAACATTGATCTTGCTTTCACACTTGAAAAGATCTGGGAAAAAGGGCGGGACGGATTTTACAAAGGGGAGACAGCAGATCTTATCGTTAAGGAAATGAAAAGCGGGAATGGACTCATCACGCACAAGGACCTTTCCAACTATCATTCTGTCTGGCGTGATGCCATTACCGGGAATTACAAAGGATATAAGATAATCTCTATGCCGCCTCCTTCCAGCGGGGGAATCGCTTTATTACAACTTTTGAAAATGTCAGAGAGCTTCGATCTGAAAAAGGCAGGTCATAACTCAGCCAACGCCATTCATTACATGACGGAATGCGAAAGATTCGTTTATGCAGATCGCGCAACCCATCTTGGGGATCCTGATTATTATAAGGTTCCCGTAAATGCCTTGTTGAATGACAAATATCTTCAGCAAAAAAGCATGTCGATCGATCTGAAAAAAGCAGGAAATTCCGCTTTGGTCAGGGCCGGGGAATTTAACGACATTGAAAAAGAGGAAACCACTCATTATAGCATCGTGGATCCGTTCGGGAATGCAGTTGCTGTGACCACAACGTTAAATGGCGCCTACGGATCATTCGTGGTCGTTGACGGTGCCGGATTTCTTCTCAACAATGAAATGGATGATTTTGTGATCAAACCCGGGGTGCCGAACAGTTATGGTCTGATAGGTGGGAAAGCTAATTCCATTCAACCCGGAAAAAGGATGCTGAGTTCTATGACCCCAACAATTCTTGAAAGGAACGGGAAACTTTTCATGGTGGTCGGAACTCCCGGCGGATCTACCATCATCACTTCCGTTTACCAGGTTATTCTAAACGTAATCGAACACGGCATGAGCATACAGCAGTCGGTTGAAGCGAAGAGATTTCATCATCAATGGCTTCCGGATGAGATAAAATTTGAGGAGGGCTTTTCAGATTCGATCCTGTCTGAACTTAAACAGAGAGGATTCAAGAATAAGATGCGATATCCTATTGGAAGGGTAGATGCTATCCTTGTAATGCCGGACGGGAAACTGGAAGGCGGTGCGGACCCGAGGGGAGACGATACAGCGGCGGGGTATTAAGTATCTTTGCCAAAATGTTACAAAAGATATCCAAAAATTTACCCTGGATCACCTTAGTTGCCTGCAGCATTTTCATTCTTCTTATGGCGCTCTTGTCCGAGGTTTCCGACGGAGGTGCAGATGCCATCGTGCATCACCGCATGGCGAAACTGGCCTTCAAACATCACTTTTTATTCTTTGATCTCTGGGGGAAACCCGCATTTACGATACTTTCTTCTCCCTTCGCATATTTTGGTTTCACCTGGCATAAGATCTTTAATGTGATCGTCGCCGCAATCACATTATTCATTACCTGGAGGACAGCAAAGTTTTTTTGGCTCACTCCATCCTGGATGAGCATCCTCCTTTTGTGCTTTTCACCCGTTTGGCTGACACTTGCCTTCAGTACAATGACAGAACCACTTATTGCACTTATCATTGTTAGCGGCGTTTATCTTTATGTGAAGGAAAAATATATTCTCTGCGCCGTACTAATTTCACTCGCGCCTTTCGCCCGGCAAGAGGGCTATGCATATATTCTGCTCTTCTTATTTGCGTTCATATTAAAGAAGCAATACAAAGCCATTCCATTCCTTGCCTCAGCGCTTGCCATCATTTCGATCCCGGGATATTTTGTGTACGATGAGATCATGTGGGTTTTCACACAGCATCCTTACGGTGCAAACCTGCCAACGGAAGGAGAATCGTTTTTTCACTACTTCGACAGATCGTTCAATATGTTCGGCGCGATCGGGGCAGTTTGCCTGGGTATCGGAACCGTGTTTTCATTCTTTCATCGTGGCAATAAAAAAATGGAATATCTCATCCTCGTTTCCGGCGGATTCTGGTTGTTGTTCCTTAGCCATACTTTCATTTATTGGTTGGGAATTGTTCCGGGCAATATCGGGCTGGTAAGAGTGATTGCGTGCGTTGCGCCTTTAGGAGCTATATTGATGCTCGGAGGACTGGAAAGGATCTTATCATGGATACGAAAAAGTAACTGGCGTTTATCACTCGGAGTATTGATCCTGCTTTTGAATACAGCGCTGAATGCCGGAAGATCCAACCTTCCCCTTCAAAAAGGTCCGCTTGAACTAACCCATGATAAGATCGGCGAGTGGTATAAGAATACAGAGCACACGGGTGTGAAAGTCTGGACCTCTGATCCCCAGCTTTTTTTCTATTGCGATGTGGATGTGTATGATCAGAGCATCTGGGCGGAGGTTCATTATCATTCTCCCAACTCACTCACCTACATGAAACCGGGCGATTGGCTGATCTGGGACGGGCAATTTGGCGGTGTGCACCAGAAGGTTCCGTTTGATACATTACTTAAGAACCCCCTGCTGGAACTCATTCATATACAAGTTGCTGACGATCCCATGCACTCGGGCAATGAATTCTTTCATCAATACGTTTTCAGGCGAGCATCCGATTCGATCCCTTCTAAAGATAATTACGATGTTCAGAAAGCAATTCTTGGATATTCTTCAGACGAACTAAGGATCATCACCCTTAGGGGAAATAATGGAAAATATGTTTGTGTGGATTTGGAGAAAGACGGAATAATTGTCTGCGACAGAAAAGAAGCGCGTGAATGGGAACAACTGATCGTAAGGAACGTTAAGGATAGCCTGGTTTCACTTCTGGGTGTCGGCAAACGTGTGCTCATGCCGGAGAGGAGCGTTCCCGGAGAAAAGATTGTCGGTAGTTTGTTCGGAACAATGAACCAGTCTCAGGTTTTGATCAGGGAAGTTTCAGAAGGGAAAGTGGAGCTGATCACTCCGGAAGGATTATTCTGGTGCATTGATCCGAAAACGGAGAATATTATTTTATGCAGCCGGCCATCGGAGAATAGTTTATTTATCCTTGAGGAGAAGAAATGAGTAACCACCTTTCCAAAGGTCTCCGAAAAGTGATCATCGCCTCCTCGGTTGGTACGATCATCGAGTGGTACGACTTTTACATCTTCGGTACGCTTGCGCCGATCCTGGCCACCCGATTTTTCCCCCCGGGAAATGAGGTAGCGGCATTTCTTTTTACGCTTGCCGCTTTCGGTGTAGGTTTTGTCGTCAGACCCTTCGGCGCACTGGTCTTTGGCAGGCTTGGCGATATTGTTGGAAGGAAATACACGTTCATGCTGACACTACTGCTTATGGGCGGATCGACCTTTGCGATCGGTCTTATTCCTGATTACAAATCAATTAACATTCTTGCACCGATCATTGTTTTTGTGTTACGCGCCTTGCAGGGGCTTGCTTTGGGAGGAGAATACGGAGGGGCCACGATCTATGTGGCCGAACACTCGCCGGAAAATAAAAGAGGTTATTTCACAAGTTTCATCCAGACCACCGCCACGCTGGGGCTCTTCATTTCTATTGGAGTGATATTAGGATGCAAAGCCATGCTTGGCGAAGAGGTTTTTTCCGAATGGGGATGGAGGATCCCTTTTCTTGTCTCAATTATTCTTGTCATCATCTCCTATTTCATACGCAAACGAATGGACGAATCCCCTGAGTTCGCAAAATTGAAACAGGAAGGAAAAACCTCAAAAAATCCGCTCAAGGAAAGTTTTACGAAGTGGTCAAATCTGAAATGGGTACTGATCGCTCTCTTTGGCGCAGCTGCCGGGCAAGGCGTAGTATGGTATACAGGCCAGTATTATGCGATGAATTTTTGCATCAAGACCCTGCATATTAATTCCACCCAGGTTCAAAAAATAATGCTGCTTGTATTACTGGCCGCAGTTCCGCTATTCATTCTTTTCGGAAAACTTTCGGATCATATTGGCCGGAAGTGGATCATGCTTACAGGAATGTTGCTTGCCGCAGTTTTTTATTTGCCGATCTATAAAGCAATGGAAGGTCTGACAGCAGGCTTATCACCGATTGAAGGCATTATTACGCTTTCACAGGACAAAGTATGGATCATGGCCGGATTGATATTCATTCAGCTTGTTTTCGTTGCCATGGCATACGGACCGATCGCCGCCTTCCTTGTAGAGCTATTTCCTGCAAGGATCAGGTATTCTTCCATGTCATTGCCTTATCATATCGGGAACGGCGTATTCGGAGGATTAACACCGCTTATTGCTGAGTCGCTCGTGGTGGGAACAAAGAATATTTACGCGGGATTATATTATCCTATCGCTGTTGCGCTGATGACGGTAGTGGTGGGAGTGATCTTTATCAGGAAAAGGATCAACGAATAACCGTTACGGAACCTGCGAGTTGGTGTTGTTTTTTGAAGATGTCCGTTACTCTTACTTTCCAGACATATACATCTTCCTGGACTAGCGCGTCACTATTTCCGTTCTGTACTTTTCCATCCCATCCTTTGTTTATGTCCTTGCTCTGGAAGATCAACTTTCCCCAACGGTCGAATATGTACATTTCAAATTCAAGGATATTCGTTCCGTAGGCGAAGAAGAGTTCATTATGTCCGTTGCCATCAGGAGTGAATGCATTCGGAAGATAGATGCTCCAGTCGGGCTTGATTTCAACACTCATTGAGATGCTGTCGATGCAACCGTTCGCATTCGTGACGATCAGCCACACGAGGTAAGTTCCCGGATCTGTGTACGTATGCACCGGATTCTCCAATGAAGATGTACTGTTATCGCCAAAGTTCCATAGCCAGCTTGTTCCGCCGCTACTTGTGTTGATGAAATAGATCGTATTCACACCGGGCTGGGCATCTGTAGGGTCGGTATTGAATGCAGCTAGTGGTGATGCGTTAACGGTGACAAAACCTTGTCCTGTGGCAGAGCATCCATTACCACCGGTTGCTGTAACAGTGTAGACCTGCGAAGCCGAAGGCGAAACACTCGCACTTGAGCCGGTAAGGTTCCCCGGGGTCCAGAGGTAGGTAATGGCACCGGTCGCCGTAAGTGTTACAGAGCCGCCTTCGCATGTTTGTCCGCTGCTGACAGTAACGGTAGGAAGCGCAAGTATATTCACAGCCACAACTACCGTTGCGGAACAACCTCCGGTTGAAACCGTTACTGTGTAAGTCGTATTAGAGATAGGGCTAACCGTTACTGAAACGGTTGTCATGTTTCCGGGGATCCATAGATAGTTCGTTCCTCCTCCCGCGATGAGTGTTGCACTTGTGCCGCTGCAAATAGAAACGGTTGGACTAATTGTTGCATTAAGCGCATTCGCGACGGTTGCGGTTGCGGTTGCAGTAGCAGTACAGCCGTTTGCTCCTGTGCCGATAACAGTATAGGTTGTGGTGGATGTAGGACTGACAACAATCGTTGAACCCGTTTGATTCATTGGCATCCACGTAAACATATTGGCACCGGAAGCAGAAAGCACAGCAGTATCACCGGGACAAACTGTTGATGAAGTGGTTGTGATCGTCGGCAATGGATCAACCGTAACCGTTGTTGTAACGGTTCCGCTGCAAAGTCCTTGCGAGACAGTAACAGTATAAGTGGTAGTTGCGGTCGGCGTAACCGTTACTGAAGATGTAGTAGCGCCTGTACTCCAGGCATAGGTTCCCCCACCGGTGGCTGCAAGTGTTGCGGAGCTGCCCGGACAAATACTCAGCGGTGGCGTGACGGTTGCGTTCGGGCCGTTCGTTACGGTGATCACAATTGTGGTTGTGTCAAAATCATTCAGGTTACATCCGGTTGTCGTTCCCACAATGAGCGTGACGGTATATGTTCCGGGAGAAGTGTATGTGTGTGTTGGATTCTGAAGTGAACTGTTAGGTGTGTTATCACCAAAATTCCAGTTCCAGTAATTAACAGGTCCCGGGTAAGCAATACTGGTATCCGTGAACTGAACATTAAGCGGAGCGCATCCGCTGATGGGAGTTGCGGTGAGATAAGCATCCACGTTCACGCATGCAAATGACGCCATGTCGGAGCGGGCAAACGTTGGCCCGTTCGTAAAATTAAAGACAAGACCTGTTGTGAGATTCTGAACATCAATGACGGAAAGATTTCCTGCAGCATTTTGTCCTGCCACACCGTACAACAATCCATTTGAACCGAAAGCCGTTCCGCCGTAAGTTCCTGCGGGGGTGAAAGTGAGGGGATACGTATTAACGATCACACCGTTTGTATCCACTTTCTTAAGTGTAGCGCCTGAATTCACATAGATATGACAATCGTAAAGATTGTATGCAATATCGAGCGCCCCGCCGAATCCGGCAAAAGGACCAAGCACCATTGTACAGGTATTAATATTGAAAGCTACCAGGGAGCTGCTTTGATCTATCGTCCAATACCTGCCGTAGTTATCGCAAGCGCCGCTCAGGCTGCTGAATCCTATATTAGGACAAACGATGGTTGAATTGCAATTTGCGTCAAGTGAGCGTAAAGCCGGCCCTTCCAGGTAGTAAAGTAAATTATTGAGCGGGTTCGCGGCAAGACCATTGTGCCCGTTGGTTGGCAGCGGACAAAGGTTTGTAACGGTTGGTATACTTGTATAGTTGTCGAAATACGCCAGCCATCCGTTCGTGTTGTTTGGGTCTGACCGGAAGAAATACATCCTGCCATCGCAGGAAAATGAAGTCTGTGAAAAGATCCCGGAAACCAAAAGTGAGAAGAGCAGGGTGAGAACTAGATATGAAGGAACTTTTTTCATTGAACCAAAGCTAGTGAGGGAGTCGTTTTTTATAAAACGAAATATTGTCTATTTTTACATTTAGAAGCATCATTTTAGTCATGAAATATTAGTTAAAATCTTAATAATTAGAATATTAGTGTTTATATTATTTACACTTAAATGACTGATTCCAGGCACCTTTTCGAACTCATTCATTCACTCAGCAGGAATGAAAAAGGATATTTCAGCAGGTATGTGACCGGCATTTCTTCCGGAAGGGGATCGAATTACCTGCAGCTTTTCAAGGCAATTGAATCGCAGAAAAAATTTGATGAGACGAAACTGCATAAGGTGCTCAGAGGGGCAAGCTTTATCTCTTACCTCTCACGCGAGAAGAACTATTTGTATCAGTTGATCATGAAAAGCCTGGGCGCGTATCATTTTGAGAATGATATGGAGATCCGGGTGAATGGCATGTTCACGGCAGTAAGGATCCTTTTTAACAGGGGACTCCTGGATCACTGTGAGAAGAAGCTGAGAAAGATCAAAAAGATAATCGATGCTAATTTACTGAGCAGCCACAGGCAGGAGCTGATCCGCTGGGAAAATAAGGTCGCTCTGGCGAAAGTGGATATTAAGACCATACGAAGGAACAAGGATCTGCAGGAAGAGAATATTAAACTGATATCAAACCACGCGGCCTATGTTCAACTCTATGCAGATCTGTACTCCGTTATCATGCAGTCGGGAACCGAGATTCCCAAAAGTGGTCACAAGATCTTCAGAAAGTACATTGAACAACCTCTTCTGCAGAGCGAAAAAAACGCGCTGACAGTCCACGCAAAATTATATTTCAATCATATCCATACGGTCTGCCGGGATATTCTGGGAGATCACACGCAGGCATTGAAATATTCTGAAAGGCGACTGGAATTACTTGAACAAAACCCGCAATGCCTGGTTACGGATCCTCAGCAATACATCAACGCAATGAACAATCATATCGAGATCCTCAATACTCTTTCCAGGTTCGATGAGGCGCTTGCATACTGCGCTAAACTCGGGGTCTCTGTTGTTGATTCATTCTATCTTGAGGCTCGTCGCTTTGTCAGGGTAAGCTTGCTGGAACTGATGATCCGCCAGAAACGCAATGATCATATAGGAAACACCGCTTCGGTTAAAAGGATTGAGGAAGGATTCTGGCGTTTCGGGGAACTCGTACGGATAGATGAGAGGATCCAGATCTGTTTTTTCATTGCTTATTCCTATTTCCGCCAAAGCAGGCTCCATGAAGCGTTACGATGGAACAGTAAGATCCTGAATGTCACCCAGGATATCAAAGAAGACTTTCAGATCGCGTCAAGGTTGCTGAATCTTGTGATCCATTATGAACTTGGCAACCATGATCATCTTGTTTCAGCACTCAACTCTTCGGCGCATTTCATCAGCAAGAAGGAGCGTTCCTTCCGTTTTGAAAAAGTCTTCATTGGATTCATTCGTAAAAAACTTCTTAACACGCACGACAAAAAAGGTCTTCTGATCGCTTTTACAGAGCTCAGGAAGGAACTGGATATCATCTCCAAGAATCCTTTCGAGAAAAAGGCGCTGGAGTATTTTGATTTTATTTCATGGGTGGAGGAGAAAATGGTCGCATATGCATAGCATTTAGATCTTACTCAGGGCATTCTCCATATCTTTTTTCAACACCTCGGCATCCTCAAGCCCGATATATATCCTCACCATATTCCAGGGCACCGGCTTGTTCTTATAGCTGTCTGACGTGGCAACAGCGCACATAGGAAACGCAAGCGATTCATATCCTCCCCATGACGTAGCGAGAAGGAAGCGTTTTAACGCGTTGCAAAAGGTTTCGACGTTCTCAACTTTTTCGGTCTTTAGCTCGATCGAAAACATGCCGCCTGGACGGCACATTTGTTTTTGAGCAAGCACTAACTGAGGATTGTTCTTTGTATGCGGGTAATAAACCTTTGAGATCTTCGGATGATCCTGCAGAAACTCCACGAGCTTCATGGCGGTTTCCCCGCTCTTATTCACACGAAGTTCAAGCGTGCGAAGTCCTTTCAGCAATGCAGCCGCATCATAAGGCGAAGCAATTGCGCCAAGAGTCATGTACTCCTCGCTCATCATTTTACTTATGCGTTCCTTTGAAGCGCAAACAACCCCCGAGACTACATCACTATGACCGGATAGATATTTAGTTGCACTATGAATGACGAGGTCGATCCCCATTGCTCCGGGTCTCTGGTTAAGAGGGGAACAATACGTATTATCGATCGCGGTTGTGATCTTTTTGGCTTTCGCAATTTTCGCAACGGCTTCAATATCCTGTAGTTCGAAAGTCAATGAATTCGGACTTTCCAGATAGATCAGCGTTGTATTAGGTTTTATTGCTTTCTCAAAGTTTTCAGATACCGTCCCGTCAACATAACTTACCTCAACATTGAACTTTTTAAGATAGTGAGCGAACAAGTTCCCGGTCCATGAATAAGGCCGGCTTACTGAAATAATATGATCCCCTGCCTTCACTACACTCATGACCACTGCTGTAACCGCCGCGCTTCCGCTTGAGAAGATCAATGCCTCTTCCATCCCTTCAAGGGCAGCCAGCTTTTTTCTCAGTAAGCCAACCCCCGGATTGTAACCGCGGGTATAATAAGGCGTTTCCATCTCCCTTTGCAATTTCTTCCGCATGGTCGCAACATCGGAGAAAGCAAAATTTACTGTCTGAAAGACAGGAGGGACCGCCGCGCCATAATATTCTTCACGCTCCTCACCAAGGTGATTTATGATATAAGAAGTGTCCATAATGATATTTTCACCGAAAGTAGATATTTTAGATTAGTTCTTACTTTTATATCATGTCGAAGAAGAAGCAGGCAAAGAAAAGCACTCAACCCTCGCAGGTGCGATCCGCCAAAGGGCCCTCATTCCTCGATCACCCGCACTTGTCATATTTCGTTACAGGGATCTTCCTTTTACTTGGCGCGATCGGACTGTACAACCACGAAATGTGGAGAGATGAGCACCAGGCATGGCTTGTAGCCCGGGAAGCGGATTCTTTCGCGGGACTTTATGCGAATATGAAGTATGAAGGGAACCCAATGCTCTGGCATTCCCTTCTCTGGATACTTAATCTATTCACTGCGAATCCTGCTTCCATGCAGGTATTTCACCTGGTCATTGCTGCAGGCTTCATTTTTTTACTTAATAAATATGCGCCCTTTCCAAAATGGATCCTTCTCCTGCTCACTCTAAACTATTTTCTCTTTTATGAATATACCGTGATCAGCCGGGGATATGGTTTAGGGGTATTGCTGGCATTTGCCTGTTGCGCACTTTTCAAGCACAGGAATAAATATTTTTTGCTTCTGGGGGGACTACTTTTTCTATTGACCAATACCTCCATCTACGGATCCTTTATGGCAACCGCTATATGCAGCCTTATCATATTGCATTACATTTTTCACAGAAACGAGGACGAAATTCCTTTTCCATTTCTCAAAATGTTATTTATTACACTGATGACAATGGTCGGAGCAGTACTATGCATTTTCCAGGTCATGCCTGAGCCCGATAACAGTTTCCCTGTCATTTATCCGCCGGAAGCGTTCGACTATAACCGACTTTGGTTTTGCGCATGGAAGATCTTCACCAGTTGGTTTTCGGTACCCGATCTTGGGCGACTGGATTTTTGGAACAGTAGTTATTTTGTTAACGATGCCATGCAGACCATGGCGCTCATTCCCATACTTATTTTTTTACTGTTCAGCCTGATGCTTGCCCGTCAAAGGGCGGTACTATTTGTGTTCGTCCTTGGATCGATCGGAATGCTTGGATTCTTTTATTATTCATTGCTCACACACGGTCGTTACCTTGGTCATTTTCTTATTCTTCTTATCATCTGTCTCTGGCTGGCAGAGTTTTTCAAGCCCGGCGCAGTCAGTGGTCTTGCCTCCATAGGAGCGAAGGTCAGAAAATTTATTTTCCCCTTTGCAATGGGGATCAGCGCCATTGGCGGCGTGGGCGCCTGGTTCAAAGATATGTCTGTGCCTTTTTCAGGAAGTACGGAAGCGGCCGCATTTCTGCGAAATGAAAAACTTGAAAGCTGGACGATCATAGGCGGTACCGACTTTGTGATCTCCTGCCTTCCGAGTTTGCTTCAAACTGAACACGCTTATTACCCGGAGCGGCGGGAATGGGGAACGTATTGCATCTGGGACAGCAAACGCGCGAAGACGATCGATTTCAATGTTGTGATACAATCTGTGGATAGCTTTCTCACTCTTGAGAAAAAACCGGTTCTTTTGATCCTCTCGGCACCGCCAATGAAGCAAACACCTAACGGACAAGAACCGGTGAAAGAGGAATTCATTGCGCCTACCATCAAGATCTCACTTCTCAAAGCCATCACCAAACCCGTTGTGAAGGACGAAGAGTTTTATATTTATAGAGCGGAAAGGGTTGAGAAACCCCAACCTTAAGGTCAGGGTAAGAAAAAACCCAACTATTAGACGGGCTCCAGCCTATTCCTTGACGAGTCTTATCGTCTGAAAGGCGACACCCGTATCAACCTGAAGAAAATACACCCCCGGCGCTAGTCCCGAAAAATCATTCTTCTTAATTTCCATCCCGCTCCAGACCAGTTGACCGGCAACATTTATCAAAGAAAATATTTCGGTGCCCAATGTATTTTCCAAATGAATGAAATCAGTGAATGGATTTTTAGAAACAGATATTACATTAGAAGAGGTAGTTGAGTTATTCACAGAAGTCGGACCCCATGAGATAAGGCAATAGCCTCCCGCTCCAACTCCCGGTACACCGCCGTTACCATTTCCACCACCACCACCACCACCATAATTCACACCGCCTGCTGCAGGATCGGTGATATTACAATTAACATCAGTAAATCCGGCTCCTTTTCCGCCGTTTCCTCCCGGAGCTCCGCCGCCATTACCTGCTGCTCCACCCGGAGTAACGCAGTTACCGGTCCATAGAATAGTATTTCCTCCGTTCGATCCGTTTGTACTTGAACCTGCCGCGCCTGCTCCGCCACCGCCAAAATATGTCCAGTATCCGCCACCGCCTGTTCCACCTGTTCTGTTCGCGCTTGTGCCGCCTGTTCCTGCGCCTCCTGCGCCTCCTCCGCCAAGATTTGGATTTGGAACAGAAGTTCCGTTAGCTCCTCCCGTTGCAGAGATCAAAGTTCCCGCGCTGGTTGTTCCGGCGGATGGACTGCCTCCGCCTGTTCCAACAATGATATTGATCGTTGTAAGTGGAACAACTGTGTAGGTACCGAGTGCATATCCTCCCCCGCCTCCTCCGCCGCCTCCGTTGGATCCACCACTTCCTCCTGCACCAACGACTTCAATTGTGATGGAAGTTACGCTTGCAGGCACAGTAAAGACGCCCGAGGAAGTAAATGTTTGCGATCCGGATTGGGAAAGAAGGATGCCGCATTGAAATAGTAATGCGAACATGAAATGCATGGTTAGTTGTTTCATGAATTACTTTTTAGATTTTTGTTTATTGTTTTCCTGATTTCCAAATTATCTGCGCCGGAAGGAAATGGATAATTGAAAAGCATTAATCAAATATTTAATAAGATTAAAGGTACTTCAATTATACAGGAGCATGAAAACCACCTAAATAAAAAATCCGGCCCCCGCTTGCGCGAGGTGCCGGATCCTCCCCATTGATGATTAATTGACCAGTATTAACCGTTTGGTCAGGACGGCTCCGCCGGCGTTAAGTCTTACGAAATAAACGCCTGCGCCGAGATTCAACCCGTCAGTAGAAAGAACGTTGGTGTGGGAACCGGCTGCAAACTCCTTATTCAGAAGTTGCGCTACCTTTTCCCCTGCCAGGTTAAATATTGCTGCATCTACATGTGATGCATTCTCAAGAGAGAAATTCATTTGAACAGCTGTGCCGTTAGCAGCAGGATTCGGCGAAAGATCGAACGCGTTGATCACGTTGAATTCTTCGACACCTGATGGCAAAAGCAGATTTACTGTGTAGTCCTCGATCTCTCCATGGTATCCGAGCGGATCAGCAGGAACATCACAAGCTGTCGGCAGAGTATGTCCGCCTTGTGATGACATTTTTATGGTCACGCGCATTCTTGTATTTCCGGTTGTCGCGGACGTAGGAATGGTAATGTTGCCCATGGTAGTGCCAAAGGTCTGGAGGTCCATGCTCAGCAAGGTCTCACCCGGATCATCCAGCTGACCATCCTGGTTCAGATCGATCCAGACACGAATATTGTTCTGGACATTGGGAAATAAATTCGCATCACGTGTGTGTGTGATAGAGATCGGATACGTATTTCCTTTTGTCAGGCTTGTGCTGGACGTGGTCATCACATAACTGTTGTTCGGAAAATTCTCAATATCCAAAGAAGTTCTGTTGATGGTGTTCAGCGTTACGTTCGTAATGCCCGGCTGATCCGCATTGTAAGGAACGGCCCCCGGAGGAACGCAGTACGACTGCGCTACACTGATCCCGGTTGCAAGTAAGAAGATAGAGGGTATAAATATTTTCATGTGTATGAGTTTATGCTACAATGTTACGCTTGTATATATAAGGAGTTATATCAAATTACCTTATATTTACGACTTTACACATGAAATAATAGCATCTTAATGCCTTAATATCAGTCTTTTATCTTATTTTTAGCTACGATGTCAAGAATTTATTCTGACCATCTTTTCAAACTTATTAAAGCGCTCACAAGCGACGAGAAGAGGTATTTCAAAAAGCATATAATAAGAGGAGAGGAAGTGCCCAACTATGAATTGCTATTTGACTTGATCGAGAAACAGGAGGTATACGACGAAACGAGGATCCTTAAAAAGATCCCAACATTAAAACCCGCTCAAATCTCTAATCAGAAGAATTATCTCTACCGCATGATCCTTGAGTCGTTGCGGAGAATGCGTTCGCAGGATGATATGGAATTCAGGATCAACAATATGATCAAAGAGGCGGATCTTCTTTTTGATAAACGACTGACTGATCAATGCGGGGAATTGCTCCAAAGAGCCCGGAAGCTTGCAGAGAAGTACGACAAGCAGCGTTTGCTTTTCAGCATCCTGGCTATGGAAGAAACGCTCCAGAGTGAAACGGCGCGTGGTGAGGATTTCGAACAAAAACTTGAGAAGATATTCAATGAAGGGAATGGTATCGTTGATAGTGAGAAAAGACTCCAGGAACTTCGCTTTCTTCTTAATCGCGTAAGTCGGTATTTTCGATTCAGCGGGCTACTGAGGGATAAGGCAGAGATCGACAAACTGCATCTCCTCATGCAACATCCGGCATTGAATCCGTCTCAGCCGTATCATCACTTCACGGAAAAATATTTTTATCAGAACATTCACGGAATGTATCACATGCTTTTGCGCGACTGGCCAAGAACGTTCATTCACAGAAAAGCGATCGTGAAGATGTTCAATGCTGAACCGCATATGAAAAATGAGATGAAGAAGTCTTATGTGTCAGCGCTCAATAATTACATCCTTGCCTGCGAGTTTACAAAGAACTTCAGCCAGCTTGAACAGACCTTCTTTTCTGTTCGTGAGCTTTTTCACGATCCCTCCAACAAGCACAACCTGCATTTGCTGGTCAGGATAATGGGAGGATATAGTTCCATGCTGCATACTTGTATCGCATTCGGGGAATTTGAGAACGGACTAAAAATATTCAGGGAGATCGAGCAGGTCTTCGAAAAACTGAAAGAACAGATCAACAAGGCGTCAGCGATCAGTTTTTACTACACCTTCGCATATATTCATTTCGGGTGCGCAGATTACAGGAAATCACTTGCATGGCTGAACCGTATCCTGAATGCAAAGGAAATGGATGTGCGAGAGGACATTCTTATTTTTTCCAAACTCCTGAACCTGGTCATCCATTACGAGCTTGGGAATGAAGCTTCCCTGGAGCACTTCGTACGTTCCACTTACCGTTATCTTCTCAAGAAGCGCACGCACTTCAAACTGGAGAAGATCGTGATCGACTTTATCGGGAAAAAGATGCCTCGGGTTTCCTCCAAAAAGGAAGAAATGACAGCCTTGATGAAATTAAGAGAGGAAGTAAAGGAGCTTAGCAGGGACCCGGTAGAAAAACGGGCTTTTGAGTATTTTGATTTCCTCTCCTGGCTGAACGGCAAGATCAGCGGACGTTCATTCGCAGAAGAAGTGAAGCGCAGCGCGACGAGCGCGAAGTAGGCTTAAAGAAAATCGTTGGCAAGGTTAGCCAACTCGCTGCGCTCGCCTTTTTCAAGCGTGATATGCGCATAGATCTCCTGTCCTTTGATGCGGTCGATGAGGTAAGAGAGCCCGTTACTTTGTGTATCAAGATATGGCGTATCGATCTGGAAGATATCGCCGGTAAAAACGAGTTTTGTATTCTGGCCGGCGCGGGAAATGATGGTCTTCACTTCATGCGGCGTCAGGTTCTGCGCTTCATCCACAATGAAGAAAACATTGGATAAACTTCTTCCGCGAATGTAGGCGAGTGGACAAACCACCAGTTTCTCATTCTCAACCATCTCCGTGATCTGTTTGTACTCTTTATCCTTTTCCGAATACTGACTTTTAATGTATTTCAGATTATCCCAGAGCGGCTCCATGTACGGATTCAATTTGGATTTGATATCACCGGGCAAATAACCAATGTCCTTATTACTGAGAGGTACGATTGGTCTTGCAAGATAGATCTGGTGATAATCTCTTCTTTGTTCCAGGGCGCCCGCAAGCGAGAGCAGGGTTTTCCCCGTTCCGGCTACGCCTTGAATGCTGACAAGCGCAACGTTGGGATTCAGGATTGCGTGGAGCGCGAAGGCTTGCTCTGCATTCCTGGGATTGATCTTGTAAGCAGAATTCTTTTGCACGCGTTCTATCATACCCTTCTCTGCATTGTAGTAACACAGTACCGACTTCTGCGCATTTCGCAAAATATAATAATGGTTTCCCATTGGCTTGGTCTTCTTCAGAACCAGCCCGGGTTCACACCAGCCTTTCTCATAGAGGTGATCGATGGCTTCAGGGACGGCTTTTTCTATGACGCTGATCCCGGTGTACAGGTCACTTGGATCTTTGATCTTGCCCGTTTCATAATCCTCGGCCGTCAGGCTGAGTGATTTTGCTTTGATGCGAAGGTTGATGTCCTTCGTAACCAGGATCACTTTCCGGTTTGGGTATTGTTCGGAAAGATATATGGCAGAATTCAGGATACGGTGATCTGCCTTGCGCTCACCGAAGATCTTTTCTGCATCCAGTTTTGCCGATTGATGCATCTCGATCTTGAACAAGCCATGTCCTTTGCCGTTGATGTTCACCCAATCCTGTAGCGTATTGGGTCCGGAAACTTTATCGATGTAACGCGTAAACTCCCTGGCCGCAAAATTTTTGGTATCGTTCCCCTTCTTGAAATTATCCAGTTCCTCAAGAACGGTGATGGGAATGACTACATCGTGTTCCTGGAAATTTCGGAGTGCATTGTGATCGTAAATGATGACGGAAGTATCGAGTACAAAGATCTTCTTCTCTTTCTGCATATTCGGATCCCCTTAACGCAGTAAAACTATTGATTCGCATTCCCTTTTTTCTTTGCTACAGGTTAAAGTAATCAACACGCTTTTGTTACAAAACCGCGGGAGTCGGAGCCGCTTTTGTCGTTCTCGATTATTTGAACTATTTTTGATATTCATTTTTAGGCTACGCTTACAAACGATTGAAAACCACCCTGTTACAATGTCCTGTTTTTTTGGCTTGTCATTTGTAAACAGGATGCAGGGATGAAAAAGATCTACGCGCTCTTATTGCTTTCATTATTCATGGTCTCGGCCGACCTTGTTCGGTTCAGTGTACCCATGGCGCCGGATACGAACACGAAGATCAAAGCAGTTTTCCTTTACAATTTCACGAAGTATATTGAGTGGCCCCAGAACTACAAATCAGGAAATTTTGTGATCGGTGTTGTGGGGGATGAGAGTTTTGCAAAAGAGCTTGACGTTTTCTTCAGTCCTAAAAGCATGGGTTCCCAGCGCTTCGAAATAAAACATTTCAAAAAACCTGCTGACATAACGCTTTCGCACATGATCTATGTTTCTCCAAACTATATCGGGAACATCAGCGACGTGCTTGGAAAGATCAAAGGGAAAAGCACCCTTCTCATCACGGAAAAAGCCGGGATGGCGAAACAGGGCGCTGCGATCAACTTTACAATCGTGGAGAACAAACAAAAATTTGAACTGAACAAGGCCAACGCTGAGAAATATGATCTCAAAGTGAGCAGCAGCCTTGCAAACCTCGCGATCAAAGTAGAATGAGATTGTTCAGGAACATATCGCTATTCTTCTTTGCTCTCAGCCTGGGTGCATTCGGGCAGGTCGACAGCCTGAATAAGGCTATTGATCATTACATGAACAAGAATTACAAGAAGGCGCGCGCTACGATCGACCATACCGTTAATCATCCTTCTACATCCGGAACACCGAATGCATGGTATTTGCGCGGGCTCATCTATAAAGAGATCTTTAAAAATTTTGAAGCAACCGACAGCAAATCAAAGGCGCGAGATGAAGCTGTGACATCCTTTTTCAAAGTGATAGAACTGGATAACAGTCCAGAAAAGAAATTCATTGACGCTGACCTGAAGCAGTCTCTCAAATATCTTGGATCAACTTATTACAATACCTCGGTCGAATTCTTTACCAAGGATGGCTACCAGACAGCGATCAATTACTTTGAGGCATTCAAACGCTGCTACCTCGCTGCTGATCCTACCTTCCAATGGAAGGCCAGCCATGTTGAATTCTACCTGTCCATGGGAACCGCCATGGAAACCATCTTCACTTCCAACAGGAAAGTGAACCTTCCTTATATGGATGTAACGGCTACCATGTTCAAAAAAGTACTTGAAGTTGACTCTACGAACATTACGGCTTTTTACAATCTCTGTATGCTTTATTACAATCACGGGGTTAGTTTCATCAATGAGATGAATGATGATATTGATATTGTTGACATCGACATCGTCCAGGAAAAAGCCCTTGTTTTCCTGAAACAGGCCTTACCGTACGCGCTGAAAGCATATGAGCTGAACCCGAAGCGTCGGGAAACTCTGGTTGCACTTTCAGGGATCTACTTCAGTATGCACGAAGAAGAAAAATCCGCCAAGATCAAGGCGGAGATCGACATCCTTGACGGAAAATAGCTATCTTCATAGCTTCAATCAATTGTCCCTGCCTCAATGAGAATTACCGTCGGAAGAAGGATCGGTTTCGGTTTCGGAATACTCATTCTGTCAACCCTCATCGCTTTTACCCTTACCATTTTTACGATCAGGGACTCCACGCGTATCAATGATAAGATCACGAACCTGTATAATCCTTCTGTCAGCGACCTGCGTGAGCTGAGCATGCTGGTCATCAAATCAAAAATGCTGATCAATAGCTGGGTCAAAAGTCAGAGCGAAAGCGAAGACAAAGCCAAACTCAAGAATCTTATTTACGAGCAATACCCTGATCTGCGTTTGCGCATCAAACAACTTTCCGGGAGCTGGAGCGACGAGGAGAAAACCTCCATGGATGCAATCTTCTCGCTGATCGAAAAACTTTTTGATGTGCACAAGGACATCATGCGGAACCTGAATAATTTCGATTCGTATGAGGACCCTTCCATCAAGTTTCCTATTGATGAAATGATCGACGAGACAGGAGAGGTCAGTGAAAAAACAAGAGTGGTGCTTGATGCGCTATCCGAACTTACTACCGTACAACAGAAGAATGCATCTGAGCGGGTTGCCGAGATGCAGACCTCCTTTTCGCAATTACAGAAAGCAGTGATCCTGATCGGGATCCTCCTCCCCGTGAGCGGGATCCTCATTGCATTCTTTACCTATATTTCTATCGTTCGTCCTGTTGACAACCTGAAACGCATTCTGAATTCCATGAGCCGGGGAGTTCTGCCGGTAGATAAGATCAAGGAACGAAGCGATGAGATAGGGGAGATGTCGCACGCCTTGAACGGACTTGTTGTTGCCATGAAAATGACAACAGAGTTCGCTAACGAGATAGGATCCGGCAATTTTGATTCGTACTACAGACCACTGTCCGGCGAGGATACACTTGGGCTTGCCTTGTTAAAAATGCGCGAGGACCTGCGTGAGAATGAGCGAATGCTGGAGCAAAAAGTGGAGGAGCGTACAGCAGAAGTGGTTCGTCAGAAACAAGAGATCGAATTGCAAAAGGTGAAGATGGAAGTGCTGTTCAATCACGTTACAGACAGCATTCGTTATGCAAAGCGCTTGCAGGATGCGATCCTCCCGCCTGATTCGGTGGTGAAAGACCTGCTGCCCGATTCTTTTGTTCTGTATAAGCCGAAGGACATTGTAAGCGGGGACTTCTATTGGGTGGAGAAAGTGAAGAACAGGGTATTCTTTGCCACGATCGATTGTACAGGCCACGGTGTTCCTGGTGCCATCATGAGTATTGTCGGACACAATCAGCTCCGCCAGGTGATGAACATGATCAATAAATTACAGCCCGGCCAGATCCTGGATGAGCTCAGCAGAGGTATTCGCGAAGCCCTGCATCAGAATGTTGAAGGTTCTACTACCAAGGACGGGATGGACATGACACTTTGCTGCCTGGATCCAAAGTCGCTTGAACTGGAGATCGCAGGCGCATTCAACCCGCTTTATTTTATCAGGGATGGAGAGGTTCAGGAGATCAAAGGAAATAAATTCCCTGTTGGAGCTTACATCGGTGAACATAAGAACTTTACAAACCATAAGATAACACTGCAGAAAGGAGATATTATCTATATTTTCTCAGATGGTTACGCTGACCAGTTCGGCGGACCGAAGGGAAAAAAGTTCATGGTGAACCAATTCAGGCAACTGCTTTTAAGTATTCATAAACGTCCGATGAGCGAGCAGAAAAAGTTGCTCGACCGTACCCTCGAAGACTGGAAAGGTGCTGAGGATCAGGTAGATGATATCCTCGTTATGGGTGTTCGTATCCCATAACCCTCCTGCCCCGTATTCGGGGAAAAATCCGTAAATTGGCTCTTTAGTACTCCCCATAAACGAAAACAATTCTATGGGCCATTCTCATCGCAGGTTAATGATCATAACCTGTTTCGTTCTGATGGCTGGAGCTGCAATTGCCGCACCACCGCCACCTCCCGTAAATGACAACCAGTGTACGGCCACGCTCTTAACGATGCCATCCCCTGCTGCCTGTCCTTCCTGGGCGGTGGATACCGCTAATTATATCGGTGATAATACTTTCGCTACTCCCGATACACTTCAGCCCGCATTTTTGAATTGCCAGGTTGGCGGAAACATGCCCACTCCAACGGCTGACGTGTGGTATAAGTTCGTTGCCACCGCTGAAAGATTGGCGCTTACCGTTTCCGGCTTCACCACAAATGTAATGACGCTTTTCCGTTTTGAAGGCGGATGTATGACCCTGATCCCGATCGAGTGCGCACTGGGGAACGGACCGGTCACATTATACAATGATTTCATGATCGTGGGAGAGATGTATTATCTCCAGGTGTCCGGCGCTAACACAGTCAGCCAGGGGCTTTTCAATATGACCTTCGCCTGGGTGCATCCATGTGATGATTGCATGCAGGATGTTAAGCTCATGGCATTTCCTCCCCCGGTGAATGGATACTATAATCCCGGAGACACAGTAGTATTTGCATATGGAATAAACGGATACAAGGCATACGGACAGGATTTTTTACATGGCGTTGCTCCAACTTTTGGATCAGGCTGGGACATGGGCTCGCTCACCACGGGCGCGTTTGCGCCGCCAACTCCTGTAAGCGGTAACGGTTCATGGAACTGGTATAACAATATTCCGGATGAGAATCTAAATCTCGTTGACGGATTTTTCTATGACGGACCTCCACTGATCAACAGTGATCCCAAGGATAATAAAGGCGATGCAGGGAACCAGTATTCACAGTGGATCTTTTACTGGAAGATCGCAACAAAGACCACTTGTTCTTCTCCGGAAGATCTTTCTGTTTATGTATTGAACTATTCCGATTTCCAGACCGGGTCCGGAAATAATAGTTCCTGTAAATATGATGCAGACATTTCTTTCAAAGCAACACTGATCTGCTGCAACAGCCCCGATATTACTATCCAGGATGAAGTTTGTCCATTAATGGGCACCGGTATTGCTGCCATCAATATACCCGGACCAACCGTCTCACCCTGGGATTGCTTCGTGTATGATAATGCAGGCAACCAGATATTCGCCTCGGTCAACCAGGCTTCTTCGCTCTTTATCGTCAGTAATCTTGACCAGGGAGATTATGTTGCCATCACTCAGGATGGCACAAATGGTACTTGCTTTGGCGCTAAAAAATTCAGGATAAGCTCTGCAATGGACCTGCAGGTCTTTCAGACCAATGCTGCCTGTAGTTCAGCCTGCGCAAGCGCCGCTATGGTTCTTGGACAGAATGTTAACAGCACCTACACTTATTTTTGGAATCCTTCTAACGCCACAGGACAGATGGCCGGCGGTCTTTGTCCGGGACCTGCAAGTGTGTCTGTAACAAACGTCACGTTCGGGTGTACCATTTTACTACCGCTTCAGATAACAGGACTTCCGCCTGATGATGCATTTTTTGAATACCTCCCGCCAAACGGTTTTGCTTATTGTACAGTTGACACCGCATCTCCGAGACCTGCTTATGTTGCCGTTCCGAACGGAACTTTTTCCTGGGATGGTCCGCCCGGAAACTTAAATGCCCAAACCGGAGTAATAAACCTTCTTCCTGCAATCACTGCCGGAACGTATAACATCACTTACACAACCCCCGGGCCTTGTACAAATACATCCGTTATCCAGGTCATCTTCAATCAATCGCCTTCCATTCCTTTGTATGCTCCTGTTTCAAGCATCTGCGCAGATGCCCAACCCATCACACTGACTGCGATCTTCCCTGGAAGCAATACCGTTATCTGGGCCGACACGCTCAACTTCTGGAGCACGCTTTTTACCGGCAATCCATACGTTCTTCCCAATCTTCTCCCGGGGGCTTATACCTATTTTGTTATTTACCAGAATCCAACAACCCAATGTTTTGGATACCCTAACCAGATCAATTTCAATATCTGGCCGCTGCCGCTTGCCAACGCAGGTTTGGATACCACAATTTGCCTGGGACACTCGGTTACGCTTAATGCAAGCGGCGGAGCGAATTATAACTGGTCACCGCCTTATGGACTGGATTTCACAAACATTCCGAATCCAAATGCTATGCCGGATACCACAACAACGTATGTAGTGATCGTTTCAACAGTGGATGGGTGTAGTGCAGCAGATAATATTACAGTGAATATTGTCGACAGCGACACTTGCGGTCTTGTCTGGTATACCGGCTTCAGTCCGAATGGCGACGGCCATAACGACGGTTGGTACATTGAAGGGATCGGATTGTATCAAAATAATATTGTTCAGATATTCAACAGGTGGGGAGACATGGTCTGGAGTCATAAGGACTATGACAACAGGCAAGTGATCTGGACAGGACTCAATAACGACGAAGAGGAATTACCGGCCGGCACATATTTTTTTGTTATTAATGCAGATGATCAGATCCGTAAAGGATGGGTTGAGATCACGCGGTAAAAAAACTAAAATGAGATACTCGTTCTTCATTGCTTTATTATTCTTGTGTGCCGTTTCATTCGGACAATCTCCGAAGGGAATTCCCTACCAGGGAGTAGCAAGGAATGCTTCCGGCGCCGAGATCGTTAGCACAAATATAACGGTGGATATTTTGATCCACCAGGGAAGCGCAAGCGGATCAGTTGTGTTTTCAGAAAGACATTCTCCAACTACAAATCAATTTGGATTGTTCACCATCACGATAGGAGATATTCTTGCTCCCGATCTTTCAGGAACATTCACAGGAATCTCCTGGGGAAACGGTCCGTATTTTATAGAAGTCGCGCTGGATCCATTCGGAGGCACCAATACTATTTCCATTGGCACATCTCAGTTCTGGTCGGTTCCTTACGCATTGTTCGCGGATTCAGCAGCGAATTCTCCTGCAGGGCCAATGGGCCCTCAAGGACCATCCGGCACTTCGCTGAATTGGCTGGGAAGTTTAACGGTGGTTCCTGTCACACCTAATTCGTATGATGCGTATTATAATATCAACATGGGGATCTCATTCGTTTGGAACGGAACCGCATGGGATACGCTGGCAAAGAACGGACAGCAAGGACCCATAGGACCGCAGGGACCTACAGGAACTTTTGGCGTAACCGGCTCAACCGGACAAACTTTATTTCATGATGGCGTTAATTGGGCAGCAACAAGCAATCTCAACAACAACGGAACAAATGTTGGATTGGGCATACCAGCCGGATTATCCTTGCTCACCATCGGAACAGGATTTGGTGATGAGATCGAGTTCAATGGTATTTCATCCGCTGATATTATCGCTAATACCGGGCTGAATTTCACAGCGGGCGGATCGATAAGGCTCGACGCGAATGCCATTACACTTGGAACAAATTTACTTGACAGAGTGCATATCAGCAATGCCGGAGATGTAGGGATCGGTTCAATTTTACCCGGATATAAACTGGATGTGAACGGAACAGGAAGATTCACAGGAGCATTGAGGATCGGAGCATATACGCTGCCGGTTTTGGACGGATTGCCGGGACAAGTACTGACAACCGGGGGTATTGGAATTGTAACCTGGCAAACAAATCCATTGGGCACGGTTACATCTGTAGGAACAGGGACAGGACTTTCCGGCGGGGCCATCGTAACCACAGGAACCATTTCGTTAGCGAATACCGCGGTCACTGCAGGAACGTATGGAACGTCAACATCCATTCCGCAATTCACAGTTGATGCCCAGGGAAGATTAACCAACGCCAGCAACCTATTGGTTTCAGGCAGTCTCCTGCCTGTCGGTGTTGCCGGAAACACCCTATATCATAACGGAACAGCCTGGACAGCATCTTCAAATATTTTTAACAACGGCGGCTTCATTGGTATGGGCACGGTAGCTCCTGTGACCGATCTTCATCTTCATACGGTAGCGAATACTGTGAAAAGGATGCTATTTACAAATGGTTCGACAGGCGTAACCCTGCTTGACGGATTAATGTTTGGCATCAGTGCAACCGGTGATGCAAGTCTTCTTCAAAACGAGAACCTGCCTCTATGGTTCGGAACAAGCGGGTCTGAGAGGATGAGAATCGACGGAACGGGAAATGTCGGTATCGGTACAACGACGCCTTTCTATAAAATGCATATTTCATCCGCAACTTATCCGGGAATACAGGTTGACGGAAGTGATCCAAGCTGGGCCGGAGTTTACGTGAACGGACTTGTGAATTCAACGCTGCCTTTCTATGGATATAAACTTATGGGAACTTCAGCTGCCTGGCATTATGTCACCGCAACCTCAGACTGGCGCTTGTCGGTAAATGGAAGCGATCGGCTTACAGTGACTAGCTTAGGAAAGGTCGGGATTGGCACCACGGCCCCCAGGAACACACTCAAAGTGAACGGAAGCATAGCCGGTAATTTCATCACGCCGAACATGCCATACACATGCACCGCTTCAGATTTTACCGTATTTGTTACAAGTGGCGCCGGCGCCGTTACATTACCGCTCGCGAATGCAGTGGACGCAGGGAGCATGATCATTATCCGAAATCAAACTGCAGGAGTCATCGCGGTAACGAGGCAAGGAGCGGATCTGATCTTCCCCCTGGATAATGCGGCGGGACAGATCTCGGTTTCAGTTGGCTGTCCCGGATGCGGCCCCCCTCTTGCAGCAAAAAGATTTTTTTCCAATGGTGTTAATCAATGGATAGAGTGGTAGTATGAGAAATTGTTTTTACATAGCTACGATCTATTCTCTTTTCACTTTCCATGTGAATGCGCAAAGCATCACTCCTTTCGTGATCGCATCAACAGGTGGCTTCGGAAGTAACGGGAATATGAGCGTCTCCTGGACGATAGGAGAGCCGATCATTCCTACCATCAGTAACAGCGTCAACTTTATTACCCAGGGATTTCATCAACCTTTCAATGACTCAGTACCATTCCCTGTGCCGGTTGACACAGGCGCGATCGTGATCTGGCATGGCCTTACACCTAACGGAGATAATTTCAATGATACCTGGATCATTGAGGGGATCGATACCATTCCGAATAATGTTACCATCTTCAACCGATGGGGCGATCATCTGTGGTACGGTGAAAATTATGACAATGTGAATGTGGTATGGAACGGAAGGAACCGGCATGGTGATCTGCTTCCCCCGGCAACCTATTTTTATGTGATCATACTTGCAGGCAAAGAACCGAAGAAAGGATGGGTGGAGGTTTCACACTAAACTTATTATAATGAAAAGAGTCTTAACGATATTGATCCTGATGATCGCCTTTTTCAACGGGCAATCCCAGCAGGACGGGCAATACAGCCAATATATGTTCAATCATCTCGCTATCAATCCTGCCTATGCAGGAACAAGAGAGTGGTTTGACGCAACCATGCTTGCGCGAAGGCAATGGACATTTGACGGGGCTCCAAGGACATTTGCGCTCACGCTCCAAGGACCGCTTGGAAAGAAAAAAGCAGGTCTCGGATTCCAGATGGGTTCTGAGAGCATTGGTCCGAAGAAGATAGGAAGCGCGTCTTTATCCTACAGCTACAGGATAAAACTTGGTCCGGGTAAACTGGCATTCGGTTTGCGAAGTACGATCTCAAATTATGTCTATGACTGGAAAGCGATTACCTATAAGGATAAGTCGGACCCTTTCGCATCACTGGACATGCAGGGATATATCGTGCCCAGCGTAGATTTCGGTATGTATTATTATACAAAGTCGTTTTATGCAGGCGCTTGCGTCACACACCTGAACCAGGCGAGCTTGTATAAGCTGTCTGATACACTCAATGAGCCTACACTTTGGCCGCATTTTTTCGCGCCGGTCGGTTTTGGTATCCCTGTGAATGATAACTTTACCATCAATCCTTCCGTTCTTGTGAAATATGTTTCGGGAGCTCCCATTGACTTCGATTTCAACTGCAATTTTCTTATCGACAAAAAGTTATGGCTGGGCGCCGGATACAGGCTGGGATACGGAGTGAACCTGCTGGCATCCTGGAACGTCAATGAACGATTGCGCATGGGATATTCCTATGATTACGGTTTGAATAAAATAGGAACGCTGGGAAAAGGATCGCATGAGATCATGATCGGGTATGGATTCAATGTGTTTCATGCAAAAACATTAACGCCAAGATACCTGTAGAGAAAGAGAATATATTTTATGAACAGAAAACGCATTTTTATCATTCTTTTTACGATCGTAGTGGTGGTATTCTCCGCTGCGGCCTCTTCGCAGTCCGCTATGAAGAAAGCGGATCGTTACTATAACAGCTATCAGTACGCGCAGGCGGCAAAACTATATAAGAAGGCAGCTGTTGGCACCCGCAAGGAGCAGGCACTGCTTAAGCTCGGCGATTGTTACAGGCAAATGAAGCGTTTTAAGGAGGCTGAATCAGTCTATGCAAAACTGGTTGCGCAAAAAACAACGGATGCTTCCGCATATTATTATTTTGCAGAAGCGCTTCTGTACAATAAGAAATACGAGGAATCTTCTAAGCAATTGAAAGCTTACCTCGCAATGAAACCCAATGACACAAAGGGCAAGCTCATGCTACGCGCCAGCGACGAGATGAAGACCTGGCAGGTACAGGTTTCTGCCTACAAGGTTTATCCATTGAATGATGTCAATACTCCTTATTCAGAATTCTCACCATTCTTGTATAACGACGGACTGATCTATGCCTCAGAATCAAAGAGCGACCAAATAGCCGCCAACGTCAGTTTCTGGAGCGGGAATCCGAATCTTTGCGTCTTTTATGCAAAAGGAAAAAAGAAGGGAGACTCGCTGACCTTTTCCGGAGGCAGTCCGTTCTCGGCAATGTTCAATAATGACGCGCAGAACGGACCGCTTGTTTTCAATGCAGACAAAACGGAAGCATGTTATACGCGCGTGAATTATGTACGCAAGAAACAGAAGGGTTTTGTGAACCGGCCTAAGATGTACCTGGTCTCATTTGTTAACGGAAAGGCGAAAGGAGAGATACCGTTTCTTTACAATAGCGACGATTATTCTGTAGGGCATTCCGCGTATGCTCCTGATGGCAAGATGCTTTATTTTGCGAGCAATATGCCCGGGGGATTCGGTGGACAGGATATCTGGTATTGTAAAAAGGATGGTGCAATGTGGGCAAAACCGGTTAACGCAGGAAGTGTGATCAACACAGCCGGGGATGAGACATTTCCGCATGTTGCCCCCGACGGAGTATTCTATTTTTCTTCTAACGGCCATATAGGTTTTGGAGGATTAGATATTTTTTCTTCAACTATGAAAGACGGAGCATGGCAGCGTCCGGCCAATATGCAGCATCCCATCAATTCTACTTCGGATGATTTCGGGATCTTCTTCCGGGATGCAGAGCGGGGATATTTTGCATCAGACCGCCCGGGACAGGGAGGAGACGACCTGTATGGTTTCTTTCAAACTACTGAAAAAAGCAATATTTCCGGCAAGATCCTTCTCAGCAAAGACACAAAGGATGCCGGCGCCAATATGCAGGTCGCGCTTCTGAATGAAAAGGGCGATGTTCTGCAGACCACCACCACAGATGAAAAAGGCTCTTTTGTTTTTGATCACATGCCATCCGACAAAAAGTATTTTGTGAGGATCGATGAGACGGATAATATTGTGTTGAAAGATAAATATTACATGGCGGATAATAATAATCGCATCGTACGCAAAACGGTGCTCGGCCAGAAAGGCATTTTTGTTTTTGAGCCGCTTCCTTCGGACCTTACCAAACTCACGAAGCTTGTGGAGGAAGATGCATTCATCTCTATTGCCGGAAATTTATTAATAGGAGAGGAGAAGATCCCATTGGTAAACGCCTCTGTAAATGTTACCAATGACAAAGGAGAGGTGGTCCAGACAACCACTACCAACGCATTCGGATCCTTCGTTTTTGTGGACTTGCCTTCAGAAGAGAATTACCTCATTGCCATCAATGAAAAAGATGCGGATCTCACCGGGAAGAAGATCTACTTCGTCAACAAGAGCGGGAAAGAGATAGCAGTATCAGAAGGAGGATTCAAATACCGTATTCTCTCATCTGACAAAACCGCACTTTCACTTCTTTCGGTAAAGGATGCTGATCTAAGAATTGACCTGAAAGGAAAGATCCTGGGTGATAACAACATTCCTCTTACGAATTCGAAGGTGCTTGTCGTGAATGAAAAAGGAGAGGTTGTTCAGACCGCCATTACAGATAACCAGGGAGGATTTATTTTTGTCAGCCTTCCGGCCGATAAAAAATACCTGGTGCAGATCGATGAGAAGGATGCAGCTGCTACAAACTTCAAGAACCTGATCGTTGTCGATGAAAAAGGTAAGATCCTGGGAAAATTCCATTTATTCAGCGGAAAATTCAAATGGGAAATGTTACCGTCTGAGCAAAAAACGCTTGCAAATATCTATGTGGATGATCCATGGCTCCAGGTTCAGAAATTTAAGATCACGAAAAAGGAAGAACTCACCATCATTGAGAATATTTATTACGAATACAGCAAGTGGGACCTGTTGGCAGAAGGGAAACTCACACTTGATAAAGTGGTTCGGGTAATGAAGGAAAACACAGAGATCACCATCGAACTCAGTTCGCATACGGATAGTCGCTCCAACACGGATTTCAACCAGAAATTATCCGACAAGCGCGCAAAAGCGGTAGTCGATTACATGACTTCAAAAGGCATCGATAAAAAACGACTCGTTGGAAAAGGCTACGGCGAGTCGAAATTAATTAATCGTTGCAACGACGGAATAGAGTGTTCAGAAGAGGAACATGCGCAGAATCGTAGGACAGAGTTCAAGATCCAGCAGAAAAACAAGTAATCCTCATACCTCCTCCCGAAGGAGGCCTGTTTGAAAATTATTCCCTGATTCGTCTTCCCGATCAATAATTTCGTCTAAGGTATTGCACTGTTCGTCGCACTCCTTATTATATCTATTGCTTTTTTGCCTCTTTTTTCGTTTCTTAGTGTTCTGTTCTTTAATCCGAAATGCGCATGTTAACTGCGAAACCCCAATGCCTATGAAAACGCTGAAAACTACTCTTGCAACCTTCCTGGCGATTTTTGCCTTCTTCCCGCTGAGCATGAACGCTCAGAACTGGGTGAACATGATGGAAGATCCGAACGAAAATTTTTATAATGTTCAGGCTGAATTCGAGCAGTATTGGTCGAACCGCGATCGAACGGAGCGTGGCAAAGGCTGGAAAGCATTCAAGCGTTGGGAAAATTTTGTAGGACCGCGTGTTTATCCTTCCGGTGACAGGAATGCGATGGGTAATGCCATCATGAGTTATTACCAGATCTGGTTGCAGAACCAGCAAATGGAATCACAAGGCCCGAATCCTGTACCTCTTGCAGGAAACTGGACGCTTGTTGGTCCGCTCACACAATCGGCAGGTACGGGAGCAGGGCGTGTAAATTGTTTACGCGTTGACCCTGTTGTTTCTACTACAATTTATGCAGGCGCGCCTGCGGGAGGATTGTGGAAATCCACCAACAGTGGGGGATCCTGGACCATGTGGAATACGGATCAGCTTGCCGCAATAGGCGTAACCGATCTTGCAATTGATCCTACCAACACACAGGTCATGTATCTTGCTTCCGGCGACGGAGATGCGGCTGACACATACAGTCTTGGTGTTCTTAAATCAACCAACGGAGGTACAACATGGGTCACAACCGGTCTAACCTGGACGGTCACGCAAGGCCGAAGAGTAAGTAAACTTCTCATTGACCCTTCCAATACACAAATCATTCACGCGGCAACCACCATTGGTATGCACCGTTCAACGGACGGAGGGACAACCTGGACATTAGTTCAGGCCGGCAATTTCAAAGATGCGGAATTAAGACCGGGTACACCGGCAACGATCACTGCTTCTACAGCGACACAGATATTTCGTTCAACCAATTCAGGAGCAACATATGCATCGGTATTTACCAATGGTGCTGCGAACAGGCTCGCCCTTGCCGTAACAGCTGCGAATAATGCATACGTATATGCACTTGCAGGAAGCGCTGCGAACAGCGGGTTCCTTGCATTTTACCGTTCTACAGACGGAGGCGCAACTTTTGGTGCGATCGCAGTGAGCTCACCAACCAATATGCTTGGCTGGGCCACGGCAGGAAATGACGTAGGCGGACAAAGCTGGTATGACCTGGCACTTGCCGCGTCTCCTACAAACGCCAATGAATGCGTTGCAGGCGGTGTGAATATCTGGAGAACAACGAACGGAGGCACATCATGGACTCTTAACGGTCATTGGACAGGTTCCGGCGCTCCGTATGTTCATGCGGATCATCATGATCTTTCTTATCAGAACGGAACAACAGTTTATGCAGGTTGTGATGGCGGTGTTTTCAGAACAACGAACAACGGTACATCCTGGCTTGATGTCAGTTCAGGGTTACAGATCGGTCAGTATTACAGGCTTGGCACATCCGCAACAGTGAACACAAAAAGCATCACAGGCTGGCAGGATAACGGAACAAGCAAAAATACAGGCTCCGTTTTCACAGCAGTTATTGGCGGAGACGGAATGGAGTGTATCATTGATTACACGAACGCCCTTACCCTCTATGGTGAATTATACTACGGAAATATCCGAAAATCCACCAATGACGGATCAACATTTACAACCATTGTTAATACAGGCGGAGCAGGGGTGAACGCGAACGGAAACTGGGTAACGCCTTACGTGATGAACCCAACAAACAACCAGCATCTCATTGTAGGAAAGGCCTCTTTGTATCGAAGCACGAATGGTGGAACAACATGGGCGGCTCTCGGCGCAACTACCGGCGGAACGGGGAACCTTGTAGGGATCCATTATGCATATTCCAATACGAATTACATCTATGCAATAAAACAAAACGCGGTTTTTAAATCAACGAACAGCGGAACATCTTTTACGAATATTACCGGAACGCTGCCGTTGACAGCGGCCATGACCTACATCTACACTTCAACAACAGATCCTAATCGCGTTTATGTTACGTATTCGGGATATGTTTCCGGAACAAAAGTCTATATGTCAACGGACGGAGGTACTACCTGGACCAACTATTCAACCGGTTTGCCGAATCTTCCCGTGAACTGTATCGTGTATCAGAATGCAACTCCGAACATGGGTGTATATGTAGGTACTGACGTTGGTTGTTATTACCGCGACAACGCCCAGGCAACCTGGGTAAATTTTTCTACAGGTCTTCCCAATGTTATCGTGGATGAACTGGAGATACAGTACGGATCCGGTAAGATCCGCGCCGCAACATTTGGTCGCTCCCTTTGGGAATCCGATCTCTTTTCTTCCGGAAGCGCCGCGCCTGTTGCGGAATTCACTTCCAACTTTACAAGCGGCTGTCCCGGCATTTGCATTCAATATCAAGACTTAACTGCCTTCACACCTACAGCATGGGCCTGGACCTTTGCCGGCGGAACTCCTGCAACATCGTCGGCGCAAAATCCGCTGATCTGCTATGCTGCACCGGGCACATACCAGGTTTCCCTTATTGCTACAAACATAAACGGAAATGATACTGAAACCAAGGTAGGATACATCACTATCAGTACTGCCGGACCACTTCCCCTTGTAGAAGGGTTTGAAGCTGCATTGTTCCCGCCAACTAACTGGATAAACAGGGACGTAGGTCAGGATGCCATCATGTGGGCAAGGACAACTGCAACCGGCGGTTATGCCGCCAGCGCTGCATGCATGTGGTTTGATAATTACACATTGAATTCTGCCGGTCTCCGGGATGAAATGTGGAGCCCGAAATATAATCTTGCAGCGGCAACCATTACATTGACATTTGATGTCGCCTATGCGCGTTATGATGCAACATATAGCGATACGCTTGCAGTACTCGTTTCCACCGATTGCGGGCAAACGTTTACACAAGTCTGGATGAAGGGCGGAACCACGCTTTCCACATCACCTGATCTGACAACTGCATTCACACCAACCGGCGCGCAGTGGAGAACGGAAAATGTCAATTTGAATAGTTATTCCGGTCAGCCTACGTTCATGGTGATTTTTCAGAATCGAGGGCGTTGGGGAAATAATGTTTATGTCGATAATATTAATCTCCAGGGTGTCGGTGGAGCGCCACCGATTGCGGCATTCACAGCAAGCGCAACAACTGTTTGCGCAACCAATTGTATCAACTTCACGGATAACTCCACCGGTGCTCCAACATCATGGGCCTGGACTTTCCCCGGAGGAACGCCGGCAACATCAACTGCACAGAACCCAACAAACATTTGCTATAACACAGCGGGCACCTATACCGTAACACTTACGGCTACAAATGCATTTGGATCCAATACCACAACACAAAGTATTACGGTCAATGCAAATCCAACTATCACCGTATCGCCTGCAGCACCGTCAATTTGTACAGGAGGCAGTGGCGTTTCGCTCACAGCAAGTGGCGGAACGACGTATACCTGGACCCCGGCAACTGCTCTCAGCGCTACAACCGGCGCAACGGTAACAGCTACACCAACCGCAACAACAACTTATACGGTATCCGGCACTGCATCCGGCTGTACGAGTACCGCGGCTGTAACTGTAACGGTGAATACTTCACCTACCGTAACATGTACTCCTGCAAGCGGATCCTATTGTAACGGAGGAAACACTTCCGTTACTGCAAGCGGAGCAAATACATATACCTGGACACCTGCCACCGCGCTCAGCGCAACAACCGGCGCAACCGTTACGGCATCTCCAACGGCAACTACCACCTATACGGTAACAGGAACTGCAGCAAACGGCTGTACCCGCACACAATCTTTTGTTGTCACCGTAAATCCAAATCCAACTGTATCTGTTTCTCCGGCCTCTGCAACAATTTGTACAGGAGGTAGCGGATCATCGCTCACAGCAAGCGGCGGCACAACTTACACTTGGAGTCCTGCAGCCGGACTCAGCGCGACAACGGGCGCTACCGTAACAGCAACTCCTGCCTCAACTACAACCTATACGGTAACTGGAACCAGCGCCGGCTGTACGAATACTGCAGCAGTGACGATAACAGTGAATACTTCGCCTACGGTCACATGCGCTCCTGTAAGCGCAACAATTTGCGCGGGTGCGAATACAAACGTAACTGCCAGCGGCGCTTCAACTTATACCTGGTCTCCCGCAACAGCGCTCAGCGCTACAACGGGCGCAACTGTAACTGCCTCGCCAACCAGTACGATCACGTATACAGTAACCGGAACCGCAGCGAACGGCTGCACACGCACCCAGACTTTCGTTGTAACGGTCAATCCTTTACCAACCGTTAGCGCAAGTCCTGCTGCACCTGTGATCTGTCCCGGCGGTAACGTCAACATTACTGCAAGTGGCGCTTCAACGTATACCTGGAGTCCGGCAACAGCCTTAAGTGCTACAACCGGCGCAACGGTTAACGCATCTCCAACCGCGAATACTACTTATACGATCACAGGTACAAGCGGCAGCGGATGTACGGATACACAAACCGTAACCGTGACGGTAAGTCCGCCGCCTACCGTTACATCATCTGCATCCAGTCCAACGATCTGCAGCGGAGGATCAAGCACACTTACAGCATCCGGCGCAACCACATACACCTGGGCTCCGGGCGCAAGTTTGAGCGCAACCACAGGCGCAGTTGTTACAGCTACACCAGCCACAACCACATCCTATACTGTTACGGGTTCCAATGGAAGTTGTACGAATACTTCTGTTGTAACGGTTACAGTTAACACTTCACCAACGGTGACCTGCACTCCGGTAAGCGCAACCATTTGTTCAGGCGGTAATACTAACGTCACTGCCAGCGGAGCAAATACATATACATGGGCTCCGGGCGCAAGTTTGAGCGCAACTACAGGGGCAACGGTAACGGCGAGTCCGACGGTCACAACAACTTACACTGTTACAGGCACAGCTGCCAATGGATGTACACAAACACAAACATTTGTTGTTACCGTGAACACTCCTCCTACTGTCTCGGTATCTCCTGCAGCTCCTTCCATCTGTTCCGGAGGTAATGTTGCCGTTACGGCAAGCGGCGCAAGTACGTACACCTGGGCGCCTTCAACATCACTCAGCGCCACAACCGGGGCGACTGTGACGGCCTCACCAACAGCTACGATAACTTACACGATCACAGGAACTGCAGGAAATGGTTGTACGGATACGCAAACCATTACTGTAACGGTCAATCCATCGCCGACGGTGACTGTCAATGCTTCGCCATCACCGATATGTAATGGAAGTTCCTCAACAATTACTGCATCCGGAGCAACGACGTACACCTGGGCTCCTGCCACTGCGCTTAGCGCAACAACCGGCGCTGTGGTTACGGCATCTCCTACAACCACCATCACGTACACAGTGACAGGCTCAAATGGCGGATGTACAAGCACAGCTGCTGTGACACTTACCGTGAATGCGCTTCCTGTTCTTTCGGTTAACCCTGCAGTTGTGACGCTCTGCTTCGGTAATAACACGAATATCACAGCAGGTGGAGCAAGCTCATACACCTGGGCACCTGCAGCTGGCCTTAGCGCAACTACCGGCGCAACGGTAAATGCAGGCCCGACCTCAACAACAACTTATACGATAACCGGTACTGCGGCGAATGGTTGTACAAGAACGATCACGTCGACCGTCACTATTACTGCGTTGCCGACCATAACAATAACTCCGGCAAGTCCTTCTGTATGTAATTCCAGCACCGTAACACTTACGGCTAGCGGCGCAACAACATACACCTGGTCTCCGGGAGCGAGTCTGAGCGCAACAACAGGAGCTTCCGTTGTGGCATCTCCAACTATTACCACAACTTACACGATCGTGGGCACACAGAATGGTTGCAACAGAACAACAAATATTACTGTTACAGTTATTTCGAGTCCGACAGTAACGGTAACACCGGCCAGCGCATCTATATGTCCGGGGGACACCACCAACCTCACAGCGAATGGCGCCAACACATATACTTGGGCACCGGCGACAGGATTGAGTGCAACAACAGGAGCAAGCGTAAACGCATTCCCGGCTGCGACTACAACGTATACGGTAACGGGCACTGTTGGAGGATGTACGAATACATCTCTCGTGACGGTAACTGTTTTCCCACCGGCTCCTGTTCCAACGATCACGCAGAACGTGAATATTCTTACTTGTAACCCTGCGGCAACTGCTTACCAGTGGTATCTGAACAGTGTGATCATGCCGGGTGAAATAAACCAGACACTCACGATCACGGTTACCGGATCTTATACGGTCGTGATCACCGATGCGAACGGATGTACTGCATCTTCAACAGCATTCATGGCGATCTTCACAGGTGTTGGCGAATTCCACTTGGATGAGTTCAGCCTGTTCCCGAATCCGAATGACGGACACTTCACGCTGAATATAGCTACAGGAGTGATCGACAACTACACGGTTGAGATCACGAATGCGATCGGGCAGGTCATCTATAGTGAATTGCTTGTCAACTTCAGCGGTAAATACAGCAGGCAGTATGACCTTACCAAATTTGGAGCGGGCGTTTACATGCTTACGATCCGCAACTCCGGTAATAAGTCGGTGAAACAGGTGATCGTGTTCTGAGTTCTCGACTTCGCTCGAACTGACAATGCATCATTGACTGACAATACATCATTGAGGAAACCCCGGAGTGAAAGGCTTCGGGGTTTTTTATTTCACTTTTTCCAACTCATCCTCAGCTTTCGCTTTATTCTTCCCACCTGAGCTGATGATCTTCTCAAGCATCAGCTTTGCTTTCGCATTATCCTTTTTCTGGAGATAGGCTTTTGCTGTTCCCAGCTCAGCATCCTGGTAGTAAGGCGATGCAGGGGTTTTAAGGATCTCGTTAAAGTGTACCAGGGCACTGTCGGGTTTATTGCTTTCCAGGTAAGCGGATCCGCAGAGATAGCGGGCCTTCTGATCACCGGGATTCTTTGCAAGGATCTTTTCAAACTCCAGAACAGACTTTCCAAAATCCTTTTTGTCATATAACGACTGTCCGTCGCTGTAATAACCTGTGTAGGCAGAGATCGTATCGGTATTCTGTTTCAGATCAGCGTCCTCTGTAGTACTTACGGTGTTGACATTTGGTAAGGGCTGGGAAGGAACGGTCTTGTATTCGGGCGCGTTGTTCAATTCCCCGCTCTTGGTTACATGCTTTTTTCTGTCCTTGACTTCCTTTTCTGTCAGCACAATATTCTCCTGTTCCTCCAGTTTTTGTTTTTTCAACTCCTCATTTGAACGCAATTCCTTCCCTTTCTCTTTTTTTCCGTCCTCTTCATTTTTACCGGGCTGATCCTTGTTCGGGGCATCGGCTTTAGGGGCTTTGGTTTCAAATTTTCCGTATATATTTCCTGAACCGGAGACCTTGGAATTATCCACCGGCTTTTCATTATCTGTCTTGTCCAATTCAGCGCTCTTCTTGTTAGCGTCCTTCGGCGCATCCACAACTGTGGGCGCATCGTCGCCCTCCTGGGTTTTCGAAAGTGTAACGGATTCCTCAACAGGAGGAGGTCCTGCGTTGAATCCTAACATCTCATCCTGTTGGTTCGAATTATTTTTCAGATTCTCCGAGATAACAATCGATTTATCCGGCATATCCTTTCCGCTGATGGTTTTGAGCGAATCATTCAATAATACGCTTGAATCAAGCACATCTGCTGAAGATGGAGATTCATTGGAAACATCTTCGGATAACTCATTCTTCATCATCTCATCAGCGCCTTGCTGAAGGAAGATCCATCCCAAACCAAGCACAAGTATAAGCCCTGCCGCGACAGAATAGTAAGGCCTGAAATTTGGTCGGATGATCTTTGGCTCAACGCCGGCACCGGCCCGTTCAAGGATCTTTTTATTTAAGGAGGAAATAATCGAAGGGATCTCTTCCTTTTTTTTAACGTTCATGAATCCCTCCAGCACATCCGCGCATAGATCGCAGCCCATAGTATGCCTCTCCACCTTGTGTTGTTCCACAGGCGAGAGCTGTCCGCTTGCATACTGCAGAAGCGTCGCTTCCGTTATATGCCCGTCGGGGCTGAAGATCTTATCTAGATTATTATTCATTTCTTTCCATTCATGCAATTGGCAAGATTTCTCTTTCCATTCTGTATGTAACTCTTCACTTCATTCATACTGTACCCTGTCATCTCCGCCACTTCCGTGTAACTCTTCTCCTTTAAGAAAAAAAGTTCTACCGTTTCCTTCTGCTGCTGATTCAGTTTCTTCATACACTCTTCCAGTTGGGTCAGCATCACTTCTTTGTCGTTCTCCACCTCTTGATGCAGCACAAAGCTTTTTTCCATAATCACAGGGGCGTCTTTTTGATACTCCTTATGTTTCTCCATTTTCGATTTACCACTCCTTATATGCATGAGGCAATGATTCCGGGCCACACTGTGAAGCCAGGATTTGAAATTTTCAACCTCATGCTTTTTCAGATCTATAAGGAGCTTCTCAAAAATAAGCATCACTGCGTCTTGCGCCTCATCTTCATTTCGAAGGTATTTCATGCAAATACCGAAGACCATCATGGTATGCCTTTCAAAAAGGATGCCCACGATATTACCGTCTCCCGTGACCTTGTATCGGGCCACCAGGTCGGCATCCCCTAAGGATCGTATGTTTTGTCCCTGTTCCACAGGCAGTTACAAAGATACCCCAAAAATGCTTTTCAGGGGCTTATGGAAAAGACGAAAAAGCTGCATCCATTCCTCAAACAAAAGACACTAACCAAAATCAATTTTCAAATGAAAAAGTACGCAAAACCGACCATCGCCTCTCTTACAGCAGCAGGTATGGTATTCCTGATGAGCTGGATGTATCCAACGATGTATCACACAGCAATGGATAATGATATTACACGCTCCATTAAAGAAAAGATCAACTCCTGGAACATCACCGTCCCCGAGGACAGAGTGTATGTTCAATTCGATAAGCCTTTCTATGAGCCCGGGGAAACTATCTGGTTCTCGACCGCGATCCGTGATGCGGCAACCATGAAGCCCAGCACCAAGAGCGATATGATCTATGTGGAGTTGGTGAACCCTAAAGGGTCAGTTGATAAGACCATTAAACTACTTGCCCGAGACGGAAACGGCAAAGGGGAATTCCAGCTGGATGAGTTTGCAACCGGCGGAATGTATAAAGTTCGCGCGTACACCATGTGGCAGCGGAACTTTGATCCAACCGGATATGGTTTTGAAAAGGATATCCAGGTGCAGGATGTGATCCTTCCAAATCTTAAGATGAAAGTGGATTTTGAGAAGAAGGCTTACGGTCCCGGCGACGAAGTGGTCGTTAAGCTTGAGGTTAACACCAATGAGAACAAAGCACTCACAAATCAAAAGGTAAAGATTGTGGTGAACATTGAGGGTCAAAAATTCACGGAAGAAGTCTCCATGACCAATATCCTGGGACAAAAGAACCTGAAATTCACACTGCCAAATAAACTGAAAAGCAATGACGGACTGGTGAACATTATGATCGACTATAACGGTAATACCGAGTCGATCTCCCGCTCCATTCCTATTGTTTTGAATAACATCAAAATGGAATTCTTCCCTGAGGGAGGAGACATGGTGAGCGGATTGAATTCAAATATCGCTTTCCGCGCGCTGAATGAATTCGGAAAACCCGCAGATGTGGAAGGAACAATTGAAGACTCAAAAGGAAATAAGGTAGCTGACTTTACAAGCTTCCATTTCGGAATGGGTTCTTTCAGCATGGTGCCTGTAGAAAATGAAACGTATACAGTGAAGATCACCAAGCCGGAAGGAGTAAAAAGTACTTTTACTCTTCCTAAAACAGAAACATACGGGTATACACTTGCGATTGACAACAGCAAAGCAGGTGATGTGTCCATTAAGATCGGTTCCAAAGAAACCTCTGAAGTTTCTGTCATTGGACAGGTCCGGGGCAAAGTGTATTACAGCTCTGCCTTTAAAGTAAAACCGGGAGAGAACATCTTCAACATTCCTTCAACCAATTTCCCAATGGGCGTTGCGCAGTTCACGCTGTTCAACAACCTGGGTGTTGAAACATGTGAGCGACTTTCATTCCTGAACAAGCAAAAGCAGATGAAAGTGAATATCACCACGGATAAAGACAAATACATGCCACGTGAAAAGGTGAACATGACCATCTCTGTAACCGATGAGCATGGCGCGCCCGTTGCGGCAGATCTTTCTCTTGCTGTGGTAAATGACCAGTTGGTTTCATTTGCTGACGATCGCCAGGGACATATCCTGTCGAAGCTCTTGCTAGAGCAGGACCTGAAGCAGAAAGTTGAGGAGCCTAACTTTTATTTTGACAAAAAGGAAATTAAAGCGGATAAAGCGCTTGACTATCTTATGCTAACCAGCGGATGGAGAAGGTTTTCCTGGCAACAGGTGAAGTCGCTGCAATATCCATACGTACAACATCCAGGTGAGCGCGCGCTGATTTGCGGAACGGTTTACAATGCTTATACCATGAAGCCCGTAACGGGAGCCACTTTAAAAATGGTATCTAACGGGAACACATTCAACGTTGACGGGAATGGAAAATTCATCTTCAACAAGATCGACCTGTTCGAGCCCGTTACATTTTCAGTTTCAGCGCCTGAATACAACGCGCAGAACATGCAGGTGTATTATTACAACCAGAACCAGGTTGTGTACCTCTATCCTAAAAAGCCACCCGTAAATCAATATTATTACAAGGACGGGTACTATGAGGATGCACCATCTGTCAATAACCAGGAAGGTGAGATGGACATGATGGAAATGAAAGTCGACAATGAAGTTCAATTTAAAAAGGATTCCGGTTCCGGTAAGGGAGTTGGTAATAAATCTCCTAAGCCAATGTCAGTACGCTCTTCCTCAGCGCCTTCTCCTGACGGATCCAACAAAACAGCGTCAAATACAAAAAATGGTAATGTTGTATTGAGCAATAAGCTCGTGAAGAAAGAGGGAAACATCAATGCTTTCGGAGCGCCTAAAGATGAAAAGGATCTTGATGATAAGAGAAAGGTTAAGGCAGAGGAGCAGATGAACGAGAAGTTTGTTAATGGCAAAAAACAAATGCACAAGAAACCCTTTCAGCCTGTACCAGGTAACAATGGTTTCTATCGTTCACGTGAATTCGCTGCGCTTGTTTATACAGCGACAGAAACACCGGAGGTGCGCGAAGACTTCAGGAGCACTATTTTCTGGTCGCCGAACATTTCTGTGGATCACACAGGATCAAAAACTGTCTCTTTCTATAACTCAGACGAGATCACTTCCTTCCGCGCGGTAGTAGAAGGTGTTGGAAGATCCGGTCTTACCGGTCGCGGCGATAAAGTTTTCTTCACACAACTTCCTTTCGCCATGACGATCAAGGCGCCAGTAGAAGTTGCAACTGAAGACAAACTGAGCATCCCGCTAACATTAAAGAACAACACAAGCAAGGTTCTTTCAGGACTATTGAAGATCAATGCTCCTGCAGGAATGAAGCTGCTTACACCGATCACAGAGCTGCAGAACATTGCAGCCGGCAAATCAAAGACCATCCTTCTTCAGTATGAAATAATGCATGATGCAAAACCAGGCGACCTCGATGTTTCTTTCAAGGCATGCGGGCTGGGAGATGCTTTCTCACAGAAGATCGATGTGGTTTCTAAAGGATATCCTGTCAGTCTTTCTTACAACGGAAGCGACAAGAACGGGATCTTCAAACTCAACATCAAGAATTGGGTAAAAGGTTCACTTAAAATGAAATTCTCAGCGTTTCCTTCAGTCGTGGGTGATATTCTCACAGGACTTGACGGAATTCTTCGTGAGCCGGGCGGATGTTTTGAACAGACATCCATGAGTTCATGGCCGAATACCATGGTATTGGATTACTACCAGACCTCTGAGAACAAGGACAGCAAGATCGTTGACAAAGCAACAGATCTTTTGAAGCGCGGTTACAGCAGGTTAGTAACATTTGAAACAAAAGACAAAGGTTACCAGTGGTTCGGACAAGCTCCTGCGCACGAAGGTCTCACCGCCTATGGCATTATGCAGTTCAACGACATGAAGCGTGTTGGCGCTGATGTAGACGATGCGATGCTGAAGCGTACCAGCGATTGGTTGCTGAACCAGAAGGACGGTAAAGGCGGCTTCAGAAGGAATACGTATGCCGCGCATGCGTTCGGAATGATCAGTGAAGATGTGATGAACGGATATATCACTTTCGCACTTGCTGAATCCGGCTACAAGGATATGGAGAAGGAGCTGAACAATGCGTATGACAAAGCAATGAACAGCAAAGATCCATACCAGCTTGCCATGATCGCCAATGCAATGGGCGCGAATAAAGATTCACGTTATAGCAAGGTGATGGAAAAACTCATCAGCGCACAAAAAGAGGATGGAAGTTTTGACGGCACCACGCATAGCATTACTCACTCAACAGGTCAATCGTTGACCATTGAAACAACATCGTTAGCCATTCTTGCAATGCTGAAAGAGCAGGGCACTTACGCCGGCAATAATATGAAGGCTGTTAAGTGGCTTGCAACGAGCAGAAGCGGTTACGGAACCTTTGGCAATACACAGGGTACTGTATTGGCACTCAAGGCTTTAACTGAGTATGCAAAGAAATCAAAAGCAGCCAAAGAAAACGGTAAGATCGAGCTGTATGTTGATGGCAAGAAAGTTGATGAAGTGAGCTACACAGCAGGCCAGGAAGGCGCTATTGAAATGAAAGATCTGGAAAAGCATATTGTAAAAGGGAACGAAGACATCAAAGTTAAGTTCGTTGATACAAAAGATGCGCTTCCATACACAGTATCGCTTGACTACAGCACATCACTTCCTAACAGTTCTGAGCTGTGTGTTGTGGACCTGAACGTGAAACTTGCCGAGAAAGAAGTGAAGCAGGGCGAGACAGTTCGTCTTACAGCAACCATCACAAACACAGTTAAAGAGGGCATAGCAAGCCCGATGGTTGTGATCGGAATTCCTGCAGGACTGAGCGTTCAGCCATGGCAGTTGAAAGAATTACAGGAGAAGAAGATGTTCAGCTTTTACGAGATCATCGGAAACAAGATCGCTCTTTACTATACAGGAATGGCTCCTTCCGATGTGAAGACCATCAACCTGGATCTTAAGGCAGAGATCCCCGGAACATACGAGGCACCCGCTTCAAGCGCGTATCTCTATTACACGAATGAATTTAAATGCTGGACGAATTACGGAACAGTAACCATTAACTAACATCCCTGCCTCACCCCCCGACCCCCTCTCTTTGGAGAGGGGGAGGGAAAGGAGGAAAATAAATGATCATGAAAGCACTCATCCTCTTCCTTCTCCCGCTGGCCGCAGTATGCCAGGAGAACGTACAGCAACAGAACCCTCCTCCTAATGTAAATCCTCAGCAGCAAATTCAGATCAACATCAATGATGATGAAGAGCAGCAGCAAAATGTTGTGAATCAGAAGGACTGGGAAGGAAATGACAACCGGGACGATTCAAACATCGGCAGCGGATCCAATAAAGAAAAACCCTGTACCGATTGCGATGAGATAAAGAAAAAGAAGAAAGAAAACTACGGAAACAATGCAGCCGGCAATTATTCCGGCGGCGCTGAAAAGTTCAAGCGCAAAAAGGCCTGGAGGAAGTTCTGTTACAACTTAACACACCGTTCCGGTAAAAAGCGCTCAAAATCCAATTATAGCGTGTGCTTTAACTGGTAAGCCATTGTTTTTTTTATCTTTAGGCATAGCAACCAAGCTATGTCCAGACAGACAACACTTCTACTTCTTTTAGCACCACTTACTCTTTTCTCCCTCCCGATAGCTCCCGGGACCTATCCCACTTTCAGCACCACGCTTAAGAACGGCATGAAGGTTATTGCCTGTGAAAAGCCGGGAAATGATTTTGTTCAGGTGGAAGTCTGGTACCGGGTAGGAAGCAAGGATGAGAAACCCGGAATTCGAGGCATGGCGCACCTTTTTGAGCACATGATGTTCCGGGGTACAAAGAAATACCCGGGGAATTCGCATTTTGAATTGCTTGATAAGGCGGGTGCGGCGAATATCAATGCATACACCAGCTTCGACAGGACGGTATATCATGAATATGTTCCATCATCTGCGGTGGAACTGACATTTGACCTTGAGAGCGACCGCATGGCGAATTTTACCGTTACACAGGAGATCCTGAATACGGAGAGGGAAGTTGTCGGAGAAGAACTTCGGATAGGAAGAAATAACTGGTACAGTCGCACCGCCTCAGACAGGTATGAATATTTATACCCGAAAGATCATCCATACGAAGTGGATGTTATTGGCTACCTGGATGAGATCACGAGCTGGAAGGCGGAACAGTGCATGGACTTCTTCAACAATTATTACAGCCCGAATAATGCATTCCTTGTTGTTGTGGGAAATGTGAAGCACGAGGAGATATTCAAACTTGCTGAAAAATACTTTGGCGCTGTCACCAAACAACTTAAAATAAAGCCACAAGAAAAGATTCCCTCCCTTCTTGACCATAAAGTGGAAAAGAACGAGATGTTCCTGTTCTTTCCTGTACAGATATACAGTTACATTTTTGCCCGACCGGCATTTGGAGATAAGGACTACCTGCCGGTAACTCTGCTTACCCAAATGCTGTTCACCGATAATAATTCCATTCTCAATAATCGCCTCGTCAAAAAGGATATGCTTGCCTACGGGATACAATTCGGATCGGATGACCGGAGCATGTACCCGAATTTCGGTATCGTTGATCTCATTATGGACGCTCAACCGGGGAATGTGAAGGTAAAAAAGGCAATAAGGGAAGAGATCACGAAGATCGCAGAGGAGGGAATAAAACAGGAATCGATCCATGACTTCATTAAATCCCTGGAAAATACTTTTTTACTTGATAGCTACAATTCGGAGAACATAGCAGGACAGCTTGGGTTATTTGAATACTACTACAATGACTACTCTATGTCGTTCAAATGGTTCGACGAGCTTCGGAAAATAACGCCGGATGATCTGAAGCGAGTGGCGAAGGAATGGTTTTCGGAAGAGCGGATGCAGGTTATTAATATTAAGCCGGAATTATGAGAGGGGACAGGGAACAGGGAACAGGGAACAGGGACAGAAGAGCATTAACTGCGTTTCTTAACTGTGTTTTCTGTGCTTTCTGTGTCAAATCTTTCTTTTTTTCTGTTACCCTGGCAGCACAAGTCCTTACAGGAACTTCAGAAAAATATAAACTCAAGAACGGGCTGGAAGTGATCATAATGCCTTTTGGTGACCTGCCCGTAACTACATTGACCTTGTATGTTGATTGCGGGAAAAAGAATGAGCTTCCCGGAATGCAAGGCTTATCAGACATTACAGCAAACTGTTTGTTGCTGGGGAATGAATCATATGACAGGATCAGGCAGGATGCGATCCTTGCGAAGGTAAGTAATGGTGTTTCCGCCAGCGCGGGAGATAATTTCACAAGCGTGTCGGGAAAATTCCTGAATAGCGCAATAAATGAGAGTTTTGAGATATTTTCAGCCATCGTTCTGAAGCCTAAGTTTCCCGCAGCCGAACTTGCGAATATTACGGGTCAGTTGATCAATTATAATAAGCCAAGCAAAATGGATATTGGCAATCTGGCTTCTGTATATTCGAATCATCTTGTTTTCGGTACCGGGAATCCTATGGGAAGATTTTATTATCCGGCGCAATTGAAAAACATCAACCGAGACAGCATCCGGCTGTTCTACGATTTCTATTTCACTCCTAAGAATTCCAGGCTGGTAATTTCAGGTAAACCCGATAAGGAGAAAGTGAAGGAATTAATTGAACAATATTTCGGACCCTGGAAAGCAACATTCGGGGAGATGAACAGCTCTTCTTATCCGGTTGCACCGATCAAAAACAGAACGATCGCATTCGTGCCAAAATCCGGCGCTACCCAGGCCGGGATGCAGTGGAATAAGAAAGGACCAAAAGTGAGTGATAAGGATCTTCCTGCGTTTTTACTTGCACGTACGATCTTCAGTGATATTTTATTTGAGCAGATCCGGGCAAAGGAAGGAAAGACCTATGGCATTGGTGCAAGTTTTGACCAGGAAGCCAACATCGGACATTATGCTATTCTGACCCAGGTAAGAAATGAGGTGATGTACGGAACTATTCAATCGGTCGAGCGGGTACTGAAGGAGTTCTACGACTCAGGCATCCCGGAAGAAAAACTAAAACTGTCCAAAACAAAGATCAAAAGCGATATTCTTTCGTTACAGGATCCGGAAGCGTATGTTGATTTCTTCAATCCACTCCTTTATCCCGATTTCGAAAAGAGGAAACAATATCTTGTTGCGCTTGACGCGATCGATCTTGCGCTCGTTAATAAGACCATTAAAAAATACTTTTCACCGGAAGATTACATACTGGTTGTGGCAGGAGATGAAACAGCGCTAAAATCACAGCTGGACCAGGTCAAGGATCTGAAGAGGCTGGAATTGAAAGTTATTGAAAAGGATAATTAAAGGATCACTCCTTAACGGGAGCGGCTATTTGGATCGTTCCCTTATCTGCAATGTTCATCTTATACCACTTCTCTTCCATTTTAAGGGTCACAGAGTCTTCGTCGAAGTGAATAAGCATATCATATACAAGTGAAATATTTTCCTTTCCCGTTCGGTCGATCATGCCCCATTTACCTCCGTCGATCTTTGAATGTTCTTCATCCATCGGCACCATGGCGCATCCGTTGCAGACGGCTGAATATCCTCCTTTGAATGGAGTGGCAAAGTCGTATTTGGCCGCAATGACCTTGTTCCCGTTCTTATCGAAAAAACCCATTTTGCTGTTCTCCACGTAACGGGCAAGCCCTTCTTCAAAGTAATCGGGTCCGTTATCGAATATGTATGGATTCAGAATATGCTCACCTTTCTTATTGATGATCATCCATCCGGTGCTGTCCACCACCGCTGTTATCCTGTTGGTGTCGAACTCATAAACACCATCGTACAGGGCCTGAATAATGATATTGCCACTGGTGTCTTTGAACCCGAATTTACCGTGAGATTCAAAGGAAACCAGGGTAAGGGTCTCGGGGTTCACGGGAGTTTGCTCCTCGCTTCCGCATGAGAGCAGGAGAATGGCCGGAAATACCGGTAGAAGAAGGCGTTTCAGTAAATCAGTTCGCATATTTTTTTCGGATGTTGAAACAAAGATAGATATTTGTCTCCTATTCAAAAACAATGAAGATAGCAGTTGTAGGCGCAACAGGATTAGTAGGCACTAAAATGATGCAGGTGTTGAAGGAAAGGAATTTCCCTGTCACCGAGTTTTTTGCTGTTGCTTCAGAGCGTAGCTTGGGAAAGGAGGTTCAGTTCAATGGAAAGGCCTATAAAGTGATCTCAATGAACGATGCCATTGCTGCAAAACCCCATATTGCTATTTTTTCAGCAGGAGGCGGGACCTCAACGGAGTGGGCTCCCAAATTTGCGGCGGCAGGTATTACTGTGGTGGACAATTCTTCAGCGTGGAGGATGGACCCGGGGAAAAAACTGGTGGTGCCTGAGATCAATGCGGACGTACTCACCAAAGATGACAAGATCATCGCCAACCCTAATTGTTCAACCATACAGATGGTTGTCGCACTTGCGCCGCTTCATAAGAAATACATCGCAAAACGTATTGTCGTTTCTACTTATCAAAGCGTTACCGGGACAGGGAAAAAGGCAGTTGATCAGTTGATGAATGAAAGAAAAGGAGTGAAGGGCGAGATGGCCTATCCTTACCCTATTGATCTGAATCTTCTCCCGCAAATTGATGTTTTCACGGACAACGGCTATACAAAGGAAGAAATGAAAATAGTGAATGAGACGAGGAAGATCATGCGGGATGAGAGCATACGCGTTACTGCAACTGCTGTCCGCGTCCCTGTTATGGGCGGACACAGCGAAAGTGTGAACATTGAGTTTGAAAAAGAATTTGAGCTGGATGAGGTCAGAAAGATCCTTGCGGCTTCGCAGGGAATAGTTGTAATAGATGACGTTAAGAACCTGAAGTATCCAATGCCAATGCACGCGCACGACAAGGATGAAGTATTTGTTGGCCGGTTACGCAGGGATGAGACGCAGCCTCGCACACTTAACATGTGGATCGTTTCAGACAATCTCAGAAAGGGGGCCGCTACAAATGCCGTTCAGATAGCGGAGTACCTGGTAAACAAGAAACTTGTCGGATAATTAACAGCTTAGTTTATTCTGAAACCGGAGGCTGGGGATCTTGTTGAACCGGAGTTTCTTCTGTAGTTGCCGGCGTATCTTCTACTTTCTTTTTCCTGGGAAAGAACCGGCGCTGAAAGAGCAGGATCGTGATGATACCGCAGGTGATCGCAGCGTCAGACACATTGAATACCGGCCTGAAGAATTCAAAACTTTCTCCGCTCCAGAATGGAAACCATTCAGGGAAATTTCCTTTCATGAGAGGGAAATAGAACATGTCCACAACTTTCCCGTGCAGAAAACCCGCGTATCCGCCACCTTCGGGCATAAAAACCGCTACATTTCTCATCCAGGGATCGCTGTCCTCAAAAAGAAGACCGTAAAAGGCGCTATCGATGATGTTTCCAATTGCGCCGGCAAAGATCAAACTGATGCAAAGAATGAATCCCCGATGTGCTTTCTTTTTAACAAGATCCCACAGGTACCAGCCAATTCCCAGCACCGCAAGAATACGGAAGACAGACAGGATCAGTTTCCCGTATTCTCCTTCCAGTTCAAATCCGAAAGCCATTCCGTTGTTTTCCGTGAAATAGATCTGAGCTTTTTCCATTCCCAGGATAGGAATACTTTCACCGGCGTACATGCTGGTCTTTACCCAGAACTTGCTGGACTGGTCAATGACCAGGATCAGAAATATGAGCAGAAGGTATTTACGCACAGCCGGGATCACAAAGCGTGATCAATATTGTTCCAGCTTGGCGTCAATGCTGAGTGTAGCATGCGGCACACTACGCAGTCGCTCCTTAGGAATAAGCTTCCCTGAAACTCTGCAAATACCGTATGTCTTATTCTCAATACGGATGAGCGCATTTTGCAGCGCCTGGATGAATTTCTCCTGGCGGGCGGCAAGCTGAGCCGTTTCCTCCCGGGTCATCACATCGGAACCATCCTCAAGTAATTTGAAAGTAGGAGAGGTGTCATCTGTACCGTGATCATCCTTATGAGAAAGCGTGCTCTTGAGCAGTTCATAGTCGCGCTTTGCTTCTTCCAGTTTTTTCAGAATGATCTCACGGAATTCCTTGAGCTCATCGTCGGAATATTTGGTGCGGGAATCTTTGCCAATGAACGGTTTTGGTTGTGAACCAAGCGGTTTGGGACGGGCCTGTGGCTTGTATTCAAATACGGGCTCGTATTCTGTATTTTTCTTCTGGCCTTTTTTGTTGCCATCATCATCCAGACCATAGCTCTCTGCTTTTTTAGCGCGCATCGCAGCCTTGCTGAGAATAAAAGGTTTTGCGGAAAGAGGTTTGATCACAGGAGGCGGAGCTGCTCTTGGCACTTCTTTTACCTTGGCTTTGCTGACAACTTTCTTCGCTGTCTTCTTAGCCGCGACCTTTTTAACTATTTTTTTCTTTGCTTTTTTTGCAGCAGGTTTCTTCTTGCTCTTCGCAACTTTTGCTTTTTTCTTAGCGGCAGGTTTAGCCTTCTTCTTCACTTTCTTGGAAGCTGATCTGGCGGCTTTCTTTGCTTTTTTAGCCATGGCAATAATTATTTATTAGTTAAGTTTTTCGATCGCAATAAGTGCATTGATGTCCTCATCCAGGTCCACGCTTTCGGCATTTGCCGGTGCCGATTGAACGATCACATTTTGCGTATCGGCGGTGAGAGTTTCAGCGCAAATATAAGTTAAATTGTTCTTGATAGCATCATTCAAAACAGCAGCATTTACCTTGATTTTCAAGCTGATACGGTCGGTGACTTCCAGTCCTTTATCCTTGCGCATATTTTGAATACGGTTGACCAGTTCCCGGGCTATTCCTTCTTCTTTGAGAAGAGGGGTGAGTGTGATATCCAGCGCCACGGTAACTGCACCGCTGTTGACCACTTTCCATCCCGGAATATCGACAGGGATGATCTCTACATCTTCGGTTTCAAGAGAATATTTTGTTCCGTTTATTTCAAGTTCATATTTCCCTCCGGATTCGATCTCCGTAATGATCTTCTCCTTATTTATTTGTGCAAAAGCCTGTACAGCTTTCATATCCTTTCCCAGTTTCTTCCCCAGCGTTTTAAAGTTCAGTTTCAGATCCTTGACGATCTTCGTATCCTTCTCGCCCACATACTCCAGCTCTTTCACATTCACTTCAGCAAGTATGAGATCCTTGACAGCGTCAAGTCGTTTCCTGAACGTATCATCTAATACCGGGACCCGGACCTTCATCAATGGCTGGCGCACACGAATGTTTTCCTTTTTTCGGATCGAGAAAACCATGGAAGATATCTTTTGAGCGAGGGCCATCCGCGCTTCCAGTTCCTTATCAATGAGGATTGTTTCAGCTTTTGTCAATAAAGTAAGGTGAACGGAGCCGGGAGCCATCGGTGTATTTGCGGCTACCGCTTTGTCACGGATCACGTCCGTCATGTTCTTATAAAGCCAATCTGCGAAGAATGGCGCGAAAGGGCTCATCAATTGTGAAACGATCAGTAAACATTCGTGCAAGGTCTCGTACGCCGCTTTTTTATCTTCGGACATAGTTCCCTTCCAGAAACGGCGTCTCGACAATCGTACATACCAATTGCTTAAATGCTCATCCACAAATTCTTCGATCGCTCTTCCCGCCGGAGTAGGATCATAATTTTCCAAACATTCAGAAACCTGTTTTACAAGACTATGAAGTTTGGAAATGATCCAGCGGTCGAGCTCAGTTCTTTTTTCAACCGGGATGATATTCTTCTCATCGATCGCGAAGGAATCAATGTTGGCATACAAGGCATAGAAAGAATATGAATTGTATAATGTGCTGAAGAAGCCGCGCATTTTGTCTTCTACACCATCCAGGTCAAATTTGAGATTATCCCAGGGTGAAGCGTTCGTAACCATGTACCATCGCACTGCATCCGGACCATATTTTTCAATGGTTGCGAAAGGGTCCACCGTATTTCCCAGACGTTTGCTCATCTTGTTCCCGGCTTTATCCAGGACAAGCCCGTTGGAGACAACATTTTTATAAGCAACCGAATCAAAGCACAGCGTAGCGATGGCATGCAGGGTGTAAAACCATCCGCGGGTTTGATCAACACCCTCGGCAATGAAATCTGCGGGGAAATTCGCCCTGAACTTTTTATCCTCATCGCTCATCGCCCCCCATTGCGCAAAAGGCATAGCGCCGGAATCAAACCATACGTCGATGAGATCGGATTCCCGTTTCATGGGTTTGCCGGAAGGGGAGACTAAAATAATATTATCGATCCATGGTTTATGAAGGTCGACATCCCCCTGGCCCCCTTGAAAGGGGGAATGCTTCATTGCTCCTTCCTTTACTGACCTCGCCGATTCAGACATCAACTCCTCAATGGATCCAATGATCCTCTCTTCCTTTCCATCCTCTGTTCTCCAGATCGGTAATGGGATCCCCCAAAAACGTGAGCGGGAAAGATTCCAGTCGTTCAGATTGTTCAGCCATTCCCCGAATCTGCCGGTTCCTGTTGATTCCGGCTTCCACTTTATTGTTTTATTCAGCTCGATGAGCCTGTCTTTTTTTGCGGTGACCTTTACAAACCAGGAATCAAGAGGGTAATACAGAATGGGTTTATCTGTTCTCCAGCAATGGGGATAATTGTGCTCGTATTTCTCGATCCTGAATGCTTTTCCATCCAGTTTCAGTTTCAGGGCAAGCCGTTCATCTACACTTAAATACTCTTTGAGATTCGGAATGTATTTTTTGAGACGCTCCTGCTGGATCTTCAGTTCGGTTGCTTTTTCCGCTTCGGAGAGATATTCCTGTTTTACATATTCTCCACCGAGGCCCCAGTCGGCATCGTTCATTTCTTTCACAAACTTTCCACGCTTGTCGACGAGAGGAGAATCGTTCCCGTTCTCATCTTTTACCAATACGGATGCGATCCCGTTCGCATTACAAACGCGAAAGTCATCTGCTCCGAATACAGAAGCAGTGTGAACAATTCCGGTCCCGTCTTCGGTGGTAACAAAATCTCCGGCGATCACTTCAAATGCCTTTCCTTTCGGCTGAACGTAAGGCAGAAGCTGCTCATATTTTATTCCAATGAGATCTTTGCCTTTGAATTCTTCCAGGGTCATGAACGGGATCCTTTTATCTCCGGGCTTATAATCTTCCATTTTAAGATCCATATCTCCTCTCGGGAAATATTTTCCGAAAAGATCCTTTGCCAGTATGACCGTAACCGGTTGATGTGAGTAAGGGTTGAAAGTTTTAGTAGCAATATAATCGATCTTTTCACCGACCGCGAGCGCGCAGTTTGCAGGAAGCGTCCAGGGGGTGGTGGTCCAGGCGAGAAGGAAGACATCCCCCTTGCCCCCTTCAAAGGGGGAATTGCTTTTTCCCTTGCCTGATGATCCGGAAGCATTTGCAACTTTAAACTGAGCAACAACACTCGTATCCTTCACATTTTTATAACATCCCGGCTGATTCAGCTCATGCGTGCTAAGCCCTGTACCGGCAGCCGGGGAGTAGGGTTGGATAGAGTATCCTTTATATATGAGTTTCTGATCATAAAGTTTTTTGAGCAGGTACCAGACGCTTTCTATGTAGTTGTTCTCATATGTAACGTAAGGCGATTTCATATCCACCCAGTATCCCATGATGCGTGTAAGTTCTTCCCATTTATCCTGGTACTTCATTACTTCCTTCCTGCAAGCGGAATTGTATTCTTCAACAGAGATCTTTCTTCCGATATCTTCCTTTGTGATCCCCAGGGTTTTTTCTACGGCTAGTTCGATGGGCAGTCCATGCGTGTCCCATCCTGCTTTGCGATGGACTTGTTTTCCTTTCAGCGTTTGAAAGCGACAGAAAATATCCTTGATGGCGCGGGCCATGACGTGATGAATGCCAGGCATACCGTTGGCACTCGGAGGACCTTCATAAAAAACAAAAGGTGTTTTGCCTTCCCTGGTCGAGATGCTCTTTTCGAAGGTCTTATCCTTTTCCCAAAAAGCAAGCATCTCTCTGCCAATGGCAGGAAGATCAAGTTTTTTATGTTCAGGATATTTCATTTAATTAGCAGATGTGATTTTAGCTAATGTGATAATCAAAAGGCCGTATAACAATTATCACATCATCACAATATCACATTTATAATGTTGCGATCACCTTCAATTCAATAGCAATTGGCGTCGGCAAACAATTGATCTCAAGCGTGGTCCTGCAGGGAGGATTGTTTTTGAAATACTCTGCCCAGAGTTTATTGTACTTCGGGAAATCATCTTTCATGTTGGTGAGATAAACCGTCACGTCAATGATGTTATCCCAACCGCTGCCGGCTTCTTCCAGGATATATCGCACATTTCTGAAAACGCTGTGACATTGTTCCTCTATATTATAGGAGAGGATCCTGCCATTAGCATCCAGCTCAACTCCGGGAATATTCCTGTTTCCCTTTTCCCTGGGACCAACACCGGAGAGAAAGAGCAAATTCCCTACGCGACGGGCATGAGGGTAAAGTCCGACAGGGTCCGGGGCTTTGTTGGAATTTATCTTACTTTGATCACTCATTTTCAGTCACTTAGGAAACAGATTTTGCAATAATTGAATCCTCAAAAGGGATGCGAAATTACTTAATTCTGCGGGACTTGCCTAAGGAAAAAGGAGAGACCTCATAGCTTTTAAGACCTACGGGGTCTTATGGCGCGAAAAAATTATTCCTTAATAAACAAAGAGGTACGCGCTACCCCATCATTTGTCTCGACAAAATATATCCCGGGAGAGAGATGAGAGATCGGAATTTCAATTTGAGTACCGCTATGGAGATCAACACTTCTGTGTTCGACAAGAATTTTTCCATCGATACCGTAAATTCTCACTTGAGCATTTTTATTTATGGCATCCGGAAACATTATGCTGATATGATCTTTTGCAGGGTTAGGATAAATGTAAAATGCGTTGTGATCCGATCCTTGTATTCCCGTTGTCTGATCCAGCTTGACGAGGAAAAAATCCTGTATAGCGACAGACGTTGTGAAGAATGGGCCCCAGGTAGCGGTGTTTTGAAATGCACCAATCGCATAAACCATTCCGGAGCCGTCTATTCCGATCCCGTAACCAATATCTTTTTGAAAGATGGTGGCGGCCTGGGCTCCACCGCTTGACGCGATGTTAAAAACTCCGGTTGAAGCGCTGAGGCGCGCAATGAAAACATCCGTTCCGCCAAAAGAGTTCACCATCACAGGACCGAATTGGGCTGTAGTATCAAATGAACCCGTCACCCAAAGTGAACCACTGGCAGATGC